>Ga0315296_10001900_pt1 | contig 18079 bp, 16 predicted proteins | sample YL17G14_18_MG_FD_203921 | JGI IMG/M metagenome (GOLD analysis project Ga0315296, IMG submission 203921) | Sediment microbial communities from Yellowstone Lake, YNP, Wyoming, USA - YL17G14_18 | ecosystem: Environmental > Aquatic > Freshwater > Lake > Sediment | place: USA: Wyoming | collected... | reverse complement strand
CGTCGTCTTCTGTGAGTTTGAAGTCACCCTGCCAGAGTTCGTTGCTTCGTGAACGCTGGAATCTACGCCTACCCCAGACCCTTCTAGGCGCGGAGATGGGGTTGTTCAATCCAGCCTCGACGAGGATTCGATGGTTCGTTCTGTTGCTAACGGGCGTGAACCCTTGTAGTTTCGCAGGCAACGTTTGCTGCGCCTCAGTTCCAGGATCAGGTTCGCGGCTGATCGAGGGGTCTTGGAGTATCGGTGGGGTCTTCTGGATTTGACGCGTAGACCCTCCGACCTCTCCTTTAGAAGCTCCATCATCCATCAACAGTCTTCTCGTTTATCTGCAGTGCATTTGCGATCTACTTGATCCTGCAACCTCCCAACCTTCCAGTCTTGGATAAAAGATCATGACAGTAACAATGCGGGATACAGAGATATTTTGCACAAGCTTGGAGTAGTAGACTTCTGCTGGCGTTAAGAAGTTTAGGCTTCGATGTGGTCTGAGATGGTTGTAGTGCTGCAGGAAGTCTGTGATGTCGTTGAATCTTGGATAGTATGGCTCGAATCTCTGGAAGAACCGCTCTATCTTTCTCCCGCGAATCCAAAGCTGTGCAATATGTCCTTGTATTCCGCAATCATGACAGTAACACCAAAAGTCTAATAAGAGCAGGCTTCTCACGCTCGAAGAAAAAGGTTGTAGAATTGCTTAGGATTCTTATCGGCGGCGCAGAAAATTTTCACCCCAAAGTGCTTGAGGAACTCGGAGAGCGATACGAGGTTGTCAAGTCGCCGGTTCCCGTCATGGACGAAAAGCAGCTCTGTGAGAAGATAGCAGATGCGGCCATCTTCATAATGGCTGGTGATGAACGCATAACACCAAGAGTCCTTGATTCTGCTAAGAAGTTGAAGATCGTAGGCTACTTTGGGGTAGGCGTGGATGCCGACTACTTCAAAGGGGGCTCGCTTGAGATACTGACCAAGAAGAGCATCCCGATCATATACACCCCCGGCGCCAATGCTGGGGCTGTTGCCGAAATGACGGTCGCCCTCATTTTCGACATCCTGAAGAAGAGCACGTATCTCAATGGAATTGTGAAGAAGGGTTCGTGGACACACTATACGACCTGGGAATTATCAGGGAAAATCTTGGGAGTTGTCGGTGCAGGGAACATAGGTCAGAAAGTCGCGCGCATGCTACACAAAGGATTAGACATGAAGATCATGTACTACGACGTTATCAGACGCTCGGACATAGAGAACGAGCTTGGCGCGGAGTTCACAGACCTCAGGACCCTCCTTGTAGGATCGGACATCGTCACCCTTCACACTCCGCTACTTCCTCAGACACGGCACATGATTGGCGAGCAGCAATTGAAGATTATGAAGAGAACCGCCTACCTAATTAATTCCGCGAGGGCTTATCTGGTCGACCCTGTAGCCCTGCACAAGGCGTTATCACAAAGATGGATCGCCGGCGCTGCTTTTGACGCCTACTATAGCGAGCCTACTCCGCAACCCGAGGAGGACCCTCATCATCTTCTGATGTTAAGCGACGAACTGTTTCTCTGCACACCCCACACAGGGTTTAATACTTCTGAGGCTAATGAGGCATGCAGCAGGACGCTGGCACAAGGCATAAACCAGATCATGGACGAGAAGAAGAGTAATCTCGTCTTCAACCCCGACTATGCAAAGTCCTTGAAAGCCTGAATTGGTTCCCCATAGGGGGCATAATTTCGCGACGCTTTGTCGAAGTGAAATCTGGCAAGATTGTATGCGCTTCTGGCGGGAGGCCATACAAGTCTCAATGACATGATAACTGGCACGCGATTCTGCGCATACAAAGTTCGCCCACGATAGGCCGGCGGCAAGCTGAAATCCAGTATTGAGAGAGCTCTGACCGCGATCTACCTTCCAATCCGATACCTCGCCACAGTACACGGTTGTCAAGACGCAAGCTACCAGGGTGCAATTGATAAGAAGACGCGGTCTAGGAAGGTTCTCACGAAGGTTTATGGGGAATACGTCTACGAAGGTGCTATGTCATTCGGACCCCACATCAACAACTGTGCAGTGACTGCAATTACTCGGATCATAATCTTCTTGTTCTATCCCACAGGTAACTCGTCGCAGACCTTCACGTGACGTCCCAAATATCAGCACGATCTGCGCCTACCTTATGTCGCTGCCCCTTGAATTGATCCGGTCTCGTTTCCCGAAGTAATTTCGCATCTCGTAAGATGCGTTACATGGTCAAGCTGAATGAGAGGAAGATACGCTGGATCATCCATGAGAAGATGAGGGGGAGGGGTACAGGCGAGATAGCCCTGATCCAGCGGGTCTCCAGGAGACGGATAGAGCAGCTTTGGCAAGCCTACACACGCGACGGTGTGATTCCAACCTTGAAGAAACCTGGCAGACCCAGGAACGCCTCCATCAGCCTGAGAGACGCCGCCCTCATCCTAGAAACCTATGATAGGCTCAAAGTTAACGCCTTAACCTTGCAACGTGCATTGAAGCATACTCGTGGAGTGAACCTCCCCCACAATAAGATCCACGCGATTCTGAAGGAGAATGGCAGAGCATTGCCTCAACCCAGCAAACAGAGAAGACGCAAATGGGTCCGCTACGAGCGAGAGCATAGCATGAGCCTGTGGCATATGGACTGGAAGCAACTCTGGGACGGCCGCTGGTGGATCGCGGTCATGGACGACGCCTCAAGACTGATTGTAGGATACGGAGTCTTCCAAGAAGCAACAGCCGAGAACACAATCCACGTCCTGAAGCAGGCCATCGACGGGCATGGATACCCACGTGAGATCCTGACCGACCGCGGAAGCCAACTCTACGCGAACGAAGGCGAACGCAAAGAGAAGGGCATCAGCCAATTCGAACAGTACCTAGCCGACAACGGAATCAAGCATATCCTATGCCGCGTCAACCATCCCCAAACCAACGGCAAACTGGAACGCTTCTACGGCGTCTACGAACAGAAACGCCACCAATTCAAATCGATAGACGAGTACGTCCACTGGCACAACGAAGTCAAGCCACACCTCAGCCTAAACATCGAAGCGCTCGAAACACCAATCCAAGCCTTCCACAGGAAACTTCCACTCGAAAAGACAGAAACCATCCAAACAATTCAGGATGCGAAATAATTATGGGAAACTACACTTGAATTGATCCGGATCACTGTTTATATTCAACTGCGATACAGTTGGCCGCTCCAGTGATTCACTTGTCTGAGCAAACCTTGACCTCCTCTGCCACTGGAGAGAGAGCTTTGCTGATTACGAACCATGCGATAGCTCGCGCAGCCATAGAAGCAGGTGTTGGGGTTGCGACCGGGTATCCTGGAACGCCCGCGTCCGAAGTGATCGAGGCGCTCGGTTCGGTCGCTGATGCTTGCGGAATGCATGTGGAGTGGGCCGTAAACGAGAAGGTGGCTCTGGAATCAGCCTCGGCTGCGGCGATTGTAGGAGTCCGAGGAATGACCGTGATGAAGCACGTGGGACTCAACGTTGCTTCTGACATCTTGATGGTTCTCTGTCTCACCGGGGTCAAAGCGGGCATGGTCATCGCGGTCGGTGACGACCCAGGAGCCTGGGTCTCTCAGAACGAGCAAGACAGCAGACTCTACGCCCATATGGCAGACGTTCCTATGTTCGAGCCCTCATCGGCACAAGAAGCCCTAAAGATGACTCGTTTGGCTTTCGATATCTCTGAGCGAATCCAGCTACCCGTCTTTGTTAGAACGACCATGAAGGTTAGCCACAGCAGCGGGATCGTACGCTTAGGTCCAATAGCCAAACCATCAAGGAAAGCAGAGTACGTGAGAGATATCCCCCGTTACAAGACACAAGACGTGTACGTGCAGGCACTGCATGAATGGCAGCACAACCAGATGAAGAGTATGCGCAAACTGCTCCCCTCACTCAAGATGAACAAGCTCTCGATCAAGCCTGGCCAGAAGCTAGGAGTGGTGGCTTCAGGAGCCGCGTACAACTACTCGGCAGAAGCAGTTCACAATCTCGGCCTGCAAGATAAGGTTGCCATGCTGAAAGTGGAAACGGCTCACCCACTGCCTGACGAGAAGATGAAGCTCCTCCTTCAGCGAACGAGGAAGCTGCTCGTCGTCGAAGAGGTTGAACCTCTAATGGAGAACTACTTTCGCCAACTTGCATATGAGCTGCCCGGCGGACCTTGTGCAACCGTTCTCGGCAGGCGAACCGGAGATCTTCCTGGAACCAGCGAGCTTAGCTATGAGATCGTTGCTTCCTCCTTAGCAAATCTCGCCGGAGTTCGCATCAGTCGGGACAAGAACGAAGCTTCGGTGCGAGATGCAATAGCTAAAGTTGTGCCTCCGAGAGGATTGACCTTCTGCCCAGGATGTCCTCACATGGGCACCTTCTACGCTCTCAAGTTGTTTGCAAGAAAAACCAGCAAGAGAAAGATCGCAAACATGGGCGACATAGGATGCTACGAGATAGCGGCGTTTCCTCCGTTCGAAATCAACGACTCAAGTTTCTGCATGGGGGCAAGCATAGCACAGGCATCAGGTCTATCCTACGCGAAAGTTGACCTGCCCATCTTCGCTTCGATAGGAGACTCCACGTTCTTCCACTCCGGAATACCTGCGCTGATAGACGCGGCCCTCAATAACGCCCACGTGTGCGTACTGATATGCGACAACGAAACAACGGCGATGACCGGTCATCAACCTCACCCCGGAACCGGCTTGACGGCATCCGGCAAGGCTACAAAGAAGATTATGATTGAAGACATCGCGAAGGCTGCCGGCATAGAGTTTGTCGAGGTAACGAACGCCTTCGACATAATGGGAACCTATCGCACAATCGATAGCGCGGTGAAACATGCTGGCCCATCAGTGATCATCTCGAGGGGACGCTGCGCCGAACTCACTAGGCGTGAAGCCCGAAGAGCGGGAACGATTCCTGAACCCTATATGGTTGAGTTGGAGAAATGCAGGGGCTGCATGGTCTGCACCAAGGAGTTTGGGTGTGCAGCCATTACATGGAACAGTGACATGAAGAAGGCCATCATAGAACCCAGCCTCTGTGTGGGATGCGGACTATGCGAGCAAGTGTGCATGCTTCGCGCCATAACGCCGTTGCGGAAGTCGTAGGTCGGAGAAAGCAGCCATGAAGAAGAAGCTAGATCTCGTGATCGCGGGAGTCGGTGGTCAAGGCAACATTCTTCTTTCTCGCATGGTGGGTCAGGCAGCCTCAAGGGCGGGCATGGAGGTCCGCATATCCGAAGCCTTTGGATCGGCTCAGAGAGGCGGTGCGGTCTTCAGTAATGTCAGACTTGGCAAGAGCTACTCGGCCGTGATCCCGTTAGGGAAAGCGGATGCACTTCTGGCCCTGGAGCCTGGCGAGGCACTGAGGCAGTCTCGTTTCCTCACTAGGAACGGCTTGGCTGTACTGAACAGCAGGTCACTAATGCCAGTAGAGGTGTTGGCAGGGAAAGCTACCTACCCACCCATTGAGATTATTAGAGACCTCATGCGGCAGCTAACATCGAACCTGTACATGATAGATGCGGCAGCACTAGCTGAGCAAGCCGGAGATGCCAGAACCGCGAATACTGTGATGCTCGGCGCACTGGACGGTTGTCAAATTCTGCCGTTCCAATCCGATTTCTTGAGAGAGAGCATGATCAGCTCGGTCCCGAGCAAGATGGTTGAGGCGAACCTGAAAGCATTCGACTTAGGTAGAGCGTCTGTACTTGCATGATACGTGACCTGAAGTTGAGGCAACTACCACCCCTTGTGTCATGAGATCTATGCTTGCATGAAAGATCTTAGATCCGCCCAGTGATCCTACTCGTATGACCGTCCATTAATGCCGCAATCCCGAGACAAATGTCATCGAGTATGCCAGAAGGTTCCCATCCGAACGTGAACGTCTGACCGAACGTTGTGTCGACCGGAAAGAAGACAAGCTCCTAACATAGTCGTTGTGCTCTTTCCTTGCGGATAGGCCGACCAGAAGATGCTATGGGACATGGACGATCTCCGCCAGATCGTTGCACTTTGTTCCAGGGAAGACAGATGGCTGCGGATGTGGTGGGTAAGTACCGAAAGCACGTGATCACTAGCTGTGTCAAGAAGCTTGAGCCGATAACTTTGGTAGAGGGGAAAGACGCAGTTCTGAAGAACTCTACCGGGAAACAGTACATAGATGCGTTCGCCGGCATATCTGTGGTAAATAACGAATTCAGTCTATGGCTGCGGAGGACAGAGATGTCTAGCAGGCGCCAACGTGGTGGCCGTTGCCGACGTCTACGAGCCCTTAAAGCACAAGTTGCTTGAAGCCGAAGGCCATGAAGATCGGTTACGGCTTGGATGAGAGCGTCCAAATGGGTCCGCTTCGATCGAAACAGGCAAGGGATAAGGTCCTGTCGTACATTGAGCTTGGGCTCAAGGAGGGCGCAAAACTCATTCTCGACGACCGGAATATCAGAGTTGATGGACCTTTCAGCGCGTCGATCACTCTCTCCCTGAACCGATCTCTGGCGCTCTTGAGGAAACCTACAATGCAAGCACAGCCTTCTCGGAGGACATGAGTAACGCGGATGTCTTGGTCGCCGCAAAGCAGCTTGAAGAGCGTGCGCGGAAGTTCTACATGGAAGCAGGCGAGAAGATCAACTTCATACCTGGCGTGAGCAGGCTCTACAAACCGTACTCCCAGGACTGAGCCAAGGCATTGGCATCAATACAAGGACTCTCCTGAAAACGCAGGCTCACAACATGTCGAGTGAGCACCAGGCGGGAAGGCAAGAGATGTCTCAGATGTGGCAGCTGTTGAACGACCCACCCGTCCGCTCTGGCCCAGCGACTTGAGGCGAATCGTCAGATTTCTCGGGATCGGCAAATGCAAGGTATTCAAAGAATACCTTGTGCTTGACTATGTCCTCAGATACGGCAAGAACGCTACTACGTGTGTCCCGCTCGCGTCGGCGATGAGGCAGGCACTATCGTTCCTTGTGCGTGGGCTTTCGCAGACTCTCCCTGCGTTTTCCTTAGTGATAACAGCTGCACCATCGAGCAGGTTAAGCCGCGGGGGGTCGAATGCTTCTGTGCCGCCTCATGACAAGCTCGAAACACGACCGCATAAGATATGGCAAAAAGAATGCCGCCAAAGACGGGAGAAGAAGCGAAACATTGAACCAATTGCTGTCGTCGGTTCACAATAAGACCCCATACCATGGCTAGGCTGTGGCTGGCTGTTGGATCATGCACCAGTAAGCTAGGAACTTGGAGGAATACCAGGCTTCTCCTCGACGCGCAAAGACACCGGACGATCGCAAAAGATTCCTTACCGTGATCAACAATCATAGACCCACCTATCGTAGTTTCGCTCTAGCATCCAAGGTCATGAGACCTTTCTCGAAGACGCTTATCGGATTGAGATCGAGCTCAACGATCTCCGGACACTCGTCAGCCAGCCTTGACACGGCCATAAGTACGTCCACTATTGCTCCATGGTCGCACCTCGGCCTTCCTCTTCCTCCATCAAGAATTGGACGACCTTTTATTCCTTCAATCATCTGAACCGCGTCTTCCCTGCTCATAGGAACCGATCGAAAGGTCACGTCCTTGAGCAGCTCGACAAAGATTCCTCCTAGCCCAAACATGACAAGAGGTCCGAATTTGAGATCTCTGGTGACGCCTACGATTATCTCCGTACCTCCTCGAACGAAAGAAGTCACAAGAACACCGCGAACGTCAGCTCCCTCATTGAACTTCCTTGCACTACGCAGAATCCCGTCGTAGGCCAGTGCCACCTCGTCGTCAGTACGCAGGTTCAGTTTCACGCAGTCGGCATCCGACTTGTGAAGTATGCTGGGTGAAATGACTTTCATCACCACGGGATACCCAATTCGACGCGCAACTTCAATAGCCTCGTTCTGGGTCTTGGCGAAATCGCCAGCGCAGACAGAGATTTCGTATTGCTCCACTAGCTCCCTGGCTTCTGTCTCCAGCAATCCAGCTCTTCCCTCAGCTCTCGCACGCCCGAAGATCGCGTCGACCTTACTGGGTCTCTGCCGCATTGAGTGTTCAAGACGCTCCTGTACTGCTTTTTCCTTGAGCTCACCTGAGAGGCTCAAGCTGGCAAGTGATCGGACGGCCTTCTCGACCAAGTCGTACACAGGAATCCCTCCGTCTCTGAGCACCTGCAACGCAAGTACCGGATCCTTGGCGTAGATTGTGTGCACAATTACAGGTTTGTCGAACTGTTTCGCCAGTCTAACAATTTCATGAGCAGTCGCTTCCTCACGTCTCTTGGTCTCCTCTGACAGAACAATCTGGCCGCTACCGTAGCCTCCAAAAAGCCCCGCAATCAGGACCATGTCCGTCTCAGGGTCTTCCAGACAAGCAGAGCAGCACCTCGAAAAGACTTCGGGAGACTCGAAGGGTATGTCTCCAACGTCAACAGGATTGTTTGCTGCAAGGATTTGAGGCGCCGCAGAAAGGATCTCCCGCAGCCCATCCTGGGTCTTAGCTGAGAACACGGGTACCACGAGACCTGATGACTCGGCGGCATCACACGCAATGGATCCGTGCCCTCCTCCATCTGTGACAATGGCTATTCTGCGACCACGAGGAGGTTGCACAGTTGCGAGAACGTGGGCAACATCAAGCAGGTCTCCCGCTTCCTTAACACGCACTATTCCTGATTGCGTGAACACTCCTTCATGGACGATATCGTCGCCGGCCAAGGACCCTGTATGCGAGGCGGCCGACCTTGCCCCAGACTGTGAGCGCCCTACCTTCATTGCCACGATCGGCTTTCTCATCACAGTCTCGCGGGCCTCTCTCAGAAAAGCTCGACCGTCTTTTATGCCCTCTATGAACATCGCGATTGCCTTGGTCGAGTCATCATTGCGAAGAAATCTAAGGCAGTCATGAAACTCGATGTCTGCCTGGTTGCCCATGCTGATGAACTTGCTTAGCCCGACGTTCTTTTCGCTAGCCTCCCGGAAAAGACTGAGACCCATGTTCCCGCTCTGGGAGATCAGAGCTATTCCGCCCTTCGGTACTGACGGCATCCCCGTTGCATTCATGCTGCAAAATGAGCTGAAGACTCCCATGCAGTTCGGCCCAATGATTCTTGTCCCTGCTCTTCTTGCAGATTGAACGAGTTGCTTCTCCCTTTCTCGGCCCTGTTCTCCTGTCTCTGCGAAGCCCGAAGTAAATACCACTAACCCGCCAACACGTTTGTCAGCGCATTCCTCAACCACTGTAGGGACAGCGCGTGGACTTACCATAACTAGAGCCAAATCGACTCGTTCGCTTATGTCAAGCACGCTCGCTACGGCCTTGTAGCCAAGTATCTCAGGACATTTCGGGTTGACTAGGTGCAATCTTCCCTTATACCCCCCCTCGAGGAGATACTTCGTTACTAGGAATCCCCACTTCTTCTCGTCCCTAGATGCGCCTATGATGGCCACAGAGGTCGGATTGAAGATACGATCCATCAGCTTGATTTCTGCAAATTCCACTTCTAGCCGCCACGCCAACTCGATTTCTAGAGCATGCACGTATATAGCAGCCTCGGTCGTATCGATCAAGGTGTTCCATGTTTATCGCTGCGCGGAAGAATACTCAACGAGTTTGATGCGAAGATTGGACCTGTAGAAATCTCCTCCCCTTTTTGCAAACCCTTAGGCTGTAGAAAGATCCAAGCTATCGCTAAGCACGTCTTTCTTATCGAACCCGTGAAGCCTTGGCGTAAGTTTAAGAGGTTTGACGATCGACCAAGACATTGGTGTTTAGGATGCCTGTTGTTGAAATCAAGCTCTGGGAAGGGAGGACTAAAGAACAGAAAGAGAAGATCATAAAGGGTGTGACAGATGTTCTGACGGATGTCCTTGGGATCAAACCTGCAGCCGCAACCGTGCTCATCTACGACATACCGAAGCGCAACTGGGGGACAGGAGGTAAAGCGAGCACTAGACTCTAGGGGCGATTGAAATTTCACAAGACACAGGTTAGGGGACTCTTCCCAAGCTTCACAGCCTAAGCCTTAGGTTCCGTTCCCCAGCCAGTTGTTCTATGCTAGCGCTTGCAGGGCTTTGGCTCTATCCTGAGCGTACCGTCTGTACAGCCTACTCACGTTCGAAATGAACTTGATCTTGTCGCCTGCTTCCGTGTAGAATTTCTGCATCCTTTCTTAGAGCATTTTCAGCTGAATGGCTAGTGATCGTCTTCCCGTTTTGCAGGATCCCGTGAGGGCAACTTCTGGGTAGCTGCTCTCGATTCGCGCTAACGTGTCGTATGGCAATCTGCTGACGTGCATCCACTATGCTATCTTCTTCGGGAAAGTACTCGTAGGCATTTTCTTCTGTCCCAGATCAGGATACTTTCTCACTATGGCCTCGAAGCGTTTCATCGCGCCCGCCGGGACCTCGTCAGGATCGATCCTAATGTCTATGAGGGAAGGCTTGCCTGAGTCGAAAGCGTTCTTCAGGGCGTCCTTAATCTCTCCCGGCCTCTCGACCTTCTGCCCGTAGGCGTGACATGCTTCAGCGAACTTGAGGAAGTCCATCACGTATGACTGCGTCGCGATATACCTCTCGGGTTCCCAAACGCCGTAACCGAACTTCTGTCCTTGAATAATCATTCCGAGGTTTGCGTCGTTCAGTATGCATCAGACAACCGGGATGTTGTATGCTGACGCGGTATTGAGTTCCTTGCTGAGCATCGTGAAGCACGCGTTCCCACAGATATCGACCACTTGCCGGTCTAATGCTCCAAGTTTGGCGCCTATGCATGCAGCGACGCTGAAACCCATCGCTGTATGGCCTCCGTCTGCGATGAAGCCTCTGGGCATTAGGGCCTGGTAATACTTCTCAACCCAAGCGAGGTTGTTCCCACAGTCAGCCAGCACGATCGCGTCTTTGTCTAGAAACTCACGAATCTCCCTGACAACTCTTTGAGGCTTCATCGGAACTGCGTCAGAGAACCTCTCCGGCTCCATGTAGTACTTGAGCTCGCCCTTCAATGCGAGTATCTCCTTCTGCCTTGCCTTCTTTCTCTCTTCAAGCTCCCTGATCGCGGGTGGCGGAAGCTTCGAGAGGATGGACTTCACCTCGGCGAGCAGGTCCTGGAGGACCGCCTTCGCGTCGCCCACTATGCCCACTTCGACCGGATAGTTCTTCCCAATCTCGGTTGGATCGTTGTCGACTTGGATTATCTTCTGTCCCCCGAAGTTCTTCACCCAGCTGGTTGTTGTCACTTGATGGAAGATCGTTCCGATCGCGAGCAGTAGTGAGCGCACTTGGGGAATTCAGAGACCTATTCTGAAATCCGATCCGAAAATGATGCTGGTTAGACGACTTATTCTGGCCATAAGATTCGTTCCTACCTCTCCACTGTTCATGACCTTTCCCCATTCCCAAATCTGGGTCGTGAGCCATTCAGATAAGACGTCGCAGAGCGAGACCTCGCGACCAGGAACACGTTGGGTCCCTAACCGGGAAGCTGCCAATCAGCGATGTTAGGAGCTAACGCAAAGGATATCGTCGAGAATTATGACGATAGTCTCTTATAGCGCCGAATCAACACTCGTTCGCCCTCCTATTGGGCGATGTTTGTGAGATATGGCCGGATCTGGCATCCTTACAATGGATGACTTTGATTTTCGTGGCAAGACAGTGTTATGTAGGCTCGATTTGAATAGCCCGCTCGATCCCAACACGCAAAAGATACTAGACGATTCAAGAATTAGAGAGCACGCGAAAACCGTGAAAGAACTTTCTGACAAAGAGGCGAAGGTAGTCATTCTGGCCCATCAGGGAGACCCATCAATTCCAGACCAGTTTGCGCCACTAGAGCAGCACGCAAAGATTCTCTCTGAATTGACGCGAAGAGAGGTACAATACATTGATGACACTTATGGACCGGGTGCCAGAGAAGCGATAAGAAAACTGGGAAAAGGACAAATTCTATTACTGGAGAATACAAGATACTTCAGTGAAGATACGCGACTCTTTGAGGACACGATGAAGAGGTCTCCCGAGGAGCAAGCCAAGTGTCTACTCGTGCAGAAGCTCTACCCACTGGCAGACGTATTCGTAAACGATGCCTTCGCTGCGGCGCACAAAGCTCAGCCCTCCCTCGTTGGATTTCCAGAAGTGCTCCCGTCATGCGCGGGGAGAGTCATGGAGGCAGAGCTGAACGCGCTGATCAGGATTAGGGATAGCCCGCAAAAACCCTGCATTTTCTGTCTCGGCGGTAGGAAAATATCGGACAAGTACGAAATGATGGAACCCGTCCTTAGGAACAAGGTAGCTGACAAGCTACTGACTTCAGGAGTCATCGGCCTTCTTATGCTGAAAGCCTCTGGGATTGAGCTTGGTAGCGCGACAGAATCGCTCATCAGAGACATGCACTACGACAAGTTTCTCCCGATTTCTAGAAAGCTTCTCGACGCCTATGGGCACGATAGGATAGAATTTCCGATAGATCTTGTCATAGACCAAGATGGTAGAAGGGAAATAGACGTATCTTCCCTTCCTGAAGACGCGCCGATAATGGACGTGGGCAAGAAGACTGCCGACAGATATTCTGCAGTAATAAGAGACTCTGGGACGGTCTTCTTCAGCGGTCCACCGGGCGTATTCGAAAACGAGCAGTTCTCAGCTGGCACAAAGCAGATTCTGAAGGCGATCGCGGAATCTGGGAGCTTCTCCGTAGTCGGAGGGGGACATTCAATGGCCGCTCTGCGAAAATACAACGTTCTAGACAAGGTCTCCTACGTAAGTACGGGCGGAGGAGCGCTTGTCAGGTATCTTTCGGGCGAGGAGCTGCCCGCAGTGGCTGCCCTAAAGAAGGCAGCGAAGCGTTTCCCTAGTAGGACAGCGACTTGAGCGCGGACTCATTTTCGGAGTCTGTTTCTCGAGACCCGTCATAGAGGTCTCTTCGGTTCCAATCCCAAGTGTTTGTTGGTCAAGGAAACTGCTTGAAGACGATCAGTCTGCATTTCCAAAGAGGCTCTGACTCCGTCAATTGTTTCAGGTATAGTTACAGCCTCCTGCGGTATGTATATGGCATATATCAGGTCGCCGTCGATGAATCCGATGGTTTCCTCGTAGACCGCAACTTCATACATGTCAGCTGCGGGCCTGTGTGCAAAGCGCGCGAACTGAAACAGGGACGTGTTCGTAGCGAAGCCGTCAGCGATTCGTACAACTTGGATTCTCGGATGCGCAGAGAACTCCCGTAAAACCTCTTCTTTTGTAACACTCTTCTTTGGAGTTGCTACCACGCTGATGATGTGGCCATGTGTTATGGGAACATGGACCAGAACCCCTGTGGCCTTGATGTGAGGCATTATTTCCATTAGGTCAACTGCTTGATGCGTTGGAACAGGCTCAACCCTAGCCAGGTCAACGTATCCACGGTGCGTGTCGCCCGGATCAGCGCATCTCCGGACTATTGTTACGACAACTTTCTCTATTCCAAAAGCTCTGTCCAGGCAATCCACAGTTCTTATCAGGCCTGTGGTGTTACAGGAAGTCAGCAGCAGGTATTTCTTACCAAGGCCTTTTTCATAGTTCGCGTAACCATGAAAGAAAACCTCTGCGACCTCCCCCTTTTCTCCGGCTTGGAAGATCGCTGGGCGATCGTATTTCGCGTAGAGTTGCTTGTTCTTGGCGCCGATTCCCCCGGGGGCGGCATCGAGGACAATATCAACCTCCCCTAGCAGATCTTCAAGTGTACCTGAGACCGGTATCGCAGCGTCGTCGAAACTCTTGATTTTTTGCTTATCAATGCAGTAGAGCTTGTATGGCATACCTCTTGCCTTGAGAGCTCTCACGGTTAGTGTCGGAGCAATATCAGCTACCCCAGCGAGTTCCATATCCTTCTGGAGAGACGCGGCATAGGCGAGGCGCGATCCAATGGTCCCGTATCCGACGACGCCAACTTTGACGGTCATGATTGATCCGGTCAAAGGTACCCTTATGCAAAGCTATTTAGTTTTTGCGTCCTCGTTAGAGTTGTTACGCTGACGGAATCAAGTATCTTTCGGGATTCGTTGCGTGTCAAGGTTTAACTAGACGCAAAAGCACATCACGCCGCCCTTCGTATTCCTAGATGATCGAAATGTCAATCAGAGGAGGCCACATGAATAGCGTTCTGCGCGTTGATCTGACGAATGAAAAAGTTACAGTGGGTCGCGTAAATCCGGGACTCCAGAGTAGTCTAGTCGGCGGTGCGGCACTAGCGGCTAAGATACTATTGGATGAAGTGCAGCCAAGCATCGATCCTCTAGGGCCAGCTAATAGACTCATCCTGACTGCGGGACCACTCGGCGGAATTTTTCCGGGGGGCGTGAAGTGGACGGTCTGCGCAAAGTCACCATCGACTGGGATATGGGGCGAATCTAGCGCAAGCGGTTTCTGGGGGTGCGAACTGAAACGCGCAGGCTTCGACAGCATAGTTGTGCAGGGGACGGCTGATAATCCTGTTTGGCTGAATGTTCACGAGGGAGAAGCACGGATCGAGAAAGCAAGTCACCTTTGGGGTAAGGAGACGATCGAGGCGGCTCATGAAATACAGAGGGATTTGAACGATCCAAAGGTTCGAGTTGCGTGCATAGGACCCGCCGGCGAGAAGCTGATCAGATACGCATCCATCGTAACGGATGAATCTCGAGTCTGCGGAAGAGCAGGCATAGGGGCCGTCATGGGCTCGAAGAAGTTGAAGGCGGTAGCCGTAAGGGGCACAAAGAAGGTTCCGGTTGCAGATGAGAAGAAGCTTAGAGAACTTTCGAAAGAAGCCCATGAGTACGTGAAGGATTCGAAAGCGTGGAGCTGGACCCCAGCGAGAGTTGAAGGCCTGTCGGCCGACGGAACGGCGAGATCCGTCGAATCGCTGGAGAAGATGGGCGGCCTGCCAATTCATAACTGGACGGCAGGCACCTTCCCTGAAGCTACCGACATCACTGGAAGCACGATGAGCAAGACCATTCTGAAAAGCAGGTCGATGTGCCCTATGTGCGGTCTGATCACCTGCTGGAGAGGTATCGAAGTCAAGTCGGGCCAATATGCGCCTATCTCAGGTCGAGGCCCAGAATACGAAACCTGCGCTGGTCTGGGCTCTCTCTGCATGAACACAAACTTGGAATCCATAGCGAAAGCTAACGACCTCTGTAATCGGCTTGGAATCGATACCATCTCTGCAGGGGTTTCAATCGCTTTCGCGATGGAATGTGTCGAGAAAGGAATCATAACGAAGGCGGATACCGGGGGCGCAGATTTGAGGTGGGGCGACGGCGACGCGGTCATTGAGATAGTGCGACAGATAGGCAACGATGAACGCTTCGGAGCTATACTCGGTCAAGGAGTCAGAAGCGCAGCTGAGAAGATCGGTCGAGGTGCCGAGAGGTACGCGATGCACGTCAAAGGGCTAGAGATGTCGTTGCACGAGCCGCGCAGGTGGTGGAGCATGGGACTGGCGTATAGTACCTCCAATCGGGGAGCCGACCACCTTCAGGGCACCCCCCTCTACCTGGAGTGGGGATTGCTTCAACCGGAATTCGGCTACCCTGAGAAGCTGACCCCCTTCACTGCAGAGGGGAAGGCCGCGGCTACGAAGTTTCATCAAGACCTCGGTGCAGTCATGACGGCTCTGGGTATGTGCTCGTTCGTGTCGAGTGGAGTTGTTCCGTGGACGATGATCGCAGCTGCCTACTCCGCGGTTACGGGGTTGGAGACCGATCACTGGAACCTCTTGAAGCTAGGCGAGCGCATCTGGAATCTAAAACGCCTTTTCAACGTCAAGATGGGAGTGACTGGAAAGGATGACCCCTCCCCAGGAGGTTCCTTGACGAGCCCCTGAGAGAGGGGCCGACAGCCGGAAAGACGGTGCCACTTGGGCCGATGCTCAAGGAGTACTATGAAGTGAGAGGCTGGAACGCCCAAGGCAGGCCTGAAGACGCCAAGCTCGCTGAGTTATCACTAACTGACATACAGAGCACAAGAACCTTCTTGGAGTGAACACATTGAAGATAACTGTCCATTTTCTAGGCAACATACGAGAGACCACTGGAACGCGTGAACAGGCATTTGACATCTCCGAGCCCACGGTAGAAGCGTTGGTCGACAGAATGACTAGAGAATACGGTGACGACTTCAAGCGAACATTGATCAATACCTCCACGGGAAAAGTGAGTAGCTCCGTGGTGATTGCGTTAAACGGCGTTGACATAGAAGCTCTCAAAGGCGTGAAAACGAATCTCAAAGACGGAGATACTGTCGCCATATTCCCACCGGTAGCCGGCGGCTCCAACATCCCCCGCACCAGTTTACTGGTAAACTAGGGAAAAGAATCCCCAGACGATCTCTCTGTCTTCTCAGACTCTACCAACAAACTCGTTGTGGACAAATGAGAAAGCGCAAGTCGACCTCCGATGGGACGGTGTCAATCTCTCACACTTCATCATCAAGCAAGTTGCTTGATTGATCATGGTTTAAGGCAATGGAAAACATAGGTGAGGCCATGGACCCGATCATTGAGGTCAAGGACTTGACTAAGACGTTCGGAAGCCTGGAAGCAGTTCACGGGCTCAGCTTCGAGGTTGAGCAAGGTGAGGTTTTCGGATTGCTTGGCCCGAACGGAGCTGGAAAAACTACAACGCTATCCATGCTGTCGACGATACTGAAAATCACCTCTGGCACGGCAATCGTCAACGGATTCGATGTGGCAAAGCAGCCATCCCAAGTCCGGCGTTCGATAGGCATAGTCTTCCAAGAGCCAAGCATCGACGATAGGCTCACTGGCAGAGAGAACCTTGAGATGCACGCCAACCTGTACGCAGTTCCAGGCAGTGAGAAACAAAAGCGAATCGAAGAGCTCTTGAAACTTGTCGAACTCAAGGATAGGGCTGATTCTCTGATGAGAACCTACTCCGGAGGCATGAGGCGACGGCTTGAGATAGCGAGAGGCCTGATCCACCATCCCAAGGTCCTATTTCTTGACGAGCCGACCTTAGGCCTCGATCCCCAGACTAGGGAGCACATCTGGAGCTACATTATGGAGCTGAGTAAGCGTGAAAACATCACAATGGTCCTCACTACGCACTACATGGAGGAAGCTGACAAGCTCTGCGATCGAATCGCCATTGTAGACTACGGCAAGATAATCGCGCTCGACGAACCTAAGCGACTGAAAGAAGGACTCGAAGGAGACATCATCACCGTCAAGACTGAGATGGTCCAAGACCTGTCCCGCAAACTCAAGGAAATGAACTTAGTGAAGGACATGAAGGAGCAAGAAGGCGAGTTGAAACTCATCGTTAAGGACGGTGAGAAATTCATTCCTAGAGTCGTTGAGATTGCAGGGAGTTTAGGAATTCACATCGAGTCGATGTCGCTTCACGAACCTACACTAGAGGATGTGTTCTTGCACTACACAGGAAGAGAGATACGCGCACAAGGCGGCGAGGAATATCACGGACTAACGGCCATAAGAAGGAGGAGTATTAGATGAGTGAAATCCTGGGCGTTTACACGCTCTGGCTAAGGGAAGTCAGACGCTACACAAGGGAGAGGACGAGACTCATTAGCTCCTTCTTCCAACCACTCCTCTGGCTGGTTATCTTTGGATCTGGAATGCAGTTCTCATCAGCAGGTTATGGCCAGATCAGCTACCAGGAGTTCATCTTCCCTGGGATCATTGGCCAAACGCTTCTGTTCACATCGATGTTTATGGGAATATCAGTAATCTGGGATAGGGAATTCGGCTTCCTCAAGGAGATCCTTGTATCACCAATCTCAAGAGCCTCAATCTTCGTCGGGAAAATGCTGGGGGCAACCACAGACGCTGTAATACAGGGAAGCTTTGTCTTTGTCCTCAGTTTCCTTGTGGGCATTTTTGTCGATATCCAAACGTACCTGACTTGTCTGCCGATAATGATCTTGATCACCTTCGGGTTAGTGAGCGTTGGGCTAACTATAGCTTCGCGTATGGAGAGCCTCGAGAGTTTCGGCGTGATCCAGACTTTCGTAAACCTGCCACTATTCTTTCTAAGCGGCGCGTTGTTTCCGCTGACTCGTGTAC
>Ga0315296_10001899_pt1 | contig 18080 bp, 17 predicted proteins | sample YL17G14_18_MG_FD_203921 | JGI IMG/M metagenome (GOLD analysis project Ga0315296, IMG submission 203921) | Sediment microbial communities from Yellowstone Lake, YNP, Wyoming, USA - YL17G14_18 | ecosystem: Environmental > Aquatic > Freshwater > Lake > Sediment | place: USA: Wyoming | collected... | reverse complement strand
TTTAACGCTCTCATTTTAATCACTTGAGACGGCATGGGAGTTTAAATTATATGACACCTTTTGATAAACTTCCCTACGGGTCGTAGACTAAAAAGTTACCGAATGAGTGAGCTAGAATAACCGTCCCATTATTTCATTATTTTTTGCTGCTGTGGGAAAATTACATAAACTCCTTAAGCTGCAAAAATGGCATTTCGGATTTTCATTACAAATATTACCATAATCTACTGCACAAAAAATCCATACAAGATTGTCCAAATATGTAGGGTTTACACCTATCTGTTTTGCCAAAGAAGATAATACTTTAACCGTTTCTTCTTCTGTTGGGTAACAGCTACAATAGTTCAGCCGTTCATTACTTATAATACGTCGCATATGTACATCTGGCTTAACTGCTCTGATACCAACGTTTCTTAGATACTCTAAAGCTAAAGGAAACCCAATTTGTTTTAACTTATATTTCTTACCTTTAGATAATTCTGTTGCTATTTTTTCTGGTGCGTCGCTGGTAACGAAGTTATCTAAACTATCATATTGATTTTGAATTAAAAGAAGAACCGGAATATTGTAATCTAAACTTTTCATTTGTTTACTGATGGACCGGTTACCACATTTAATCTGCCTTAATTTATCTTCAAATTCCCTTTTGTCGGAGTTTTTAATTTTCTCAAGGTCGTAATTAAAAAATATTTCATTTATGATTTTAAGGTTTTTTGCAATTGGCCCCCATGGACGTTGGTTACTTAGCATAGCAAGTATTAAAGCTTTTAAATGGTCGTTTATAGAAAATTTGACTCCCTTTTCGCGTTTCTCTGATGCAGTTACTTGACCAAATTCTTCAATTATTTTTTCATAATCTATTTTTAACCTTTGTAAAGTATCCTGAATATTTTTTAATAATTCAGCGGGCGATATTTTATTATTGATATTAACCAACCCCTCACTTTGTGATTTGGACTAACGGTTAAGCTTCTTTCTGATGCGATAGTTATAGAAAGAAGCTGGTTGAACGAAGCCGCTACACCCCTCCTATGAGTTTTCATTTCTTCGTTTTCCCTATTTTTTGCGGGAAACCTTTGCTGGCCTGTTATCCACAACAGGGTAAATATGATGAAATAGTGTGATTTCCAGCATATGCAGCATCCCCTTGTGATAAAAATATACACAAAAAGGGGTATTTAGGCAATAGTATCGGTAGGCGATGAACAGGTATGTTTTCGCAATGACATTGATGTATTGTGTTTATATCTTTCATCATGCTTGTAATTCCTCTACAGGAGGGTATTCGCATTCTTCGTTATAAACTAAATTATCTCAGCAATTTCTTCAAAATCATGTCAATCGTGGTATAATTATTAGATATTTTTATAAAAAATTAAGTAAAAGGGGTGTTTTTAGGTGAAACAAAACAGTCAAATGAATAAAGAATTACTTTCGGGTGATGAGGCAATTGGCAGGGGTGCAATCGAAGCAGGGATTTCCTTGGCAACGAGTTATCCGGGGACTCCCGCAACAGAAATTTTGGAATATATCTCTCATCATTTCAAAGGGGAAGCAGAATGGGCAGTGAATGAGAAAGTTGCTTTTGAAACAGCAATCGGCGCATCGTATGCAGGGAAAAGAGCGATCTGTTCCATGAAACACGTGGGATTGAATGTAGCAGCAGATCCTCTGATGACCGCTGCATATCTTGGGATAAAGGGTGGGTTAGTCCTTGCGGTTGCAGATGACCCGGGAGCGTATTCTTCCCAGAATGAACAGGATTCCCGCTTTTATGCGAAATTCGCAAAAGTTCCATGCTTTGAACCGAGCAGTTCACAAGAAGCCAAGGATATGACTATCATGGCATTCGATTTATCAGAAGAGATGAGGCTTCCTGTCATGCTGAGAACCGTGACAAGGATTTCTCATGCCTTCTCACCGGTAGAGATAGGTTCTGTGCGAGAGCAGAATTCTCTTTTGTTGCAAAAGGATCCAGGAAATATGATTGCTGTTCCCAGCAATGTGTTGAGATGTCACAGGAATTTAATCGGAAAGCAGGAAAGGTTAATCAAATGGGGAGAAGATTCAGGATTGAACAGGGTTTTTAAGAATGGCCAGAAAAAAGGAATCATTACCTGTGGTATCGGGTATGCATATGCAAAAGAGTACGGGCCTGATTATGCCATCTTAAAGATTTCTTATTACCCTTTTCCAGAAACATTGATTGAGGAATTCGTAAAAGGATTAGAAGAAGTATGGGTTTTAGAAGAAGGAGAACCGTTAGTAGAAGACATCGCAAGAAAATATTCTTCCCGGGTGAAAGGAAAAATTTCAGGTGAAATTAAAAGTATAGGAGAATTAGGTCCGGATGTTTTGGCAGAATATGTTCCTGGCTGGGGTATTGCTCAAAGCACTTTAGAACCTTCAAAGCCCTTACCCCCGCGGCCACCTGTGTTGTGTCCTGGTTGTCCACACAGTAAGCTCTATGTTGCGCTCAAAACTGTTCAGCCCACATTTACTGCTGGAGATATAGGCTGTTACACATTGGGAGCTAATCCTCCCTATGAAATAGTGGATACATGCCTCTGCATGGGAGCAGGCATCAGTAAGGCAGCAGGAATTTCTAAACAAGGTGTAAAAAGAGTGGCAGCAGTAATTGGAGATTCTACTTTTATTCACTCTGGAATTCCTGCTTTGATTAGCGCTGTTTATAACAAAGCAAATATCCTGGTGCTTATTCTGGATAATTCATCAGTAGCGATGACAGGGCATCAGCCAACCCCCTTAACCGGTGTAACTGCAAAAGGAGAAGAAGGAGGAAAAACCTCTCTTGAGGAACTCTGTAAGTCCTGTGGGGTGGATTCTGTTGAAGTGATTGACCCTTACGATGTTGAAAAAACAGAAGCAGTAATAAAAGAAAAGATTGACGCAGAAGGAGTAAATGTCGTTATTTCACGCAGACCCTGTGTGTTTGTTACCAGGCGCCGCTCTCAATAGAGAAATTACAGACTATATACTTCTTTAGATGACAGTACGGTAACGCCAGCTTTTTTCAATGCCTTTTTACCTTTGCTGATGTTCTCTGTCCGTAATACCACAACTGCCTTTTTCCCGCTTTTCTCGACAAAGGCATATACATATTCGACATTGATATCAGCGTCTGTTAAAATCTTCAGTACTCCTGCTAATCCCCCGGGTTTGTCAGATACACAAACTGCGATCACATCGTTTTCCCTGACAGTGAAATTGCTTTTCGCAAGAACTTTTTTTGCCTTTTCAGGATCAGGGACAATTAAACGCAGGATTCCAAATTCTGATGTATCAGCGATTGAAAGTGCCCGAATGTTAATTTGCGCTTTTGACAGTACATCCAGCGCTTCCCATAATCTTCCTTTTTTATTCTCTAAAAATACAGATATCTGTTTTGCTTCCATCTCTTACTCCTTTATAGTTGCCGTTTGTCAATAACCCGTTTTGCTTTTCCTTCACTGCGTGGAAGGGTTTTTGGTTCAACGAGTGTAACTTTTACCCTCAAGCCGATTGCATTTTCAATATGTTGTTCAATCTTTTTTCTTACTTCCTCAAGGTGTCTGACTTCATCCGAGAATAACTTCTTTGATGTCTCGACCTGCACCTCTAATTCGTCAAGGTGATGTGGCCTGGTTACAATGATTTGATAATGGGGTTCTACTCCTTTGATTTCAAGAAGTGCTTTTTCAATCTGTGAAGGAAAGATGAGTACGCCCCGTATCTTTAACCTATCATCTGTGCGTCCGGTGATGCGATCCATTCTTACGAGTGTTCTTCCACATTTACATGGCTCTCTTCTTAAGGCAGTGACATCTCTGGTCCGGAAACGGATCATTGGCGTACCTTCACGGGTTAACGTGGTAAGAACTAATTCTCCCTTTTCTCCTTCCGGCAGTGGTTCAAGAGTATCAGGAGAAACAACCTCTGGATAAAAATGGTCATCAAATATATGAAGCCCGTTTTTTTCTTCACATTCCTGTGCGACACCAGGTCCGATTATTTCGGTAAGTCCATAGATATTGAGTGCGACAAGGTGAAACCGCTTTTCGATTTCATCCCGCATCCTGTCTGTCCACATCTCTGCACCAAAGCAACCTGCCTTAAGTTTTAACTTTTTTATATCTATGCCTACTTCCTCGGCTGCCTCTGTTAAATACAATGCGTAAGAAGGAGTGCAGGTGAGGATTGTGGAACCAAAATCATACATGATTTCGAGTTGTCTCTTTGTTTGCCCGGCAGATATTGGAATAACCGTTGCCCCAATCCGTTGTGCACCATAGTGTACACCCAATCCACCGGTAAAAAGACCATACCCGTATCCATTTTGAATAATATCTTCTTTTGTTGTTCCAACCATTGTGAGGGCACGCGCCATCACCTCGCCCCAGATTTCTATGTCTTTCTTTGTGTATCCCGATACTGTTGGTTTTCCAGTCGTTCCAGACGAGGTATGCACCTCTACAATTTCCTGGCGTGGTACTGCAAACAGACCAAAGGGATACCCTTCTCTCAAATCGGTTTTTGTGGTGAAGGGGAGCTTTTTTATGTCCTTGAGACTCTTTATATCCCCGGGTTTGACTTTTATTTCATCAAAACGTTTTCTGTAATAGGGAACATTTTCGTATACCCGTTTGAGGACAACTTTTAATCTTTCACGTTGTAATTTCTCTCTTTCCCCAATGTGCATGCATTCTGCTTCTCTATTCCAGATCAATTTTCTTCTCCTTATAATAAGGTTTACCCCGTTAGAAAGCCCCGCCATTTATGGCGGGGATGGGATAATAAAATCTAAATTCCTCATAGAAAGGGCGGGGTAAAAGCCCCGTCCTTTCTAACGGGGTTTACTTTTTACCTTTTTTCTTAAATTCTGCTTCGCGATAAAATTTCAAATTTTCTTGCTGCAAGAGCTTTTTTGCTCTTTCGATATCTTCAACCTCTACTATTAAGAAAGCCCTTTTTCTGGATTCTAATATAAATACATAAGCGTTTTCTATATTTATTCTTTTTTTCGATAAGAGCTGGGCTACCTCATACAATCCTCCGGGTCTATCCACCATTTCAATAGCTAATACCTCATTGAGAGAAACAGTAAAACCCTTTTGCTTGAGTTTTTGATACGCCAGTTCACATTTATCAACAATGAACTTTATGACACCAAAACCGTTTGAGCTTGCAATATTTATTGCAAGTATGTTCACTCCTTCTTCTGCGAGAACCTTTGTTATTTTTTCAAGCCTGCCAGGCTTATTTTCAGAAAAGATGGAAATCTGCTTTAGTTTATCCATAAGGTACTCCTTTTATGATGACTACGTATAGTCATTTGTTATTACAATGTTCTTTTATCGATGACTCTTGTTGCTTTTCCTTCACTCACAGGGAGTGTGCCCGGTTCTAATAGTTCTACTTTTGGTTTCACGAGAATTTCAGATCTTAATTTTTCTGTTATCTCAGATTGCAGACTCATTAAATGCTCTATCCTGCCGTCAAAGAGATCCCTTGATATCTCTACTCTCACGGTCATCTGGTCATAAGACTCAAGGATAATCTGGTAATTTTGAGCAACACCTTTGACGCCCATTAATACCTGCTCAATCTGTTGAGGGAAGATATTTACCCCGCGTACGATAAACATATCGTCTGTTCTCCCTATTATGCGGGAAATTCTGCGATGGGTTCGTCCGCATTTGCATTTACCTGGAATAACCGTTGTGATGTCTCTTGTGCGGTAACGCAAGATGGGCATGGCTTCACGGCACAGGGTGGTGAGGACAAGCTCACCTTTTTCCCCATCAGGTAATTCCTCACCCGTTTCCGGATTAATGATCTCCATGATGAAATTGTCTTCCCAGAGGTGCATTCCATTCTTTTCCACACATTCAAAAGCAACTCCCGGACCATTCATTTCAGACAATCCATAAGAATTATATACGTCAATGTGAAAGAACTTTTCAATCTTTTTCCTCGTTCCTTCAGAGTATGGTTCTGCACCCAGATAAGCCCTCCGGAGGAAAAAATCTCTTTTTGGATTTAGTCCTTGGTTATTCATAACATCTGCAAGATAGAGAGCATAGCTTGGAGTGAGATGAAGGGTAGTAGTCTTAAAATCCTGCATGAGTGCAATTTGTCTTTTGGTATGACCCGGTCCTGCAGGAATAACTAATACTCCTACTTTTTCGGCACCATAATGCATGATAAGGGCACCTGTAAATAAACCGTAGGTCATCATGTTCTGGAGCACATCGTCTTTTTTTATACCTGTCATTGTAAGACAACGGGCAATGAGTTCTGCTGCCTGGTCAATATCTTTTTTTGTGAAAAAGATTGCCTTGGGTTTTCCAGTGGTACCGCTGGATGTATGCAGACGCACCACCTGTTCTCTTTCCACCGCAAGAAGGCCAAAGGGATAGTTTTCACGTAAATCTTCTCTGGTGGTGAAAGGAAGTTTTTGAATATCTTTTAAGGAGGTGATATCCTTCGGTTTAATGTTTAATTTCGAAAATGTGTCTCTATAAAAAGGGATGTTCTTATACGCTCGTTGGACGGTTTGGTTTAACCTTTTTAACTGCAATTCTTCTAATGCCTTACGCCCAATTGTTTCGACTTCCTTTTGCCAGAACATTGTTACCCCTTTCCCTCGGTAATCTCTCTCCCTTTTTCAAATGCGGTAAGGTTTATCTCAATTGTCTTTAACGGCACAGATTCTTTTATTACCATTTCCCATGAAGACAGAGGAAAAGGGAGATACCGGGAAAGCATTCCTATTAAAATGATGTTTTCTCCCTTAGGATTGCCTAAGTTTTTTGCGATTTCTAATGCATTCACCTCATCTACGTGAAAACCCATGGCTTCCAATTGAGGTTTTACATCTTCCGGATACGGGACAGAATCTGGATTAATAGAGGAAGGCATTATCCTTCTCTGATTGAGTATTGCTCTTCCATTTGGTTTGAGATAATAGGCATATCGCAATCCTTCAAGCTCTTCCATTGCAACTAAGAAATCAGCTTTTCCTCTGTGTATTAAAGGGGAGTGAACTTCTTCCCCGAAACGCACATGGCTTGTGACGCTCCCTCCTCTTTGAGCCATGCCATGGAGTTCACTCTCTTTCACCATATATCCCGAGACGAAGGCACATTTGGCTAAGATTTTACTTGCCAGGATAATTCCCTGTCCTCCAACACCGGCAAAAAGTACGTTTGTAATTCCCATTTTTACCTGCTTTAACTATTTCTTATGGTTTTGTCACAACCATCCAATTTATTGAAAAACTCATATGTATGACACTATCAAATTATTTCAGACAACGCATACGTATAAAAATTTAGCAATTTTATCATGGATTCAGGATTTACTGCAACCAATAGAGAAAAAACTTTTTAATTGTGAAGGGTGAATGAATTTGACGAGATGATAGTAATATTGGTATTTTATACGTCGTGTCTCAAGCAGTGCATATAACTGTTGTTGTTTTCTTAGTCCAAATTGTGATAATCTTTTATGTCCATTTTTTAATGAGATGATGAGTGAATCGCACAATTTAAGGATTATCAGAGAATCTTACGGGATGAAGTATGAACGTTGAACAGATATCTATATTCCTTGAGAATAAGTCAGGGAGACTTGCTGAGGTAACAGGCGCTCTGTCTGAAGCAGGAATAAATATAAGGGCTCTTTCTCTTGCTGATACAGCTGACTTTGGGATACTGAGACTTATCGTTAATGATACAGAAAAGGCACGACAGGTTCTGAGGGATAATGGTTTCACTGTTGAAAAAACGAGAGTTGTAGCGATAGAAGTTCCAGATAAGCCAGGGGGACTGGCAAAAATTCTGGATACGATAAAAGACGAGGGAATTAATGTGGAGTATATGTATGCATTTGTTCAGAAAAGCGGGCAGAACGCTATTGTGATATTTCGTTTTGATGAGATTGAAAAGGCAATTACTATACTACAGAAGGCAGGTGCAAGAACTCTTGAGGGTGAAGATCTCTATGCATTGTAAATGATGTCAATGAGTCCATATAATTGGGACATTTAGAGTGAGAACGTTTCTAAAAAATTGGGGAGAGGTAATAATAATCCCTGAATAGTTCAATTAAAGGAGGAGATGATGAAGAAATCGAGGAAAAATTTTTTAGTAGTATTTGTGATGGTAATGTCTGTTTTTCTCATGTTCGTGAATACCTATGCAAAAGAACCGTATAAGATTGGAGCACTTTTCGCGGTAACCGGAGTTGCTTCTTTTTTAGGAGAACCGGAAAAAAATACCGCACTGATGCTCCAGGAGCAGATTAATAAGGCCGGAGGGATAAACGGACATCCCCTGGAGATTATTATTGAAGATACAAAAAGTGATGAAACACAAGCTGTTCTCTCTGCCAAAAAACTTCTCGAAAGAGATAATGTGCTGGTTATTATAGGGCCATCTACTACTGGTGAATCAATGGCTCTTGTCCCTATTATGAATAACGCCAAAACACCTCTCGTTTCTTGTGCAGCCGGAGCCCCGATAACCCAGCCAGTTAAAGAAAGATACTGGATATTTAAAACCCCTCAGTATGACCTCAGTGCAGTAGAAGCAATCTATACGTATATGAAAAAACATGGGATAGCCAAGGTAGGAATCATAACTATCTCTACCGGTTTTGGAGATGCCGGGAGAAAAGCACTTCATGAGATGGCACCTAAGTATGGTATTACTATTGCTGCGGATGAAAAATATGGGCCAAAAGATTCGGATATGACGACACAGCTTACCAAGATTAAGGCATCAGGTGCTCAGGCAGTTATTAACTGGTCTGTTGGTCCAGGTCAGGTAATTGTAACGAAAAACTGGCATGCACTCAAAATGGGAATCCCCCTCTATCAAAGTCATGGCTGGGGGAGTAAGAAAAACATAGAGCTGTCAGGTAAAGCTGCTGAAGGTGTTATCGCACCCCTTGGAAGATTGGTTGTCTGGGATAAACTCCCTGATAAGCACCCGCAGAAAGCCTTATTGAAGAAATACTCACAAGATTATGAATCAAAGTATAAGAGCGAGCCAGGTACCTTTGGTGGACATGCCTATGATTCCATTATGATAATTGTAGAAGCACTTAAAAAAGCAGGTCCTGATAAAAAGAAAATCAGAGATTATATTGAGACTAAAATCCAAAAATGGCCAGGAACAGGCGGTATCTTTAACATGTCACCGGGTGACCACTGTGGGTTAGACAAGGATGCCTTTGAGATGGTTGTGGTTAACAACGGAGATTGGGAAATCTTAAAATAAATGGAGTGAAAGATTGAGGGGATAACATCCCCTCAATCTTCTTCAGGAAATATCACAATTTGCTTACAGTCTTTTTACAATTCCTTTTTTCTGGTCTTACTGTCGGAGCTGTTTATGCCCTGGTTGGTATAGGTTTTAATATCATATACAATGCCACATCAATCATAAATCTGGCCCAGGGTGAATTTGTAGTCATTGGCGGTCTCATGATGTGGTTCTTTACTGAATCACTCAAACTCCCGTTTCTTTTATCAGCAGTGCTCACTATTCTCTCAGCAGGTCTCATTGGTCTCTTAATGGAAAGACTGACGATAAAGCCTTTAAAAAATGCAGATCTGTTATTGATGATAATGATTACCATAGCAGTTTCAATCGTGTTACGAGGGATTTTAATGTTCAATTTTGGTAAGGATCCCTACGTATATCCTCCATTTACAGAGGGAGAACCATTGAGCATTTACGGGGCGATTATTCAGCAACAGACATTGTGGGTTATAGGTATTACCGGTCTCTGTATCATTTTATTGTTTTTATTTTTTAACAAAACAATCGTCGGGAAAGCGATGCTCGCCTGTGCAGTAAATCCTACAGCAGCTAAATTGGTTGGAATTAATGTGTCCAGGATGGTCATGTTATCTTTTATATTGAGTGCTATAGTCGGTGCAATTGGAGGTATGGCGATAACTCCTATTTCCCTCATGGAATATGATAAAGGTCCTATGCTTGCGGTAAAAGGGTTTTGTGCAGCAATAATGGGGGGTCTCGGGAGCAATAGAGGTGCAGTAATCGGTGGATTTATTATCGGCATTCTCGAATCCATGACTGCAGGATACATCCATTCAGGTTTGAAGGATGCGGTTGCATTGGTCATTCTGTTGTTAATACTCTTTTTTAAACCTGCCGGAATATTTGTCAGTAAAACGATGCTCCAGTTGCGAAAATTTTAATATATGAAAAAAGGGGATTCATTAGTTTTTTTTATTTTTATCTTTCTCATCGGCTTATTGCCTGTCCTCTCTGGAAGTACCTATACAATGACTGTAGGAGTTTTTGCTGGGATAAATGCCCTCGTCGCAATAGGGTTATGTATACTCATGGGATATGCTGGCCAGATTTCTTTAGGCCAGGCAGGATTTTATGGGATCGGCGCCTATGTCTCAGCTGTTTTAAGCCTGCATTTTGGTCTTCCGGTAGTTGTCAGCTTAATCTTAGCAATGGTTGTTGCAGCTATGGCAGCAGTGATATTAGCGGTTCCTGCCCTCCGGTTAAAAGGGCACTACTTGGCAGTAGCAACTCTTGGTTTTGGCGAAATTATCTATATCATACTTAATGAGTGGGGTCCGGGTGGACCATCGGGTTTTGGAGATATTCCTCACTTTAGTTTATTGGGATACACAATAACTTCTACGACAGGCTATTTTTACCTGATCTGGGGTTTGGTAGCAGGAGTAATGCTCTTCTCCTTAAATCTCATTCATTCAAGGAGCGGAAGGGCATTGAGGGCTATCCACGATAGTGAGTTAGCAAGTAATGCAATGGGTCTGGATGTCGTTGCACTCAAGATAAAAGTTTTTATCCTCAGTGCTGTATATGCCTCTCTGGCCGGTGGTCTTTATGCACATTATATAACATTTATCAGTCCAAGCAGTTTTTCATTATTTTACTCAATCTTAGTGTTAATGATGGTGATTGTGGGAGGAATTACTAATTTGTGGGGTGCAATCATTGGTGCTGTGGTGATAACTGTGCTCCCCGAGCTCTTGAGAAGATTTGAAGAGTTCGATGTATTAGTGTATGGTTTAATTTTGACGTTATCCCTTATGTTTTTTAGAAAGGGTTTAGTTCCAATTTTGGTCGAAAAAATAAAGAAATTGAGAGGATTGGCAGTTGTTAAACATTAAGGGAATATGGAAAAGTTTTGGGGGACTTATGGCCCTGAGACATATCAATTTTGATGTGAAAGAAGGGGATATTAAAGCACTCATAGGGCCGAATGGTGCAGGGAAAACAACCCTTCTCAATATCATTAGCGGCATCTATCAGCCTGATAAAGGTGAGGTCTTTTTTTTAGGTAAAAATATAAGTAACCTGCCTTCAACAAAGATTGCGAGAAAAGGTATTTCACGAACCTTTCAGCATGTTGAATTATTTGAAAATATGACCGTTCTTGAAAATATCATGGTGGGCAGATATGTGAAAACCAAAGCCGGATTCTTTTCTTCGGGACTTAAAATGCCCTATGTAATGAAAGAAGAGAAAGAAATACAGCGTAAAAGTGAGGAAATTCTGGAGTATATCAATCTTCGTCAAAGGAAAGATGAGCTTGCCTCCAATCTTCCCATCGGTGAACAAAGAATTTTGGAAATTGGAAGAGCCCTGGCCACAGAACCACGGCTCCTCCTTCTGGACGAACCTGCCGCAGGATTGAATATAAGGGAGACACGCAATCTCGGAGAGATAATCAAGAAAATAAGAGAAGAGTTAAAGATAACCATCGTTCTTGTTGAACATGATATGGACCTCGTGATGAGAATAAGTGACTGGATAACTGTTCTTAATTTTGGTGAGATAATCGCTGAGGGTACTCCTCTTGAAGTACAGAAAAATCCAGAAGTGATCGTTGCATATCTCGGAGATGAAGAAGAAATTCAGAGAGGATATAATGCTCATACTTAAAAATGTAGATGTTTTTTATGGGAAAATACATACCATTAAGAGAGTATCTCTCCATGTAAATAAAAAAGAGATTGTTGCCCTTATAGGAGGCAATGGAGCAGGCAAAACAACACTCTTACGCACTATATCGGGTCTTATAAGATCGACTAACGGGAGTTTGGTATTCGATGGTCTCGATATTTCTAAACAAAGCCCTGATAGAATAGTAAAAAAAGGAATCTCACACGTCCCGGAGGGACGCCTCGTTTTTAAACCAATGAGTGTTGAGGACAATTTATTGCTTGGCTCCTTTAACTGGTATACTCTGAAGAATCGTTCAGAAATTAAGGATGATATGGAGAGGATTTACTCCATTTTCCCTATTTTGGAGAAACGGAGAAAGCAGCTCGCAGGAACCCTTTCCGGCGGAGAGCAGCAAATGCTCGCTATTGGCCGTGCATTAATGGCCAGGCCAAAGTTTCTTTTGCTTGATGAGCCAAGTATGGGTCTTGCCCCAACCGTCGTCAAAGAGATATTCAGGTATATTGTTGAACTAAGAGATACCTATGGTCTCACCGTACTTCTCGTTGAACAGAATGCAAGGAGTGCTCTGAGGATCGCAAATACTGGATACGTTCTTGAAACAGGGAGAATAATACTTCAGGGTCCTGCAGAAGACCTCCTTTTAAATAGAGATGTCCAGAGGGCCTATTTAGGCAGGGATGTTGATTACACAATTTGATTTTTAAATAAAATGGAGGAAGTTTATGTACTGGGAAGGTGAAAAAGAATGTATCAATAGAGATGCGCTTAAGCAGTTGCAGCTTGAGAGACTTCAATCCACGTTGTTCAGAGTTTACATGAACGTTCCTTTTTACAGGAAGAAGTTTGATGAAATAGGAATTGATCCTGATGATTTCCGCTCGCTTGAAGACTTGAGTAAACTCCCCTTTACCTCAAAAGATGATTTAAGGATTAGCTATCCCTATGGTATGTTTGCTGTTCCTTTGCGCGAGGTCGTCAGGGTTCAAGCCTCTTCCGGTACAACAGGAATGCCCACTGCAGTTGGCTATACACGAAATGATATAAAGAGTTGGTCGAATCTTGTGGCAAGGATTCTTGTGGCAGGAGGGGTGACTCAAAACGATATTGTTCAGATTGCCTTTGATTATGGACTTTTCACCGGTGCATTGGGCTTACATTTTGGTGCAGAACGCCTGGGGGCTTCGGTAATTCCTATCTCAGGTGGTAATACCAGGAGACAGGTGAAAATAATGCAGGATTTTAAGACGACTGCTCTTATGTGTACGCCGAGTTATGCGCTTTCAATAGCTGATACGATCATAGAAACGGGTATTAATGTGAATTCCTTATCCTTAAAATATGGGCTTTTTGGCGCAGAACCATGGTCAGAGGCGATGCGTCATGAATTACAGGAAAAGCTCAATATTATTGCAACAGACAACTATGGTCTGAGTGAAGTGATGGGTCCAGGAGTTGCTGGAGAATGCCTTGAGCGAAATGGACTTCATATCAATGAAGATCATTTCCTTGTCGAGGTAGTTAATCCGGAAACCCTCGAACCTCTTCAAACAGGGGAAACAGGCGAACTGGTGATTACGACACTTACCAAAGAAGCCTTTCCTGTTATACGATTCAGGACGAGGGATTTAACAAGTTTGATTATTGAACCATGTCCCTGCGGGAGGACATTTGTCAGGATGAGCAAGGTTATGGGTCGGACAGATGACATGATCAAAATAAAAGGGATTAATGTTTTCCCTTCGCAGGTTGAATCAGTGTTGTTTGAAATTGAAGGTATAGAGCCTCATTATCAGATAATTGTAGATAGAAAAGGCGCAGTAGACGAATTAACTGTCCTTGTTGAGGTATCTGAGTCTATATTTTTTGATCGAGTTAAAAAACAGAAGGATTTTATTGATTTGATCAAGACAAGACTTGCCTCGGAGCTTGGTATATCTGTTGAGGTGAAACCAGTGGAGAAAAGGACACTTGAGCGTTTTGAGGGAAAGGCAAAAAGGGTTATAGACAAGAGGAAGTTATGAAATACAGGCAAGGCATAGCATTTTCGCTCATTCTCGTCCCCCGACCCCGATACCTATCGGGATCGGGAGACTCCGAGGTGAATTCTGTCGAAGACAGAATTCAAAACCGCTCAAATGCTATACCCAGCCTATTTTTATCTGATTTATGAATTTTGATATTACAGACACGTAAGATAATGTATAACAAGAACAAAAAAGGTGTTGGATCAGACACATTTATTTTCTTTTTAGTTTAAAACTATGATAATATGGTATTATATACTAACTTTAAAGTTAGAAAAGCCTCAAAGCTTTAAGGGCTTTGGGACTTTTTATTTTATCAAGTGAGGTTAAATTATGGGTAAGAAACTGTATGTAGGAAGTATCTCTTTCAATGCAACAGAGGAATCTCTCCGAGATCTCTTCTCAAGTATTGGAGAGGTTGAATCGGCTAAGATAATAACCGATAGGGACACAGGGCGTTCTAAGGGTTTTGGCTTTATTGAAATGTCATCCGAAGAGGATGCTAAAAAAGCTATAGAACAATTAAACGGCAAAATATTTATGGAACGTACTTTGATCGTTAATGAGGCAAGACCCCAGCAGCAAAGGGAAAGGGGAGGTTTCGGCGGCGGCGGCAGGGGCGGTTTTGGACAAGGAAGGGAATCAGGGTATGGAAGAGGGAGGAGATAAATTATTATAGGGATAAAAGTAGTCGGCAATGATATAGAAAAAGCCATTAAAAGAAAAACGAAAACGCGCAGAGGCACGCAAAAAAAGGGTGAAGGCTCAGAAATACAGAAGATCTCGATAAGATTATAAAATTGATTTTAATTCATAATCTTTTCCCGTTAACATCTGATACTCCTGCAAATATTGTCCCCTTAAGGGTCTGTTGCATTGGCTGTTCGGGGCGCTGACCTGCAAAGAATACCGAGTAATAAAGGAGAAATAAGCAATAGCTAATCGAAGACAAGTACTGCCCAGTAGGGTTGTCGATCGAACCCGTGTAAACAAACAGATCCGGCTGATTAAAGCCAAACAAATACGGGTTGTTGCCGATGAAGGGCAAATCGGCATCATGGATATTGAGTCGGCACTGAAGTTGGCTGGGGAACGAGATCTGGATCTTGTAGAAATCAACCCCGATGCCGATCCGCCGGTCTGTAAGATCATGGACTACCAGAAGTTCAAGTTCAATAAGGGCAAGAAACTTCAGAAGTCAAGAAAAAAACAGGCGACGCTAACCCTCAAAGAAATCAGAATGAGCCCGTTGATTGGCACCCATGATTACGAGTTCAAGAAGCTTAATGCGCGGAAGTTTATCGGGCATGGGGACAAGGTTAAAGTGACAATCCGTTTTAGAGGGCGAGAATTGAATCGCCAGGAACTGGGGGAGAAGGTTCTGAACAGGTTAGCGTTGGAACTGAGAGATATCGCAAAAGTGGAATTACAGCCGAAGACGGAAGGCCGCCAGATGGTGATGATTCTCATGGCCTTGTAAGTCACTTGATAGGTTTTTTGGATTCGCTCACTCTATGATAATAGATTAGCATTAGGTTCTTTCGTGTTATATCAAATATGCTTATTTTAAGGAGAACGCTTTGAACGAAAAGGATATTTTTGAAGAGATTATAGAAATAGGCAAAAGACGCGGAAAACTTACTTATGATGAGATAAATGATGCTGTTCCCTCGGAATATTTTTCCCAGGAAGAGTTAGAAGAACTTATGGACCTTCTGCACGATATGGGCATTGAAGTTGTAGATGAACAGGAGACTGACACTGCCGAAGAAGAAGTCTTAGCTTCAGAGGATGAAGAGGAACATGATGAAACTGAGGACATTGTTCAAACATATTTCCATTCGATGGGGAATATTACAATACTTACAAGGAATGAAGAAATAGAGCTTGCGAAAAATTTAGAAGAAGGAAAAGAGATTATTAAAGGGATAGCTACAGCACTGCCTTTATACAAGAAAATCGAAGCGAGGTTAGATGGTAAAGACGAAGAAGATTTGGACTATTCAGAGGAAGAAAAAACCAATGAAGCTTTGGAAATGAGTTTGAAAGTGCTTGACAATCTTATGCTAACAATAGAAATTGCAGAGAGAAAGATTGCAAGGTATGGGACTTTAAAAGATGTAAAAAAAATAATAAATCAAAAAAGGAAACAAGATATCAATTCCATACAACTGAATACCATTGCAAAAGAAGTTCAGGATGAGTATAAGCGAGTTACATCAGAGGTTGGGATCAAGATTGATGAATTGAAAGTAAAGTGGGAGAGAATAACCAGGGCAAGAACCCTTATTAGTGAAGCAAAGAATGAATTGGTAACGCGGAATCTGAGATTAGTAGTCAATCTTGCCAAGCATTATATCGGAAGAGGTCTTTCCTTTCTTGACCTCATTCAGGAAGGCAATATCGGTCTTATGAAATCTATAGATAAGTTCGACTATAAAATGGGATTCAAATTTAGCACCTATGCAACATGGTGGATAAGACAAGGAATAACGAGGGCATTAATTGATCAGACAAAGACTATCAGAGTTCCTGTACATATGATGGAATTTTATAACAAGGTTAGCAGAGTGTCCAGAGAATTAACACAACAGCTTGGAAGAGAACCGAGCAAAGAAGAAATTGCCAAAAGATTGGAAGTATCAACGAGAAAAGTCGAAGAGGTATTTAGGGCGATACAGGACCCGATAGCTCTTCAAACTCCAGTAGGAGATGAAGATTCAAAACTCGAGGATTTCATTAGTGATAAAGATAGTCCTTCCCCATACTCTGATACGGAAAGAAATAATGTCACCGAGCATATACTGAGGGTTCTTAATACGCTAACTCCCAGGGAAGAGAAAATTATAAGAATGAGATTTGGTATAGGATTTGATAAAGACCATACACTTGAAGAAGTGGGGAGACACTTTTCTATTACACGTGAAAGGGTAAGACAAATAGAGGCAAAAGCACTGAGAAAACTCAAAAATCCAAAGAGACTCAGAGCACTAAAGGTCTTAAATACCGCTTAATTATATATTTCATACCACTCCTACTTAGCATTTATCGGCAAGCCCCCAGAGTGCGTGTTAGATGAAGAACTCTATCTGACAGCATTTTCAGAGAGCCATAATTGTTACGAACGGAAATCATTATTTCTCATTATACGCCGGAGTTGCGGGTTTGCAGGTGTAATCTGCATTTCCAGAAATATATCCGATATGAAGATTAGATGAAGAAGTCAATAATGAACCTGACATTGTCTGATGGGTCAAATCCTGTTTTTACCTATAAATAATTCAGTCTAATCATATCAGAATGACAATGGTTACTCCGTTCCCTCCTTCCTCTGGCATTCCGCTTCTGAAATGCTTTACCAGCGGATGGCCATTCAAATGCTCTCGCACAGCTCTGGATAACAACCCTTTACCAATTCCGTGAATAATGCTGATTTCAGTAAGGCCGGCTAATGAGGCATGATTCAGAAAAGGTTCAAGTCTTGAGAGTGCCTCATCAACCCTCAACCCTACAAGGTTTATTTTCGATGAAACAATTTCATCTCCTTGAGCAACTTGAATGGGAGTGACTTTCACTTCTACAGATTTGCCCCTCTTAAAACTTACATCCGAGAGAGGCACTTCAATCTCTCTATTTCCAGCCATGACCTTTAAACGATTACGTTTCTGTATAACTTCTATGACTGATGTATCAAAACCAAGTGATTTTACAAATACGATGTCTCCCTCTTTTATTGAATCTATTGAAGGAGCGGCTGTATCGTTGTCGTATTCCATGAGCTTTTCGGAAACATACTGCTGCATGCGGCCAACCTGTTTTATGTTCTCATGGATTTTTTCTTTGCCTTTTTTCCTTAACTCATCGAGCAGAGTGTACATCTGCCTTTTTGTATCTGAAAGAATTTCAGAAGCATCTTTATATGCCTTTGCGAGTATCTCTTTTTGGAGGGTTTCTGTCTCAGACAGTGTCTTGTCGAGAAGTTTGTTTTTTCTCTCTACTTCTGACCGTTGCCCCTGGAGTTCATGAAGCGAATGTTCATATTGTTTTCTTTTTTCATTCAGATCGGCTATAA
>Ga0315296_10001898_pt1 | contig 18083 bp, 17 predicted proteins | sample YL17G14_18_MG_FD_203921 | JGI IMG/M metagenome (GOLD analysis project Ga0315296, IMG submission 203921) | Sediment microbial communities from Yellowstone Lake, YNP, Wyoming, USA - YL17G14_18 | ecosystem: Environmental > Aquatic > Freshwater > Lake > Sediment | place: USA: Wyoming | collected... | reverse complement strand
CTAGCTACCCACATGTGTCCCGGTATAAGAGACATGTGAATGATGTGTGACGAGTTGCATCAGTTTCCGCTGGAAGATCTTCTAGAGACTAGATTCCTCCAGAACTACGCACGTGATAGAGCAGCTCCACATCGCTAGGTTCTTCCACAAGAAATGCGCGAGGAGGGGGTTCAGAGGCAAAAGCCGAGGGACATATGTTGGTAGCTAGAACATTAACAACTCAGTCCACAAAGGCTTATGTATGCAGAAACAAGGCATGCTATCGAGAACTCCGGGTTCCCGTATCGTGGATGTGGATCTTGAAGACAATCAATAAGCGGATGCAATACAAGTCAGAGATCAGCCGTGTACTGCAACGCGAGACGTACGTTGTTCCTTGCGCAAAGAGATGGTTCAAAGACGATCCCTTGACCCTGACTGAGGGAAGGGGTGCAATACTTCAAGGCCGTGAAGAAACGGAACACCTTGACCTTTGCCGGGCTTCACGCGCTGACAGTCAAGGACACTGTCACCCAAGTGTGCAGCCTGTTGGAAGGTTCGGAAGATGTTACGTTGAGTTGCAGAACGAACGCGGTGTCGGGACTCAGTTGAACCAGAAGATAACGAGGGGCCGCCAAAGCGCCGGGCTTGATGGAGGCTACCCAGCCGATTGAGAAACTTTCTAGACATGCTAGCGAAGGCGGGTGAGCTCGCTAGAGTCGACAGGCTAGTTGACACAAGGTTTGAGGTTGCCGCCATAATCAAGAAATCTGAAAAGGAAAACGGTCCCGCAATACGATTCGATAACGTGGAAGGTCACCATCTTCCGATCGTGTCCGGCCTCTACTCATCAGAAACGAGAACAGCGATTGCGATCAGCGCGAATACGCGCCAAGACATCCCGAAGAAGATCAACGAAGGAATGACTCACTCAATCCCGCCTCTCAAGGTCGAGGCAGGCCCCGTCAAGGAAAGGGTGCAGACCGAGGACATAAACCTGCTACGCGACTTTCCCATTCCAATCCAAGCCGAGAAGGATATTGGGCCCTACATCACCGCTGGAGTGGTGATCGCTAAAGATCCGAAGAGTCGCCGACGCAATCTTTCCTATCATAGAATGCAAGTCAAAGGAAAGAATAGGCTCGCAATATGTCTTGACCCACATGGGCATCTCTCAGATTTCTATGGCCAACAGGAAGAACAGAACAAGCCACTTGAGGTAGCTATCTGCATAGGCCCAGAACCCGCGGTCGAGATCGCAGCCGCGCTGAGAGTCCCGGGAGATGAAATGGAGATCGCTGGAGGACTTCAAATGAAGGCAGTAGAGTTGGTCGAATGCGAGACCGTTGAACTCCAAGTGCCCGGAGAAACAGAAATCGTTTTCGAGGGGAATATCCTGCCGAAGATACGTGAGAAGGAGGGGCCTATCTTCGACATCATAGGCGGTTACGGCTCTGGAACAGCTCCTATAGTCGAGATTTCCTGTGTCCTTAGCCGTGAGCTGCCAATCTACAGAACGATTCTATCAGGCTCAATGGAACACACACGCCTGTACACGTTAGGATACGAGGCTCACTTGTGGAGACTTCTCGCAGAAACTTGCCCCGGTGTGCAGGCAGTGCACCTTCCTCCCTATAGCCCAGGGTTTCTAGCAGTGCTGGCCGTACGGCAAGAATTGGTTGGAGAAGCAAAGAGAGCGCTCTTAGCAGCACTCGCAATCGTCCCAAACTGCAAGATCGCGTTGGCACTGGAGAATCACGTCGATATCTACGACCCAAAGGAGGTGCTTCGAGCTGTCTCGAACAACCTAAAGTCTCCCGACCAACTGTGCGTCCTACCAGGGATCCAAGGGTATCGCAAAGAGCCGACTAGCCTTGACATTGGAAGCGTGACGAAGTTAGGTATTGACGCCACGCGCCTGCCCGAAGACAAAGCGGAAACAGGCAGGATCCCCGGAGTCGACCTAGTGGACCTATCTAGACTTCTCCGCAAGTTACCGTGAATCTGCACTCATCTGCATAGCCACATGCCTACACGCAGAAACCAGAGTCCCCGTTCTTGGGCGAAACACATCAGCCAGTCACAAGCGCTCTCGGTGCAATGCGAATCTCGACCACTTACCCTGCCAAATCGATCGCAAAGACCGCTGGCGTTCTCATGTTCTGCGCCATACACTGACCTCTCGGTAGCTAGACAAGCCTTTTATTAGACGTGGTTTCACCGCTCTTTCGAGGGAACTTGAGAGAAGTTGCGGACAACATCCTCTACATCCCAGAAACCCCAACCGAAATCTTCCCCTTCATGACCGGGAATGTTTACGTTTTGGTTGACCCGAAAACACATCACTTCGGCTTCATAGACAGTGGTTTCACAGACCCTTTTGCAGAGTTGGTCAAGAATGAAATTCGCTCGGCTGGTTTGAACATTCAAGACTTGGATTGGATTGTACACACTCACTCCCACTCTGACCATTGGGGCAACGATAGTTATTTTCGTCAGATTGCTCCAAATGTGAGGATAGGCTTCCACAACTCCGCGGAAGAGTTCGTGAGAGATCCTCAGGTTTGGTTGCGCGGATTCGAAGTGCTGACACCGCGCGACTTGCAGTATGTCGACTCCTTCTCTCAAGCCCTGAAGTCCATCAAGCCGGTTCTGATCGATTTCCATCTCGGTGAAGGCAGCGACTTGTCAATCGGAGACATCAATCTGGCAGTTATGCATGTTCCCGGCCACGAGCGTGACTGTTTGGCGTTCTATGCCAGTAGCCTAGGCATCCTTGTTTCAGGATCCTATCTGAGAGACGCACGGGCAACGTGGACTTACTCCGTCCAAGGTGGCGGAGTCTCAGCCGTGAAGAGGACGTTCGAGAGACTCGCGAAACTGAAATTTCAGGTTGCCCTACCTAATCACGGCGAACCGCTTCTATCGCAAGCCGAGATAGAGGAGTCTTTCAAGAGGATTCACGCCGATCTCGACGTCCGGACACGCGCGATTCTCGATGCCCTGCAAAAGGGACCTATGGACTTTCCATCACTTCTGGAAAAGGTTCCCGCCGTCCCCAAGCTTCATCCTTGGTATATGGAAAGAATCGTATACGCGCATCTTACAGACCTGTGCGAATCGGGTGCGGTCGAGAGAGTGGGCAACAAATGGGCGACACGACCTACGTCGAGCGGTAGCCCCTCCGTCGGCCTTTGACGTATGTGCCCATCACAAAGGATTACACGTTCCCAAGAAATGCGAAGAAACCATTACCGTGGAAATCATGCTCAAAAGGTTCACACCATGACCAACCTCCACGCGCGAATCGGTCTAGGTGTCTTTGATGCATGGGTTTGATCAGAGAATTGATTCTACTCAGAAAGCTCTTCGCGAGTCCAACATCGATGCGCTAGTGCTTGTTGATCCAAGCAACATTTTCTATCTGACAGGAGTTCGTTTCAATTTCCAGAGTATGGATATTCAGATCGGCGTTTGGCAGAGTGTCATAGTCTCGAGTGAGAATTGTTGGCTGATTGTATATGATAAGGCAAGGTCCCTTGCAGAAGAAGTGTCGTGGATGGGAGTTGACGAGTACTCGTCACACAATGGAGCGCTTTCGTCAATTGCCTCCAGACTTGCGGCGGCCCGCAGTCTCGGAGTCGAGGATACGCTTCCAGTGTTCTTGTTTCAGGAAATGCAAAGAGCACTTCCCTCACTCAGAATCGTAGAAGACGGAGACATCGTTCGACGGCTGCGCATGATAAAGACGGATGACGAGCTGGCCTTCTTGAAGAGGGCGGAAAGAATTGCTATGAGTGGCATGGGTGCAGCAGTGGAGGCCATACGTCCTGGAGTGAGGGAGACTGAGATAGCGACCGTGGCAGATAGGGCCATGTGGGAAGGAGGAGCTCAAGACCTCGCCTTCGCAACCAAAGTTGCGTCTGGAAAGCGTGCCGGGAGATTGAGCTCGTTGGCGACGAAGAGACGGATAAGTTCGAATGACACCATAATTGTCGACTTGGGTTGCGTATATCGGGGCTACTCGTCCGACCTCACACGGACCGTCTACGTTGGCAAGCCGTCTAAGCCACTGCAGGATGCGAGGGAAGCAGTCATTCGGACAAGACAAGAACTCCTGCATGGGCTGATGGCGGGAACATCTCTCGCCTCACTGGGAGAACAGGTGACAAGGGCCTTTTCGTTAAGAGGGCTTAGCTTGGCGCTCTATCATCCCAGTCACGGAATTGGAATCGATGTCGTAGAGCCACCAACGCTATCTCGATATCAGAATGAGCCCTTGGACCCTGGAACGGCTTTGATGCTGGAGTTCGGTGTCAACTTGGCCGGCAAGGGAGGCTACGGGTTCGAGGATATGCTCTTCTTCAATTCAAACGGAGCCGAGATAGTGTCTAGTCTGCCCGTGCAGTAGCAAACTGGCTGTAGAACTGGACAGAACCACGCCCTTCACAGGCAACATCTTGGACAAGTGGCGAATGCGATTCTTCGTGGTTCTCCGGAACCTTGAATCTAGGAAGATGATCCGTGTAACACAAAGCACTGCTGTCAACTTTACATCAACCTGCTTCCGGAAGGGATGCTTTGTGTCCATGTTTCCTCCGTGCCTGCCAGGGGCCGTGACTTTCGAAGAAACCCTCTTCCTGTGCTGGAACTTGCGAGTAGCAAGATCTTTTTGGTGTGGACTAAACGCTATGGTGCTAGATCTTGTAAGGAACTAGTACTCCGTAACCCATTAACCTCAGTGACACGCATGATATGAGAAAGGCCATTGTCAACACCATGACCACGTAGTCGGTGGGTCGGAAGGCCATATCTCTAACAAACGTACGTTTACCCCTTGGGTCATACGCCCTTTCAACAAGCACTATAGAGAGGTCATTAACACGCTTCATAGAAGCGAACAGCAACGGCACGATAAGCCTGACTGCAGCCTTTGTTCGCTGAACAATTCCTCCCTTGTCGACTTCAATGCCCCTGGTACGCATGACATCCAAGATAGTTAGCGCATCGCTGATTATGGTCTCGATAGTCAAGAGCGTCGAGGTGAAGAGAAAGCCGACAACTTGCGGAACCTTCAGTTTCGTTAGGACCAAGCTGATGTCTTCTGGCGCGGTTGTCCCGATAAAAAACGCCGACCCAAGAATTATCGACGCCAACCTAAATCCAGCGGCTGTCCCGTATTGGACGCCGAGCCAGGTCATGGTAATAGGGGCGAGCATTGTTTGAATCGTGAAGATCGCATGGTCTTGAAAGTAGAACGACCACATGACGACCGAAAAGATGGCAGCAGGAGCCGTAACCATCAAGAAGTATTTCCAGAACTTGAGGAGCCCGCTGAGGGCCCAGAGGCAGAACGCAAAGAGGAAAACCGAGAAAGTGAACAGTGGGTGATTGAATAAGAACGCCGAAAGAATAACACTGAGCATCAAGAGCATCTTCGTACGTGGGTCCAGTCGATGGACAAACGTATTGGCTTCGGCGTAATGCCCTGCTACCTGCAAAGCTTCTGTCACACATCTAGGATTTGGGTTTGATTGAGGAACCCAGCCACTGTTACGGCGTCCGGACGGACTCCATAGGGTTGGAGTCTCTGTGAAATGCGTGTAATCTGAGGAGGTTCAACAAATGTTCTGCGAAGCAAGCTAGTTTCTTGGAGTACTGCTCGGGAGGGCCCATCCGCTATCTTGCATCCCTCGTGTAACACAACAAATCTACTCGCGTACTCCGCCGCCAGGGAAATATCATGTGTTACAATGAGAATGGTATAGCCTTTCTTGTTCAGGTTCTTCAGCAAAGTCATGACATCTTCAGCCTCAGATGACCCCTGACCTGTGGTAGGCTCGTCCAAGACTATTATCTCCGAACCCAAAGACAGCGCTGCTGCAATAGCAACTCTTTGTCTCAATCCTCTACTGAGGAAGAAAGTATCCTCCTCGTCAAGGCCTTCGAGTTTGAGTCTATCCATATTCTCCGCAACTATCTTGTTGATTTCGTTTTCGGAAAGACCGGCTACCTTTGGAGCAAGAGCGATCTCATCTTTTACCGACTTCTCAAGTATTTGATGGTCAGGGTTCTGGAACACATAGGCGATCACGTGAGCTAACTCTCCCGGAGTGCGGTTTCTGGTGTCCGTTCCATTGATGATCACTCTACCTGTCGTCGGCTTAAGTAGTCCATTGAGATTCTTCGCCAGTGTTGATTTTCCAGAGCCGTTCTGACCGATTATGGAGACGAATTCGCCCCTTCCTATTTCGAAATCTATCTGCTTAAGAGCTTGCACTCCATTCGGGTAGGAGTACGACAGGCGCTCAACATCGATTACGATATCAGCTCTCTGAGCTTCTTCGGCCTTTTCCTCGTACATGGTTCCGACATGTTTCCGTTGTTCAAAGTATGGAATCAGCAATTCCAAGCCCTCGTCTACAGTAATGGGACGAGCTGCCCCAAAAGAAGCGAGTTTAGAGCACTCCTTGAACAATCTGACGACTTGAGGGTTATGAACAGTTCCTGGGTCAAGTTGGTACAATACTTCGCGTGGCTTACCTTCGGCGACGATTTCACCATTCTTTAGGACTATGATTCTATTCGCCAAATGGACTATGTCATCGAGTCTCTTTTCGGCCAGAACAACGGTAATTCCATGATCCTTGTTGAGTTTCTTTACCGAAGCAAGCACTTGCGTTCTACCTATGGGGTCCAGCCCTGCTACTGGTTGGTCCAACACGAGAATCTCGGGCTTCATGGCCAAAATCGCGGCTAGGGCGAGTCGTTGCTTTTGGCCACCGGACAGAGTGCTCACGGGTCGATTCTTGTATTCGCTTAGCCCCACAATGTTCAGGGCCTCTTCAGCCGACTTGACAATTTCTTCTCTTGGAAGACATAAATTCTCCAATCCGAAAAAAACTTCGTCTTGCACAGTCAGAAAAAGCAGTTGGTTTTCGGGAACCTGAAGCACGATGGCAACTTTTCGTACTAGCTCGGCGGTCGGATAGCTGGTGGTGTCTCTTCCATCTATTGTTACTCTTCCTTCGAGTCTAGCGTATATGTGAGAAGGTATGATGCCGGCCAGGCAGTAGCATAGTGTAGAAATGCCGGATCCTTGGTGTCCGGTTAGTATCGCAAAGTCGCCTTCGTTGATTGTGAAGGAAACGTCGCGTAAAGAAGGGAGGGTTGTCCCCACATAGTTGCATGTCAGATGACTTACGTCAATCTTGGGGTTGTTCATTGTCTACTCGAAGGTTCAATCCTTCAGTTTGTACCAACGTGGCCAAATGAGACCGATCCGCTTCAGCCTAGGATAGAGATACAACACAGCGATAGGAGTTCCGATCAACGTTCCAGGTATGTCGGCAATTAGAATCGCCGGAGCCAGAGCCATCATCGGGACGACGCCAAGCAACTCGAACCAAGCTCCGATAAGGAAGGCCGCAGGGACTTGGCAGGCACAAGACCACAGGGTCACCTGTTTCCAGTCCTTCGGGTTCCTTACTAGTAGTGCCGGCAAACCTCCTACGAATAGGCCCCAAATGACATTGCCAAACTCTGCTATGCTCATGTAGCCTGCCATTGCTCGGAAAACGAACCAGTGAGCCATGCTTGCGATTGCCCCAATAATCGGCCCAAACAGGATTCCACCCATGGGTTCGAGGAAAGTCGTAGGGGCCAGTACCACATTGCCAGGAATTATGGGGATCGGAGCTGTGACATAGACTCCAGCTACCTGTAGTGCCGTCAGCACTATGATCAGCGCCAGACCCTTGGGAGAAAGTGGCGATAGTTTCGGATGAATCTCAGATTGCTCCATAAAGATCTCACGTCACCCTCTTGTCGCGAGAGTGCGTATTTAAGCCTAAGCCAGAGTATCCTGCTCTCTAGTGAATCTTGGGGGCCAGGCCAATTTTCATCGATAGGGCCCGGAGGACCGCCTTTCTCTAAGCGTACAAGCCGTCAGCGATTTCCGCGAGTCCGAGGTCGAGAAGTCTCTTCCTGCTCGGTCTTCCCGTCTCGTAGTCCCAGTCCATGACTCCAAAGTATTCGCGTGACATAGTTTCGGCATCTATGGTTACGCCTCGCAGAGGGCCGTAGTCTAGAGGCGGCCGTCCTGCTATGCGGTCCGGCAGTCTGAACTGTGAGGGCCTCAACCCTTGGCGCACATTGAATGCCTGTCTGACGCACGCAATCCTTTCACCGCATTGCAGCAACTCATCAATCTTGGCTTTCCAACCCGTAGCAGCATATACGAACTGCTCATACTGCGGTATGGAGGCGTCATACCACGTGGGATTCTGGCACATGCCCAAAGCATTCACGACATGCATGAATTTGGCCCAAATGGAGTGAGCTATGGCCCTTTCCTTTGAGGCCGCGTCATACTTCTCTCTAATCTTCGGTATCTCAACTCCCGGAATGAAAGTTTCCTCTCTCCACTCAACGCCCTGAGTATGCCTCGCAGGCGTGGCATCGCACACATACGTTGTGCCAACGCCAGGATGCAACTTCGGGTCATGCATCGGGACTTCTTGCCCCATCACGTGCATCGCATACTTCTCTGCCCCTTTCCCTATTCTTTGAGCCGCTACTCTGGAACCATCAGCCAGTACGGCACCGAAGCCTTCTCTATTGGCCATCTGGAGTGTTGTCTGGACAATTGCCTCGCCGTTTCCCCAAGTAAGATCTAGCCCCTTCGTTTCGTTTCTGTCTATTATCCCATTTTCGTAGCACTCCATGGCGAAAGCGATTGTGCAGCCAGCCGAAATCGTGTCTAAGCCGTAAGTGTTGCAGATGTCGGTGGCCCGTACTATCGATCCAAGGTCGGAATTCAAACACATCGTGCCGAGTGCCGCCAATGTTTCGTATTCGGTCTTGTGAGTACGAAGCTTTGTCTGACCCTGCGTTTCCCACTGTATGATTCCTCCGCACGCGATGGAACAATGAGCACAGGCATACTTCCGAGTTATGAATTTCTGTACGGTCTCGGCTGCTATGTTCTCTATATCCGGCATATCGTGCCATGCGGCGCCTTTCCAATTCTTTGTGGGCGCATCTCCAACATATGCTGCTGGAAGCATCTCCTGCATTGTTCCGTATTTCGCCAAGCGGCCGAAATTCTGGTCCTTCTTGGCTGATTCCAGCCATTCTCTAGTGAGGTCTCTTAGCATGTCTCTGTCGAACACTGCGGGGTGTCTCGTACCTCTGACGGCGACCGCTTTGAGATTCTTTGATCCCATGAGAGCCCCAAGTCCGGAACGCCCCGCTGCTCGACCTCGGTCTGTGATAATGCTAGATATTAGGGACAGTTTCTCTCCGGATGGTCCTATGCAGGCAACCTGGACGTGATTGTCGCCGAGCTCATCTCTTATGGAATCTTGTGTTTGATATGTGTCCACCCCCCATAGATTGCTTGCATTTCTGACTTCGCATTCATGGTCATCTATCCAGATGTAAACTGGTCCGTCTGCTCTCCCGTACACGAAGACCGCATCATAACCGGCGTGCTTCAACTCGCACCCGAAGAAAGCTCCCATTCGGGAGTCCCCCCAGGTACCGGTCAACGGTGACTTTCCCACCACCGTTGTGTTGTTTCCGTTGGGAACGCCTGTTCCAGTCAGCAGACCTGTTGTGAAGCCTAGAGCATTTGATGGCGCCAAAGGATCGATGCCTGGGAAAATATCTTCGTATAGAATCTTTGTTGAGAGTCCGTATCCCCCAAGCCATAACTCGTAGGAGGGTCTATCCACCTGTTCCGATTTGGTTCTCCGCGTGGATAGATCGATCCTTAGTACCTTGCCTGAAGCACACTCCATCACCAACCGGCTCCATATCTGGATTTGAAGGTGTCAGCCTGCCGATAAAACTCATTCGTCGAGTTTTGATATGCTACATGTCTTTGAAATAGGGAATGACCTTCCCTCCAACTTCTCCTATCGTCTCGGACCATCGGTCAAGACTCACTGGCGCTCCTCTCTCGAGAGGAGCAGGGTAGACAATCAGGTGTCTACAGCCCGCTTCTGCAAAGCGGTCAACCTGTTCTATAATAGAAGCAGTGTCTCCCCAGAGGGTGGTTTCGAGTGCTGCCCGATCAGGTATCTGGCCGGAAAGCGCTTCGAGTTTTTCAGTCCATTCGCGGCCAGCCCTAGCACAATACGGCTGTCTTCCCAGCGTATGCTTAGATCCCGGTACAATCAACTTCATGTTGTCGGGCGAGAGAACTATCCAATCCTTGGCTTGTGCCGCTGCCGTTCTGGCTGCCATATCAAGGTCTTTGGATAAGACTGTTTGGATGCTGATGACCGTTCCTATCATATCGAGGCTTTTTCCTGCTTCTTGGGCCGCCGTCTTTATCGGTCCGTTGAGGGTTCTCTCATAGGTTTCCGGTGTATGGCTGAATGATATCCAGCCATCTCCCAACGAACCTGCGAGGCGCAGCGCCTTGGGGCCAAATGCGGAGATGTACAGTGGAGTGTGAGGTCTCCTAGGGGATTTGATTTTGAGGTACGCATTCCTGAGCGAGAAGAACCTGCCGGAGAAACTGGCAGGATGTGTATAGTCAGCGGTGAGCAGTAGTTTGATGCATTTGATTGCTTCTTCCATCTTCTGGTAGACGTGATCCGTAGGAATTCCGTAGGGGTCGTGATTGATAGCCTCACCGGCGCCCATCCCCGCAATCATCCTTCCATTTGCGATCGAGTCGATTGTAGCGATTGCCTGGGCTACCTTGACCGGGTATCTCATTCCAGCGTCAATAACGCATGATCCTACGTTCACTCTCTCCGTGCATACGGCTATGGTGGCCAACGAAGGAAACAGGTCGGGAACAATCTCCTCTTCGGAGGAAAAAGGAAGTAGTATCTCATCCTCGACCCAGACTGAGTCAAAACCGTTCTCTTCAAGGATCTTTGCCTTTTCAAGAAGAAGAGAAGGATGTCCAGGGCTCACAAAGGCTCCGAATTTCATCATAACTCTCTGATAATGACACTGGACGACAATAGTGATAAAGGTATGAGGTTGAGCTCGATGAGGGAGAGAGAACGAGTGACGCAAGGGAAGGCTCCAGCCACTTTTGGCAAGATAGCGGTAGTCGTCGTGGACATGCAAGATGACTTCCTTCTGAGAGGAGCGCCAACAGAGCTACCGAGAGGCCGTAGAATAATCCCCAAGTTGCGCAGACTTCTGGCTAGTGCAAGAGCCTGCGGCTACCCGGTATTTCACATAGTCACCTACCATCGTAGGGACGGGCTTGATCTGGAGAACCTTGAGAGGATTAGAGGTCAGCTCCACTGCGTTGAAGGGAGCGACGGGGCGCGGATTGTAAGAGACTTGAGACCGGCCGAGGACGATTTTGTTGTTGTAAAACGCCGGTACAGTGGATTCTATGAGACAACTCTCGACATGCTTCTCCGAAGGCTAGGTGTCGGCATCGTGGTGTTTACAGGGGTAGCGACCAATGGTTGCGTCTTGGCGACTGCGCTTGATGCGTACTTCCGTGACTATTGGGTCGTCGTAGTGTCTGACTGCGTTGAGGCAGAGACTAGAGGCCTTCATGAGGCTGGGTTGACTATCACAAAGTACCTAATTGGTCCGACCCCCTCTTCTTCATTGATGATGCGATTCTTCAGGCACTACAGAACTGATGAAGTGGATCCGCAGGCTTTTCTTACAGATGGGCTGCTCGTTAGAAGACGCCACGATCTCAAGCGGAGAAGACCGCTTCACGGAGGGCCTTGACGAGTTTCTTCAGATGCGACTATTCTGACCCAATTTGGGCGCCCATCGCGTTGATGACTTCTGAAGACGGCACCGCGTCCCCTACGCAGTCGACGATGTCTTGGAGTGATGATTTCTTCTTCGCCTCTGTTAGCGAGTCGGTGCAATCCATTGGAACAATGACATGATAGTCCCGGAAATACGCGTCAAAGACCGTGCTTCGGACGCAACATTCCGTAGTAACTCCGGCGATTATCAAGGTCTTCGCCTGCAACCGCCGGAGAATTGCGTCGAATTCTGTGTTGAAGAACGCACTGTATCGCTTCTTCACTACTACAAACTCGTTCTCGAGGGGCGCTAACTCAGAGATAATCTTGGACCCATCAGTGTTCTCGATGCAATGGGGAGGCACTCTGGAAGGCTCGAGTATTTCCCAGTCTTTTCCGTCTCGCCGATGAATAGTGATAACGTGGACAACTGGAACACGAAGCTTTCTGCACGAGGAAAGCAATTGTACTAGATTTGGGACGATCTCTCTTCCCCTTGCGATCTCGATAGGCGCACCGGGATCGAGAAAATCTCGTTGCATGTCTAATATCACGAGGACGGGATTCTGCAGTTTGAGCATAGACGCTTGCCCAGCGAGCCTCCGGCTACGCGATATAAACGTCTTACCGTCTCTGTTACCCAAACCTCCGATATCGATCCAAAGTCCTGTGTTTTTGATTCTTCGGCTATCGGATTGCTTTCCGGATCCTTGAGCTTGGTCTGCGTCCGGCGCCATTGGTCAGGCCGCAGGAAGTCTGGATACATGATTGCAAGGAACTTCATTGATGACCCCGAATCAGTGCCGCCCTGTTCCGACGGTTGGCGCGTTTTTCTCCGGTTGCCTAGCCAACAAGAAGCCTACCTTCATCCATTATCTTTCGGTCATCTACTGAAACGGTGCTTTTCAACACAATCGCATCGACATGCGTACTCGATTCCCACGAGGCTCCAGTTTCCTCAGGATAGGCGTTCCCGAAGGCGCAGTGTACTGTTGGAAACTTTTCGTCCTGCAACAGGTTTCCTGTCAGGTACTGTAGGAACACGTTAGTTCCTATCGCAAATTCGCAAAGCCTGTTGCTATTTCGGTCGGTACGTAGGTACTCTTCCAGCTCCTTGACTAGCTGCTCATTTGTGCAGCAGACTGAAGAGGGGTCGACCCGAGAATCCTCGACTTGCAGACTCACGGGCGTTTTTGAGAGAAGGCCGTACTTTGGACTGAACCAGTCGCCCAGTTCTTCTATGACTATTCTTCCATTGCCCGTGAAAGGCGCAGTGAAAATCTCACCATCGGGAAGATTTCCCCACATGCCTTTTCGATGGTAAAGCCCATCGCTTGCTTTCCATTTCCAGGAAGGGTGAAATTCTAGTTCTAGATCCGTCCCTGCAGAGTTGACTACGCGCGCCTTCCTGCAACCTTTGACTGCTTGTTCAATTCTCTTGGTTATCCTTGAGACCTCTATGTAGTCGGCACACATCCCTGTCCGCATTAGTTCGGGCGTGATGTTGGGCATGTGGGCGTGTCTCGCGAATTTCACAGCGTTTCTCATGAAGGTCATTCTTACAGGGTATTCTTCGGGTTGCCCCTCAGCAGTGTAGAACGTAACATCTGCCCGCTGAATCATGTCAGCAATTGCCGTAGGCAACTGCTCAGCGGGACGTTCAGTGAAGTCTTCGAGTACTAGGAGTTTTACGTTTCCCTTTGAGACCTGCTGAGCAGCGTCATATATCGCTTGGCCAACCTCAAGGCTCGCGAGGTCCGCGAGTACTAGAACGCGTTCAGATGGCTTCACCGACATACAGACCTCTACCGCATTTCTTGCTCCTTGCTCTAAGGTCCCCAATTCAGCAATCACACCCTTCGACTTTCCTACTTCGCTAGCCATGCCTGTTCTTGATGAGCCTGCAATTCTAGGCTACACAATCTGCTCGACATATAAGTGCAGTCTCGAGTATTGTCTCTTGTGACCCATGTTGTCTGCCGAAGGGAACTACTCACGGAGAATCCGAGATCTCATGGCCGAGTCTGAAAATCTCGGCGTCAAGCAATTGGCGGTATCAGGCTGGGAAGGCATCAGGTACCTCACGGGTTTCGATTTCTCGATGTTCGATGGCCAAGCTGCACTTCTCTTGTCAAGAGAAACCTCAAAGATATTCTATCCAAGAACTTGGTGGATTCGTGATCCGCCACGGCAGCGAGACATTGAACTGATCGGATACGATCTCACGATCGCACCATCACAATCGAAAGTGGATCTGGCACGCGCTATGTGCCCGGCTCTCGTGGACCACAGCAAAATAGGAGCGGACTTCTGCAAGTCGACGATCTCACTATGGCATTGGCTGAAGGAAGGAATCAAATCTCTTTCCTTCATAGACGTGACTCCTCTGCTGTCAGGGCTGCGTTCTATCAAGTCTCCGGATGAAATCGCCTTGATCGAGAGAGCTGCTAGCCTTTGCGAAAGGGGTGTGGAGATCGCAAAATCTCAGCTCAGAATTGGCCTGACGGAGGCAAGCCTAGGTGCCGTGATAGACAGAACTCTACGTGAGGAAGGCGCCGCTGGTTTTGGGTTTCCTACCATGATAGGCTCGGGAGCGAATGGCGCTGATCCCGTTTGGATCGGGTCTGGCAAGCCCATTAAGAGAGATGAAGCAGTGTTTGTCGACATAGGCCCTTCAGTTGATGGCTACCTTTCCGACATAACCAGAACTTTCTTCGTGGGAAATCCTAGCAGCCGAATACGGAGCATGTTCGAGGGAGTTCGTGAGGCGTTGTTTGAGTGCTACGACGAAGCGCACCCAGGCATGTTGGCATGCGAACTCGATCACACAGCCAGAGAAAAGCTCGATAGACTAGGCTACGGTGGGCTGTTTATTCACCCTGCGGGGCACGGCGTAGGATTGACGGTCAGCGAGGAACCATTTATCGCTCCTTGGAGCAAGCTCTCTCTGAAGGAAGGAATGGTCTTTACGCTGGAGATCGGAGTGTACGACCAAGACAGCGGTGGCGTAAGACTTGAGGACACAGTCCGGTTTAGCGGCTCTAAGTTAGTTCCAATGACGAAGTACAGCTATGATCCTTCGTAGAGAATGTTAGCTAGGGCCAAATCCGGGAAACAGCCCACGCAATCCTCCCACAATTCCATACCCGCCCAATCGCAGGAGTACGAGGCTCACCAGCAACGCTACGCTGAAGACGAGCATGGCAGCGTCTCGCTTTCCAGCCTTGAGATCCCGCATGAAGGTCCTTTCCTTCGACGCTCCGAACGCCCTGGTTTCGAGGGCGTAGCCAACAAGCTTTACACGTTTGAAAGAGACGAGCAGCAAGGGCACCAGAACTGCGAGCAGGTTTCTCGCACGAGAAATGATGCTGGGTCCTTCAATTCTGAGCCCTCTTGACCTCTGAGCGTCTAGAATCGTGTCAAATTCATCCAGTAGCACTGGCAGAAAACGAACAGTGGATGCAAAGAGGAACCCGATCGTGTAGGGAATGCCGATTTTCTTGGCTCCCAAGAGCAAATCGCCAATCTTGGTCGTAGCAATGAGTACGAAAGTGACTGCCAAGAGCGACAGGAATCGAAGAGCCACTCCCAGTCCGTGCAGTACAGCTTCCACTGTGATGGAGAGATTCAGGATCCCAATTACGACTATGGGCGTTTGGCCAGGAAAGATCAAAGTCCAGACCAGAACTATAAATACGCAGAATATTCCGAACGGACTGAGGAATTTGAGGCAAGGCCTCAATATCTCGCCAAGGCTGGCTATCAGAAGAACGGAGAGAAAAATGAGCCCCAGAAACATGGGATGGTCGAAGAGCAGGACAACAGTGTAGATAACGGCTAGCCAAGTCAGTTTGGTTCGAGGATCCATCCTATGAATGGACGAGCCCCCGGGGATGTATTGCGCATAGAAGCTCATGGGTATTCACCGAGAGCATGCGAAAGGGTGGTCTGTGCCTCGCTCAGAGTGTGAACGTCCCTCGGAAATCCTCGGTCGGCAAGTTGCATAAACAGTTGCGTTATGGGAGGCGGTTTCACATAGGTTCTGTCCAGTAATTCGACTTGCGTAAGAACCTCTCGTGTGGGGCCGTCCAGTAGAATCTGCCCGTCATAAAGCACGACTATTCTCTCAGCGTACTCAGCAACTACAGGAATGTCGTGGGAGACTATTATGACGGTCTTTCCTTCGCGCTGCAGCTTCTTGGTGACGTTCATGACAGAAAGCGTCTCTTCATGGTCGAGGCCAGCTGTGGGCTCATCGAGAATAACCACCTCGGGCTGCATAGCCAGCACGGATGCTATCGTAAGTCGTCTTCGTTCACTCAACCCAAGGGTGAACGTGAAATCTTGGTCTCGTCCTTGAAGTCCAACGAGCTCCAGAGAACGGTGAACTATCTCATCGACGTCATGTCTCTTGCGAACCCTCCGGGGTGCATAGGCCACTTCATCGAATACCTTGTCGAGGAAGATTTGATGGTCTGGATTCTGGAAGGCGTATCCCACATGTCCAGCAAGTTCTCCGACCGACGTTCGTTTTGTGTCCAAGCCGAAGACAAGTACAACACCACTTGTAGGCCGAAGTAGCCCATTCAAGTGTTTCGCTAGAGTCGTCTTCCCAGACCCGTTCTGGCCTATCAGTGCAACATACTGGCCCTTTCCTATCTCAAGACTGATACCTTTCAAAGCCGCGACTCCGTTTGGGTATCTGAAGCTCACATCTAGCATGGAGATCGCTATTTCAGATTGTACAAGCTTCGCTTCCTGCTCTCGAACATTAGGTTTGTACCGCCGTGCCCCCAAGGCTGTCTTCACGGAGGCGACTGCGGACTCAACAGTCAAAGGAATCGGATATGTCGAGAACTCAGGGATGAGGTTGAACAGAGAGGCGAGTTGCGGAATTCGAAGGTTCCTATTGTCGCGCACTTCTTGGTTGCGAAGAACCTCTTGCGGTTTGCCTGCAGCTACAAGGCGCCCGTAACTCAACACGACCATACGATCGACAAATCTCAAGAGGTCGTCGAGTTTATGTTCTGCTATGATTATTGTTTTGCCGTACCTATTGTTCAGATCTTTGACTACCGAAAAGACCTCTTCGGTACCTTTGGGGTCAAGTTGCGCTGTCGGTTCGTCGAGAACCAGGACCTGAGGGAGCATTGCAAGTGCGGTAGCTATGGCAAGACGTTGCTTTTGGCCGCCTGAGAGAGCATAAGGAAACCGATCCCTCATGTCTTGTAGACCGACTGCTTCCAGGGCGAAAGCCGCTCGTTCTTGTATTTCAGCAGGCTTCACGCCGAGATTCTCGGGGCCAAAGGCCACCTCTTCCTCCACGGTTGTGGTTAGGATCTGGCTCTCTGGGTCCTGAAAGACGCTTCCTACCCTAATGCAGATGTCTTTGACTTCGGTATCTGCAACTCGGACTCCGTCGATTGAGACGTCTCCGGAATACTTGCCGCGTACGCTGTTGGGTATTAGTCCATTGATACAATAGCAGAGTGTGCTCTTGCCAGCGCCAGTCGCTCCAGTAAGGAGGACGAACTCTCCAGCCGAGACCCTCAGATTGATTCCGGTCAGAGCAGGACTAGGCGAATCCTCGTAAGAGAACGTGAGGTCATTGATGGTGACTGAAGACATGGGGGGGAACACAGGTCTCGCTCAAGGACGCGACGGGGCAGTCTTTGAAGTTCTGTATAGACCCATGGCCTTCACACGCTTGTGCAACAGTCCGATCAGGATCGTTCCACCAATGACTGCCATGGGCATGTCTGTTCCGAAGACAAGCAAGATTGCATAGTCGAGTGGGAACCATCCGAGCAGCCACATTGCGGTTCCCTGGAGAATCGCCATCACGCCCGCGCCAATGAAAGTCCAGAAGACAGCCCGCTTCAGATCTGGAGGATACTTGTAGACAAAGTAGCCGGGAATGGCGGCCATGAGTAGGTCTCCAAATGCCGAGATGGGGATAGTCCATGACGATGCCGGATAGAGTAGCGCTATCCATATGAAACTCCCGATGAAGGTTGCGACTCCCCCTATCAGTGGTCCGAAAAACACTCCGAACAAGGGTGCGAATGCTGCTCCTGGCCGAAGCTGCACAACTCCAGGTATCACGACAAGATAGAGTGACGCAATGCAACCTACAGCGAAAAGGGCGGCACATACGATTATCAGGGCGAAATCAGAAGGCTGAATCTTGACCATTGTTTTATCGTACTGGGAATGCACTTTCTGCGCTTTTAACCTTTTTACTGTATGTTTCTAGTGTTCTATCCCCCCAGATGTGTCAGTGATAAGAGCGTTTGGTAACGAGGCGTGCGAGGATTGAGGCGGCAGTGTGGATAGCGTTCTGCAGAGAAGAAT
>Ga0315296_10001896_pt1 | contig 18091 bp, 19 predicted proteins | sample YL17G14_18_MG_FD_203921 | JGI IMG/M metagenome (GOLD analysis project Ga0315296, IMG submission 203921) | Sediment microbial communities from Yellowstone Lake, YNP, Wyoming, USA - YL17G14_18 | ecosystem: Environmental > Aquatic > Freshwater > Lake > Sediment | place: USA: Wyoming | collected... | reverse complement strand
GAGGGGGGATCGGACATCCTGGATTTCCGCTTTCGCGGGGATATTCCCGCTTTCGCGGGAATGACTAAAGGTGCGGGGATCGAGCGGCGGTCGCGCCCCACACGAGACGAAAGATGGCGCGCCCGGCGGTCGCGCCCCACACTGAACCGGCGTCAGTCCCACTCGACGTTGAACAGGTGGAGCTGCGGCCGGAGGATGCCGTCGAGGGCGTTCCGGATCGTGCGGGCCCCGGGGCCGAGGCGGTGCCGGCGCGACAGGTGGGTCAGGACCAAGTGGCGATTGGCAAGTGTCGGCGCCAGCTCGACCAGGTCGTCAAGGTGCATGTGGCCGAACCGGCGTGCCCGTTCGCGGTCCGTCGGTCGCAGGAACGTGCACTCCACCACCAGCACCTCGACCTCGGAGAGGAAAGGGTGCTCTGCGAAAACCTCCGGGCCTGTGTCGGCGAGGTACGCGAGGAGCAGCGTCCGAAGATCCTCGGTGATGGTCTTGCCGGCCTTGCGCTCGGCGCGGAGGTCCTCGACGCCCATGCCCACAAACTCCGGGCGCAACCGCAACCGTACCCACTCGACGCAACAGCCCAGCGTCTCGACCCAGTGCGAGGTCGCGAGAAAGCGAAGGAAGAACCCCCTTCGAAGCGGCAGAACATCCTCCGGTGCCACCGGTTGCACCACCACGTCATAGGGCTTGCCACCCTCCAGGCGCGCGCACACCGAGAGGAGCTCGGAGATCTGGGCGGCGAGTGAGGCCGGGGCGTAGACGGTGCCGCCGGGGATCCCGTTGAGCTGCCTCTGGCTCGCCCACGCCGGCAGGCCCAGGACATGGTCCATGTGCCCGTGCGAGATCACCACGTGGTGGAGCGGGACGAGCGCCCGCGCCGGACGCCCCGCGTCGAGGGCCAGGCGGAGCTGGGGCAGGAGCAGCACCGAGGCCTCGCCGGCCCGGGAACCCCCGGCCAGCCGCAGCTCACCCCACGAGGTGTCCAGGCGCAGCTGTCGCATGGCCGTGAGAGTGCCTGCGCCGTTGAGCTATTGTCAACCTTGTCGGGCCGTGCACGTCTTCTAAGGCATGGCGAGCGTGGCACGATGGGAGACCACGTTGGGGCGAGAGGGCGAGAGAGAGCTGGTGGAAGCCGCGCGCCGCGGTGACCGCGATGCGGCCGAAACCCTCCTGGAGAGCCATGAGCTGCTGGTTTTCCGCACGTGCGGGCGGCTTCTTCCGCCGGGCGAGGACGTCGAGGCGGCGGTCCAGGAGACCCTACTGCGCGCCCTCAGGAACCTGGGGCGCTTCACCGGCCAGGGTACCTTTGCCGGCTGGCTCGCGGCCATCGCGGTCAATCTCTGCCGGGACCGGCTCCGCCGACGGAGGCTGGTCCCATTCCTGTCTCTCGAGGGGCGGGAGAAGGGTGAGGTGGAGCCCCTGTCGGCTATCCCCTCCTCGGAGCCCAACCCGGAGAGGGTGGCGATGGCTCGCCAGGCGGTGAACCGGCTGCACGGGGAGGTCTCTCGCCTGCCACGTCGGCAGCAGGAGGTCTTTGCGTTGCGCTTCTTTGCGGAGCTGGACCTGGGGGACATCGCCACGGCCCTCGGGGTGGACGTGGGCACCGTGAAGACCCACCTCCACCGCGCGGTCCAGCGTGTGCGGGTGGCGGTTGAGGAGGCGAGGCCATGAGCAACCCTCACCTGAACGATGACGAGCTGAACCTTGCGGTGCTCGGGGAGGATCTCCCTCCCGGCGTCGCTGGGCACCTGGCCGTGTGTTTGGACTGTCGGCGGCGGCGAGACGCTTTCCTGGACCTGGTCCAGGAGGCCCGTGGGGCGGACCCCGACGCAGCGGCGCGGGCGCGGGTTCGTGAGCGCGCTCTGGCGGCCTGGGAGGCCCCGGACCGCCGGCACTGGGTGCGCTGGCTGGCGGCAGCGGCAGCCGTGATCGTGCTGAGCCTGCTGCCCCTGCTGCGCGGCCGCGCCCCGGCGCCGCCGGTCATCAACGCCGACGCGGTGCTGGTCGAAGTGGAGAAGGTACTGGACCGTGATCCGTTGTCTGCCGTGGCCGCAGAGGAGATCGTGGACACGGTGGTGCCGGTTTCCTACGAGAGTGGAGAAAGGAGCGTGTCATGAACGGACGAGCAACGAGGTGGTTTCTTGGCGCCGGGCTTCTCCTGGCGGCTGGAGTCGTAGCGGCACAGCCGATGGGCGGGCCGATGGGGGGTGCCCCCATGGGCAGGGGGATGGGCGTTCCGATGGGACGCTGGTGGGAGCGGCCGAAGGTCGTCGAACAGCTGGGCCTGACCGCCGATCAGACGCAGAAGCTCGAGGCGATCACGCTGGACCAGGCGCGCACGATGGTGGACCTCAAGAGCACGGTGGAGAAGGCGGAGATCGAGCTGCGCGCGGCCTCCGATGCCGAGCCCTTCAACGCCAGACGCGTCCGCGATGCGTTCGGCGTACTGATCCAGGCGCGGACGAAGCTGGAGACCCAGCGCTTCGAGATCCTGCTCAAGACGCGCGAGGTGCTCACGGCTGATCAGTGGCGCAACCTGCGCGACCTCGTTCGCGAGCGGCGGATGGAAAAGGGCAAGGGCGGCCCGCCCGGCGGCGAGGATCCCGGCCGCGGCCCTGGGGGCTGGGACGAGTGACCCCGGTTCGCCGCGGCGGACCGGGATCGTCCCGACCGCAGCAATGAGTGTTGTCGCATCGCAAGGATCGAGGCGCCTTTTCTCACGTGAGCCTTCAGGTTTGACAAGGGAGGGTGAGCCATGACGAGGAAAGCTCTACTGTGGGTGGTCATGCTTGTAGTTGCGATGCCTGTGGTGGCGCAGGAGCATCGGCTGGCGGATCGGGCCAAGGACGAGGTCATTCGGTTCCTCGCCCTGACGCCGGAACAGGTGACGGAGTGGGACGGCCTGCTCACGACGCGCCACGACACGTTGGCCCCGCTTCGGGAGCAACTGAGAGCGGTGGAGGAGCAGTTGCGCGAGCTGCTCGAGCAGCCCAGCCCGGACCCGACGGCGGTGGGCAACCTGGTACTTCAGGGCAAGGGCCTCAAGGACCAGATCGAGACGGCCAACAAGGCGTACCTGGACGGGTTCGAGGAGATGCTCGGCGCCGAGCAGAAGGCCAGGCTCCACTTCTTGCGTCGAGCGGAGAGGGCCGAGCCGCATTTCCCGGCCTTCCGCCACTTCGGGTTGCTGCCGCCGTTGCTCGAGCACAAGCGCTGACACTCTCAAGACGGTTTCTTAGGATGGGCCGCCGCAAGGCGGCCTTTCCGTTTCTTGGGAGTTCCGGGCGGGCGAGGGCGCCCGCCCCACTCTCGTTGTTGTCGTGGCGCGGCCGCCTCGGGCCGCTCGGACGGGCATCATGGGTGACACGCCCGCAAGCTATACTCCGACGGCATGTTTCCGCTGCGGGATTCCATCCCGTCCTCGCGGCCACCGGTGGTAAACGTGCTGCTGATAGCGGCGTGCGCGGTGGCGTTCGTGTTCGAGCTCTCGCTCGGGTCGTACCTCGAGCGCTTTCTGCGCGCCTACGCCTTCGTGCCGGTGCGCCTCTTCCAACCCGCGGTCTTCGACGTGAACCTGCTCTTCAACGTGAGGAGCGCGCTGCTGTCGATGTTCCTCCACGGCGGCTGGCTCCACCTCATTGGCAACATGTGGTTCCTTTGGATCTTCGGAGACAACGTCGAAGATGTGCTCGGCCACGTGCGGTACCTCCTCTTCTACCTGGGCTGCGGCGGCGCGGCGGCGCTGGCTCAGGCCTTCATCGCGCCCACCTCGCAGGTGCCGATGGTCGGCGCCTCGGGCGCCATCGCCGGGGTGCTCGGCGCGTACCTGGTCTGGTTCCCGTGGGCGCGGGTGAGGACACTGCTGTTCCTGGGGATCTTCTTCACGGTCACGGAGCTTCCGGCGCTTGTCTTCCTGGTACTTTGGTTCGTGGTGCAGTTCTTCTCGGGCACGTTGGCGCTCGCGAGGGTGGAAGCCGCCGCCGGCGGCGTCGCCTTCTTTGCGCACATGGGGGGCTTCCTGGCGGGGGCGATCCTGGCTGTTCTCCTGAGGCGGTCCGGGCGTGTGCATCCCAGGACGCGCTACTCGATTCTCGAGGGGTGAAAAATGGCTGACCAGAAACCGGCGGTTCCTCTTTTCGACCTGAAACGGCAGTGGCACGAGGTGCGTGACGACGTTTACGCCGCGATCGAACGCGTTTTCGCGACCCAGCAGTTCATCCTCGGGCCGGAGGTGGCTGCCCTCGAGAAAGAGTGCGCCGCATACCTGAAGGTGAAGCGCGCGGTGGCCGTCTCCTCCGGGACGGATGCGCTGCTCGCGGCTCTCATGACTCTGGACGTGGGGCCGGGGGACGAGGTCATCACCACCCCCTTCACGTTCTTTGCGACCGCCGGCGTGGTGCACCGTATCGGGGCGCGCCCGGTCTTCGTGGACATCGACCCGCGCGACTTCAACCTGGATCCGCGCAAGCTCGCCGCCGCAATCACGCCGCGCACCAAGGCGATCATCCCCGTGCACCTGTACGGGCAGGCCGCGGACATGGACGCGATCCGGGCGGCGGCCGGCAGCATCCCGCTGGTGGAGGACTGCTGCCAGGCGATCGGCACCGAGTACAAAGGCGTGCCGGTCGGCGGCATCGGCGCCTTCGGGTGTTTCTCGTTCTTCCCCACGAAGAACCTTGGCGCCTTCGGCGACGGTGGACTGGTCACGACCAACGACGAGGCGCTGGCGGACAGGCTCGCAGACATGCGCGTCCACGGCATGAGGCCCAAGTACGTGCACCACTTCGTGGGCGGGAACTTCCGGCTGGACGCGCTGCAGGCGGCGATCCTGCGTGCCAAGCTGCCAAGGCTTCCAGGCTGGATCGCAAAGCGACAGGCCGGCGCTTCCCACTACCGGGACCTCTTCGCAAGGTCAGGGCTCACAGGGGAGGTGCGCCTGCCCGAGGAGATCCCCGGCCGCGGCCACACGTATCACCAGTTCGTGGTGCGGGTGGAGCGCCGCGACGCCATCCGGGAGCACCTGGCCAAGCAGGGGATCGGCGCGGAGATCTACTACCCGATCTCGCTGCACGAGCAGCAGTGCTTCGCGGGGCTCGGTTACCGTCGCGGCGATTTCCCGGAGTCGGAGAAGGCCGAAGCCGAGGTGCTGGCGCTGCCGATCTTCCCGGAGCTGCGAGCCGACGAGCGGGAGCGCGTCGTCGCCGGGATCGCAAGCTTCTATATGTAGCGGGGGGCTCTGCGGCGTTCCCTCCCCCCGCCGCCGCAGAAGTGCCCCCCGAACCCCCCGCGCTCCCGCGAAGTGAATTCGCGGTCGCTTGCGCTGATCCCGGCCGCCCACAGACCGGTTGCCATTGTTGACAGGAGGCGCGGGGCCGCGCAACATCCCGGGGGAAAGCACATGACCTCGTTTCTCCCACGAACGCCGCGCCTGCGACCCTTCCTTGCGCTTTGCGACGCCGGACTTCTGGCCGCCGCCATCTGGCTCGCCCACGTGGTGCGCTTCGCCCCGGCCGAGCGTCCGGCGAAGTGGCAGCAACTGCTCGCGCACCCCGGGCTGCTCGTGACCGCGCTGGTCGCTCTGTGGGCGCTGGCGGTGGCGGCGGAGCTGTACGAGCCCCTGCTGCTGCGCCGGCGGCCCGAAGTGACGACGCGGGCCGCGGTGGTGGCGGTAGTGTGGGGGGGCACGCTGGTGGTCGCAACCTTCGTGGTCCCGAGCTGGCGCTTCGGCCGGGGGCTGCTGCTGCTCACGACCGTGGCGTGGGCCGCCGCCGCGGCAGGGACGCGGGCGCTGATGGCCGTCTGGCTTCGGCGCAGGCCGCGGCCGCAGGCGCTGGTGGTCGGCCAACCCGAGGCCGTTGGCGAGGTCTGCCGGAAGCTGCGGGAGCACCCCCTGGCGCCTTGGGAGCCGGTGGACGGCTCTGCGCTGAGCGCGGCGGCCGTCGCGGAGGAGGCCCGCCGCCGCGGTGTCGAGCTGGTGGTGCTGGTGGGTCCCGAGGCCACGGCGGGTGGGCTGGCCGGCGACTTCGCGGCGCTCCTGTTCTCCGGCGTGCCGGTCGTCGTGGCCTCCGAGGTCTGGGCTTGGCTCGACGGACGCCTGCCGGTGGCCGACCTCTCGCCGGCGGTGTTCCTTCACCAGCCGGGGTTCGGCGTGATCCACTGGGAGTTGTTCAACCGTGTGACGCGGGTGGCGGACGTCGCGCTGGGCGGTGTCCTGCTCATCCTGGCCGCGCCGATCGTCGCGCTTTCGGGACTCGCGGTCCTGCTCTTCGATGGGAGGCCGGTCTTCTACCTTCAGACGAGGGTGGGGCAGTTCGGCCGCCACTTCCGGGTCGTCAAGTTCCGCACGATGCGGCGCGACGCGGAGGTCGGCGGACCCTCCTTTGCGGCGGCTCGCGACCCGCGGGTGACCCGGGTTGGAATGGTGCTGAGGCGCCTGCGAATCGACGAGCTGCCACAGCTGCTCAACGTGCTCAAAGGGGACATGTCCCTGGTGGGTCCACGCCCGGAGCGCCCAGAGTTCGTGGCAGGCCTCGCGCAGACCATTCCCTACTACACCTTCCGGCTGGCAGTGCCGCCCGGATTGACGGGCTGGGCCCAGGTCAACGTGCCGTACGCACGGAGCGAGGAGGAGCATCGCCGAAAGCTTGAGTACGACCTCTACTTCATCCGGGAGCGTTCGTTCGGCATGTACCTGCTGACGCTGCTACGCACCGCGAGCGTGACGCTCGTGGGGGCCCGACGTTGAGGTGCGGCCCGCTCGGAGCTCGGGGCCGGGAGCCAACATGAGCGCAGGCGCCAGCCGCACACCGCGGGTCGGCGCCGTGGTGGTGCACTTCGGTGGCCTCGCGCCGACGGAGGCTTGCGTGCGGAGCCTGCGGGAGGACGACTCGCCGTGCGAGCGCCGCATCGTGGTTGTGGACAACTCGGGCAACCTGAGGCCCGGAGCACTTCCCGGGGCTGAGGTCCGGAATGCCGGTGGCAACGCCGGGTTTGGCGCAGGCGCAAACTTCGGTGTGGGGCTGCTGGGTGCAGGGCCGTGGGACGCCCTCGTGATCCTCAACAACGACGTTGAGGTGGCCAATGGCTACCTCGGGGCTGCCCTCGAAGCGCTGCGGCGGCCGGGAGTGGGTGCGGCAGCGGGCCCGCTCTACCTGGACCACCCAGGGGGCACCCTCTGGTACGCGGGCGGTGGGGTGAACTGGCTCACCGGCATGGTCTGGCAGGCAAAATCGGGGCGTGTCGCCACCCGGGCACGGACGGCCGGTTTCATCCCGGGTGCCGCGTTTGCGGCTTGCGAGGAGGCGTGGCGGCAGGTCGGCGGCTTCGACCCAGGCTACTTCCTCTACAACGAGGACGTGGACCTCTGCCTGCGCTTGCGCCGGAAGGGGTGGCGGCTGCGGTACGACCCTGCCATGGTCGCCGTGCACCGCCTCGGTGCCGTGACCGGGTCGGCCGCGCACTCCCCGTTTTACCTGGAGCACATGGCGGCGACTCGCCTGCGGCCGTTCCGCCCCCTTGCGTACCGCCTCTACCTCGCGTTCATGCACACGGGCTACGTGCTTCTGCGCGCATTCCGGCACCGGGCGTTGGCGGGCGAGGGGGGCCGCGAGGCGGCGCGTGCGTTGCTGCGGGGGCACGCGAAGGCGCTCGCGAGCATTCGGCAAGGCCCCCGCGGGTTGGCCTGACCCGTTGTGCGCTGTCCGCACATGGGTTGAGCCTGCGACCCGGTGCAGAAACCACTTGACAACTCCCAGCGCAGGTGTTAGATTTTGGCAGTCTCGCCGGGCGAGTGCCAATCCTCGCCGCGGCGGGCAAAGTAAATACAACTAGAAAAGGGGGTTAACAATCATGAACGTGCGTCCGCTTCACGACAGAGTTTTCCTCAGGCGCCTCGAGCAGGACGAGGTGGTGAAGGGTGGCATCATCATTCCCGACACCGCGAAGGAGAAGCCGCAGGAAGCCGAGGTCATCGCCGTCGGCCCGGGCAAGCTCGACGACAACGGCAAGCGCATGCCGATCGACGTCAAGAAGGGCGATCGCGTGCTCATCGGCAAATACTCCGGGAACGACATCAAGATGGACGACGAAGAGTTTCTCATCGTGCGAGAGGACGAGATCCTCTGCGTGATCGAGAAGAAGAAGTAAGAGGGAGGAGCGAAAATGCCTGCAAAACAGATCGTTTACTCGGAGGACGCCCGTCAGGCCATCCTGCGCGGTGTGAACAAGCTGGCCGACGCGGTTAAAGTCACGCTCGGCCCCAAGGGCCGCAACGTCGTGCTGGAGAAGAGGTTCGGTTCGCCGGTCATCACCAAGGACGGGGTGACGGTGGCGAAGGAGATCGAGCTCAAGGACAAGCTGGAAAACATGGGCGCGCAGATGGTGCGCGAGGTCGCCTCCAAGACCTCGGACGTCGCAGGCGACGGCACCACGACCGCCACGGTTCTGGCGCAGGCGATCATCCGCGAGGGGACCAAGAACGTCACCGCCGGCGCCAACCCCATGGAGCTCAAGCGCGGCATCGACATCGCGGTCAAGAAGGCGGTCGAGGCCATCACCAAGCTCGCCAAGCCGGTCGAGGGCAAGGCCATCGCCCACGTGGGCACCATCTCCGCCAACGCGGACGAGGAGATCGGCAACATCATCGCCGAGGCCATGGACAAGGTTGGCAAGGACGGCGTGATCACGGTCGAGGAGTCCAAGACGATGGACACGCAGCTCGAGATCGTCGAGGGCATGCAATTCGATCGCGGCTACCTCTCGCCGTACTTCGTCACCGACGCCGAGCGCATGGAGTGCGTGTACGAGAACGTCAAGGTCCTGCTGTACGAGAAGAAGATCTCCTCGATGAAGGACCTGCTGCCGATCCTGGAACAGGTCGCCAAGCAGGGCAAGCCGCTGATGATCGTGGCCGAGGACGTCGAGGGCGAGGCGCTGGCCACCCTGGTGGTCAACAAGCTGCGCGGCACGCTGCAGGTGGTGGGCGTCAAGGCTCCCGGTTTCGGCGACCGCCGCAAGGCGATGCTCGAGGACATCGCGATCCTCACCGGCGGCAAGCTGATCTCGGAGGATCTCGGGATCAAGCTCGAGAACGTCAAGTGGGAGGACCTTGGTGCCGCTCGTAAGGTGACCGTGGACAAGGACGACACCACGATCGTGGTGGACGACGAGGACCCCAAGAAGAAGGAAGCGATCGCCGGGCGGGTGAAGCAGATCCGCAAGCAGGTCGAGGACACGACCTCGGACTACGACCGCGAGAAGCTGCAGGAGCGCCTGGCCAAGCTGGTAGGCGGCGTTGCGCAGATCAAGATCGGTGCGGCCACCGAGACCGAGATGAAGGAGAAGAAGGCCCGCGTCGAGGACGCGCTGCACGCGACCAAGGCGGCCGTCGAGGAGGGAATCGTCCCCGGCGGGGGCGTGGCGTTGCTGCACGCCCAGGAAGAGGTTGAGAAGCTTTTGAAGGAGCACAAGGGCGACATCCGCACGGGGATCCAGATCGTGGTGCGGGCGCTCGAGGAGCCGACCCGCCAGATCATCCACAACGCCGGCCTCGACGAGGCGGCGGTGATCGTGCGCGACATTCGCAAGAGGGGTGGGAACATCGGCTTCAACGCCCAGACCATGGAGCTCGAGGACCTGGTTGCCTCGGGCGTCATCGACCCGGCGAAGGTGACCAAGAACGCCCTCCAGAATGCGTCATCGATCGCGGGGCTGATGCTCACCACCGAGGCTCTCGTGTGCGAGATCCCGGAGGAGAAGCCCGGGGCCCCACAGATGCCCGGCGGCGGCATGGGGGACATGTACTGACCCGATCGCGCCGGCGCGATCGGGTCATCCTGATGCCCCGCCCCAACGGGGCAGAAGGATCCCACGGCGCTGGAGCGACGGTGACAAGCGCAGAGAGAGGGCGGGGAGCAATCCCCGCCCTTTTCCTGTCGGACTTCGCGGCCCCGCATTCTTCTGGCTGAGCGGCGCGGCTGGGCTCACGTCTGCGGCTCGGTGGTTGCCGGCCCCTGCAGTGGCAGGTCGACCGTGAAGCGGGTTTTCACGCCCGGCGCCAGCGAAACCCTGAAGTTCGGATCCCCCACGCCTCCCCTGCAAGCCCTTGGGTTAGGGGCTCTTGCGGGGCCGGCCGTAACGCCAAGGCAGAGCCTTGACAGCGACCCGGGCGGTGGTACCATCGGCTCAAGGCGAGACAGGAACTTTCAACCCATCAGCAACTTGGGCGGCTTTGTCGCCGCCCGGAGCGAGAGGGCAGGTTCCCCTCCACCCGTGGTTGCGGGCCACCTGGGGCCGGATGTGACCGTGCTGGCGCTCGTCGCAGCAATAGACGCTCAGACGCTCCGCAAGAAGATGCCAGCCGGCCGTGAGGGCAGCGATCCCCGCTGCGATTTCGCTCGGAGCCCGTCGTGCATGGAAGCGTCCGACGGCGCTCCGAGGCAGGGAGGAGGGCACCGCGATGGAGTGCCAAGAGTGTTTGAGCTTCTTCGAGACGGTCGGCAACGCGTTCAACTCTCCAATCGAGACCAAGGAGCTTCTCAGACTCATCACCGACACCCTCGTGAAGCGCTTCAAGGTCGATGCGTGCGCCATCTGGCTGCTCAGTCGCGACCGAAGGACCCTCGACGACGTGGCCTCGTCTGGCCTCTCCCAGAAGTTCCTCTCGAAGGGCCCGATCGACAGCGAGCGCAGCGTGGCGGAGGCGCTCGACGGCAAGATCGTGTCGATCGCCGACTGCGCCAATGACCCACGCATCCAGTACCGGGCGGCCTTCGCCGAGGAGGGCATTGTCGCTCTGCTCGCCGTGCCGCTCGCCGCGCGGGGGCAGGTGATCGGCGTCCTCAGGCTCTACTCGAAGAAAGGCATGCAGTTCTCGCAACAGGACAAGGATGTCCTCAAGGTCGCCGCGTCGTTCTGCGCCTGGGCCGTCCTCCACTCCATGTTCCAGAAGATACTTCGCGACGTTTCCGAGACCGTGCGCAGCTCGCTCGTTCTCGACGAGGTTCTCCAGGGGATAGTGAAGGTGATCACGGAGGATCTTCGGGCGAAGGGAGCTTTGATCTGGCTGCTTCATCCCGACACAAAGAGGTTTGAGTTGAAGGCTTCCTACGGCCTCTCCCCGGCATATCTGGAATCCGGGCCCCGAGATGCCGCCAAGGCCGCGGCGGAGACCATCGAGGCCAGGCCCGTTGCGATCTACGATGCGGCCGAATACCTCCAGTATTCGAAGCAGGCGAAACTCGAGGGGGTTGGCTCGTTGCTGAGCGTGCCGCTGGTGATCCACGGACGGGCGATCGGGGTCTTGCGGGTCCATACCCACAAGCCATACGAGTTCTCCGAGGACGAGATCAACCTGATGGCGCTGATCGGCGAGCAGTGTGCGCTCGTGATCCGGCACGCGCAGCTCTACGGCGGGATGAAGGAGAGCTACGACACTCTCATGGCGGATTTCCACCAGTGGTTCGACCAGTTCTACGGTCATGGCGGGTTGAAGCCCTGACGTCGCCCGGCGATGGTCCCCCGGCGGCTTCTTTGACGCCTGTCGGCGCAGGCACTACAAGGCTCGTGTCAGCGGCGGGGTTTCTGCCGGCTACTTCAGGGGCAGGTCAACCGTGAAGCGCGTGCCCTTGCCCTGCTCGCTCTCGACCGAGACCGAGCCGCCGTGTTGCTCCGCCACGGCCTTGACGATGGACAGGCCCAGCCCGGTGCCGTCGGAGGTGTGACTGCGGGCGTTCGCCGAGCGGAAGAACTCCTCGAAGATGCGTGGCAGGTCATCCTTAGGGATCCCGATTCCGGTGTCCTCCACCTCGAGGCGCAGCGCGCTGTCAGTTCGCTGCAGGCGCACCGCGACGCTTCCCCCGCGCGGGGTGTAGCGAACGGCGTTGCTCACGAGGTTGCCGACGAGCTGGCGGAGGCCCGCCACGTCGCCGTGCACGGGACCGAGCCCTGGCGCGATGTCGCTGGAGATGGTGACCCCCGCCTGCGCGGCCAGGCCTTGCGTCTGCGCCACAACGTCGGTCACCAGCTCACCGAGAGCGACCGGCGCGATCTCGACCGCGAGCGTGCCCTCTCTCGCGCGCGAGAGCGCGAGCAGGTCTTGGGTGAGCTGCGCCAGTTCGCGGGTGCGGTGCTCGGCACGTTCGACGAGTTCGCGGGACTTCTCCGAAACGTCACCCGCCAGCCCGTCCAGGACCACCTTGAGCAGCATCTGGACCGCCCCGAGCGGTGCCTTCAGCTCGTGCGCCACCTTCCTCATGTACTGTGACTTCGCGCGCTCGGCCTGGCTCACCCTCGTGTAGGCAGCCTCCAGCAGCTCGGCCTTTCGGGCCACGTCGTTCGAGAGCAGCGCGGCCTCCCGCTCGTACGAGCGTTGGCCCGCAGAGATGCTTGTGGCCATGTAGGCGGTGAGGTAGAGCGTGCTGCCGAGCACGAAGATCTGGGCGGCGACAAATGTGGGGTTCAGGTATGCGGCCATGTTCGGCACCAACCCCAAAGGGTAGTGGCGCAAGAGCCCAAGCAGCTCACCCACACCCACCGCGGCGATCAGGGAGAAGCCCAGAGTGGCCTCGAGGTAGGTGGCCCTTCGCGAAAGCAGGATGCTGGCGATCACCACGTGGAACACCGAGTAGAAGATGAAGGGGTTCTCGAGGCCGCCCGAGAAGTGCAGGAGCGCAGCGAGCGCGATGAGGTCAACCGTGATCTGCGCGCTCGCGAACGCTGCGGCCCGGAAGACCACGGCCTGCGGGTCCACGCCCCAGAGCTCGCGCGGCACCAGGAGGTCGGCGAGCGTGCTCCTCCGCCACGAAGGTCCTCCGTCCCGTTTCCTCCGGGCGACGGCCGCGATCAGGAACCGAAACAGATTTTCGAGGGCGAGCCAGGGCTGGAGCAGCTGGACGGGCGCGAGTGCGAGCCGGAGAGCTGGGGTGGTGCCTGGAGCATCTGGGCCTTCGTCGGCATCGGGCTGTCTGGCGATGCGGAGCTGGCGCCTGACTGCCGCGAGAAGCAGGTTGTAGAGCGCCAGCGCCGCCATGACGCCCCAGATGGGCGTCGAGGGGAGCGGCAACCGGAGCACGTGTTGCACGAGCTCCAGCGTGAGGACCACACCCGCGATCGCCAGCCAGCGCAGCTTGATGAGCCACTCAATGCGCTCGACCAGCTCCGCGGCCGCCGGAAGTGTGCTCGGCCTCTGCAACGGCGCCTCCATGCTGTGGGGACTTTACTTGGTTTTGGACGCGGAGAGCACCCTCTCCACCCGCTCCAGGAGGTTCTTCGGTTCCACGGGCTTGTCCACGAAGTCCTGCACCGGCAGGTACTCGCCGGCCTTGTAGGTGCCGTCGCCGGAGTCCGGGTAGAAGCGCAGCTCGGTCTTCTCGTGAATGGCGGTCAGGAGGATCACGGGGACCGCCCGAAAGTACTCCCCCTCGAGGCTGCGCAGCTTCCACACGAAGTGGAAGCCCTCCGTTGCGCTCGGCATCATGACGTCCAGCAGGACGAGGTCCGGCCTCTCGGAGCGCACCTTTTCGAGCCCCGTCTCCGCGTCGTGCGCCGCGACCACGTCGTACCCTCCGCTCTCCAGCACGATCCGGAGCGCCTCCACGAGGTCCCGGTCGTCGTCCACGGTGAGGATCTTGACCTTGCTCATGGCCGTGCCCCGCCCTGCGCCGACCTGCCCTGCGCGAGCTCCTCGACGCTCTCCTGCCTGAAAGTCTCCGGCGCCACCTTCTTGGGAGCGAGCCCGAGGGCGACCGCCACGCCGTACAGGATCGCCTCCGGCCGCGGCGGGCACCCGGGGACGTAAATGTCCACCGGGAGCGCCTTGTCGGCCCCGCCCAGCACGTTGTAGCTGTCGAACCAGCACCCGCCGCCGGTCGCGCACGAGCCGATCGCGAACACAAGCTTGGGCGCCGGGACGGCGTCGTAGAGTCGCTTGAGCGCAGGGGCTACCTGCCGGGTCACCGGGCCGCAGACCAGCAGAACGTCCGCGTGCCTCGGGGAGCCAACCAGCTTGATGCCGAAGCGCTCGGCGTCGTAGTAGGGGGTGAGGACGTTGATCACCTCGATGTCGCAGCCGTTGCAGGCGCCCGTGTTTGCGTGGTAGACCCACAGCGCCTTGCAGAAAGACTTCTGACACAGCCCCTTCAGCATCGCCGCCTCACCTCCCCACCGTCGCCAGCACGGCAGCCGCCTTGTCCAGCAGCGGGAACGGTGCCTGGGGGAAGATGCCCAGCACCACGCATGCCGCGGCGAGGAACACCATCGGAACCCACATGACGACCGGGACCTCGCGAACTTGGAGCTGGGCGAGCGCCGCGCCGTGCGGGCTGCCCCAGAACACCGAGTACGCCGCCCGCACCAGCACCACCATCGTCAGGACGCTCGCCCCGATTGCGATGGCACACGCCCACCACAGGCCGGCCTTGGCCAGAGCGAGGTAGACCGTGAGCTTGCTCATGAAGCCGTTGAGGGGAGGGAAGCCGGCAATCGCGAGCGCCCCGACGAAGAAGCAGGCGCTTGTGACCGGCATGCTCCTGGAGAGCCCGCCCAACTCGCTCACCTTGCGGATCCCCGTGGCATAGATCACCGCCCCCACGCACATGAAGAGGAGCGCCTTGTAGATCGCGTGGTTGAGCAGGTGGAACAGGCCCCCGTAACAGCCCAGGTACGTGCCCAGCCCGAGCCCCACCAGCACGTACCCCATCTGGCTCACCGAGGAGTAGGCGAGCAGCCGCTTGAGGTCGTCCTGGGTGAGCGCCATGACGATCCCGAGCACCATGGTGAAGGTTCCCAGGGCCACAGCGAACACGGTCAGCTGGGGCCACGAGGGGTAGAAGATGCTCACGGTCCGGGCGAGGGCGTACATCGCCATCTTGATCATCACGCCGGAGAGCAGCACCGACACAGGAGTGGGGGCCTCGGCGTGAGCGTCGGGCAGCCAGGGGTGGAACGGCGCGATCCCCGCCTTCGTGCCGAAGCCGATGACGAGGAACGCCACGATCAGGAGCGCGGTGCCGGCAGGGATGAGGTGAGCCACGTGCCTCACCTCGGAGATCAGCAGCGCCTTTCCTCCGTCGATCTGCTGGGTCGCCGCCGCCGACGCGTAGAGGAGCACGCAGCCGAGGAGTGCGAACGTGATGCCGATGGTCAGGAGCATGAGGTACTTGTAGCCGGCCTCCAGGGCGCGGCGGTCCCAGTAGAAGGCCACCAGCAGCCCGGAGGTGAGCGTCGTCGCCTCCACCGCCACGTACAGCATCACGATGTTGTTGGTGACGCACCCCCAGACCATGGTGGCGAGGAACCAGAGCACCAGCCCGTAGAACGTCGGCATCCGGCGGGCCGTGGTTTCCGCCCCGGCCCTCGTGAGCAGCCCGGGCTGCGTCACGTAGCGCACCGAGTACAGCGTGGCGAGGAAACCGCCACCGCCGATCACCACGACCATCAGGGCGGAGAGGGCGTCCACCCGCAGCTCGTTCCCCCACGTGGTCAGGACGGCGCCGCCCAGCACGTGGCCCGACATCCGCAGGCCGATGAGAAACGTGATGCCGGAGGCGAGCAGAGCGGTCCCCTGCCAGAAGGCGCGCTGCAGCTTCCTGCCGAGGAAGACCAGCGCGCCCGCGACAAGCGGGACCAGGAACGCCGCCGCCGGCAAGCTCGACGTCACCGTCACGATCTGCTCGCTCATCACACCTTCCCCGCGCCGCGGACGCGCTCTACCACTGCAGCTCCTTGAGCGCGAGCGTATCCGTTGTGCCGAACTCCTGCCTCACGCCGGCGATCACGTACAGCAGCAGGAAGACAGTCACCACCACCTCGGTGGCGACTCCGAAGAGCGCCGTCTCGGAGAGCTCCGGCGCGAGGCTGACGAGGGAGAGGTGCACCCCGTTCTCGAGCAGGCACAGCCCGATCACGGTCTTGATCGCGTCCCGCCGCGTCAGCACGCAGTAGAGCCCGAGGGCGAAGACCGTGGAGGCCACCGCCAGGTTGGTCCTGAACACCTCCTGCTGCGCCATCTCGGTGGGCGCCAGCAGCGCGATTTGGCTGTGGGTGAGGCGGTAGAAGCCGATCATGAGGACCGCCGCCACCATCACCGAGGGAGCGAAGCCGATCAGGGGTGGAAGCTCGCGCTCCTGTGTCTTGCCGATGAACCGGAACAGGAACCACGGCGTGAGGACCGCCTTGGTGAGGAACGCCGTGCCCGCCCACCAGTACAGGGAGGGGTTCACGGCGGCAAAGCTCAGCAACAGCCCCACGATCAAAAGTGCCTGCGCCGAGTACGCCACCGCCGCCAGGCGCAGCCGACGGATCTCCACCGCCGCCACCGAGGTGATCACCATGACCATGCTGAGCGTCTCGATCAGCTGCGCATTAAGCGCCTGGGGGTTCACGGGCGCCCCCCGTTGCCGTCCCGGAAGCCCGTCCGCATCATGCGCTCCAGCGGCGTCGGCGGGGTGAAGCACCTGCCGCAGCGCTGGCACGGTCCCATGAAGACCTCCAGGCGCATGTACATGTCCTCGGGCTTGTTCGTGGCCGTCTCGAACTGCTGTGAGAGCGTGATCGCGTCCTCCGGGCAGACCTCCTCACAGCGCCCGCAGTAGGTGCAGCGCCGCCAGAAGAACTCGAGCAACCTGGTGTGCTGGCCGGTGTCCTGTACCAGGATCACGCCTGCGGGGCAGACGTTGGCGCACCCGCCGCAGCCGAAGCAGAGGTCCGGGTCGAGGGTGATCTTGCCCCGGAAGCCCTCTGCCGGATCGTGCGGGGCGAACGGGTAGGGGAGCGTCACGCGCCCCGCCTTCAGGCAGATCCACGCCTCGCGCAGCTTCGCCAGCAGCACCGTTGCCTCCTACATCCCCATCACGGCGAACGCTAGCGCCGCGATCGAAGAGAACGCGACCCGCAGGTAGTACCCCATGGCTTGGTCGATCCGCAGCCTGGGGTTGACCGCGTCCACGAGAGCGACGACAACCAGCACCACGAAGGCCTTGACCAGCGTCAGCATGAGGTCGAGGGTGAAGATGCCGGTCCCGGGCCAAGGGAGGAAGACCTCCACCAGCAGCACCGCGAGCACGAACTGCTTCGACCACATTGCCCACCGGAACAGCGCCAGGCGGGGGCCGCTTTGCTCGATCAGGGGGCCGCCCATGATCTCCTGGTCCGCCTCGGGGATGTCGAACGGCAGCTTGCCGGCCTGCGCCTGCAGCGCGAGTAAGAAGGCGATGCCGGCGATCGCCATGCTGAGGGTGGGCCCGTGCTCGAGCTGCCAGACGATGATGTCGCCTGTGGCCAGGGTCCCCGCTTTCAGAGCACCGACCACCAGGGCCACCACCATGACGGGCTCCACCGAGAGCATCATCATCATCTCGCGCGAGCTGCCCACCGAGGCGTAGGGGCTTCCGCTACCGAAAGCCGTCAACATGAGGAGCACCGCGCTGATCGCCGCCACGTAAAGCAGCACAACGATGTCGCCCGCGAAGGCAAACGGGGGCCGCGCGCCCATCGGCACCAGCAGCGCCAGCAGCAGCACCGACCCCAACGTGAGCGCGGGCGCGGCGCCGTACAGCATCCCGCCGGTGGTCCTCAGGTCCTCCTTGCCGAGCAGCTTGAAGAGGTCGAGATACGGCTGGGTGATCGGCGGCCCGATGCGCGAGTGGATCGCGGCCTTGAGCTTGCGCATCAGCCCCTCGTAGAGCGGCGCCAGCAGCAACGCGAGCGCCACGTTCAGGACGGTGAGTCCCGCGGTCCAGAGGACCCCCGTTCTCATGGCTTTGCCCCCGCGCCCCGCGAGATCCGCAGCAGGTCCGCCCGCGAGTAAACGCGTACGCACCCGCTGGTCACGTCCACCGCCTCGACCCGCTCGGTGCACGAGAAGCACGGATCGAGGCTGCCCAGCGTGATCGGGACGTCGGCGATCGCCGCCCCGGTGATCATCGCGGGCATCGCCTGCAGGTTCGGGTAGGTTGGGGCCCGGACCCGCCAGCGGTAGGGGCGGTTGTCCCCGCCCGTCTCCACCATGTGGACCGCCTCACCCCGCGGCGCCTCCACCACCGAGATGCCGACGCGCCCCGGCGGGATCTCGTCCCGGATCTCGGCCAGGACGGGCCCC
>Ga0315296_10001895_pt1 | contig 18095 bp, 14 predicted proteins | sample YL17G14_18_MG_FD_203921 | JGI IMG/M metagenome (GOLD analysis project Ga0315296, IMG submission 203921) | Sediment microbial communities from Yellowstone Lake, YNP, Wyoming, USA - YL17G14_18 | ecosystem: Environmental > Aquatic > Freshwater > Lake > Sediment | place: USA: Wyoming | collected... | reverse complement strand
TGGCGGTGGCCCATCCCACCGGTTACCCACTCTACGTCCTGCTGGGCAAATTGTTCACGCTGCTGCCGTTGAGCAATGTGGCCTGGCGCGTGAACCTGGCCTCGGCTGTCTTTGCCACGGCCGCGGTGTTAGTGCTGTACGCGCTTCTCGTGCGCCTGACCGCCCACTGGCTGCCGGCCTTCCTGGCCGCGCTGGCCTTCGCCTTCTCCTCGACCTTCTGGTCCCAGGCGGTCGTCGCCGAAGTCTACACGCTGCACAACCTGCTCGTCGCAGCCATCCTATACCTCCTTGTCCTTGTAGGGCAAGATGCCATCTTGCCCCCCTCCCGCTGGCGGGCCATATTCTTCCTGCTCGGCCTGAGCCTCACCAACCACCTGACGACGGTGCTGCTCGTGCCTGCCATCGGGCTGGCCCTGCTCTGGGAGCGGCCCCGCCTGCGGCTCAAAGACTGGCCGATGGCAGCGGGGCTGTTCCTCCTGGGCCTATCCGTTTACCTGTTCATCCCGCTGCGCTGGCCAGCGCTAAACCGCGGCGAGTGGATGACGCTGCACGGATTCCTCTCCTACGCCACCGGTGGCCAGTTCCACGGCGCGCTGCGGCTGGCGGGTTGGCGTGACCCCGTCCGCTGGGCCATCGTCGGGCGAGCGCTGCGCGAGCCTTTCGGCTGGGTTGGGGTGGGGCTGGCGGCGTTGGGCGTGGCAAGGATGGCGGTACGCCAGAGACGGGCGTTGGCGCTGACCGGCCTGACCTTCCTGGCCTTCCTCCTCTATGGCCTCGACTACTACGTCCCCGACATCTCCGTCTTCCTCCTCCCCGCCCACCTGGTTCTGGCGGTCTGGCTCGCCGAGGGCATTGCGCAAATTGCAAATGGCAAATCGGCAAATCGGCAAATCGGCAAATCGGCAAATCGGCAAATCGGCAAATCGGCAAATCGGCAAGTCAGCAAATCGGCATGCGCCATTCACTCTTGTTCATTGTTCATTGTCTCATTGTTCATTGTCCCATTGTTCATTGTCCCATTGCTCATTGCCTCATTGTTCCTCCCCCTCTCCCTCCTCTGGCTCAACCTCCCGCGGGTGGATCGCAGCCACGACTGGGGCGGCTACGCCTGGGGGCGATACGTGTTGAACCTGCCGCTTGCGCCGGGTAGCGCGGTGCTGGCCGACGTGGAAAAGTTCGCCCCGCTGTACTACTTGCAGCAGATCGAGGGCGTGCGCCCCGACCTCGACGTGGTGCTCCTGGGCAGCGAGGAACTCTACCAGGCCGAACTGGCGGCCAGGCTGGGGCGGGAGCAGAAGGTCTACCTGGCGCGCTATCTGCCGAATTTGGGGGGTTTGCGCCTGGGGTCGGTGGGGCCATTAGTAGGAGTAAATGAGGCAGATGAGGAAAGGGTAGATCAGGGTGGGGGGGGCGTGGGGTTTGGCGAGCAGGTTCGGCTGCTAGGGGCTGAGGTGAGCACGGATCCGCTGGGGCGGCGGTTGGTTCACCTGACGCTCCGTTGGCAGGCCACGGCACCTGTGAGCGGCGATTTCTTCGTCCGGCTGCGGATGGTGGACGATGGGGGCCAGGTGCGCTGGGAAAGCGATGGCGTGCGCCCGGTAGGCGGGCTGTACCCGACCAACGCCTGGCCTGCGGGCGCGGTGGTCTCCGATTACCACGAGGTTGCCTTCCCGCCCTGGCTGCCACCTGGCAAGTACACACTTGAAGTAGGGCTGTTTCCCCCCTTCGGCGAGGCGGGCCTGGAGGTGGCTGGCCAGGCGACGCCGTGGCTGGCGGCGGATACACTCGAGGTTCCTCTACCATCTGGATATCTGCCGCCGCTGCCGCACGAGCGGCGCTACTCCTTCGCCGGTGGCGCGTGGTTGACGGGCTACAACCTGGCAGGCGAGGTCCCTGCCGGCGCGCCGTTCGTCGTGGACCTCTCCTGGCACGAGGTCAAGACAGACGAGCAGGTGCGTCTGACCTGGGTGGACTCGGATGGGCAGGAGGTCGAAGCGACCACCGTTTCCCTTGCCAACGGGATGCCGCGCAGCCGTCACGTCATCGCGGCCCCTCAGCGCCCCGGCAGTTACACGCTGCACGTGGGCCTGGCCGGTGAGGCCGCGCACTGCGGCTGGCTGGCTCCACCCGCGATCGGCTGTCCGCTGTCGGCGGTCGAAGTGGCAGCAGTTCCGCAAGGACTGGCGAACTTTTCCGACCTGGTGCTCTTGCTCGACGCCCAAGTGGGGCGGGCCAGCGCGCGGCCGGGCGGGACGATCCTCGTGGCCCTGCGCTGGCGGGCCATGCGGGCGCTGGATCAGGACTATACTGTCTTCGTCCACCTGGTGGGCCCCGACGGGCGGCTGCACGGGCAGGTGGACGCGTGGCCGATGCAAGGGACGCGTCCCACCAGCCAATGGACGCCCGGCGAGGAAGTGAGCGACCCCTACGAAGTGCGCCTGGATCCCGACGCGCTGCCCGGCCCATACCGGGTCGAGGTCGGCTGGTATTTGCTGGCAACGATGCAGCGGCTGCCGGTCGTAGATGCAAGCGGGCGTCCAACCGGAGATTCCTTCATCGCCGGCGGATTCAGCGTCACCGATTGAACTCCCCCCGTCATTCTGAGGAGCGAAGCGACGAAGAATCTCACAGCCCTCGCTCCCGAGGGCATCCCATGCCAGACGCCCCACCGCGATTTGCGATTTGCTATCTGCTATTTGCCATTTGCCACTTGCCGCCAGACTTTTCCCATTCCCGTTTCCTGTGCTATAATGCCACCGACGGTCAGAGGTGAAGTGTATGAGCCCGGAACCGATTGCCATCAAGGGCATCCGCCAGGGGCTGCTCGTCACCCTGGGAGAAGGGGACTGGAGCGCCGGCCTGCGCGCGTTGGAGGCCCGCCTGGGCGCGAGTCCCGCCTTCTTTCGCGGTGGCCACGTTGCGCTCGACGTGGGGGCGCGGGACTTGAGCCGCGCCGAGATCGAAGATGCACGTGTGCTGCTGGCCCGCCACCAGGTCGAACTGTGGGCCGTGGTTAGTGCCAACCCGGCCACCGAGGCCGCTGCCCAGGAACTGGGGCTGGTCATTGACCTTGCCCCGCCTCATCCGCGTAGGCCAGAAGCCGCGCCCGAGGGGGGCGAAGAACCCCCCATCGAAGGAGCTGGCCCTGAGCCTGTCGAAGGAGCTGGCCCTGAGCCTGTCGAAGGACTGGTCGTGCGGCGCACACTCCGTTCTGGCCAGAGCCTGCGCCACCCGGGCCACGTCGTCGTCATCGGCGACGTCAACCCCGGCGCCGAAGTGATCGCCGGAGGCGACATCGTCGTGTGGGGCCGCGTGCGCGGGTTGGTGCACGCCGGAGCGTTGGGAGACGAAGGGGCTGTCATCTGTGCGCTTGACCTGGCTCCCACGCAACTCCGCGTTGCCGGGCTTATCGCGCGCTCCCCGGAGGAGCACCGGCACAAGCCTGTACCGGAGGTGGCTATGGTGCGTGAAGGACAAATTGTGGCCGTGCCCTGGCACGGCGGCAGTCTGGGGCGGGGAGGGTAAGGAGGGCCGATGGCGGCAAGAGTGATTACAATTTCTTCCGGCAAAGGCGGGGTAGGCAAGACGACCATCGTCGCCAACCTGGGCGTCGCGCTGGCGATGCGAGGCCAGCGTGTGGTGGTCATGGATGCCGACGTGGGTTTGCGCAACCTGGACGTGATGTTGGGACTCGAAAACCGCATCGTCTACGACCTGGTGGACGTGATCGAGGGACGCTGTCGGCTGCGCCAGGCGCTGGTGCACGACAAGCGGCTTTCGGAACTCTTCCTGCTGCCGGCCGCGCAAACTCGCGACAAGAGCGCCGTTCAACCCGCAGACATGGTGCGCGTGTGTGAGAGCCTGCGCGAGCAGCACGACTTTGTCCTGATTGATTCCGCCGCCGGCATTGAGCAGGGCTTCCGCTATGCGATTGCCCCCGCCGACGAGATCCTCATCGTCACCAACCCGGAGGTGGCCGCCGTGCGCGACGCCGATCGGGTCATCGGCCTGCTCGAAGCGGAGGAGAAAGGCCCTGCCCGCCTGATCATCAATCGCATCAAGCCAGACATGGTGCGGCGCGGTGAGATGCTCGACATCGCCGACGTCGTCGAATTGCTGGCGATTGACCTCATCGGCATCGTGCCGGAGGATTCGGCCATCCTGATCGCTACGAACCGGGGCGAGCCGCTCGCTTTCTCCAGCGACAGTTCATCGGCCGGCCGGGCGTTTCACAACATCGCTCGCCGGTTGTTGGGGGAAGACGTGCCATTCTTGACCATACGCGAGACCGGTGTACTGGGACGACTTTTCCGTTTTGTGCGCTCTGAGGGGGATTAACCATGGGAATCTTCGAACGCCTGCTGGGCCGTCGTGCCAAACCGGCGAGCGGGGCAGTCGCCAAGGAGCGGCTGCGCTTGGTGTTGGCTCACGACCGGTCGGACATCTCACCCGCGCTGCTGGAAACGCTCAAGGACGAAATCGTCACGGTCATTTCGCGTCACGTCGCCATTGACGAGGATGGCGTCGAAGTGACCTTTTCCCAGAGCGCACACGAAACGCGCCTGGTGGCCGACATTCCCTTGTTGCCCCAGCGCAGACGGCGCAAGAGTTCGTAATGGTAAGGCTTCGATTCTGGCGACACTTTGATTACGTGCTGCTCGTCGTGACGATCCTGCTGACCGCCTATGGCGTGCTGATGATCTACAGTGCCACCCTGGGGAGCCCAGACCCTGCTCTACAACCCCTGTGGCGGCGGCAGGCGATTTTCGGTGCGGCCGGGATTGGCCTGATCTTTATCCTGGCCGCGATCCCGCGCGATTACCAGTGGCTCGGCGACTTCTGGTGGCTGGCCTTTCTCCTGGCCGTCGCCCTGCTGGTGCTCGTGTTCTTCTTCGGGGAAAGCCAGATCGGCCAGGTCAGTGGCTGGTTCAACCTGGGCTTTATGCGCTTCCAACCCTCGTTCCTGGCGATGGACCTGCTCATTATATCGGTGGCGGCCATCCTCGGCCGGCGGCGGAGGCGACGTAGCTCCACGAATCCCCCCCTATTCGGAACGCCCAAGACGAGCCTGCTTGAGGAGACCGCCGCACGCCCTGATTTCGTGAGTTACCTGGCCTCTGTCGTGATGACGCTCGGTTTGGCAGCCTTGGTCTTTCTGGAACCCGATATGGCGACTGCTGCTGTGTTCGTCTTTATGTGGCTGGTTATGCTCTTTACGTCGGACGTGCGGCCGCGCTACCTGGTGCTCACAGTGCTGCTCGGGCTGGGGGCGCTGCTCCCCTTGTGGGAGTTGATGGCGGATTACCCGTACATGCGCGCGCGCCTGTTGGGCTTCCTGAACCCTGGCAGCAACCCCGACGTCAAATACCAGCTCGAACAGGCGTTTATCGCCATCGGTTCCGGCGGGCTGTTGGGGAAAGGGCTGGCCCAGGGCACGCAGAGCCAACTCCGGTACCTGCCGGTGCGCCACACCGACTTTATCGTCGCCGTCCTGGCCGAGGAACTGGGCTTTGTCGGCGTGATGTTGCTGTTTGCCCTCTATCTCGTGCTGTTCCTCCGCCTGTTGCGGATCATCTTGCTGGCGCCGGATGCCTATGGACGGCTGCTGGCGACGGGCACGCTGGCGATGATCCTGTCCCAGGCCGCCGTCAACATCGGCATGAACCTGGGGCTGCTGCCCGTTGCGGGGTTGCCGCTCCCCTTCATCAGTTACGCCCCGGCCGCCCTGCTGACGACGATGATCGGCATCGGCATCGCCGAGAACGTCGTCATGCGCCACAAGAAGTTGGAGTTCTGAGTTGACCTGGTCCACGACTACTCTCTTCGACCGCATTCGCTTCCGGGGCGACCCGCTCGCCAATCCGGATAGCATCGTCGTGAGCGGCCACGCCCGCTTCACGGTCCTGACTCCCCGCCTGGTCCGCATGGAGTGGTCCGAGACGGGCACGTTCGAGGACCGCGGCACGTATGCCTTCCCCACGCGCTACACCCCGACACCACCACACTTTGCGACTCGGGTTGATGGGGACACGCTGACAATAGATACGGGTAGGCTCGTGCTGCGCTACACACAGGACAGCAAGTTCACCGCCGGCACCCTCTCCATCGCCTTCGACCTCGACGGCCAACCCCAGACCTGGAGGCCGGGGATGCCGAACCCCTCCAACCTGCGCGGTACGCGGCGCACGCTCGACCAATGCGAGGGCGACGCGGCGCTCGAAGAAGGCCTCCTCTCTCGCGCCGGCTGGGCCCTGTTCGACGACGGCCGCTCGGTCGTCTTCAATCTCGACGACGGCTGGGTCGCGCCGCGCCCCGATTACGAAATGCAGGACTGGTACTTTTTCGGCTACGGCCACGACTACAAAGAGGCCCTCGCCGACTACACCCGCTTCGGCGGCCCGGTTCCCCTCATCCCCCGCTTCGTCCTGGGTGCCTGGTGGTCCCGCTTCTGGGCCTACAGCGCGCAGGACCTCCAGGGCCTGGTGCGCGACTTCGCGCACCACGATTTGCCATTGGACGTCCTCGTCGTGGACATGGACTGGCACACACCCCACGCCTGGACCGGTTACACCTGGAACCGCGCACTCTTTCCCGACCCGCCCGCCTTCCTCGCATGGGTCCACGACGAGGGCTTGCGCGTCACGCTCAACCTGCATCCCGCCCAGGGCGTCCAATCGTTCGAGGGAATCTACCCCCGCTTCGCCGGGGCGCTGGGCGTGGACCCGGCCACGGGCCAGGCCGTGCCCTTCCGCATCACCGACAAGAGGTTCGTCAAGCACTACTTTGGATTGCTCCACCACCCGCTGGAGGACGACGGCGTGGACTTTTGGTGGATGGACTGGCAGCAAGGTGAAGCCTCCGAAATGAGGGGCCTCGACCCGCTGCCCTGGCTCAACCACCTGCACTTTCACGACTCGACCCGCCGCGGGCGGCGCCCCATGCTGTACAGCCGCTGGGGTGGGTTGGGCAACCATCGCTACTACATCGGCTTCTCCGGCGACACCTACGTGGGCTGGCCCGCCCTCCAGTTTCAACCCTACTTCACCGCTGCGGCCTCCAACGTCGCCTACGGCTGGTGGAGCCACGACATCGGCGGGCACATGGGCGGCGCGACCGAGCCCGAATTGTTCGCACGCTGGGTGCAGTTCGGCGCGCTGAGCCCCTGCCTGCGCCTGCACTCGACCAAGGACCCGCGCGCCGAGCGGCGGCCCTGGAAATACCCCGACGACGTGTATCAGGCCGCCAAAGCCGCCTTTCACCTGCGCTACCAACTCGTCCCCTACCTGTACACGATGGCCCGCCTTGCCTCCGACACGGGCCTCTCGCTCTGCCGCCCGCTGTACTACGAGCACCCCGACGAAGACGCCGCCTACGCCGCCCGCTACCAGTACTACTTCGGCGACCGGATCATCGCCGCGCCCATCGTCCATCCCGCCGACCCTCGGACCGGGATGGCGGCTGCCGACGTGTGGATACCCGAGGGCACGTGGATTGACTACACCACCAAAGAGACGTTTACCGGCCCTCGCTGGGTGCGCCTCGTCGGCGACCTGCACCGCGTTCCCATGCTCGTAAAAGAAGGCGCCATCCTGCCGCTGGCACCGCTGGCACACCGCACCGACGCGCTCCCGCACGACCGCTTGATCCTCTCTGTATTTCCCGGCGCCGAGGGCCGCTTCCGCTTGTACGAGGACGACGGCCTGACCGAGGCGTACAAAGCAGGCCAATGTGAGTGGACGGACATCACGACACGGACGAGCGAGGACACCTGGACCGTCGAAGTCGCGCCGGTCGCAGGCCACTGCGACGCCCTGCCCGGCCGGCGCCAGTACGAAATCCGCCTGGAGGGCAGCCACCGGCCCAGGCAGGTGACGCTGGATGGGGTTGCTACTGCGGACTGGGCGTACGATCCCCAGGCGTTGGCCACGACCATCCGCGTGCCGCTGTGCGACAAACGCCAACCGGTGACCGTCACCGCCGTTGCCGATGGCAAAATCTCCGCGCTGGGCGAACCCCACGACCGCCAGGTGATCCTCTCCGACGTCCGGCGGCTGCTTGGCGACCACTGCCCACGCGACGCGGGCGACGTGGATGCCGTGCTGCGCGCCGACGCCCCCGGCCGGGCCGATGCCGTCGCGCGCCTGGGCGGGCCGTTCGTCCGCTTCGTCGAATTGGTCACCCCCGAAGAGGCCTCCCAGCACCTGGGATACGTCATCGTCGGCGGGCCAGCGCGTGCAGATGAACCGTATGACGTCGCAGCGACCTTCACCCTCTTCCGAGGGAGTAAGGAGGAGCGGCGCACTGCCCACATCAGGTCCACCACGGAGCCGCACATCCTGGACGTGCCCTTTGCCTTCGACGGGCAGGTGCAGGCGATGCGCTGGGAAGCAGAGGTCAAGATCTCCTGGAGGGGAGCAACGCTGGTGTACACGCACCAGAGCAAGCCCCTGTTCCCCACGATCTATGCCTGGCGTGCGCTGGTCTATAACCGGGACGAGCATCCGCTCACGCTCGACCAGGTGATGGACGCTGAAGGGCGCGTAGACGGTGCTTTAGGCTGGAGGCCTTACGTCCAGACGTCGGCAGAACTGGCGAACGTGAACCAACCCCACGCCGTGCTCTTTTTCAAAGAGTACCGGCACGAATTGCAGGCAGGTCAGCCGCTGGCGGGCTTCCTGACCACGACCGTCGTCAGCCCCGACGAGCGGGAGGCGATCGTCCAGTTCCGCTTTGCGGGCCTCGCGGGATTGTACCTGAACGGGCAGGAAGTCGAGCAAATGCCGGTCGAAGAAGAGGAGGGCGTGCCCCCCTTCTTCCGCGGCGCACGCCAGACAGCTGTGATCCATCTGCGCGCGGGCAAGAACACGCTCGTCGTGGACACCCGGCCTTCTCCAACCGACTGGCCGGTCTGGTTCTTCGGCGGCGCATTCACGACGCCAGGTGGCGACCTGATGACGGACCTGGCCTTTGCATGAAATCATCGTAAGAGCGAAAGGAGACAACCATGGAACCGATCTGGCAATGGGGACTGGACGTCATCCGCACCGTCCAACTGGTGGCGGGGCCGGCGCTCGACGCCGTCTTCAAGGCCATCACCTTCCTGGGCGAGGAGGAGTTCTTCCTGATTCTCCTCCCGTTGATTTTCTGGTGCGTAGACTTTGCGGTGGGCGTGCGCCTGGCGATTGCCTTTCTCCTCTCCACCTACGTCAACACCGGGCTCAAGGACCTCTTCGCCCACCCGCGCCCGTTCGAGTTCGACCCAACGGTGCAGCGGCACTTTGCCGGTGTGGGTGGATACGGACTGCCCAGCGGCCACTCCCAGTCGGCCGTCGTCGTGTGGGGCACCATTGCTGCCGGATTCCGCAAGGCCTGGCTGTGGATCGTCGCTGTTGTGCTGGCGGTCCTGATCGGCTTCTCCCGCATCTACCTGGGCGTGCACTTTCCCACCGACGTATTCGGCGGCTGGGCGGTCGGCGCTGCCTTCCTGGCGCTCTACTTGGCGCTGGAGCCACGTGTGGCGGCCTGGCTGAAACGGGCCGGCCTGGCCGTCCAACTGGCGCTGGCCGTGGCCGTGCCACTCGTGCTCCTGCTGATCTACCCCACCGACGACACGGTCAAACCGATGGCAGTGCTGGCGGGGATGGGCGTAGGGATCGCGCTGATGGGGCAGGTGGCTCCCTTCAGCGCCTCTGGCCCGCTGTGGCAGCGCGCCGTGCGTTTCCTGGTCGGCGCAATCGGCCTGCTCGTCTTCTACTTCGGCCTCAAACTCGTCTTTCCGGCCGAGGGAGAGCCGCTCTACTTCGCCCTGCGCATCGTGCGCTACGTGCTGGTGGGGCTGTGGGCCGGCCTGGGCGCCCCCTGGCTGTTCCGCCGCCTGCGGCTGGCGTCACTCCCGCTTGTTCACTCTGCGGCTCCGTAGTAAAATGGATTTAATGTCAGACGTTCCGGATTCCGTTGACCTCCTTTCCCGATTGGACTCTGCTGGTGTACGAGCCTACGATTGCACACGTGCAGGCAACTTGGGATGAGCATGTCTACCTCCAGGGTGTCTTGGCGCGACGTTTTGGTGTTCGCTTTGAAGTTGCCACTTTGGTCAAGGCTAACCGGTACGATGATACTGATCTGGAGATGTTACTGGAGAGTGACGTCGGTGAGTTTCGGTTGGAGAGCGAAGGCCGGGTAGCGGAGGCCAGGGCATTTCTGGTACGGCCAGGGAGGATTGAGTAATGACACGCTGTCGGGCATTTGCGATTTGCTATTTGCCCCCTCGCTTGGCCGCCACGCCAACTACAACCGCCATCGCCACAACGGCTGCCAGCCCACCCACAATGGGCCAGACGGGCGAACCCGGCATGACGAAGAGTGCTGGTAGGGGCGTCGGGGTGGGGGAGGGAGTGGGCGTGTAAGTAGGGGAGGGCGTAGGAGTAGGCGTGGACGTGGGCGACGGTGTGGGAGTGGGAGTATGCGTGGGCGTGGCGGTAGGGGTAGGCGTGTGGGTGGAGGTAGGGGTGGGGCTGGGCGTGGACGTAGGTGCAGGTGTGGCCGTCGGGAGTGGGGTGGGACTCTCTGCGGGGACGGCGGCCGTCGGAGTCTCCGTGGGGGCAGGTACGGCCGTCTCCGCCGGAGGCTCGGTTGGCACGGGCGTGGCGGTTGCCGCTGGCGGTGGCGCGGGGCCGGTATCTTCGACGAGCAGATACGTCGTGCCGCCGATGATACACCCGGCATACTCGTCGGCGCAACGCGCCCTGGGGAGCGTGAGCGTGTACTGCCCGTTCACCGGCTGAATCGTCTGTTCCGCGCCGGTCTGATCGATCAGCCGCGCCTGCGCCGCCAGTGCGGGCACCGAGATGGCCGCGTCGGCGGCCGTGCGCGCCCACAGGACGCGCGTCGTGAGGTTGCCTCGCTCGAGCGTGACCACCGTGTAAAGCGAGCGACGCTCCTCGCGCGCGGAAGTGGTGCCAGCATAGTGCGTCGTGATCAGCCGGTAGGCGTCGAAGGCCGGCCGCCGGGAACCATCGGGCCGCAGTACGCCAAAGGGCTCGCCCCCAGGCGGTAGCCCGGCGTCCAGCCACTTGTAGACGGCGATGTGCTCCGCGCCCGTGCTGAGCGCCAGTGCGAAACTCTGCAGCAAGAAACCTGCCTGCTCTTCCAGGCTGACCCGCCAGCGCGGCCGCACCAGTGGCCACTGCGGGTCGCTGTCGGGTGAGGCGTTCGTCTCGTTGACCCAGATCGGCTTGCGCAGTCCGTAGGCGCGCAGTGCCGCGCGCGCCTCGTTGATGATGTAAGGCACCGTCTCGGTCTGGAAGTAGATGTGGAGCGTGACGACGTCAAAGTAGAAATTGTTGGCCGACGCAGCCGGGTCTTGCTTGACGAGCGCCAGGAACCGCCTCAGGTAAGTCCGGTCGTGCCAGAAGGTCAGCCCGGCCAGGTGGATCGTGACGTCGGGATTGGCCTGGTGCGCGGCCAGGTAGGCCACCTTGAGCAGCTGGTAGTATTCTTCCATCGAGCCACACCACTCGTGCCCGTAGGTCTGCGGGTCAATGTCCGGTTCGTTCCAGATCACCCAATGGCGGACCCGCCCGGCATACGTCCCGACGGTGTGGCGCACAAACGTCGCCCACAGGTTGCCCGGGTCATCTATCGGCAGGTCCAATCCGCGCGGGACGCCACAGCCGGGCGGGCCGTCGGTCGCCCAGGCCGGCGTGTGCTTCAACAGCCCGACCACCTCGCGTCCCTGTGCCGTGGCCCACTCCAGCCACACGTCCTGCACGTGGTAACCGTTCCACTCGTCGGGGCTGTTGGGCTGCAACTCTGACCAATAGAACAGGATGCGCTCCCAGGCCACCCCCGCCTCGACCGCCGCTGCCGTGTCCCAGAACGCCTCGACCGCCCCAAAACGCGGGTCGCGTGGCTGCTGCTGCGCCTTAACAGGCCAAATGAACAATGAAACAATGAATAATGAACAAATCACGAATGGCGAATAGCGAATGGCGAATGCCGATTTACCGATTTGCCGATTTGCCGATTTGCGATTTGCGATTTGCGATTTGCGATTTGCGATTTGCGATTTGCTATTTACCATTGTCCCGCAGGTCAGTCTCATGGAGGATGAAATGCGGACCGGGTGTCAGCGGCGTGGCATTGGCGCGCTTGCGGACCGGGTCGTAGTAATCGTTAATGTTCATTACTTACTCCGACAGTCTCAACTTGTTGCGCATGAAACGGCGTACTTTTTTCATTGCTGCCACTGCTTCACGGGCTTCTTCGATGGTCGCTTCCTCGCCAGGATAGCGAAACTCGACAGCGTAAGGATTCAGGTAGAGGAGCAGGTCTGTAATCAGGTCAAGGGTAGGGTCGATCTTCACGGCCAGACGGCGCAACTCGCGCAGGTCGTGGATTCTAGCAAACACTACTTCCTGTTGTACAAGGAAAGCCTTGAGATACTTCTCGGCACATTGCTGGCAGTGGAAGCAAACGGTGTTGGGTGTCGGCCGCTTCCGTTTGCGGATCAGTGTAGTGGCGGTCTCGTAATCTTCCTCCGCCTTGCGTACCCATTCTGTGAGGTACTCATCAGTTCCGTTCATAGAGCACCTGTCCTTTTCTCAAGATTTCCTGGATAAAGTAGTCACCAATCTGTAGTCGGTACTGTAGCTCCTCTGGTGTTCGCACCAGAATATCTATAGGGAAGGGGAAATCTAGCAGAACATGAGCGATTCGGGCACTACGCCAGGCAGGTCGTTCGCCATCCTCCATCACGATGAACAGGTCCACATCGCTGTTTGGCTTGGGTTCGCCCCAGGCATACGAGCCAAACAGAATGATACGCTTCGGAGCGAACGCTTCGACGATGCGCTGCACCATGTCCTCCAGTAGTTCCTCGGTCACTGGCAGACAGTTGGTAGAAGTAGCAAGTGCCTGTTGTTCTGCGGTCATCTCAAACCTCCCCTGACTCCGGCTCGCTCTGATCTAGCTGCAGGCGGGCGGCCACGTCGTCCAGTCCGGCCGGCCGGACGTCCTGTATATTCAGTTGCAGCCGCCGCTCGTTGTTCCACTCGTTGACCTCCAGGTGGTAGACGATGTCCACCTGGTCGGGCAACTTGCCGGCTAACTCTCCCTGCCGGAAGGCGATACCGTCCCACGTGGTCCGACCGTCGAAGAGCGTGAGTTTGAGATGTTTCCCTTCACCCCCCACAGCCCGCTGATCCGAGATCCGCACGTTCCGGCTGAGAAAGAGCGCGTGGGGATTGGCATAACCGCACGGTTCCAAGCGAGACAACTCGCGCTGCAGTTCCCACGTCATCTCGGATAACTTGACCTCTGCATCCACGTTCAAGACAGGGATCAGTTCGACGGTGGCCAGTTGCTCCGCGGCCAACCTGCGCAACCGATGGGCCAGTTCGTCCAGGTGTTCGTTGGCCACGGTGAATCCAGCCGCGGCAGCGTGCCCGCCGTGGCGGATCAGCAGGTGTTCACACTCGTCGAGCGCACGGATGATGTCGAACTCCGGTATAGAACGAGCAGAGCCCCGGCTGACCTCCTCCCCCTTCTCGACGACGACGGCCGGGCGGTAAAAGTCATCCACCAGGCGACTGGCGACCAGTCCCACGATGCCGGCCGCGAAACTCGGGTCGGCCGCAAAGAGCAGCGGTGCTTCGTCCGCCGTGGCCAGCGCGAGTTGGCGCGCCCGTTCCTGCGTTTCGAGCGTGAGTTGTTGGCGCTCACGGTTCAGCCGGTCCAGTTCCCCGGCCAATTGTTCGGCCTCGGCCGGATATTCGGTTTCCAGGAGTTGATAGGCCGTCTCCGCGTGGGCCAGCCGTCCGGCGGCGTTGATCCGTGGCCCCAGTGCGTAGCCGATGGCGGTCGCATCCACCTGTCCAGGCTTGAGCCCCGCCTGCCGGCAGAGCGCCTCGACACCTGGGCGGCGTTCCGGGTTATTGATGCGTGCCAGCCCCTTGCACACCAGCGTCCGGTTCTCACCCTTGAGCGGCACCAGGTCGGCGACCGTCCCCAGTGCGACCAGATCCACGAGATCCTCTTCCTCCAGGCGTACCTCCTGCACAGTTACCGGAGTCTTGCGCTGGCTGCGCAAGAGCGCCTGCGCGAGTTTGTAGGCGACGCCTACTCCGGCCAGGTCTTTGAACCGGTAACGACTGTCGGCCCGCTTGGGATCCACTACCGCCACGGCCTCGGGCAGTTGGCGGCCCGGGGTATGGTGGTCGGTGACGATGACGTCGAGCCCGATCCGGTTGGCGTGGGCGACTTCTCCTGGTGAGCGGATGCCGCAATCCACCGTAACCACGACGCGGACCCCCTCGTGGGCCAGCCTGGTCAATGCCGCCTCGCGCAGCCCATATCCCTCCTCCACGCGGTGCGGGATGTACGGACGCACGTGGCCTCCCAGCGCCCGCAGGGTCTGGACCAGGAGCACCGTGGCGGTGACCCCGTCGGTGTCAAAGTCGCCATATACGGCGATGGGCTCGCCCGCGCGCAGTGCCCGCCGCAGGCGTGTAACGGCGTCAGGCAGCGCCGGGAGATCAAAGGGGTTCGCCTCACTGTCCCCGCCGCTGAGGAAGGCGTCCACCTGAGCCGGGTCGGTGAGGCCACGATTGTAGAGCACCTGTACGGTGATGGGGTGCAGGTGGGGGAAACGAGCGATGTGGCTGGGTGGGGCACATGGTTTGACCTGCCAGCGTTTGGGGTGTAAAGACATGGTGCACTCCGTTCCAGGACCTGTGAACGTGAGACGCTATCTTACCACAACGTGGACAAAAGGAAAAGCCCTTCTCCCTGGCGGGGAAGGGCTTCTCTACGCTTGTCCCTGGGTGGTTTAGATCCAGTTCTGCTTCTTGCAAAAGTCCGTGATGACGGGCACTTGCACCCATTCGCCCTGGTATGCCTTGATCGCTGCATAGATGGCGTAGATCGCCCCCACGACCAACAGACAACCCACGGTGATGGTACCGACGACGTACCAGACCACGCTATAGGCCAGCGAGACCACCGCATGGTACTTGATGAAGGGACGCTGCTTTTTGTCCTCCGCCACCAGAGCATAGATCGCCAAGGGCCAAAGGAGCCAACTGAGAAGAGCCCATAATTTATCGTCTTGTGTGACCTCACCACCCACCGGTGCACCTGCCATTTCTTCTGCCACTTTGTCTTACCTCCTTTTCTGTTTAACTCTGCCGAGTTACATTGGATTTGGTGGAGCATCTGCGTGTCGTGCTCCACCGCCGGAGACATAGTACTATTGTAGCAACTTTCGCCTGGATGTCAACCATGTGACTTGGGTTTTCTGCCCAGGTGTGATAAAATAACAACCTGCAACGACGCGTCTCCGATCGAGCCTGGCGAAGGTCGAGACCCTTCGAGGTTGGGCAAGATCACCATATCACATGCGAGGGAGAGAGCACTATGAAAGTCCTATCCTACGATCCTGAGCTCTGTGTCGGCTGCCACATCTGCGAAGAGGTGTGTTCCGACACGTGGTTCAAGGTCACCGATGCGGAAAAGTCCAGCATCCGCATCTACGACGACGAGGGGGGCGCTCTCAGCGCCGTCTTCTGCAACCAGTGCGGCGCGTGCGTCGGGGTCTGTCCCACCGGGGCACTCTACCGGGACCGCAAGGACATCGTCCGCGTACAGAAGAAACTGTGCGTGGGCTGCCTTTCCTGCGTGGGCTTCTGTCCCTACCTGGCGATGTTCTACCACCGCGACCAGACGGTGCCCTTCAAGTGTATCGCCTGCGGGCAGTGCGTCGAAGAGTGTCCCGCCGAGGCCCTGGCTATCGTTGACCAATGATTAAGGGAGGGAAACATGTCCGACAAGACTCAAACAGTCCGTCGCGTCCTGGCCGAGTACACGTATGAAGCCCCGCCCGTGGAGCGCGGCTACGCGGGCCAGACCCTGTACGTCAACCTGTCCAACAACACCATCAACAGCCAGCCCGTCACCGACGTGATGAAGGAAAAGTTCATCGGCGGCCGGGGGTTCGGCCTGTGGCTCCTGTGGCACGGCGTCAAGGACAACACCAGGTGGAACGACCCGGAGAACGAGATCGTCATCTCCTCCGGCCCCTGTGGCGGCATCACCCAGTACCCCGGCTCCGGCAAGTCGCTGGTCGTCTCCATCTCCCCCCTCACCAACGTGGTGATAGACTCGAACGTCGGCGGTCACTTTGGCCCGCTCCTCAAGTTCGCCGGTTGGGACGCCATCGAGGTCCAGGGGAGGGCGGAGAAGGACGTCATTGTCGTGATCGATGGCCCCAGCGGGCGCGTCACGATCGAGGAAGCGCCCGACGTGCCGGTGGATACCCACCTGCTGGGCCACTGGCTGCTCGAACAGATGGCGGAGAAGGAAGAGGAGCGCTACTTTATGTCCTCGGTCTCTGCCGGGCCTGGGGCCGAGCACACCCGCATCGGCTGCCTCAACTTCAGCCTCTACGACCGCAAGCGCAAGGCGCTGCGCTTCAAGCAGGCCGGCCGCGGCGGCATCGGCACCGTCTTCCGTGACAAGCACATCAAGGCGCTCGTGGTGAAAAGCAGCCCTGTCCAGGGCGACTCCAACCACCCGGCCGATGGGGCGCGCATCGCCCGCGTCGGTGCCAAGATGCACAAGGAGATCCACGACTACGACGACCAGCAGTGCCGCATGCGCCACCGGGGCACCGCCTACCTGGTCCAGATCATGGACGACTACGACCTGCTGCCGGTGCACAACTTCCGGTTCGGCTCCCACCCCGATGCCCCCAGGATCAACGGCGACGTCTGGGAAAAGCGTTTCACCCAGGGGTTGCCCGACGGCTGCTGGTACGGCTGCACGCTGGGCTGTGCTCACACCGTCGAAGGCTATACCATCCGCACTGGCCCCTACAAAGGGCAGCAGGTCCTCGTGGACGGCCCCGAGTACGAGACGATCGCCGGCGTCGGCTCCAACTGTGGCATCTTCGTCCCCGACGACGTCTTAGAGATCAACTTCTACTGCGACGCCTACGGCATAGACACCATCTCCTTCGGCACCCTGACCGCCTTCCTGATGGAGTGCTACGAGGCCGGTGTCTTGGACAGGGAGAAGACCGGCGGGCTGGAACTCCGCTTTGGCAACGGTGCGGCGGCCATCGAACTCTTGCACCTGATGGGCCGCGGTGAGGGATTTGGCAAAATCGCGGGTCTTGGCATCCACCGCATGAAAGAGTACTTTGTCAAAGCGTTTGGTGCCGCTCCCCGCTTCCTGCAGGACATCGGCATGGAGGCCAAGGGGTTGGAATACTCCGAGTACGTCTCCAAGGAGTCGCTGGCCCAACAGGGTGGCTACGGCCTGACCAACAAAGGCCCTCAGCACGACGAGGCCTGGCTCATCTTCATGGACCAGGTGAGCAACCTCCTGCCGACCTTCGAGGCCAAGGCGGAGGCGCTCCACTACTTCCCGATGTGGCGGACCTGGTTCGGCCTGTGCGGCTTTTGCAAACTCCCCTGGAACGACATTGTCCCGCCCGACAACGCCAAAACCGCCGAGCCGGCCAAGGTGCCCGAGCACGTTCAGAACTACGTCGAGCTCTTCTCTGGCGTCACCGGCCGGGAGATCACTAAAGAGGACATCATCGCCATGTCCGAGGCGGTCTACAACTTCCAGCGCGTCTTCAACGTCCGGCTGGGCTACGGGCGGCGGGACCACGACGACATCCCCTACCGCTCGATGGGCCCCGTGACTGTCGAGGAGTACGAGTCGCGCGCCGAGCGCTACGACAAACAATTGCGGGAAACCCTGGGGCTGGACCCGGCGAAGATGAGCACTCCGGATAAAGTGGCCGCGCTGCGCCAGCACCGCGAAGAGCAGTACGAGAAACTCAAGGACGCCGTCTACAAGCGGCGCGGCTGGACGAACGACGCGGTCCCCACGCTCGAGACACTGAAGCGGCTGGGGATAGACTTCCCCGAAGTCGTCGCCGTCGTCAAGCGCTATTTGTGACTCAAACCTTCTCCCCTCCCCCGCAGGGGGGGCGAGCCTTCTCCCCTCCCGCGCAGGGAGGGGCCGGGGGAGGGTGGGGTCCACGGCTTGTGGGCACCTCACCCTCACCCCAGCCCTCTCCCTGGGAG
>Ga0315296_10001894_pt1 | contig 18103 bp, 2 predicted proteins | sample YL17G14_18_MG_FD_203921 | JGI IMG/M metagenome (GOLD analysis project Ga0315296, IMG submission 203921) | Sediment microbial communities from Yellowstone Lake, YNP, Wyoming, USA - YL17G14_18 | ecosystem: Environmental > Aquatic > Freshwater > Lake > Sediment | place: USA: Wyoming | collected... | reverse complement strand
CAGCATTTGAAGATATCAAGCTTACACCAGTAGAAGGCCATGATAAGTGCACATATGAAGGCACAATGGTAGCTAAGAAGGTAGACGGGAAGACTGATTTGCGGGTGGATATATCATATAAGAGGATCAAGGATGCATCGGATAAGGCGATTAGAGATGAGAAAGTATACACTCAGTTCCAGAGAGGAATCTTTGCCTATGAAGAAGATAATGCCCACTGGGTGCATGCAGCATTTGAAGATATCAAGCTTACACCAGTAGAAGGCCATGATAAGTGCACATATGAAGGCACAATGGTAGCTAAGAAGGTAGACGGGAAGACTGATTTGCGGGTGGATATATCATATAAGAGGATTAAGGATACATCAGGCAAGGCGATTAGAGATGATAAAGTGTACACTCAGTTACGCAGGGGTATATTTGCCTACCAAGAGGGAAATAATTATTACGCTAATGCAAAGATTACTGGTGTGGCAGAAAGAATCTATAACGTAGAAGTAGAAGGAAATAAACAGCTATGGAAGGTAATATACACGGTAGCAGATGATAAAGGCAGACATGAGGTGGTTGTTAAAGTTTTGGATGTGCCGGATATAAATAGTGCTGGCCAGGAATATTTCTTTGCAGGGCGCAACTATTTCACTGGCAAATTGATGTTTACAACGAGTATGTCAGAGGCTCTATTATACAGAGAAAGCGAGGTTATGCTTGCTGCTACAATTGCTAGCCTGAAAAAAGGAGGGTATCTTGATCCTGAGAAGAAAGTAGACGGGAGATATCCAAAAGATATTTTAGAAAAAGCTATGAGAGAGTACAAGGAGAAGGAAGGACCTCTCCAAGTTAAGAGAACAATAACTGCCTTAGAAAGGACTGAAAAGTCATTGTCTGGATTAGAACGAGAAACTATGGATAGGATAGATACATTAGAAGCCCGTGTTAAGAATAGAGCTACCTATGCCATACTTCCACGCTTCATTTTGGACAATTATGAGGGAATAAATAAAAAAGTTACTAATGACAAGAAAGCCAAAGAATTGGTAGAACTTATATACGCTAATGTGGAGGGAAATCAATACTTACCACTTACTTCTTCTGATGCTGAGTATTTATTAGAGGCCTTTTATCGCGTCGGTATAGAAATTCCTTTGCAATTAATTAAATCTGGTGGATACGCTCCGGATGAGTTCCCGTATATGAAGCAGCATTGCAGGGAGACTATAGCTGAGTTTAGGGAAGTCCTTGACAGACTAAAGTCGAAATTAAGTACGGGCAATTTTGATAACTGGGAATTTGCCTTAGTTGGTAATGCTCTGACTTTCTTTGAGAAGAAGGGCGATGTGTTCCATCCCTTTATCTCCCTATCTGAAAAAGGAGAACTCATAGTTAGAGAAAACAGATTTGAAGGCGATGAGTTAACAAGTGTAACCGCATGGGCAGTAAGTAATGAGAATGGAAAAGTAGTAGATATCGCTGCTACCATTATCGGGCGTGAATGGAAAAGGAGTAAACCATTGGAAAATGGTAAGTGGGCACTTGAACAACAAAGGGATGGTTTATACTTAAAAGAGCAGAAGACACTCACCGATACCTTCCGTGTAGAGAATGTTTTTGGCAAGTGGGTACTTGAACCAAAAGAAGGAGTTGGGCGTGAATGGAAAATGATGGAGGATGTCTTAATAGCCACCATAGTGCTTACCAGAAATCCAGAGACCGGAGAACTTATCCGGATAAAATACGGTACTGATGGTTCCGTTGAATATCAGTATTACCGTGGAAGATATTTCAAATATCTTAATAGTGATAGATACGGTGCTGAATACGAAAACGACTTACTAAGAAATGCCACAGCGATGGAAACCAATAATGGTATGAAGGCTTTTGTATTTGGGACTCCAGATATGACGGGTTTTCCGAGTTTTCCAATTACAGAAAGAGAAAGTTACGGAAGGAGCGATGCGTACAAAAGGGAAATAGAGCACTATTTTGGAACAGTAGTTCCTAATTCCTGGATTAAGCCCGATCTGAAACTTGAATTGCTGTTTAACATGAAACTACTCGGGTCAAGGGCTGTGCTTCTTATGGAGGGTTATGTGCCAGGGGATAACCGTACAGAAACCGAGTTCACCCGTGGAATCAATAAAATAGTCTTTAGCCGGTTAGATGATGGAGTAGAAGGATTTGAAAAGCTTATCAAAATACTGGAAGATTCAGTGGATAATAAGAACAATCGTGATAGGTGGAGTACGAAGCAGGTAAAGAGCATAAAGGATGGCACTGAAGAGGTTAAAGAGGCCTTTTCCGGATATAAAGCGTACCTTGCTGAAAAAGATCCAGCTAAGGCGAGGGAATTAGCAGAAAGGACGAGAGGACATATTGTCTCAGCTGAAGCCTTGTTACAGCCAGATTCTCAGAAAGGTGGTACAGAGGCTGCAGCAGGAAAGTTTGAACCAGGAGGAATTTGTGACCCGTGGCCTCGTGGTGCTATGTTCTCAGGTCCTGGTGATAGAGATTTTCCTAGGGATACCTATGTGGTTGAGTTTCTAAACAGAACTTTCAGAGTAGACTCAGGTAGGGTTATAAAGCAGGGTACGGTGGACAGCGGACTGAGAGATGAACTTTTAAGATTGTTTAATAGCTGCTCACAAGGAACTGCAGATGATAGAAAAAAACATCCTGAAGATAAATATACGATTACAAATCCTGAATATCGCGCCACGGCAGAATTTGAGATGGCAGTTTTCAGGTCCAACTTGGCAAAGTATAGAGATAATGGAGATGTGTATCCATTGTTTACAAATATCCAGGATGCCTCTTTCAAATCGTCTACATTCGGTTGGGGCGCTGCAGCAACAGTACTTACAGTAGCAACTGTTGTAGCAATCATTTGTCCATTTGAGGGGCCTGCTGGAGACGTTGCTGCTGGATCAGGAGCAGTCTTCGCATGGGGCATGGTTATTGGAACCGCTAAAACTGCAGCAGCTGCTGCTTGTGTGTGGGGAGTCATAGATGTTACAACTGCCTATATTGACAAAGGTTTAACAACTGGTGAATTCGGAATCGGTTCGAAGGATATAGAAGAACTTAGCAAGATATATGTAAAACAGTGGCCACTAACATTTGGCATAACATTTGGGCTTACTACTGCTGTTAGCAGCTTAGTACATCTTCACAAAGCCGGAAAATTAGGTGTAGTAGGCCAGAAGCTTACAAGTCTTGGGAGCAACGCAGGAAAAGTATTTAACAAGCCTCTCCTTAAGTTGTTTAATCCTGTACTTTATCCAAAGGTTTCCTATCTGATGTGGGGTGGTGCGGGGGGACTTATTAAAGGTGGCGCACCTTATGTAAGTTATGCCTTAGGCTGGCGTGAAAAACCGACATTAAGAGAGACTGGATTCAATATAGCTGAAGGTGTAGCAATAGGTGCTACTGCAAGATGGTTATTTGGAAGGATTACAAAGCCGATTACCAGGGATACTGTGCTTGACTCCCGTGGGCAAATGCTCTTGTTCCCTGAGACAGAAACAATCTTGCCTAAAGGCTCTCTACGACTGTCGGCAATCAGGTATGCCCCGTATTGGAAGTGGTCTACGGGAGGCTTTGTTTTTGGGGCAGGACGTCGGGCGTATATTTATTTAAAGCACGGAACGCCGGAAGACCTTAAAGGAAAAGGATGGGGATACTATGTCCTCGATATGAGTGCTAGTGGCTTAAGAATAGCTATGTTAGCCACTGGTATGCGCTATATACTCAGGCCTACTAGAGGTTACGGAAGGTCTATATTGGAAAGGATGGAGCCATGGTCAAGTACTAAACCTGTTAAGGTTAATGTACCGATTGTTCCGCTGCTAAATAATATCGGAAAGCAGGTTTATGTTCCCGGTTATCTTGTTCTGGCTACTGACGTGGCTGTCGGGTCATGGACACTTGCCTGGATAAGCCCGGTATTTAATATAATAGATGCAGGGATGGAATCATTGGCACACTGGAAGTTGTTAGGGCTTAGGGATCCTACAGGAGGAAGACTGTTAAACGGCAAAGAAAGGACAGAAACCTGGGGGGAGGTGCTTCGCGTCTTAGCATATAGTTTTTGTGTAGAAGGCCCGCGTACTGGCCGGTGGTTGTATCCATTAATAAAATATATGCAGGTTTCGAGTGGTAATGTATATTCACCGTTTGAGAAGGCTATATCAAGGGGTGGATTATTAACAAAGCCACGAACGCTATTTAGAGGATTAAGAGGAGCTTTAGTAGAAAAAGAAGCCACAGGCAAATCCTTATTGTCACCCAAATTATGGAACAGAGTATGGTTGAGTATTGCAGCTGATGATATAAAATACGCAAACGGCCGTACTGCCCAATGGCTGGCAAGTAAAGGTTTAGTGAGGCTTGGAACCACAGCAGCCTGGAGCCGCGGCGTGTTTGAAGGCTCAATAAGCACTCCTGCATTCTTTATCCTCTATTCCAAGGCATTTGACAAGATAATAGAAGAAGGTTTGGTTAAAGAAATAATGGGATATGAATCTACCATAGATTTAGTAAAAGCCAGACCAAAATTAGGTTTTCTCGTGCAGCAACTGGGCATGATAGCATTCCTGCGCATGGCAGGTTACGGACCTTCTGAATATGAGAGAGCCATAGTTAATAAGGCCAGTGAGGATGGTAACCTACATGCAAATGTTCCTATAGAAGGAAGTTGGCTTAACAAGATAGGACGGTTTGTACTTGGCTTAGGCGGTGACTATAACGGGGTCAATTCGGATGTACTGAATGCTATAAATGTTGTCAATCGAGACCCAAAAATCTGGGGTAGACTAACTTCTGCGCAGGAGGACGTTAAGACTGTAAGAGAGATGGCAGATGGTTACCGAAAGCTTCCCAAAGATGAACGCATAGGGTTTAAAGAGGGAGTAAATGACAGACAGAAGCAAGCTATGCAGGCCCTTGGGGTTAATTGGGATGATATAGCCTCTGAAGACAGCCTGAGCCGAAAGCTTGATGGATATGACGCTCTTTCTTATACTGCTAACCTGGTGAAACAAGCAGAAGTTGTGTATCTTGATTTGTATCGCCAGTGGACGAAAGATCCTGAGATTCGTAAAGAAGTTCTTTATGGTAAGAACGAAACAATAAGACTACTTAATTCTCCTTTTGGTGATACCCAATTTCGCCGCCTAGACCTTGTTCCGATAGTTGTTAATGCAGTAATCGGGGAACTGGCACTGGTTAGTCCGGAAAAGATAGGTATACTTACCCGAAGCGAGCCTACTACTGTGGAGTATACTTATGAAGGTAAGGAATACTCGCTCGAAAATACACCTCGGGTCAGAGATGCTGCTCAGGCGCTTGTGGCAGGGGCAATGGAACCTTCAGAGTATAAAGCAGTACTCTGGGAAAGAAAGCAGTATGTTGATACAAAATACGGACGTGTGGATAATAGCCAGGGGTTGCGTGATGTCATAGCCCTGCGTTTAGTTTTACGTTTATCTATTGAACAGAGAGTAGATGTAGCAAACGGCAGAGCGGTTGAGCTAAAACTCGGCAAAGGCGAGAAGATTACCATTGGCGGAAATGTCGGACCTCCAGAGGTTAGCAAGGCTGTAAAGGCAGCTGTAAAGGCATCGCTTAATCCTTTAATTCTGAGTGAGGCAGAAATAGCAAGGGTCATCAAATACCAGGCACAATTAGACTACGAGAAGGATTTAGGTATCTTAAAGGAAGCATTTGATGAAGCAAGGAGCAAAGCAGCTGATGTAAACAGCTCGGATGAGAAAATCATAGCGAAAATAGAGAAATTATTTAATAGAGCACATGAAAAAGGCACGCTTTCCGATGGAGACATAGAGGCTGTAGGTCTTAAGAAGAGTGAATTATGGAAAACAGGCCTTAACTTAGGAGATATAGAAAGATTCGCAAAGTATGGGCTTAAATTTAAGGATTTCAATGCAAGGGGCAACTTCTTTATCAATGCTATGGAACAGAGGAACTTAAAACTTTTGGATGCTGCACGCCGTGTGAGATTAGTTGAAGCAAAATGTGCCTTTAAGGATAACGTGCCAAAAGAACTTGCACGGCGCAGAGAGAATTTCCTTATTCAACAGGAATTGTTAAAAGAAAGGTTACCCGTTCATAGAACACTTTCTCTTAATAGGTGGCGGAATATATCCGGTAAAGATTTTAAGGCGTATCGTGATAAAGTATATAATGTAGAAACCAAATGTAAGTCCATAGCTTATGTAGAAATCTTAACCGATTCACTCGCTAGCCCCCTTGACTCTGTAACCTTAGCCAAGATGGTCACCGTCGCATCTTATTATATAGAAAAAGCCTGGCCCAGGGTTGATACTTCAAACCCAAGAGATTTAAAAGCCACTAAGCCTATGTCATTCGAACAGATCTTCATAGAAATGGGGCTTGCGTTTGACATGACAGAGATTGCCGAGAGGGCAAAAAATGGGCAGCCACTTAGTCCAGTAGAAGCCTTGGTATATGCAGAAAAGAAATTCCTCAATTTAACTGGAATGGAAGACCTCTATCCTGAACAGAGATTGCTGATAGCAGAGTTTATGAGAGGAAGAACGCCAGAAGTAGCCTGTAACAGAGGAAAGACAGAAGCCATAATTCTCTCTTCATTAATTATGTCATTAACACAACCCGGAAAAGCCCAGATTTTTATCCTTGTCGAAAAAGATTCTGCTTCGCGTAAATATATGAATGAGAAAAGTGGTAAAATGATACGCAGAGAGATCTTTGAGGCTTTTGGCAGGAAACTTGAAGATGGGGGTGATTTATACCGGAAGGCAATGGACGGGAATTCAGAGGCAGCAAAACTCCTTAAAAATGCATTAGAAGATTCTAATACCATAGTAGTTATGGATATAGATAGTTTTGGCCATACACATAACCTTTCGAGAGTAAAGGGGCTTAGAGCCATATATTCTGCTTTGATGAAGATTAACTATCTCATATGCGATGAGGTCCAAATTCCTGTAACGGGAAGGCAGGCCTACATTGTTGCAGGAAAAGGGAAGCCAGTTTCAGACAAAATGATAGACAATACAAGAAAATTGTGGTCAGCATTAAGAGATGTGAAGGAAGTAAGTAACTATGAAGATCTTCAAGGAATAAAGGGAGAGGCTATATATCTTAATAAAGAAAAAGGAGAAGGGTATATAAGTGAAGAGCTTAGAAATAGGCTTGTTAAACAATTTCGAAAATATTATAAGTGCAGTCCACTGGAGATGGATGGATATATCAGGTCAGTTTTAAGTGGACTTGCAAATGCTGGAAATGAGGGTAAACGTAACCAATTCTTTGCAGCTGGTAAAGGGGAAGATGGAAGGCTCGTCCCAATAGGTGATGCAGGCCAGGCATCCTGGAATAGTAACATAAGTGATGTTACCTACAAAATAGCTTTAGGTCTTGAACTCAATCAATTAAGTGTAGAAAGCAAAAGGCTTGGAAGACCAAAAGTGAATTTAAAATCCATAGAGCAATCAGATACTACAGCATACACTTCATTATTAGGGGTGTTTAACAGGCCTAACTGCCGTATAGTAGGTACAAGTGGTACTGCGATAGGAAGAAGAGTGCTTATTGAGGCTGCCATAGGAGGTGAGGTAACTTCTATAGGAAGTGGCTCAAATATAAGTCTTAGGAATGGAAAGATAGCTGGAAAGTCTAATGAATACGATTATGACACAATATTTCCCGGAAAAGAGTCGTTTAATAACGACATTAGAGCACAGATGTTAGCCTCATTAGAGCAAAGAGGGGCACTCATAGGGGCTACTGACCCCCAAATGAGAAGTGATATTTACGACTACCTGAAAGAACGAGGGGTACCTGTTGAGATAGTTGATGTAGACCTGAGAGATCCCGATACAGTGAACCAATTAGCAGCTGCTATGAAAGAGGACAAAGCCAAAGGTAGTAAATATTACAAAGCGGTGGTTACTAATGAACAAGGCTTTATTGGAGTCAACTGGCTAGGAGGTAAAATAAGGGGGATTGATTTGTTCGCAGTTGGCGTCGAGGATATGCCAGAAGTATTATTTATCCAGTTTACTTTTAGAAGTGGAAGAGGTGGAGAACCTACTCACAGGTATATATCGGTCAATGAGGCAAAACTAATGAAGTCCCTACAAGGTTTAAAATCATATGAGACGGATGCTTTGAGGGAGATGTGGTCCAAAGGTCCTTTGGCAGATAGAACAAGTTTGGATTTATTAAATAAATATTCGAATACAGAGACCCGTGAATCCATGACTTTGGATGAGAGAATTTATCTTAATGCCCAAATCCTTGAAGCCAGAGAGAGAACCGGGGCACTTGAATTCGCAATACACGATACCGAGCGGTCAAGGTTATTAACAGACTATCTGAAGAAGATGCTGGCTAATCCTCTCATAAGTCGTAGAGACCATGCGAAATTTGAGGCTGAGTTCTTAAGAGTTATAAAGCACAGTCCGTTTGGCGATGTTATTGCTAGAAAACGTGTCATATTGAGTGGCGAAGAATTAGTGCGTAAGATAGGTAGTTTTGCAGTAGCAGAGGCGATAAATTCCCTTGAGAGATTAGAGTCAAAGGTGAACAGATTTGGAAGTGAAAGCGGAAGGGCAAGAGCAAGCTTTCTTATAAAACAGCAGTTATCAGTGTTGAAACAGATGGTTGATAAACAAAATCTCCTCGATTATAGACAGATAGATAAGATGGTAGGAGTAGATGAAAACGGCAACATAAGAGAGATAAAGTCCTTTGCAGAGGCCAAGACACCTGCCGAAGTGGCAAAGGCAGCCAGATACCTGGGCCGTTTTATGTTACCACGTGAAGAGGGCAGGATAGCATCAGAAGCAAACAGAGTATTTGAACAAGTGAAACAACTTAATCCAAAATTTGCCGAAAGGCTTGCGAAAGAGAGTCCAGAAAGAGTCAGGTCACTAGCGGACTCATTGGTTGATGCAAAGAAATCGCCAACTGCTTTACCTCTCGCTGTTCCTGCATATCCCCAGCTTCTTTTAGAGGCTATACAAGACCTACCTCCAAGAAAACAAGCTCCATTTGGAACTCAGAAACAAGTTTTAGTAAGTCTAAACACTCTCGTCACTTCAGGTGGATGGGAAAGCTTATCCGATGATGAAAAGATAAGGCGGATTATTACTGAATGTCCAACAACTGACATCGGTGTATATACACTGTTCTCCTTCTATAATCCAATGATGGATGTTGGTACGATAGTTGCCCATCATTTAGAAAAGCAAATAAATGATATCTCTTCTGTTTTGACACAGGGGAAAGACTTAATTGAAGGATCAGCTCAAAGGTTAATGAACTTGTCAGGAGAAATAAGGAAACTGGCTTCAATGCGATATGATTTTGAAAGCATAGAATCTATTCAACATAGACGAATGATTGACCAAATAACGAGCCGGGTCCCTGAGAAACAAAGAGAAAAGATAAGAAAACGGTTTGCTCTTCCTGAAGTAGATCATAAACAAAGAGTCGCAAAAGAAGTACTTGGTTTAACAGAAAGTTTATTTGAAGTCATAAATACTATAGATAACGGAAAATTAACTGATGAACAGAAAGGAATACTGAAAGAAGTAATTCTAGATACACAACGCACTATTTATTCATTAAGACCCGAAATAACTGTGAAAGGAAATAGAAATATGTTAAGACGATTCATTGGCAAATCTATAGACACTATGATTATTCCTTATCTTGAAGTGGCTGCTTCTCTTATTTCTCTTATTCCAATTAAGAATCTAAGAACAAACGTGGAGCAGAAATTGCAAAAGTTAAGCGACAACATGTTAGGAATAGAGCGAAAACCACCACTTCCAGAACGGTTAGTCACTATGCAAGGGACTGGATTAACTGGAACAATTATTGATTATGAAGGTAAGCGACATCAATATGTTATTGGTATTCCTCCATCCTTGCCCATTCTGAGGGAAGGACCTCAGTATAGTCGGGATGGCGAAGTTGTTATTCGCGCTGCCTCCGTAAGTAAAATTCAGGCCAACCTGGAGGCATTTGCTGTGAGTCTGGCTCAAGCTGAGACAGGAATGCCGACGCCAAAAGAACTGGAGAGAGTAATAAAGGTTATCCTTCGCTATTATAAAGCGCATGGAATAAGAGCGCCGGATGAATATAGTGTTGAGATTAGAAGGAACCTCGAAAGACCTGCCTTTATCAAAGGGCACAGAATTGTCTTAGACATTGACCTCTTTAGAGTCTCACCGAACGACCTCCTGCCATTCTTAACTTTTGCCTGTGGCCATGAAGGTATGCATCCCACAGTTGGAACCGAAGAAGAAGTAGTCCAGAAAGATAAAGAAAGATTTGCCAAATGGTCTCCAACGCACCAGGCTTCAGTTATCCGCGCCCTCAAGATATTGGGAGCTGATGAGGAATATATTATGGCCTTGCTTATGGCCTTTCTTGGTGAGTTGAATAAGGAAAAAGGTGCTATTGCATTTCCTGTGAATAAGGACACCTTTCTTGTCCATTCAGCAATCATATGGCTGGGTGACCTAATAGGTGTTTTGACGAGTGAATATGATGATATTCAAAGATTTCTTGATAGAGAGATAAGTCCTGATAGAGAGAGAAAAGACGAGTACCGGTTCTTTACAGAACTTGCCATAAAATTAATGTCTTCATTCGTCTATGGAAGGCCCCATGCTGAATTTTCAGAAATAGATTTTACTCCGAGAACTCAGCAGGGGTTAAGTGAAATAATAGATGTTTATTCAAAAGTCCGAGAGCGATGTCGAAAGTTAGGGGTTTCAATCCCCATAGCGTATGCTGAATTTTTGATTAAGCATAAACAGGAGATTATTGAAAATGCTCCAAGGTTATTTAAAGAGAAGGTATTGGTAGATATCTCATGGGCGCTTTATAAGACGAAGGGCACAGTAGAGATTGAGCCTGAAAGGCTTCGCTTTACCTTAGCCCATGAATTTTTCCACAAGGAATTCAAACAGCTCGCCAGAGCCCATAAGGTTATTTTGACGATTATGTATCGAGTTGCATGGTTAGCGTCTTATATTTCATATCTATGGGGAGGGAGAGACGACTATAGCCAATATATATATAGCTCTTGTTCAGAATATTATGCGCAGATTTTCTATCCATCTTTGCAAGCGTGGGGTAAGTCTTGGAAGCTGACTGGTGATGGAAAATTGTATGTCAATGATGTTGCCGAAAAAGAGCGAAAATCCTTCAAGATTATTCGGGGATTATTAGTAAATTTACTTGGGATGAAAAAAACCGTAGCTAATGCAACGGCCAATGCTAATGTAACTATTAAATATATCGAAGATAACTATGGGCCATTGGAAGAGTATTATAGAAACCTTATAGAATCTGAAATGGAAAGGGGGAGAGCCGGCGAAGCTGAAGCGCCTAGAGAACCGGGCTCGAGAAAAGGAAAAGGTGGTGTTGATAAAGGACCGTTCACGAGGCTATTTATGATTTTCGGTATAGGGATAATCGGATGGCTATCGTCAACAGGGATAAGCGAAGCGGCAAGTCCTGCTGTACAAGAGGAACTCAAACAGGCAACCGGTCGAGGGGATGTAGTCGGTGCTGCGGTTCGAGTGATTGCGGCTGTGGGGATTGGGCTTGGGTTGATTGTGGGAGGTATAGCGATCAAGTATGGCGCAAATGCTGTCAAGGCATGGGTTGAAAGAAGGGCAGTGTCGGCTATTGCGGAAAAGGCAGAGGCGACTGCAGGGATGATTATCTTTAAAGATGCCAGACAGATAAAGGCTGAGTTGGTGGAAGCTGTAGGGGCTCAATTGATTGAGCCCGTTTCTGCGGGTTCGATGAATCGAACCCCTACAGAGGTAAACCTAAAGGCTAAAGAGATTGTTGAAGAATTCCTGACTAAAGGGATTATTCCTGAGAATGAAACAGAGACGAAAGCACTGATAAAAGCAATTAGTGAGGTCAAGGTAGCAACCTTGGGAGGAGAACCTTTGAGCTTCAGTGAGATGGTCCTGAGAGAGGTTCCTGGAAAAGAAAAGATAGAGAGGCTACTCCTTAAGCAGAGGGGCCTAACCTTAGAACAATTGTTGCAGGAACTCCTAAGGGATAGGCCAAGCTATATGCGAGAGGTTGTCTATTTCTATCAGGGAGTTCTAATTCCCGAAGGAGTTGTTCTGTCCAGGTTCGAGAGAGAATTCCTTTCACAGAGCCTGGTATTGAGAACTTTACTTCTCCTTCACGAGATTGCTCCTGAAGTTGGATTCAATCTTGCTGCCGAGAGATGGGCTAAAAAAGTCGAATCCTTGAGAGAAAAGTATGGTGGTGTATTATTGAAGCAACTGGCTTTGCCAGAGAAGATGCAGGAATTGGAGAGGGCAGTTCGAGAGGAGATTAAGGGCGGAGGGGTGGAGCTCCGTGTCCGCCCGATTATTGAGGCCATTAAAGAGAACAGGGTTGAAGAGTTGACACTGCCTGAAAAAGAGATAGTGCTCAGGGCAGTGATGAAGGCAAGGATATGGAATCATGAGTCAACCATGTGGCAGGTCCTGGAGCAGGTCTTCAGAGTTGGCCTTGGCCAGGTTCTTCCTTCAAGGATAAATGAAGAGGAGATTAAATTAACTTATATACCACAAGAGGAGTACGAAAAGTTAGAAGAAACAATAGCCAGTGAGAGAGGGAAAGAAGTGTTCATAAAGAGCCGTGCAATGTTACGGGTAAAACAGACTGAAGCGGGAGAGTGGCAAGCCGAGGTCATATTGAATGGGGGTTATAACACCCTCGCCGGTCTATTCTATCGGGCTTTGCATGAGCTAGTGTATGCGATGATTCTGAATGTTCAGGGAAGAGTGCCGGTTGAAGGAGAGGTTAACCGCGAGCTGGCTGGATTAATCAATTACTATCTGACTTGTGGCGGTATTTTTGAGAGGCTGGATAGAGGTGTACAGTATAGTTTAAGTCCTGAAATGCTCGAGCTAATTTTAGAATTACCACAGAAGGGATTGACTGAGGGAATCATTCCTTCTCTCATGAAGGCAATGCCTGCCCTGGTTAGTGGTCCTTCGGGGGTCTTTGCATTTGAGCCGATTGCCAGGTATGAGATTCCTCGGGAAGTCGTTGACTTTGAGGGAACGAAAGTCTTTGTCTTCGATTTAGCGAGCCTGTTCAAAGTGAAGGTTAAATTTGGGGATATAGCTGTTGAGCCGAGAAGCCCCGCAGTATTCAAAGTGATGGAGAATATCGTAAAGGTTGCCGAAAGAGAAGGAAAAGGTGGCAGGATTAAGTTTGCTTTCGTTTCCAATGTTAGGGGCTTGAGTAGAGAAGTAATGGAGCAGATGCTTATTGATTATATGACAGGTTACGGGTTGTCTCCAGAAGTTGTTGGTCAGCTTGTAGATAGACGACTGGTGTTGGATAGATTTACTCTAAGGCAGACTGGCAGACGCATAAGTACAAAGGATGTATATGATACAGTTATCAGAGCCCTGACTGGAAAAGAGGCTAAGCAGGTTAGCGGAATAGAGGTGACCATCCTCACTGATAACGAGAAGAGATGGAGGGAGAGGATGAAAGAGATTCTGTGGGTTATCCTGACTCCACCCAGGAAGGGAGAGATGCTCTCTACAGCCACTGGTCTTGTGGTTGCTATTGAAGGTCAGGTCTCGGAATGGCTAATTGACTTCATAAAAGTGAACTACCGAGGAGAAGAAGCAGAAAAGTTACTAGACATAATCAGAAAAGATAACAAAGTCATCTTACCAGCGGCTCCAGTTCCCAGAAAATATTTAGAGCGAATGGAAGAGGAGAAGAAAATATATAAAGTCCAGGCATAACCAAGTGACAAGATGGTAGCCGCAGGCTTTCAGCCTGCGTATATGGAAGCGGAGTAAAACTCCGCTATTTTTATAATTCTATTTCTGGAGTGTCCCGACTTGTCGGGACTGGTAAATCTCTCGCTTTACACTCCAATAAGCTGTGGAGTGTCAAACGAAAGTTTGACCTATTGCCGGAGCCTTTTCAAAATTTGTGTTGACCTGGAGAAAAAAAATATATAGAATCTTTGGGCAGACTAATTTGCCTATATTATTTTAGATTATGGAATCCAATCGGAAGGACAATTTATGGAAAAAGTCCCATTTGTTTCTGTTATTGTTCCTGTGAAGAATGCAGTGAGAACATTGGATAGAACCTTTGAATACTTGTTGAATATCGACTATCCCAGAGATAGATTGGAAATTGTTATTGCCGATGGGGGGAGTTCTGACGGCACCATTTCGCTCATTCAAAAATGGCAGAATACGCATCCTTTCATAAAACTTGTTGAAGTGCCAGATTGTCCCTCTCCTGGATTTGCCAGAAATAGGGCATTGGAAGTCGTGAAGGGGAAATTCATCTTCTTTACCGATGGTGATTGTGCTCCCTGTAAAGATTGGATTACAGAGATGTTAGGGCACTTCGAAAGAGATCCTAAAATTGGAGCGGTGGGAGGGGAAATATATACTTTGCGGGTCGACCCCGATAATTTGACTGAGGCTTACTGTGAGAATTTCAGGTTTAACATGGTTTCCCCGCGCTACGGCTTCATAAATGAGGGGTACTTTCCTCCCCTTTCTGATATGTCTCCCTCCGAGGTGGCGGGACACAGGTGCTATTTTTTTGTCACGGCTAACGTTGCTTATAGAAAAGAAGCCATAGACAGGGCTGAGGCGCGGTTCTGGAACTTCCCGACGGGTGAAGATATCGATTTTTGTCTAAAGATACAGAAGGATGGCTGGAAGCTCTATTTTGCACCAAAGGCAAAGGTTGACCACATGCACCGAACAGCTTTTAGGGCACTGAGGCGAGTATGGGTAACTTATGGCGAGGCGCATCTTCCTCTGGTAAAAGAGCATTCTTGCCGGACGATGGAAATAATATTCCAATTTCTCAGGAATAAACCGCGCATTAAGCTACGTTTCCTTGGAAAGGGATTTATCTATTTGGGAAATTTCCATCTAATGCACATATTCGGATTGTTATTTATTCTTGGTTTAGCTATGAGTCTTATTTTTCCTGGCCGGAGTGGATGGCAGATATTTATAGTTATCTTCTTTTGTCTCGGGCTCTACTCCGCTTACAGGTTCTTTCTCCAGTGCTTTTATATGACTCCCCGAAAATACTTCTTCACCTGGTGTAAAATGAAATATTTAACCAATCTCAGTTTCATCTTGGGCGGATTCAAGGGGATACGGAAATACAAAGTCCTATGTATAGAACCGAGTTTTTGAATTTCGCTTAACCACTTGGAGTGTCAAACGAAAGTTTGAGTGGTAAAGCTCTCGCTTTACACTCCTGGAGTTTCTCTGGAGTGTCAAACGAAAGTTTGAGTGGTAAAGCTTTTGCTTTACACTCCGAAACACTTCTCAATTTGGAGTGTCAAACGAAAGTTTGAGTGGTAAAGCTTTGGCTTTACACTCCTGGAGTTTCTTTGGAGTGTCCCGACTTGTCGGGACTGGTAAAGCTTTCGCTTTACACTCCGGAACTTTTGTCAATGAGGTGAAAAGAAGTGAAGTATGGACATTTCGGCGATGATGGATTAGAATTTATTATAACCGAACCGGTAACTCCCCGACCCTGGATTAATTATCTAACAAATGAAGATTATTGCGCGATCATCTCCCAATGTGCTGGCGGTTACTCATTTTATAAGGACTGTCGAAGTGGAAGGATTCTACGCTGGGCTCCAGAGAACTGGCATTTCGACAGGCCTGGTAGATATATTTACATAGTTGATAAGGATGGACAAAATTGCTGGAGTCCGACTTTTCAACCCATCAGAAAAAAACCCCAATCTTATCAATGTCGGCATGGTTTAGGCTATACTATAATTGAAAGTACATATTATGGTGTAAAGACGGAGATTACCTATTTCGTTCCTCCTAACGACCCCTGTGAAGTCTGGCTGGTAAAAATTTCAAATCTTTCCGGAAAGAAAAAAAAATTGCAGCTCTTGCCTTATATTGAATGGCTGATTGGTGATTACCACCTGGAATTGAGATACCGAAATATTATGGATCTCTACAACCGTATCTGGTTTGATGATTCTATGGGGGCGATTCTGGCGAAAAAGACTGCGGATTGGGGGAAATCGAATATACGTCCTTTCCCCCGGATTCTCTTCTTTGGCACAAGTCTCCCGATAAAAGGTTATTCCACAAGAAAAGATATCTTCCTGGGTAAATTCAATACTGAGGAAACCCCGGCTCTTGTTACTGGGAAGGGATTTAAGAATTTTGGTTTATGTTCCGGGGAGGATGGAATTGCTGCTTTTTCCCATTCTCTCGAGGTGTCGGCTGGAGAGGAGAAGGAGTTTGTTGTTATCCTGGGACAGACAGAGGGGAGACGAGAAGTTGGAAGAATTCTAAATAAATATAGAAATATCAATAGTACAAAAAAAGAATTAGGGATAGTGAAAGAGCTCTGGCGAAAAAAGATACTCGACAACATTAAAGTTGAGACTCCGGACAGTGATTTTGACAATATGGTTAATGTCTGGGTGAAGTATCAGATGTATATTTGTAACTTCTGGTCACGCTCCCCTTCCTATTATCACGAAGGCTCTGGCGGCAGAGGCTACCGTGATTCCTGTCAGGATGCGGAGGGGATTGCTTCCATCGACTCTGCACATGCCCGAAAGAAGATAAGGAGACTTGCTTCCCTGATCCGCCGGGATGGCTCAACTTCGCCCGGATGGTCAGAGTTGCAAGGTCCTGCCTCTTATCAACCTAACAAAGACCATCGCATCTGGCTAACCTCTACTGTTTCTGCATATATAAAGGAGACTGGCGACAAAGGTATCCTGTTAGAGAAGGTTGACTACCTTAAGGACTACTGGATTGAGAAAGGAACCAAGATAGACCCTGACTGGAATAGAGGAAGCGTGACTGACGGTCGGGGAACAATCTTTGAGCATTTAGAAAGGAACCTTAATTCCACCTTTGAGGATGTTGGGAAGAGAGGCTTACCCCTTATCGGCCATGGCGACTGGAATGATGCTATTGATGCTGCCGGGATTAAGGGAAAAGGAGAGAGTGTCTGGTTGGCAATGGCTCTGGTTAGGTCGCTGAAGTTATTAGCAGAGATGGCTGAGCTTATCAACCACCGGAAAAAAGCCAGCGAATTCCGGAAAAAAGCAGAAGTGATGACCAGGAGAATTAATAGATGGGCATGGGACGGGAACTGGTATGTGAGGGGATTTACAGATGATGGGACCGTATATGGCTCTTCTAAGAATAGAGAGGGCAAGATATTCCTCAATACTCAGTCGTGGGCTATTCTCTCAGGAGTGGCTGGTGAGCGAGAGATTGAGAAACCGAAGCAGGGTGGAGGGAAGAACAAAGAATTAAAGGATAGCAGGCTTGCCAGAATTATGAGGTCTATCGGCAGATATTTAGACGGCGACCACGGCATAGCTATGTTTGCTCCCGCCTACACTGAATTTGACCCTAAGTTAGGGAGAATCACTATGTTTTCTCCCGGGACAAAGGAGAACGCTGCAATATTCTGCCATACAAATACTTTTATGATTGTGGCATATTCTATGGTTGGTAGTGGAAATAAGGCATATCGCTCAATTAAGAAGATTCTTCCCAACTGCCAGAGAGATTACAATCTATACAAAACTGAGCCGTATGTCCTTGCAGAGTACTTGGTAGGCCCGGGTCACCCCTATCTTTACGGTGAGGGTGCTTTCACCTGGATGACTGGAACGGCGGCGTGGGCTTTTCTTGCCGCTACAGAATGGATTCTGGGTGCAAGAAGGGAGTTCAAGGGTTTAAGGATTGATCCCTGCATTCCCTCTCACTGGAGGAGATGCAGGGTAAGGAGGCCTTTCCGGGGGGCTTTTTACGATATTGAGATTGAGAATCCTCAGGGGAGAGAAAATGGGGTCAACTCTATTTTCGTTGACGGTAAAAGAATCGAAGGCAACCTAATTAGCCCTCACAGTGATGGAAAGGTGCATAAGGTCAAAGTGGTGATGGGGTAAAAAGATAGAGTAAGTGGAGCGTAAAGCGTCCCGACAGAGGAGTGTAAAGCGAAAGCTTTACCAGTCCCGACAAGTCGGGACACTCCA
>Ga0315296_10001893_pt1 | contig 18106 bp, 7 predicted proteins | sample YL17G14_18_MG_FD_203921 | JGI IMG/M metagenome (GOLD analysis project Ga0315296, IMG submission 203921) | Sediment microbial communities from Yellowstone Lake, YNP, Wyoming, USA - YL17G14_18 | ecosystem: Environmental > Aquatic > Freshwater > Lake > Sediment | place: USA: Wyoming | collected... | reverse complement strand
CTTCCTTCCACTCTGGCAGGATCTTCACTCATGGTTCACTCCTTTTGAAGACCGCACAGTCTAGCGCGGGTGGGGAGGTGAACCAGGGCAAAAACTATAGCTTAACGAAGCTCACTCGACGGTCTCACTTCCGCTGAAGTCGGACACTCTCAGGTTCTTCCTTTGCACCAAAAGTTGTATGCACGCCTGCACTGGCGTTCGTGCCGCAGTTAGGAGTCGCGCACGACCCCTGCGTGCCTTCGATCGTTCCCTAACCTCAGGATCCCTCGGCCTTCGAGCTTCCGCCGATTGCTCTTCCGGAGTAACATGGCCGTGCTGTAGGCAAACGATTTGAATCTTCTGAATCCAAGGAGTTAATTGATGTCTCTGCGCGTTCTCATTCTGGCTCTCTTCATCTGCCCAGCAACCGCGTATACCGAGGAAGCCACACTGATTCTCCACCACGGAAAGATCGTTACCGTGGACCCGCGATTCCGTGTCGTGGACTCGATTGCGATCCGGGGCGATCGCATCGTCGGTATCGGCGCACACGAGGAGGTCGCAAGACTCGCTGGCCCGGGAACACGCCAGATTGATCTGAGTGGCAAAACCGTGCTGCCGGGGCTGATCGACTCTCACGGGCATGCCGCTGATGCCGCCGTGTACGAGTTCGATCACCCGATTCCCGAAATGGAGACCATCGCCGACGTGCTGCGGTACATCAAGTCGCGCGCAGCCATCGCTAAAGAGGGGGAGTGGATCGTGCTCACGCAGGTCTTCGTTACGCGTTTGCGGGATCAGCGCTTTCCCACCCGTGCCGAACTAGATGCGGCGGCTCCCCGAAACCCGGCCTACTTCAGCACCGGGCCGGACGCGTCCGTAAACTCGCTCGCGCTGAAACTCAGCGGCATCGACAAGGACTTCCAAATCACGGATGGAAAGCCGGGGCGCATTGAGCGCGATGCGAATGGCGAGCCGACCGGCATTCTCCGCAATTGCAGTCGCCTCGTCAAAACCCAGTCCGGTGACAAGACCCCCACCGACGAGGACCGCCGCCAGCGCCTGAAAATGCTGCTAGCGGACTGTAATTCGGTTGGTATCACCAGCATATCGGAGCGAGACCTGGACGATGCGGGTATCGAACTCTATCGGCGCTTGCGGGAGAACGGCGAGCTGACTTGCCGCGTGTACGTCATGTGCAGCGTGGACGCACAGATGCCGTTGGACAAGATCGAGGAGCGCATGCTGTCCGCGGCGCGAAGCCCTCTGCACCAGTACAACAACATGCTCTGGGTGCGAGGCATCAAAACGTACCTGGACGGCGGCATGCTCACCGGCAGCGCCTATATGCTCCAGCCCTGGGGCATCAGCAAAGTCTATTCAATCGATGACCCAAACTACCGCGGGATGCGGTATATCGAACCCGGCAAGTTGTCTCAGATCGTCCGCTTTGCCCTGAAGAACGAGTTGCAGTTCACTTCGCATTCGGTGGGTGACGGCGCTGTCCAAGGCATGATCGACGCCTACTTGGAAGTCAATAAGGACTTCCCGATCCGCTCAGCACGGCCATGCATTTCACATGCAAACTTCATGAGCGCCGAGGCGATCCAGAAGATGAAGGCGCTGGGAATCGTGCTTGATCTTCAGCCCGCCTGGTTGTGGCTGGATGGCGCCACCCTGCGAAAGCAGTTTGGCAACGAGCGCCTCGCTTATTTCCAGCCATACAAGAGCCTATTCGAGAACGGAGTCATTGTGGGCGGGGGCTCGGATCACATGCAGAAGATCGGCAGCCTGCGGTCGATCAACCCTTACAATCCTTTTCTAGGCATGTGGATTACCCTCACGCGGCAGCCGCGCTGGACGGATCAGCCGCTGCACCCGGAACAGCGCATCTCCCGGGAGCAAGCCATCCGCCTCTATACCGTCAATAACGCGTATCTGACCTTCGAAGAAAAGCAGAAAGGCTCACTCGAGAAAGGTAGGCTAGCCGACCTTGTCGTCCTGGACAGGGACATTCTGACCTGCCCGGTGGACGAGGTTAGAAATATCCAGGTCGAACAGACCTACCTCGGGGGCAAGCTCGTGTACGACCGCCACTGATGCGGCTCTGAGGGTCCTTGACGACGCACAGTGCTGGCTCTGCCAGTCCCACACGAAGCGTTATGATGAGCGATAATGATTATCTTCTTTGACGAGCACGTGCTTGGCACCACGGGAATACCGATGCGATAGGACGACGAAGTCCATCGTATACCCGAAAGCTGCGTTTCTCCGCTTCCCATCGTTTGAGCATCTGCTCACACCGCCTGGATTCTCCGGGCTGTTTCAGCAGAGATGAAGGTATCTCGGGGTACCGCCCTTCTGTAGCTTCTCAAATCCGAACTTGATCCTGGAGGGCGGGTGGCATATGTTTTCGGCTTGACGATGGAATGTTCAGTGTTGGCTGGAATGCATGAGACGACAAGCCAATTACTTAGCAGCAAGATGGCTGGCTTTTGCGTGGGCAGGAGTTGCAGTCGCGGTTTTGTGGTTGCCGACCGCTAGGGGGCAGAGCGGTATGACTCAAGCCCAGAGGCACTACGAGGCGGGGATTAACGCTTTTGAAAGAGGCGATCTGAACGGGGCAGAACGGGAATTCCGGGTCGCACTCAAGATCCGTCCCAGCCATGTTCAGGCGCGCCAGAACCTCGCGGTCACCTTGGCGCGCCAGGGCAAGCGGGAGGCGGCAGTCGAGGAGTTCGAGAAAGCGCTGGCCGCGAGTCCGCGCTCGCCTGAAGTGCATTACAACCTGGGACTAGTTCTGCTCGAAAAGCAAGACCGCCGGTCAGCTCTCAAGCATTTCCGGAGAGCAGTTGAACTCAAGCCCGATTACGCCGAAGCACGCAACAATTTGGGTGTGCTTCTGGAGGATCTGGGCGACCTTGATGGAGCACTGGCGGAGTATCGCGCCGTCGTGCACCTGCGTCCGCGGTACGCCGAGGCGCACAACAACCTTGGCGCACTGCTTGCGAGGAAAGGTGAACTTGACGCAGCCATGGCCGAATACCGTGCGGCGATTGACTTGCGACCTGACTTTGCCCAGGCGCATGAGAACCTGGGGCTGGCATTGTGGAAGAAACGCGAATTGGGAGCGGCTGAGGCTGAGTTTCGCACGGCGGCCGCTCTGGGTGACCCCGAAGCGCAGGTCAGCCTGGGGGTTGTTCTGGGGGAAACGGGCCAGCTCGATGCCGCGATTGCCGCGCACCGGAAGGCCGCGGAGCTTCTGCCGATGGATGCGGAGGTGCACTATCTTCTGGGTGGGGGCTTGCAGCAAAAGGGTGACCTGGATGCCGCGATTGCTGAGCTGCGGCGAGCGTTATTGCTCGACCCGAAACTTGTTGCCGCCTATCTGCATCTGGGTATGGCGCTCCGACAAAAGGGGGATCTTGAAGGAGCGATAGCCCCGTTGCGGACTGCGATATACCTCGACGCTGCCAATGCCGAGGCACACTACCAGCTTGGGTTTACCCTCCGCCGGAAGGGGGAGCTGGCCGAGGCTGCCACCGTGCTGCGTCGTGCCGTATCTCTCAGGGCGAATTACACCGAAGCCTTTTATGTTCTCGGTCAGACGTTGCAGCAAGTGGCCAAGCGCGAGGAGGCGCAGGCCGCTTTCGCAGAAGTCGAACGCCTGCACCGCGCTGATGCAGATTTAGCGCAGGCCAACGCCCAATACAACTTAGGGCTGCAAGCCCTGGAAAAGGGCGACCTCCGCGCAGCTCGTGACGCTTTTCAGGCAGCCCTGGCCATTAAGGCAGATTTCGCTGAAGCCCACACGAACCTGGGGGGGGTCCTGCTAAAGCTGGGAGAAACCGACAGCGCCATAGGCCAGTTTCGGATCGCTTTGGATCTTAGACCCGACGACGCCCGCGCTTATTACAATCTGGGCCTGGCTTTGGACAAGAAGGGAGATGCGCAAGGCGCGCGCGAGGCATTCCGGCGCGCCCTGGACCTCGATCCCCGGCTGGCAATCTCCCCGCCCGTTTCGCGTCCCTGACGGTTGTTCTTAGGGCTCACCGCACCCAGCGCTCAAGAAAATTTTGGATTTGCTCTCGATCCAAGTCAGCTCGTTCCTGCGCCTTAAGTTGTTGGAACTTCTCGACGGCCTTCTGCGCCGGCGTTGTCTCGCCCAGTTTCCGATAGACCTGGGCCAGCCTGTAGTAGGCGGCGCTCAACTTTGGATCAAGCTGCACGGCCCGTTCCAGTTCCCCTCGGGCCGCCTCCATCTGCCCGCGCATCTCCAGTACATTGCCCAATTCCATATGGGCTTCGGCCAGGTTGCTGTCCAGCGCCACAGCCCTTTCGAGGTGCCGCTGGGCTTCAGTCAGATCGCCCGACGAGGCCTGTTGGCTGCGGGCTGCGAGAATCTTTCCATAGAAGTACTGGGCCCAGACGTCCTTCGGGTCCGCTTTCATATAGCGGCTGAACTGATGCTCCACGGAACCCTGGTATGAGCCTGCGGCGTCATAGGCCCGCCCCAGGAGGTAGTAAACCTCCGGGGCCTGAGGGGCGATTTCCGCGGCGCGGAGAAGCGTTCGTGCGGCGTCCTCGTATCGTCCGGCCAAGTAATACGCCGCCCCCCAGCCCAGCCACATCTTCACGGACTTGGGGAACTCCTTCGTGGCACTGGCAAAGACTTCCAGGGCCTGACCGAGGGCCCACTGGCGCACCAGACCATAGGCGTAGTCGAAGCGATAGTCTTCGTTCTGAGGCTCGAGTTCGGCCGCGCGGCGGAGGGCCGCAAGCGCGCGGGTGTGATTGCCCCGGGTTTGCTCGACCTCTCCCAGCAAATTCTCCAGTTCCGCGTTTTCACTGCGCCCCAGCAAGCTTTCCAGGAGCGCCGATGCCTGCGCCTCTTTTCCGACCCGGTGATAGGCCAGCGCCAGGTTGTAGTTGAGGTCGTAGGAGTCCGGATTCAAGGCGCGTAACCGCTCGAATTCCGGAATCGCAAGCCCATAAGAACCTTGCGCGATGAGCAAGGCGGCCAATTGCAGTCGTCGGGGGTCGCGAGGCTCCAGGTGCTTGTCGAGTTCATTGAGCGTTGCTCGGGCCTGCGCGTCTTGCTTCAGCTTAAGGTGCGCCTCGAGCATCCCCATCAGTGGCGTGGGATCGCCGGGCTTCAGACCATAGGCCTTCTCGAAGTACTTGAGCGCGGCTGAAGGCTGGTCGTCCAGGAGCAAGGCGAGACCTAGACTGTAAAGGGATACGAAGTCGTCCGGATGGGAGGCCAGTACCAACTCAAACTCATGTCGAGCGTCCTTCAGACGTTTCTGCTTCAGGTAGGTTGCGCCCAATGTCCGACGGACGGCGATTGATCCGGGCTGCAACTCCAGGGCCCGCTGCAAATGTTTCTGCGCGAGACCAAGATCGCCGAGCGCAAAATCTGCCGTTCCCATGAGGCCCTCAGCTTCCGCCGATCGGGAATCGAGTTGCAGCGCTCGCTGTGCCGCCTCCCGTGCCTGCTGGTACTTCCCTTGGGTAAGGAACGCTTGCGCTTGACGACAATACGCCGCGGCGGATTCCTGGGCTTCAGCAGTGAGCGCTGGATGCGCACCCATCATCAGCAACACCAAAAAGGGCGTTCCCCACACATTCATGGATGTGCAGGATAGCATGAGCCGATAGGAGGTAGTAAGCCGGGAGGCTGTCATTCCGTACGCCTTAACTTCTAAGCCATAAGATGAATTCACGGATACCACGAAAGCGCTCTTGACATTCGGTTCGGAAGGTTAGAGACTGCGAGGAATCTTTAGTGGTTACTATTACTTAGTGGGGCTTCTGATGGTGAGGACGCTCGGCCAGCTTCTCCCCTCGTCAACAGAAATGATGCTGCGGGGGAAGACTGCGCAGAATATCCAGGAGAAGACCTGGGCTGGCAAGTCTCGACCCGGGAGCTGCACTGGGGATAGTGTGGTCGCGACGCAAAGGATGAAGTCCGATAATCCAAGCATTCCCCGCGAATTCGTCAAGTACCAGATGCAGAACTTATGAGCGGGCACGATGCGACAACTCAAGGCGAAACGATGTGACTGGCGTTTGAAAGTCTGGGTTTAGGAGGCAGGCACAGCTCGACATCAAGACCGGCGGGTTGTAAGCCCGGAAGGGTCGGGTGCCTTCGCCGTATGGAATTTGAATGGAGGCCAAAATGGCAGAGTTGAATGTTCATCGTTTGTCCGTGGTGGTGGGGGTGTTCCTTGCCCTCGTTGTTCTAAACCCGCCGGGCGCCTTGCACGCTCAGGTGACCGGAACTATCAGCGGGTACGTGACTGACCCGAGTGGCGCAGCGGTCCCCCAGGTCAAGGTGACTGCAACGCAGGTCCAGCAGAACGTTACACGGACCACAGAATCGAACGCGGTGGGTTTCTACAACTTCCCGGCGTTGCTGCCGGGAACTTACACTCTGACCGCGGAGAAATCCGCATTCCAGCGCCTCACGCAGACTGACGTGGTCCTCACGGTGAACCAAAACGTCCGGCTAGATATGGCTCTGCAACTAGGGGCGATAACGCAAACCGTGACGGTCACCGGCGAGGCGCCCTTGGTGGACACGCGTTCACCAACCCTCTCTGGGCTCGTGGATGACCGCCGTGTGGTGGATTTGCCGCTCAATGGCCGGAACGTGATCGCGCTGGCGAGAACTCTGCCCGGCGTGTTGAACGTGAACGCCCCGCAGCAGTTGGGCGACGCGCGCAGCGGACCCGAGATGGACGTCAACGGGGGCCGGCCCAACATGAATCTCTTCACGTTCAACGGCGCCTACTTCATGAACCCCTCGCGCAACACGGGGATGAATTACCCGCCGCCGGACGCCATTCAAGAGTTCCGCATTCTCACCAACAACTTCTCTGCGGAGTACGGGCGCAATCCGGGTTCGCAGGTGAACGTGGTGTCGAAAGCGGGGACCAACGAATTTCACGGAGCGGTCTGGGAGTTCCTGCGCAACGATGCTTTGAACGCGCGCAGCTTCTTTGACCCGCGCGTGCCCGGGTTGAAGCAGAATCAGTTCGGGTTCGCGGCGGGCGGGCCCGTCCGCAAGGACAAGCTCTTCGCTTTCGGTACCTATCAGGGCCTGCGAGATCGCCGCGAAGCGGACACCATCGTCGCGACGCTGCCTTCCGACGCGCATCGGAATGGCGATTTTACAGACCTTCTGCCCCTCGAACTGGTCAATCCGGCCGGTTTTACCGACCCGGCCGGTAATCCTTGCGTCGTAGACAACGTCATCAGTCCGGAGTGCATCAGTCCCGTGACCAATAACCTCTTGCCCTTCCTGCCCTCCACGCCACAGGGAGGTGATGTGGTGAGCTTGGCGCCTAACCCGCGTCGTGGCGACATGTTTATGGTAAGGCTGGACGCGAACCTCAGCTCCAAACATACGATGTTTGGCCATTTCTTCTATGATCGTAATTCCCGCAAAACGCCCTTTGGCGGAGGAAATATTCCCGGCTACGTCGGGGGATCGCTAGTGCAAGACACCCACAGCGTTGCAGTGAATGACACCTACGTCTTCAGCCCCAACCTGATCAACCAGTTTGTCGCGTCTTACCTGCGTTCCACCTCGGACGATCTCAACACGCAGACGCGCACACCGGAATCGTTAGGCATGAACCTGCCCATGTACACGACCTCCGGGGCGCCGGCCTTCAACGTGGGCGACATGTTCGAGTTGGGCACCGGTTACATTGCGCGTTTCGCCAGCAGCAACTGGCAGTTTCGCGACACGCTGAGCTTGATGCGCGGCCGGCACAACTTCAAATTCGGCGGCGAGTTCATGCGCCTGCAATTCCTGCAGGACTGGAACGGCCCCACCTCCTTCTATTTCAGTGGGAGCCGCGCGGGTGACCCCGTGGCCGACTTTCTGCTGGGCGCCTATGACAACCTCTTCCTGGATTTCGGGCAGCGGCTTAATGACGCGTTCAGCAATTACCTGGGGTTTTTCTTCCAGGATGAGTTCAAGGTCAATCCCCGGTTCACTCTGACCTTCGGCGCCCGTTACGAATACTTTGCCCCGTGGATCGACGCTAATAACCGCATCAATACCATTGTCGTCGGAGCACAGTCGACGAAGGTGCCCGACGCCCCGCCGGGAATTCTCTTCCCCGGCGATCTGCCGCGTGGGCTGGTGAACGGCGACATGAACAACTTGTCGCCGCGCATCGGCTTTGCGTGGGATCTTTTCGGGAACGGCAAGACGAGTATTCGCGGCGCCTACGGCGTCTTCTACGAGGCGGTGAACGCCGACTCGCTGGCCCAGGAGAACGCTCCGTTCTCGGGCTTCGGCACGGCGACCTATGGCAACCTGACAGACCCGTACGGCTCGGTGGGTTTGACCCCTCCACCTGCCGCGCCGCCCGGGGACCGCTTCGGGTGCGTGTCCATTCCGGAGCCACCCGGGCTGCGTTGCGACTTATTCCCGCTGCCCATTGGTGGAGTGTTCACTGACCTTTCGCTCCGCACGCCGTACGTGCAGTCCTGGAATCTCTCCATCCAGCGCCAGTTGACGCCCGACATCATGCTGGAGGCCGCCTATGCGGGCAAGATCGGCACCAAGATCGAAGCCATGCGGACTTACAACCCGGCGCGGTTCATTCCCGGCACGGTCTATGATCCCGCTACAGAACTCGAAAACATGGTCTCGACCCCCGACAACATCTACGACCGCGTGCTCTTCGAGCCAGGCATTTTGAGCCCGCAGGGTTTCCTGCTCGGCAACGACTTCCGGAGTTGGTATCACAGTTTCCAGACGCAGGTAACCAAGCGCTTCAGCCGGGGCCTTTCTGTGATGGCTTCCTACACCCTGGGGAAGTCGATTGACTCGAGCTCGACCGACAACCTGGGCGGCACCGTGTTCAATCCCTTCAACCTGCGCCAGGAACGTGGGCGTTCGGACTGGGATCGTCGTCATGCTTTCGTGGCCTCCTGGCTCTGGTCGCCGTCCTGGAAGTTCAGTGAGCCCTGGAAGAATACGCTACTGGGAGGGTGGACCTTCACCGGCATCCACAGCATCCAGAGCGGGCTTCCCATCACTTTTCTCAGCGGCGATGACGTGGCGGTGGACGGTACTTACGGCGACCAGCTCGCCTTCCTCGCTGGCGAGCCGATCGCGCGCAGTCACTCCAGCCGGGGGGATATGGTCTCGCAGTTCTTCAATACCAACGCCTTCGTTTACCCCAACTGCGCCTTCGATTCTGACGCGGCCCTCGGTAACCCGCAAGCGATTGAGCAGCAAAACTGCACGCCGTTCGGTATTGTGTACTCGCTGGCGGGCCAGTACGGCAACGCCGGTCGTGGCATTCTGAGCGGACCCGCGTACAACAGTACCGACTTCTCCATCATCAAAGACTTTGCGTTCAAAGAACGTTACAAAGCCCAGTTCCGCTCGGAGTTCTTTAACATCTTCAATCAGGTTAACTTCGACAACCCGTCGAACTACGTGAATTCCGGCGCGTTTGGCCGGATTCGCAGTGCCGGAGACGGGCGGATAGTCCAGTTCGCGCTAAAGTTCCTTTGGTGAGGCGGGCCCCCGGGCCAGACCGGAGGGTCCTCCCACGTCACAGCCGGGCCGAGACCGCTGGCGGTCTCGGCCCGTGACACCTCCACGCCCGCCATGGCTTCACCCCGCATCATCGTATTGTCGGCCTTCCTGGCGTGGAGGGGTGTAGTGTCGCTTCGAGCCACGCCGCGAAGGATGGCACTCATTCTTCGTTTGCCCTGAATCTGCAGGGTTGCCAACGTGAAGAGAGAGGACCGCGGTCCTTTGGAGGAAAGAGTGATGGCCAGTTCAACCAACAAGCTGCAAGAGTTTTGCTGGATTGTTACGGTTGTGCTCGTCTTGAGCGCAGCCGGCCAGGCGGGTGCCGCCACCGCATCTCCGCTCTATGCGCGCGGCTACACGGTGATTCCCGAGCCCCAGAAGGTCACGCTGGGCGCTCGGGATTTCCAGTTCAGCCCGGAGTGGCGCTTGGAGTTAGGTCGCGGCGTGCCGCCAAACGACGTCGCAGTCGAAAGCCTGAAGGACGACTTGCAGACGAGATTTCGCGTGACACTCAGCGGGCAGGGCGGAGCGCGCGCAGGAGCCAAGACGCTGCATCTCGGGGTTGTGCCTAACTCCGTTTCTGTCGGGGAAGCGACGGATCGCGAGAAGAATGTGTTGGCCGAGCAGGCGTACAGAATGGCTCTGGCTGCCGAGGGCGTGAGCATCACTGCGAATGCTCCCACAGGCCTCTTTTACGGCGTGCAGACTTTCCTGCAACTGCTCAAAGCGCATGACGGAAACCTCTGGCTGCCGGAAGGGGAAATCGTGGATTGGCCTGACCTGCAACTGCGGGTCATTTACTGGGATGATGCCCACCACCTCGATCACGTGGACGTGCTGAAAGCGGCGCTTCGCCAGGCGGCCTTCTTCAAGGTTAACGGATTCGCCATCAAGTTGGAGGGGCACTTTCAGTACAAAAGCGCGGCCCCTATCGTCGAACCTTACGCGCTCATGCCCGCTGAGCTCCAGGAGCTTACCGACTACGCCTTACGGTATCACGTCCAGCTCATTCCGTTCCTGGATGGGCCCGCACACGTGGCCTTCATCTTGAAGCATCCCGAGTACGCCAAGCTGCGGGAATTTCCCGAGAGCAACTATGAGTTCTGCAGCACAAACCCGGACACGTACAAGCTGCTGTTCGGCATGTATGACGACCTCCTGGAGGCCAACAAGGGAGGCAAGTACTTCATCCTCTCAACGGATGAACCCTATTTCGTCGGCTGGGCCAAGAACGCCCAGTGTGATGAAGAGACGCGCGCGAAGGAGTTGGGCAGCGTTGGCAAGCTGTTGGCCGAGTTCATCACCAAGACCGCGGGTTACCTGCATGATCGGGGGCGGACCGTACTGTTTTGGGGTGAATATCCCTTGGTGCCCGAGGATATTCCCTCGCTGCCCAGCTACATGGTGAACGGGGAAATCTACGGGCCGCGGTTTGATCCCGTGTTCAAGGAACATGGTATCCGCCAGTTGATTAACACCTCCGCGGTCGGATGGAAGGAGTTTTTCTTCCCGGATTACTACATCCGGCCTTCTACGGAAGCCCTGCCGGGTCCCGCCGGCGGCGCTTATCAGCCGGTCCAACCCGGTCCCGGGCGCGTGGCCGAGATGTTCGACCTGATTTCCTTCACTCCGGAACGCCAACGCGCCGATCTGATGGGCACGTTCGTGGCGGGTTGGGCGGATACGGGTCTGCATCCGGAAACGTTCTGGCTGGGATATGCCACCGGGTCTGCCGCCGGCTGGCATCCGCGAACGCCCGAGCCACAAGAGCTGATGAGTTCGTTTTATAGGCTGTTTTACGGGCCCGGGGCGACGAACATGGGCCGCCTCTATCAGCTCATGAGCGAGCAAGCGCAGTTTTGGAAGAACAGTTGGGAGATGGTTGCTTCCAACGCTCGGACACCGATTGTGGGTGACTGGCCGCATACGATCTTCAATCCACCCCGGCCTGCGGAGGATCAGACCCTGCCTCTCCTGCCGGTCCCCACGCCGGACCTCTTGAAGGTAGGTTCTGATTGGGCTGCGCAGAATACCCGACGGCTCCGGCTGGCCTCGATTTTTCTGCCTCAGAACGATGAGTTGCTGGACTTGCTGCATATGAATCTGGAGCGTGTGCAATTCAACCGCTATAATTTGGAAGTCTACCTCTCTATTGCGCAGCTCTATCGCCAGAACCTGGAGATGCTTCAGGACCTGGAGCGGATTTACACCCTTTTGAAGTCGGCGCAGACGGCAGCCGGAAACGCCCAGGCGTCAGATGCGGTGGCCGCGCTTGACGAGGCGCTGGACACCGCTGAAAGCATATGGCGGGACCGCAACAAGGCTCTTCACGATGCCACCGCGACGTGGTACAAGAGCTGGTTCCCGCGGGTGGCGGAAGCCAACGGGCGTCGCTACCTCGATCAAGTTGACGATGTGAAAGATCACCTGCCTGTGCGCACCGTGGACATGACTTATTTGATTTACCGTCAGCTTCTCTATCCGCTGGGCGAGTGGGCCTTGCATGTCCAGTCAATTCGCAACCAATACGCTGCCGCGCACCAGTTATCAGCACGCTCCGGCGCTTGGGACTGGAAGGACACGTCGACTCCAGCCACGAAATAACGAGAAGGTGGTACAGGTAGGACTTTCAAATCTCTCCGCAAGGGGAAGTCGCGGCGGTACGGTGCCGATTTTGACCAGCCATCATGGAGGCTTCCGAAAAATGTACCATTCCAGATTCCCAAGAACGACAGGCCGCTTGCGGCTCCTGCTGCGTCTGATTGCTGCGGTCACTTTGATCGCGGGGGCTGCGGCCGCTAGGGCGCAGACTATATCCCCCCTCTTTGCCCGGGGCTATACTGTGATTCCCCAGCCGCAGCGCGTGGAACTGCAACCTGCGGACTTCTCCTTCAGCTCAGACTGGCAAATCAGGCTTGGTAGCGGCGTGCGGCCAGATCATGTGGCTGCCGAGATCCTCCAGCAGGATCTGTCCTCCCGCTACGACATTACTCTGACCTCTCAAGCGAAGACGAAACCTGGCATGAAAGTCGTGCGACTGGTGCTGACTCCGGGCTCGGTGAAGATTGGAGAAGCCACGGACAGGGACAAGGCGGTTCTGGCCGAAGAAGCTTATCAATTGGATTTGTCCCCGGACTCCATCACCATCACCGCGAACGCCGATGCGGGACTCTTCTATGGAGCGGAGACGCTCATCCAGCTCGTGAAGCCCCGCGAAGGTAAGAACTGGCTGCCGGCCGGGCGCATTGTGGATTGGCCCGACCTCCAAAACCGATTCATCTATTGGGATGACAAGGCTCACCTCGACCGATTCGAAGTCCTCAAAAAGGCCCTCCGGCAAGCGGCGTTCTACAAAGTCAACGGCGTGCTGATCAAGCTCAACGGGCATTTCCAGTATTCGAGTGCGCCGGCGGTGGTGGAGCCTTATGCGCTGACGCCGAGTCAGCTTCAGGAACTCACCGATTATGGTTTGCATCACCATGTCCAACTCATCCCTTACGTTGACGGGCCTGCACACATCGCCTGGATCCTGAAACACCCCGAATACGCGCACCTGCGCGCCTTCCCGCAGAGCAACTATGAAGCGTGCACTACGAATCCCGAGACGTACAAGCTGTATGAAGGGATGTATCAGGAACTTCTGAATGCCAATAAGGGTGTGAAGTACTTCCTGCTCTCCACCGACGAACCCTATTACGTCGGTCTGGCGAACAATGCGCAGTGTAACGAGGCGGACCGGACTCGGCAGTTGGGGAGCGTGGGCAGAGTGCTGGCAGAGTTCATCACCAAGGCAGCGGGTTATCTTCGCGACCACGGCCGGACCGTGATGTTCTGGGGTGAGTATCCACTGAAGGTCGAGGACATACCTTCCCTGCCATCCCATCTGATCAACGGTGAAGTCTATGGGCCGGCGTTCGACAAGGCGTTCAAGGAACACGGCATCCGGCAGATGATCTTCACTTTCACCCAGGGGAATGAGCCGCTCTTCCCGAATTACTACTTGCTGCCCGGGTCACAGCAGGTGAATTACCGCACCATGACGCAGGCGGATGAGGCTCACTTCCGCCCTCAGCGCGACCGCATTGCCGAAGTTTTCAACGAGATCTCCTTCTGGGGCGCTCGAAAGAACGCGGACCTGATGGGAGTGGATGTCTGCGCGTGGGGCGACGACGGCCTGCACCCGGAAACATTCTGGTTGGGCTTCGCGACGGCCGCAGGATGGATCTGGCATCCCGGCTCCCCTCAGCCGGATGAGGCCAAGAACAGCTTCTACCAGCTCTTCTACGGCAAAGGCGCCATCAACATGGACCGCCTCTACCAGTTGATGAGCACCCAGGCGCAGTTCTGGGACAGCAGTTGGGAATGGGCGCCGTCTTCGGCGCGCTCCATCCTCTTTGGCGACTCTGATGCGATTCGGCCCATCGTCCCGCACGACCAGACGATCGCCCTGCCACCCGTGCCGAAGGGCGAGCTCCTCAGGCAGGAATACGACTGGGGACACGTTAACGCCAACCCTCTGAAACTCGTGCAGAGTTCGCTGGCGGAAAATGACGAACTCATGGGTCTGCTGAACGAGAACCTGCGGAGCGTGCAGGCGCACGCTTACAATTTGGAAGTTTTCGCTTCCGTCGCCCGGCTCTATCGTCAGAATCTGGAGATGCTCCAGGCTCTGGGAGAGATCAACGCCGCTCTGCAATCCGCACAGAATGCTGCCGCCCGCCTGGACTACTCAGCGGCGCTTTCAGCACTGGACCAAGCAGCAGCCCTGGCCGTCGCGATGCGCGGCCAGCGCAATCGTACATTGCAGGATGCTACGGCCACTTGGTACAAAAGTTGGTTCCCACGGGTGCCGGAAGCTAACGGGCGCAAGTATCTCCTGGTTCTAAACGATGTGCAGGACTACCGCGTGGACAGGGCATTGGGATTGAAATACCTGATCCTCCGTGAATTCCTGCTGCCGATGAACGAATGGTTCAGTGATCTGCAGCAGGTCAGGAACCGCTACGCGAAGGCTCACAAACTGCCCGAGAACAGCATTCCGTTCGACTGGCAGGACACAGAAATGACGGGCGCGGGTGAATCGTACTGAAAAGGTCTTCCGGATATCGTCCTCTTAGGGGGGATGCCAATGTTTGATGAGATTTCGCATGCCCGGCGAGCATTCGTGAAGAAGATGATCGGCGGCGCAGCATGGGCAACGGGCTACGGGTTGCTCTCTCCCTTCCCCGCGCTTTCTTGCCCTCAGGAACTGCCCCTCGACGTCGGTCCGCAAGCGCGAGTTGCGGCGCACGTGAAGCTCGGTAAGGAACTCTACCATCCCGGCGAGGTTGTCCGCGGCGAAGTCACGCTGAACAGTCCGCGCACAGACCTGCCGGTGGAAGTGGTCTGGACCGACGGTTACGGCCGCGTGGCCGGACGCGTCAAAGCTCTGCCCGCACATTCGTTCAACAACGTGGCGGAGTTTGCCATTCCGCTGGAAAGCCCGCTCACCTACGTCAACAGCGTGGAAGTCCTGGTGGAGGGCGTGACGCAGATCGAGCGGGCGCGTTTCTTGCTTTCCCCCAAACCGGATGCATGGGACGACTACCACGTCATCAACTACGCTTTCTATCCCCACGGATACTATGAGAAATTGCGCGAGGCTGGCGTGGATGCTGTTATCGCCTACCGCGATAAACCCTTCGACGCTTTCCTCGACAACAATTTCCGTTTCTACGTCGAAGAGACAATCTGGGAAATTCTCGCGACCTACCACAAGAACTTCAACTTGTGGAAGGAGCTTGTCCGCAGGTTTATGGAGAACCGCAATGATTGGAAACTTCTTGTTCGCGATCCGTGCTTTAACGACCCCAAGACCTTTGAGTACGCCCGCGAAGTCCTTAGCCGCCAGGTGGACAAGTACAAGAAGTTCCGGCCTCTGTTCTACGATTTAGCAGACGAGATCGGCATCGGGGACCAGATCGCTCCGCTCGATCTCTGCCACTCGAATTTCTGCATCCGGGGCTTTGCCCAGTACCTGAAGGGCATCTATGACTCAATGCACGAGGTTCGCCACGAGTGGGACGTGGATTTCTACCACTGGGACGATGAGCAGGTCGATCAGGGCGCCAAATTCAACTGGGACGATCTAATGATCCACGAGACCACTACCGACCGCGCGATGGACCGCCTGCTTATGAACCACTTGCGCCGGACATACAAGACGGTGACGAACTTCAACAAGGCGTGGGGAGTGAGTTTCCCGGCCGCGCCGGGACCATCCGAGTACGTCGTCATGGATTGGACGCCGGTCCTGGCTCCGTTGGCCGACACACGTTCGCTGACCACCCTCGACGAGAAGTCACTGAATGAGGTCTTCGGCTCGCCTGAGGCGGCCAACATTGCCTGGGGCCTGAAGGGGGGCTGGACCACGGACCGGAAGCCGACCAAGTTCAAGACCTGGGGAGAGGTCATTGCTTACGTCCAAAGGTTGGAGAAGGCCCTGGGCGAGATCACCTCAACCGAAGGCTGGAATCTCGCCGCCTGGTGCGATTTCCGGAACTTCATGGATCTCACCATGGCCGACTTCATCCGCCGCGCCCGCGACGTCTGCCGCGCGCTCGACCCGCACGCGCGGGCGGGCACCGAGGGCGGGCAGTCACCCTGGGCCTTCGGCTGGTACAACTACGAGAACGTGTGTGATGTCGTGGACGTCATCGAACCTTACAACATCGGCAACAACGTCGAGATCATCCGCGGCCTGGGCAACCACCGCCTTATCCAGCTCAACACCTACGGCTTCCAGCACAAACCTGGATCAACGATCGCGGACCTTACCGAAGAAGACCGTCAGGTGCAGCGCCGGGCGACGAGGAAGGTTTGGTGGCAACTGTTTCACGAGAGCCGCGCGGCCATTATCTGGGATTATACCGAGCGCGATTACCGCTTCGTGAGCCCCGAGCGCGAGCTTACTCCGGCCGCTCTGACCTTTAAGGATACTTTCCGTGAGGTGCGCGCGGGGATTGGCAAGCTGGTGATCAACGCGCGGCGCAGGCACGACGGGATCGCAATCCATTACTCGCATCCCTCCGTCCAGGTCCACTGGATGATCGAGAACCTTAAGGTCGGAAAACGCTGGCCTGTGGATGAGGTGGGCGACTCCAATCTGCGCTTTAACGGCGTCCGGAACAGCATCACCAAGTTGATTGAAGATCTGAATCTCCAGTACGAGTTCGTGGGTTCACGACAGCTTGTGGGTGGCGCGCTGGAGTCGGGGGGATTCAGGGTGTTCATTCTTCCCCAATCGATTGCGATGAGTGCCGACGAGGTGGCGCGTGTTCGCGAGTTCGCGGAGAACGGCGGGACGGTCATCGCCGACTATCGCCTGGCGAGGATGAACGAACACGGCCGTGACCTCGGGCAGGGGCAATTGGACGCGCTGTTCGGTATTGCCCGAGGCGTGACCCAACCTGCCGCGGCAGGCCCGGTGCGCGGCATCGCGGATTTCCGCGGCGTGCAGTTGAAAGGCAAGAGTTGGAATCTGAAAACAGGCGAGACGAACCTGGAGTTGCACGGTGGGACGGCCCTCGCTCAACAGGGGAATGTCCCCGCGGTGATTGTGCGGGAGGTGGGGAAGGGCCTGGCCGCATATCTAAACCTTGAGCTTTTCCCGTACCAGCACTGGCGAGTGCGGCCTGGCCCTGAAGCCCCTGTGCGCGAATTGATGGGTGCGCTCCTCGCCCAGGCCGGCATACAGCCCAGGGTTCGAGTACTGGATTCACAGGGCGCCCCCGTGCCAGCAGTCGAAGCGGTCGTTTACGACTTCGGAGGGCAACAGCTCGTGGCAGTGTTTCGGAATCCTCAAGTGGATCCCGGTGGGTGGGCCGACGGGCCGCGCGTTGCCGAACGGGGCTGGAGCGAGGAAGTTGACAACTCAGCTCTGGAAATGCCAGTGGAGGCAACCGTTCACCTGCCGGAAGGTTTCCACGTTTACGACGTGCGCGGCGCCAAGGCCCTCGGCCAGGTGTCAACACTCCGAGCAACGATTGATCCCTGGACGCCACTGGTCTTTATGCTCTCCCCAACACCCATCAGCGGGCTGAAGCTCCGGGCTCCATCCACCCTCGCGCATGGACGGAAAGCTGAAATCGAAGCGCAAATCGAAGATCAACCAGTTGTAGTGCAACCGCGTATCGTTCGCCTCGAGGTATTCGACCCGGCAGGAAAACTTGTCGAGCACTACTCCGGCAATATCCGCTTTGAGGGTGCGCTCGGAAAGCTGGAGATTCCCTTTGCCTGGAACGACTCGCCGGGTGCCTGGAGAGTCTGCGCTCGCGAGATAGCGAGCGGTGCAAGCGCGGAAACCACGCTGCAAGTTAGCTCCTGAGTCGAGCTTGCCGATACGTGAATGAGGAGCCTGCCCATGTACGCAGCCAAAATCCTCTTCTGCCTGCTGGGAGTTTCTCTCTCCCTGCGAGCCGAGGAGCTTCCTGCCAACCGCTGGGTCGAGCTACGAAAGGACTCCGTGGGAGCACGCCGCGGCAGTGCGATTCGCTATGTCCCGGAGGCGCAGGCGTT
>Ga0315296_10001892_pt1 | contig 18107 bp, 17 predicted proteins | sample YL17G14_18_MG_FD_203921 | JGI IMG/M metagenome (GOLD analysis project Ga0315296, IMG submission 203921) | Sediment microbial communities from Yellowstone Lake, YNP, Wyoming, USA - YL17G14_18 | ecosystem: Environmental > Aquatic > Freshwater > Lake > Sediment | place: USA: Wyoming | collected... | reverse complement strand
TCTTTCATAATTTCAACTCCACGAAATAACAACTTGCCCGTATTCTACCGTGTTGAACGGGTAATTCAATTGAATTTTTCGAAACGCTATGCGGTATTGCTATAATATCGTTTGGCAGCCCTAATTTCTGTTGAAATGTCGGCCCGCCGAGTGTAAAGTGGCGGTAAGACTGTCTCGGGCCGCCAAACAAATTTGAATTTGGCGGCTAAATATCTCTTGACCGGGCTCGAGAGAGGTTTAGCTCCGCAATCCTTCGACCTGGTTCAGGCCCGTCCCGAGCAGGGCCGAGGGAACGGGTTTATTGCGGGGTCGGGTCATCCTCGCCAAGCGAGCGATGTGCCGATAATGGGCTTTTTAGGGCGATTAGCTCAGCCGGTAGAGCATCTGACTCTTAATCAGATGGTCGTGGGTTCAAATCCCGCATCGCCCATTCACAGCAGCGGCAGCGGGATAGGTCGTTTAGGAAACGGCATCCTTACGGATGGTTGTACGAAAGTATGGCGACCGGCTGATCGGCCAGCAAGAGACGGGGCTTATTGACTTGCTGATGGGTGAAGTGAGGTTTTTACCAGCCCTTTTTACTGAAAATTACGGGGATGGTTTGCAGCAGTATATACAGATTCAGCAGCAGAGACCTCCTCTGGATGTACAAAAAATCATACCTGAGCTTGTGTTCGGGCTTCAAATTGTAGAAACTTCTTACCTGAGCCAGTCCCGTCAGCCCGGGCTTGACGGTCAATCTTATGCCCTGCAGGGCTTTGTGCTGGGTTACAAAATATGGTCGTTCCGGCCTAGGCCCGACTAAGCTCATATCGCCCCGCAATACGTTGATTAATTGGGGAAGCTCGTCCAGGCGGGTCTTGCGTAAGATGCTGCCGATCGGCGTCACCCGCGAGTCGTTTTGGGATGCCAAGACGGGCCCGGTGTGCTCCTCGGCGCCGTTAACCATCGTTCTGAACTTATACAGCGTGAAGACTTTCCCGTTTTTACCTACCCTCTTTTGCTTATACAAGCTCGGCCCGCCACAGACGGTTCTGATTAGAAACGCTATTAGAACCATCACGGGCGCAGCCAGAAAGAGAATGGTAACCGAGCCTACAATATCCAAGGCTCGCATCAGGACCTCACAAGCATTCGGTTTGTGTGATAATGAGCCGGCCGACGGATAAACAAGTGTGCTGTCTGGAATGATTCCAGCGGCCAGCCTGCCGTCGAAAGCGGCTGCTGAATGTCCATTATCGCCATTTAGCTCTTGGACGACCGATACTGTTTGGCCCGCCCATTTCCGGGTGTCGTGCTCAACGTCCAGTCCCTGTGACATAAATTCCCCCATCCCTGGTCAAGTCCCCAATAGTGTTTGTGTCAGCTCATGTTCGCTGTTTCTAACCCGATGATTGTAAGGCTCAAGGGTGCCGGTTCAAGGAAAAAGTCGGTTGCGGACAACTTTTAATTTACGCCCGATAACAACAGCACTTTCTGCAAACCCTGCCCGCCACCGGCGTTAAATATTTTTAATCTTCGTTCACAAGGCCATCGAGCCTCGCCAGGGTGTCGGCGTTCTCCGCAGTGAGGAATAGGGCTTATCCATCTTCAGATTGGCTTTGATTGGGTTTGCTTTTGCCGGGCCTGCAGACGCATAAATTTTCATACGCCTTTGTATTATAAGGGCTTGCGCTCATTTCGCCTTTTCGGAAATTGGCTTTGTTTTGCATAATTTAGTCAAAATGATCGACGCCTTCTCATCCATTTGACTTCTAACTCATAAGCTTTTAGCTTATTTTTTAGGTATATATTATACCCGATAGGCGGTTCGCCCTCAAGCGAATTCCGGACAAAATCGCCCTGACTACACTGCTATTCGCGATTCGCAGGCCTTTTGAGCAATTGGGCGAATTTCAAAAGCGGCTTCCGCCAGAAAAACTGTAACGACAGCCCAAGGCCTTTAAGGCGAAAAATTTCCCTCAGGAAATGGTATGCTATATCTAATCAAAAAGGCTAAAACAAAACCCACATTAATTAAAATCACATCAATCAGAATAATTAGTGTTATCGCTTTTGTATAATAAAAGGGTCTGTTCATTTAACTTCTTTTTTAATTGATTCATAAATTTTTTCCATCTTATTCACATGCATTTCCCAGTTATAGTTTTTCAACACTAGATCCCTGGCGTTATCACCAACTTTTTTAGCCAATCTATAATCATTTAACAGTTTGACGCAACTGCGCGTAAAATCAGAGGCGTTATCTGCGATAATAACATCTTTTTCGTGAGTAGCTTTTATCGCGCCTAAACCTGAAGTTGTTGTTATTATAGGTAAAGCGCATGCCATAGCCTCCAGAATCTTGATATGCATTCCATAACCTGATTGCATTGGCGTAATAGCAACTTGAGCCTTATTCAATTCACTTACCATTGATTCTACAAACCCCGTAACAAAAATAGAAAGGTTATCTCCCATTTTTTTTATCTTTGAGCTGGGGTTATTTCCTGCTATTACCAGTTTCGCTTCATGTATCTCTCGTTTTATCCTCCCAAAACATTCCTCTATAAACCAAATAACCGCGATTTCGTTCGGGAAATATCCCATATTTCCTGAAAATATTATTGTCTTGTTATCGGGCAGTTCTGAATATCGTTTGAAAATATGAGTATCTACGCCTAAAGAAACAGCTGCAATTTTATCCGATTCAACATAACTTTTGTCATTATCTGAAAGAAGAATAGATACATCATATTTCGTTATCATCTGATTTTCATATCTTATGATTCTCTTTAATTCCTCTCTAAAAAATATTTTTCTAACAAATTTTTCTATAGACACTCTTTTCTTTAAATTCAATTGCATTAAGTCAATTAAATCTAAAACTTTTGGCTCATTCATATCTTTGGTGTACTCTGCCATCCTTAACATGTAGGTATGGACAATATCAAATCTTCTATTTTTTACTAATGATTGCGTGCTTTTTTTAAATGCCCTTGACCTAAAATATAAGACTTGAAATGGCAATTTCGAGAAAATACCACCAATTAACATATTGAAAAACGAATAAAGCCTATTGAGCTTTATAGTTGTAATCTCTTTGCAAAACGGTTTTAGTTCTTTTAGATATCCTAACTCTTTATTATGTTGGTAAAATGTCAAGAGTGTAATATTATGTTTTCTACTGAGGAGCTTCAATCTGTAATAAGGGATATATTGATCGCCTTTTAAAGGCGGATATGGCAAGCGAGGGGTAACAAACAAGATATTCATATAGATTTTTAAATTGTTATAAATGAGCCGGCGCAATTTTCAGTCGATCATGCTTTATAAACACTTTCATATATTGCCAGGGTTTTTTTAGCCATTTTTACCCACGAATATTCCTTCGCCTGTTTTAACCCACGAGCTATTAAATTATTGCGCAAATTCTCGTCATTCAAGAGTTTCATCACCGCAGCTTTTAGCTCTTCACCATTATTGGGATTTATCAGAAAAGCGGCATCGCCAGCAATCTCGGGCATTGAAGTCACGTTTGACGTAACCACGGGTGCACCACAGGCCGTAGCCTCGAGAAGCGGCATTCCAAATCCTTCATACAGTAATGGCCAATAAACTGTGCCATCATCTGAGACACCCGTATGTATGTGCCAATAATGAGAACGAGGGGGTTGTGCAAAGGTCTCAAGGCAGGAACCATCCTTCCAACTTCCTTCCTGTGGGGGCATTATATTATTTGTGAAATAAAAAACGAGACGCCAAGCAGAGATACAATCGCCGAACCACTGATAACACATGGTTCGGCACAAAGAAAATTGGAAATACCTTCCACCAGAACACTGGATATGACCAGTACCGGCGCACGCAGAGTACCGCTAGGCGTAGTTGTAAGCTGATTGAAGCTCCATTCGCTTTGTAGGACGCCAGATTCTTTGGCATTCGGTCAGCCACAAGTGTTTTAAAAACGTCCCGACGAACTTGCCCATGCCCAAATAAACCGGAAATCACGTGATCGAAAGTAACGTGTGCAATTATTTGGCGACGATACCCACCAACCCGGGTAATAAAAGAATCATTGGCACTCCTGTTGGCCACACACGAGAAGTGGATATACCCCCATCTTGGCTGTTCAGCAAGCATCAGGCCAATCACATAGACTAACAGCCAAGCACTCCCAGTATATGGTGAAAGGTCTTTATTTCTAACTACATCATTCCATAACCGGCGATTGACTACTTGAGACGAAAGATAGCTTATGTGTACCCCCAATTCTTTAAAACACTCATCCCGACAATCAAATACCGTGTCCTGATGAAGCCGTCCACCAGATCCTGCGGGGGCTGTATATATCTTATATGACAAAGATTGATCATAGGATGTGTAGTTAAGACTTGCACCAGCAAGCGAGGGATTGTATTCAAGAAACGAAAGCACATGCGCGAGCGCACCTTTCTCAATGCGGTCATCATCACTCATCAACCAGCAGTATTGCCCCTCAGCTAACTCAACAACTTTTAGCACATCTTCATCAATACCTACATTTTCCGAACGCCTAAAGTACCGGATAAATGGGTATTGACGTTGGTATTCCTTAACAATTGTGGGCGTCGCATCTGTCGAGGCACCATCGACAATGACAAGCTCCAGTCTATCATCCCTTTGCGCCAAAATACTATCCAAACACTCCCCGATAAAGTCAGCCCGATTGTAGGTTGGAATGCAAAAGGAGAGTCGTACCGAGCGACTACTCAACGTCGGCTCTTCACGTCCTGTATTGTCAAGCATTTATTTCCACCTAATTTTTGGTAAATTCAAACCTCTCGTCATTCCTGTCCAGTCGACCTCCAAGACTCAAGCTTGACCGCGCATTGGGTGTAGACGGCAGTACACCCTACTCGTCTGGTGCCGAGATGTACAGGGACTACTCTGTCTCCATCCAGGCTTAGCCTGGACAGTTCCGCAACGACGTTGAGAGAGTAATTTCCTATGCGACGCTTTGGATGTCTTGTGATGAAGCGCGCATCAATACCTATTCTCATCTTATCTGGATTCCTCAGATACGGGTGGTTGTCATATCCAAATTCCCCTTGACTGCAATTCTTTTACTCTTCGAGAAAAGGATTGCATGGACTCAAGTTACCGGTTGAGCCGGCGCCTCAACAGGTTATTCTGAATATAAAGTAGGGAGATGCCTATCCAATAGAAAGGCACCCACTTTGTCTCAACAATCATACTATGGAAAATCAGCGCGACAACACCGCCCGATATCGAAGCGGCTACTCGAATCTTCGAAGTGTCCATGGTTCTAATGGCTCTTTTTGCAACTCCCACTAATGTTGAAAGAATTGAAAGCAGAATCCACCCATAAAGGATCAGCCCCAAGAACCCCAATTCGATTTGTGTCGAAAGCAAAGCATTATTGGCTCCATATTTCACATCGCCTGCAAACCCGGGCGATTCGAGATTTGACATCTGCCCAATGCCCACCCCCAATAATGGATGACGAAATGCGCTATCGAGTCCGAGCTGGATCGAAATTAATCGCATTGCGCCCGACGTCAGTAGTTTATCCGAGACCACTTTTTCAATAACTACTTGATGCGTGACGTCCAACATGATGCCAGGAGCAATCAAACCCACCGCAATGAAAACCGATATTAGCAAAGGCACTTTGCGAAACACTGCCCAAGTGAGATCTACGAGACTAAATTTTTTACTAACAATAAACCATACAAGCGCTCCGAGTGATATCGCAACCCAACCTCCAACGGAAAATGTCAGCAGCATAGCTACACATTGCAGAAACAATCCAATCGAAACCGGCCATGTACGCCCATTCCTGAGCAAGTAGTAGTAGGCCAACGTGGAGAAGATCGATAGCTCAAGAAAATTTGAAAAATATCCAGGTTCAATAAATAAAGACGCACACCTTGGTAATTGATATGGGCCGACAGCCACAAAATCCTCCTGCCTGCTTGCAAAGCCCGGCAATCCGAGAAGATCGTAAGTGTGTATCCGAAAATCGAACCCACTTGCATACTCATCAATTATCCCGACCTGATCTGACGCCTGAAGGCCCAGCACCCCAATAGCAAACACAAACAGTATTCCGTGCAGAGAAAAGCCAATTCCTGCCCAGACTATCGCCTTCAACAAGCGTTTTAAATGCTTAGGGCTGCGGCATACCTCAACAAAGCAAAGAAAGAGACCAACCGAGAGCACAATCTTTGCTAGCTCTCTGACTCCCTGCATCGGATTCTCTGCGTAACTTAGAGAATATCCTGTAAGCAGAATCAGCAAGAACAAAGGCATCAAGATGTTGGTTCTTGTAACCACCAAGTCCCCTCTCGATAATTTTTCGACAGTAACGATGCCAAAAAATACTAAAGGCAGGAGCACCGCTATGTATAAGTAGTCGCGAGAAAATAGGACCAACCCAAAGGGCGGAAATAAAAACGCACTGAGGACAATGATCGGTAACAACCCACGCGCCACTGGATGTAGATTGTTCCTTGGGTCATGAAGCTGTCCCATGTTTATGCTACAAAGAAATGGTGCATGATTTTGCGTAACTATTCCTCTCAGAGCGCGCGGGCACAAGGATGTCGCGGTATAATGTCATGTGTGCGTCCGCTATCTTGTCCCATTGGCAAGACAGCGTAGTCCGAGGCTCAACTCTTTGACCAGCGTACAGTCGCATTGCCTCACGCATCTCCTCATAATTCCCAGGGCGAGCATAAAATACGTTTTCTGCGGCATCGTACCCCTGCTTGTCGTGTGACGTCACAAGTACAAACGTCCCTTGGGCAATCGCTGCATGAGTGGAGGTGCTCCACTCTCCACCTCCGTCAGGAAACGGGAGTGCAACTGCGTCCGCTGCTGCAAGTATGCGACCTACCTCTTCAGGCGGCAAAAATCCAGTTACCACAACTTTTCCACGCCATGGTTCGGAATTAATCCGATCCAGCAACATTCTATGATATGGGTTCGACGGCTCCAACTCACATGCGAGCACCAATGAATTGAGTCTGGGATCAATTATTTCGAAAAGATTTGCGATCCCTTTTCTTGGATTTGCGAAGCCAAAGAAGACAATAAGGTTGTCTGCGCCCTGAGCAAATTGATCGTGGACGACTGCGCGCTCGAGACTATTCAAACAAATCTGCGGGATCGCTGATGCATTAGGTATGAACCTGAAATATTTATGACCAATTCGCCTTCGGTACCAGGGCAACGTAGCAACCTTGATCTCCGGCTTTACTACCACCAACCCACCAGGAACTAGCGCGTTGGGCAAGTTGCGTAGGATTCTGAGGGGATCTTCTGGCCACTCATGCCACGTTTGAACTACAGTTAGCCTCCGGAACCTAAGGAGCGCAGGCATGAGCCAAGGCAATATCTTCAGGTGATACCGGCTTGACCCAAACTGCATGTGTACTACATCTGGGCGCCAATCAGTTATTACGGGAAGAATCGCAGAAACCTCCGCGAATTTCCAGCCATTAATTACTGGAAACAGCTGGATGTCACGATCCAGATGGTGGGCACACCTAGCCTCCGCGTCGGTCACGACGCTTACGACGGTGTCACCCCGCCTCCCCAGCGCTGTTGCAAGTTGGGCAGTGTAGTCACCCACACCACATCTTATTGGTGGATAAGACCCAGAAATCAACAGAATTCTAATACGGTCAAGCATTTTCGGATTATGAGAATCGATCTGATAAAATTCTTGTCCCCCTGCGATGACGCGATCTTATTTAACGCGCTTTTGGAGGATCAACCATCCGAACGTATATTTTTTCCCGCCCCACTCTATCAGCGGGTTCTTCGCATCAAGATTCACTTCACCAATCGGCACCAATCCATAGTCGAGTGCCTCCTCAATGAATCCCAAAAGTTCGGCTTTCGAAAAAATTGTCAAATCCAGCCCAAACAATTTTATCCCGGCTGTATCGACCTTTTCCGGCCAATAATCGAACGATGCGATGAAGTAGCCACCTGGTTTCAAAAGGCGCGACATCTCTTTTAACAATGACGGCCCATCAAAGCTATGTTCAATGACCGAAATCGACGTAATCGCCTGGAATGAGGCGTCCTCAAATTTCGTGTGCATGAAATCACTAATTTCATAGCGGATGGAATCTTGGTATGGCATTTTCTGCAGGTTGGGATTCAGATCCACGCCTGTCAAATTGGAATAGCCCAATTTGTGCATCGCAACAATCACCTCAGATGCATAGCATCCAATATCGAGTATCGGCTCATTTTTTTTTACATGGTTCTCAAGGAAATTGACCGTGGAGAGCACGTCCCAACTCTTCACCGTATCACCCACCGCCACCCCACGTACAAGTCCTAATTTTCTCATTAGAGACCGCAAAGGTGAGTCGACAAGAGATGCTCCTTTCCTTATCATCTCTTCGCGCGCGTTAGTTATTTGTAATTTGTTTTGCAGCACCTCCAGGACCATAGCATTCTCCTTAAATGACGAACATTCAACCCGTATAAATTAATAACGTTTTGAATGTTTTAATACATCGGTAATGTTTTTGCCAAATTCATATACACCGCACTGCGTTTTTTGTGAGAAATAAATAGAATTTTCTTATTCATTCGTGATAACCTTTTTAAAACAGATATTACCGCTTCCCCTGTACTCATTTAAGTGAAATTCAACTTGATTTTCAATAACTGACCATATAAGATTGACCTCATTGTTGGGGCAGAAATTAATGTTATCCCGAGTGTTAGTACTGAAACAATAACTAGATATAACAGCATCACAAATTGAGGCACCGGTCCGCCCATAAATAATCGCCCCAAACCTGCAAAAGATAACCCTGCTATAAGTGGAACGCCTACATCTTGCCAATACCATCGCCATTTTTCTTTGCGCAATAATCTACGGTGCATTATTGGAATTTCAAAAAAGACATATCCGATGTTCAAAACAAGCCACACACTGGCTGCGCCAGTAGCGCCATAACGCCTAGTCACATAAATGATGAGCGGAACAAGAATACTCACCGCAATTATATTTTTAAAAACAGATAGTTTGGTCCAGCCAAATGCCAGTTGCAATGCATACGGAGGATTCATTAGGCCGTTAAGTGCCGTACCACAAATCAGAATGCTTACCAGGAGATGAGTTTTTTCCGCAGTTGCAGGGTTCTGTGTCCAGAGAAGGAGAATTTCATATGAAAATAAAGCTATAACGATAGCGACGGGCAGAATTAGGACTGCCATAAACTGGCAGCTTTTATGATAGAGTCGTTTTAATCCATCCTGATCATTGATAGCGACTAATTGTGTAAATCGCGGATAAATACTGTAAAAAACGGGAGTAAAAAGGCGCCCAAGACTCATCGCTACCATACTGGCCAGCATGTAATAACCAAACATTTCAAGAGAGAGCATCTTGCTTAATATAACTTTATCCATCTGAGTAAGAATTACCGCCAGGATAGTAATTCCACTCATTCCGGCAGTAAACCTCCAGATACTCTTGAGGAGTTGCTTTTGAAAAACTGCTTTGTTATCACCAAGCGGTAGCCTGCGCCAAAGAAACAGCGCTAAAAAAAAAGTATTTATTATGCCGATAACTATTTGCCATAAAAAAAAGGCCTGAATTGTTGGAGAAACCAGCCACAAAATCAGAACAGCTCCGGCACCGCGTAATGTGCTTATACCAACATTAATCGCGTTAAGCAGAACCTGTTTCTGTAACCCCATCAACCCTCCAGAGTAAAATCCGACCGGCATCTGGAGAGCCATTACGAATCCCATGATTAAAATCGCCTGTTCGATGGTTTTGGGAGATAACCGCCCTGCTTTAACCCACTGATGTGCAATAAACGGTGACAATGACACAACGATAATCCCGACAAGGACAGCGACAATCCAGTAAAACACTTCCAGCGTGCGGACAAGATTGCGCATTTCTTGCTCTTTACGCGGCAATACTGAAAGTCGCGCCATCTCACGGTTTAAGGTACTGCTTAATCCCAGATCCAAAAGGCCGAACACTATCAGAAGTGTGGAAAAAACTCCAACCAGACCCCACGATTCAATCCCCATGAATTTGATATAAAACGGGATAAAAATCAATGCCATGAGGGCCTGCCATATACTCCCGGCAAAATTTGCGACAATGTTTTTTTTGAGCAGGTTCATAATGACTTTAAAATCTCTTCAAAAGATAACTACATTACTTTTGATCTTGATGATTCAACATAATTTTTGCTAATTCACTTATTGTTGTAGTAGCATTCCATCCTAACGAGTTAATTGTCGCTGGATTTGAGACCAATACCTTATACTCCGCCTTAAAGTCTCTCTTCAGTCTGACATAGTGCCGCCAATCCTTATTAATTAGCTTGAAACATTCATCTAACCAATTCTCGATTGAATATGCATGCCCCGATCCAATTGTCGCCTCAAATACCTGATTCTGCTCAATAAGAGTAATAATTCCTTCCACAACATTTTCAGCGAACGTCCATTCTTTCCTTACGGAAATGTCGCCTAACTCAAGAAGTTCCTCACTTCCTTCAGCAATTCGTCTCGCTGCCTGAGCAATTTTCTGGCAGAGGTGCTGTGCTCCCCGTAAGGGACTTTCGTGATGAAAAAGATATCCAACATACGTCTGGATGCCAATGCTGCGAAAGTATCGTGACAGATACACTGAATAGTTTCTGACCGCAACATAAGAACTTCCATGGTCAAAGGGGTCTGCCTCGGATATTGGTTGCCCATTATTAATAAATTGCAACCCGCTTCCCGTAATAAATACTTTACTATTGGGAGACCATCGCCTGACAGATTCTAATATGTTAATAGTACCAGTACCTATAGCGGCATGGTTCTCATAAATCACATCGTGTCTGGTTGTTGATGTGGCCGCAAGATGGAATATCATCTCCGGATGATGACTGCGAATAAGTTTTTCTACAATTTCAGGACAAGCGACATCACCGCGCAGCCAGGGACCACTCCGTGATATGCCGATGACCTCTATCTGTCGGTTGCGACAAGCCTCAGATAAATAGTATCCATCCTGTCCATTGGCGCCGAATATTAGTGCTTTCACCGGCTAGGCACCTTTTCCTTGGAGATGATCTCTATCTTAGGAAGTGGGAATATCAGTCGTGTCCCTCGCTCCAAGATTTCCCGTTCCCGTTCGATGAACTCGTCCTTGAAATGCCACGGCAAAACAAGGTAATAATCAGGATTCATCTTACGCGACTCCACCTCACTAATAATTGGAATGTCAGTACCCAGGGTGTGGGCTCCATATTTGTCAGGGTTTCTTTCTGCAGCATAGTCGATAATTCTATTGTCGATACCGCACCATTGCAGGATAGTGTTGCCCTTGGTTGACGCACCGTAAATATGAATTCTTTTCCCTTCACTCTTGAGTTTCTTTAGTAAAGTAATTAATTCATCACGATGAACATTGATTCTATCCTGGAAATTTTTATAGGGTTTGTCTGTATCCAATTCGAGATCAAACTCGTCCTGGTGCATTGCCCTGATATTTTGAAGGTGGTGTTCATTTTTATATTTAAAGTTTGTACTGTGTGTTGCATAACAGCGTAAACTCCCGCCATTGATGTCATTGAGCGTCACGTTGAAAACTTTCATACCACTCTTTTTTAGAATATATTCGATTACCGCAAGGCTGTAAAATTCCAGATGCTCATGGCAAATCGTATCGTATGAGGTCATTTTTAGCATCATGGGCATATAGGACATCTCGAAAATCCAAATGCCTTCCGGTGTAAGGATGTTTTTTATACCCTTAGCAAACGCGACGGGATCCTCCAAGTCGTAAAACATCGCGATGGAGGTAATGATGTCCATCTTTTTTGTTTTCTGTAAACAGTTCAGAAGTTCATCAGATGGAAATACATCCTGAATGACTGTCACCGCCTGTTTGTCAATCTCCTGAGCAACATCGGATGGGTCAACCCCATATTTTCGGAATCCTTCCGGGTAGAAACCAAACAATGTTCCGTCGTTGCACCCAATATCAAGGACTGAACCACTCGATTTATTAAGTATCGAAACGGCTTCTTTAACAATGCCCTTGAGGTGATTTTTCATGGTATTGTTTGTTCCCGAACGATACCAATAGGCAGAGTATAGAACTTCAGGTGGCACCGTATGTTCCATTTGCAGCAGGCCGCAAGCCTTCTCATCCTTCGTAGGGTCACATCGTACGAGAGACAGAGGAATTTTTCTCGTGGGAGGCATTTCCTTGCCCGGTTTGACAAACGAACCTTGAAGATACTGATCACCAAGATTGATTACGGGTGTCAGAGATGTTGATCCACAGACTCGGCAGCTTTTTCGAAATGTTAGATGCATTTTTGCCTCCTATGATAAAAAATTACTCCAATTTTTTAAAAAATCTTCTCAACTGTTTTAATACAAGGTTCAGTAATGTACTGCTCTCCGTTAAACAACTAAAAAGTTAGGGACTTTTTGTCAAACATCGTCACTCGGAACTTTATAAAAAAATACCGGAGGCACAGAAAGATACCTTCTCTGCACCCTCGGTATTAAATCTTACAGTACTACCATAACGGTGCTGGATGCTTCGCCGTCGCCAGGTTTGTTGACAGCGACGATACGGTATTCCAGTTCCTTGCCTCGCGGCTGCTCAACTAACGTTGCTTCGGTGATAACGGCGGTAGCAACCTCTTCCCAGGCTCCGGCAGGCCGCTCACGCCTCATTACCTTATAAGCTGCAGAGGAACAACCACCATCGGCAGGGGCTTTCCAATCTAAAAAGACCCAGCCTTCACCCTGTTTTGGCGCTTCCAAAAGTCTCGATTGCCTAGGCGGAGTCAAAGCAGTAGCGGTCTGTCGACCAGCCCAGCCAATGAGCTTCAGTTTAGCGTCATCAAAATTGACTGTATTTTCAGCATATAGAATATTAGACTTTGAAGCTTTGATCAAATCTTCCAAAGCGTCATCCTTTGCAGTCGTTGCTGTTTCCGCATGGGCTTTCTTTGCCAGTAGAACTTCGCACCTGTTCTTATAAACTAATGATTTCATTCCGAGAACTATCGGATGAATTGGCGGTTTCGGATACACCGGCCTGTTTGCCAACAAAACACGCCGCAACGGTTCTGCTAAGGCAGCAATGTCAGCTTCTTTTTTAGGAAATATCGCCATATTATTCAAAGTCCAAACGCACTCCGTGCCCGTCGGTTGCGCTTATCCGCGAAAAGACCCGCACCCACCTATTAAAAATGCCAAACAATTTGACTGAACTGCGCGAGAATATATCCCGCCAACCAGCTCTACTGGCTTTGAGCACTCTAAGGCTCTTGGGAGCATGGCTTGTTCTCTTGCGCCAGCTTTCTCCTCTGGGTCGCAATAATCTTCCTTCTGCTTGTAAGCTCAGCGAAGTCACCGTCGTTAGCATCTTCCGGCCCCGCGTCAGACCCAAATTCCAACGGCTGGCCGGCCTCGATAGCTTTGATCCTGGCAAAATATTCGCGACCAAACGCTACAAATACGGCAAGCATGAGTGAAACCACCCCAGCTAATGCAGTTTTCTTAGTGGTTCCTCGGGGCATTTTTGTCTCCGGCACGATCGCCCTATCCAGAACCTGAATAGTCGGCATGCTCTTGACCTCTTCGATCTTGGCAAGCTCATATTCCTGACACAAGAGCTCGTAGAGCATTTCTTTGATTCTTGCTTCTCGGGCGGGAATATTCACAATGTTGCTCAACTGTCGTTCTATCTCTTTGAGCCGATTCTCCAGGAACACCCTTTTGCTTGTGGCCTGTCCCGAGGACAGCCTCTTATTCTGCTGATCCAGCTCATCGACATAGGCGTTGGCCATAGCCGCTGCTCTATTAGGGTCTTTGTCCCTCACTGTTATGGTGACGATACCTTCGTCGGAAACTTTAATCGTGGTGTTCTTTATTAACTTTTTCCTGGCATCTGATTTGTATTCTTTATTGCCGTAGACCTCCATCAGGTCAAACTTATCGACAATCGCATCGGCGACGGCTCGGCTCTCGAGGATGCCTACGTACATATCTGCGATACTGGTGACATCGATAGCCTTGCGCAGTATAGAGTCTTTTCCGCCTCCCAATCCACCAGCTAATGCCGACTCTTTTTGTAGAATGTCTATGGGAGGCACTACTGAGGTGGTAGCAGAATAGGTCTTCGGCAAGCAGAGGACCACAATTGCCGTTGTTACCACGGCAACTGCGCAGATCAATACTATCATTCTGCGAAATTTGTAAACTACACGTAGATAATCAAGAAGATTTATCTCATCGTCTTGAAGCGATTGTCGGTGCTTATCGCTGTCCAAACTTTGGTTTTGAATATCGTCCATGAGAAGCGATTTTACCGTACAAAACCCGAAGGCACACTCCTCGCCTTATGGATAAGCCGAGCGATGCCTAAATCGTTGTTCGCTGTCCGCGTCTACCATTGCAAACACACAACATACTAACACACCGCACTTGACTGTCAACACATTTTCCTTTTTTTCGCTAACATGCTTGCTGCCGGCAGCCAACTGCACGCTGCAGAATCCAGCCATACTCCGTCCCGGTCGGCTGCCGGCCGCTGTTAATATGGACAAAACACTTGAAGGCTAATCTCGAGCAACAATCACGAGAGCGGTTTGACGAAGAAAGCAAACCTCCGTATTGTTCGTTGCCGAAAGACGCCCCCATTTAGACTGCCGAAGTTGAATACGATCGCGGGCACGGATATTTCTATCGTGCATCCATCATTACAAAACGGTTAATCGCATCTTCACCTGTGTTGTTAATCTGGGCTATTGCAAACATAAACAGTAAGATGGAAAGAACCATTCATTTCGTAAGAAGCCTCTTAGCCCCCAAGCAGGCGGATACCCATTTGTGTTCTTCGGCCAACAATTGCGAAAAACTTTACCTTTTTATTGGACTATCCGCGTCAGAGTCTGGCCGGGGATTCTCGGGCAAGGCCTCTCTGGGCTATTGCTTGGGTTCATAGTTTATCTGATTCCGGCATAGTAGCGAGATTTACAGGACGCTGTCCTATTCCTTGCCCTGCCTGCGACAATTGATAATGCCTGCCAAAGCAGATACCCCGATGCACGCGATGCCGGCTGCTTGAAAAACGCCGACCAGCCACGGTGCGGGCGGTTCCAAGTTCAACATTTCGCAAACGTGATTTATAGATGCAGCCCGCGCCAAAATGAAAGCCAGCGTTATGACAATGCCGCAGAAAGGCAGCCATCGCTGTCGCCATACGCCGCGCATCGCCCATCCTGTGAACACTGCCAAAGCCAGACTTATTGTTGCAAGGCCTGTCACAAACCACATTTGAATAGCTCGCCGCTGAGAATACCATCCGTGCCTTTTGGCCACTTCTCTGGCGACCGCCTCTATCAAAACGTGAAGGTCCAGTTGCTTATTGATGCCCAGCACTAACAGACCGACCGCGAGGCTCCACCAAAAAACACGATGCCCTCGATGGGATTCTGCGCAGCGTGCGTAAAGACAGCAAAGTAAAGCTGTAGCGATAAATGCGCCGGCCATCAGCCAGCCTGTGACGGTGGAGTCGTCGATTGCCAGTCTCCATCTACCATACACCGTGACGCCAAGCGTCAGAATTGCCATGCTAATGCCCACAGGAAACTGCCAATCCGATTTATGCCCGTTCTCTTTGCGCAAGTGATTCTACGTATTTTGACGGCGAAGGCAAGTTTTTGGTCTTTTGTGTTCCTCTTGAAGTCGCATTTTGCGGCTTCAAGCTCTGGCTGGTGCGGTCGGCACTGAAGTGCTCTAAAGTGTCTAAAGTTAAATTTTAGGCACTTTATGGTCACTCCAAATTTTAGGCACTTGATTGGATGGGCACTTTAGTCACTCGACACTTTAGGCACCCCGCGCTGTGGGCCGCGAGGAGAAAATCAAAAAGGCACACAGCTAGTGGCTAAGCCACGAGCTGCGCTGGCCGCGGGGAAGACAGTTGTGCCGGCTGAAAAAATTCCACGCGGATTGCTGTGCTAATTTGCGTTTAGGTCCTAAAACAGCCTTGTTCTTAGCCTTGTGTGAGCGGATATGGGAAAGAACCCACGTGTACTTAATCGCTGCTTTTGAAAACTCTTGACTTTTACGGGTTAATACGATACTATACTACTAAAATCCATTCTGGGGGGTCCGCTTCAGACGGAACAGAATGGGGGGTGGCTTAAGGAATCCCTATCACATAAGCAGGTCAAACTGTTTGTTTATGCGGTGGTGAGGATTATGAAGCAACGCGATTCAATATTTCCCGGAGTGCAGAGTCTAATCTTAACCGTGGCGGCTATAACCGGCGGTTTGTTGCAGACATCTTATTGCCGGACTGCCAGTCTTGAGCACGTTACTCTTTTTATTCAGCATACGCCCACTGAAGGCGGCACGATAACTCCCAGTGCGGGTGTTCACCACTTCGCACCGAATTCCCAGGTCACTTTGACAGCGGTTCCACGGTCGGGCTACCAATTCGTCTACTGGCTGGGCGACGTCGGCGACCCAACCGCCGGCAGCACAACCGTGCTCCTTGATAAGCCGAAGGTTGTTATTGCAGTATTCGAATCACTCGAACAGGACTATTGTGCCCGTGGTTCATCCGCCGGTGCCGGTGGCGCAGGTGGCGGTATGATCGCGGCGGGATCGGAGTTCGGTCAGCAGGGATGGATGCAATCTCACAGCCGACCCATAGAGCCGACAAGGCCGAGCCTGCCATATTTCCCGGCAGCGGACGTACCCGAACCAGGGACGCTTCTCTTGCTGGGCTTAGGCGCAGTCATTGCCCGCAAGAGAATAAGCGCTGATCCGTGAAACTCAGAATAATCGTATTCTATCAAGTGAGAGGTTGGCCGAGCCGTCATTGACATCGCTAATTCAGACGTACTCGGCAAAATACAACACGTACGGCCCTGTCTATTTTACCGATGCACAAGCACGCTCTGTCCTACGTACCTTTTCCAGACTGTTCACCAATCCTTTACCCGCGTACGCAGTTGTGCAATCACCTTGTTTTCATCTTCACTTTCGTAGACCACGTATAGCCTGAAGGACTGGACAAAGTACTTGGCACACTTGCCTACCAGACTATATCCTATATCCCAGAATGACTTCGGTTCTGCCTTCTCATCCTTGAAAATCCAAATTTGCTCCTCCTCGTCTTCATGTTCTCTTGTTCTCAGTTCGTCAGCTTTCAGGTTAGTTATCTCAGACGCTCTATACTCTCTTGGAGCTTTCATAATCGTTATCTTTGGGCTGCAGAGTATGAACTGACCAAGAGGAATATCGAATTCTTTACTGAGGCTTTTGAGGCCGTTCTGACATCTTTCAAAAAAGACCGTGCCGTCGTTATGTCTACTTCCCGGTTCCTCACATACCTGTGCTTCCTTTATGAGTTTGGGCGGCTTGCGGCTTTGTATTGAGCAAGCTAATGCTCTGATTACGTTGTCTTCATCTTCGTCACCCTTATGGTCTACAGCCTTTTGGATGATTTCGTCGACAATTGCGTCTGTGAATGTAAGCAATCCGTCAGACTTGGCCAAGTCCTTCACTTTTTCTCCATTTAGTGGGATACGGTAGCGCTCTTCATTTCGGTCTCGTAATCTTCTCAGCAGTTGACGACAAGCCTCTTCCAACCCGAAGATGGTTTTGTGATAGTATACTGCGCGATACATGAAGAACCGTGCAAGTAAGAAATGCTCGATCGCAGGCATCGCTTTCTGTGAAAAGCCCAGAGTCTTTTCCGGGCTCGCTCTAAGATTGTTCAGCAGATAGTTGATGTCTATGTGCCCATAGGGAACGCCGGTAGCGTGTGAGTCCCTCAACAGATAATCCCAGCGGTCTATGTCGAAACTACTGTGAACGAGTTTACTTAACTGTGCATCTGCTGTGACCGAACGTGTGAAGATATCCGCTACAATCTTTGCTTGTTCCGGACCGCCTAAGGCCTTCAGTAGATCAGTGCGTTGTGTAACGATGAGGGAGCCAAGTTCATCGTGCGGTGGGTACGGACTTTTCTGCCTGTCCATTGGGTGTCGTATCCCCTCGACTATTTCCTCTGTTAGTATGACCGAATCAAGCCCTTCCAT
>Ga0315296_10001891_pt1 | contig 18115 bp, 15 predicted proteins | sample YL17G14_18_MG_FD_203921 | JGI IMG/M metagenome (GOLD analysis project Ga0315296, IMG submission 203921) | Sediment microbial communities from Yellowstone Lake, YNP, Wyoming, USA - YL17G14_18 | ecosystem: Environmental > Aquatic > Freshwater > Lake > Sediment | place: USA: Wyoming | collected... | reverse complement strand
ACCATTCCAAGTCACTACTGCTGGAATTGAACAAGGAATTATTGACCCGCAATAGTAGTAATCACAACCGTCGTGGGCAGAACGTTTTGTATGGTGACGGCCGAGCCGAATTCTTAAGGACACGTCGGGCCGGCATCTTAGAAGATGACATTTACACGCTGCAGAACGTCGATATCTACGAAGGCCGTGAAGTCCCTACCTGCGAAACCGACTTCTTCCTCGCCCCGTAATTAACGTTTATATGTCACGCAGTGCTCAACGCGACGTTTTTTCTATCCACTTTAGAAGGTCGATTTCCGCAGCGTTTTCTTCGGCTATTACCTCTGCTGGCGATTTTGGATTCTTAATCTCGGTAAGGTCCTCGAGTTTTACGCCGGAAAAGCCAACCTTGCCGTTGGGATCTGGGCAGCTAAATCTAACCCATACTGTGATTGTATCTACGCCAGCGGGCAACGTGATATGGGAACTGTCAAAGCCGCCGGGGGCATCCTTACCGCTAAATACCAGTGCGAAATCTCTTTTGGTCGTACTACCTGGGCCGTAGAACGCGATGCGCCGTCCTTCAGGACCACGACCTCCATCTGGCAAAGGAGCTAATCCTGCCAACTGCTCGGCGCTCAGGTCGTTTCCGCTGGGGGTTGGAGCAGCGTGTAATGAAAGTGACCAATCGCCTTTTGAAGAATCCATGTCCTGTGTCGTCAGGCAGGCGGTCAATCTATAAGTATGGCCCGGCGTCAGGCCGAGGAATTTCCGGTACACGCCGTGCACAACACCGTTCGGCAGTGATTTTATGACCTGGTAGAAAGGTAGGCTCAAGAGGCCGAGCGCAGGATTATACCCCTCAACAAAGGGATACCTTTCGGCCTGGTCAAAGGCTCGTCGGTCTGTGTTTGCTGTACTGCTCCAAGCCGTCCAGTTCGGGGCGATAGCATTGGTAAATGGGATGCCGTATAACTCTTCTTGGCAATGGCCGCCTCTGCTAACATGAGTACCGGCGGCATTCGAGGGCAGGTTGCTGCGAAATCCGATTACGCGAGCATCCATATCGTCAACATCAATCCGGTGCTTTTTCCTATCAATTACGAAAATCGTCGATGTTCCAGAAAGACGCTGCGTAAGCGTATCACCAAATTGCGTCCAGGAAAGATTGAGCCAAATATAATCATATCCACCCGGTGGATTTGTCCAGCGAAGTAGAACTTCCTCCCTTTCCTGGTCGTACGAACAGCTCAAGGATAGGGGTGGTTTTGGAATGCCCAAACCTGTCTCTGTGCCCGCCAGGGCGTACTCGTATTGTGGCAGCGGCAGTCTCACGGCGGCTCCCGAAGCGCTGACCCTATACCCGCCAAGCCATAGGACGCGGCGGTCATATCGCACCACTTGTGTCTGCCTGGAGAGGTTCCAGTTGATGCTCTCTGCCAGACGCTGTGCAACCGATTCACCCGATTCGCCAGGTAAGGTTTGAATTGAGATGTGTGACACTGTCCTGTTTAGCGTTCTTGCCAAAACCAACGAACCGCCAGATGCACTACCTTCAAAAGAAAGGTCCCAGGTCGGGATCCGAGATCGGCTGCTGTAAACTTCTTTATGTCCTACCGCAAGAAGGATAACTACGATAATTGTTGTTGGTATTGATAAACTTCTATTTTTCATACCGGATAAACTCCTTTTGTTTTGGAAAATGCGTATTTGTTAGTTTGGGTAACACGTGTGGATCCCGGGACTGCCCGGGCAAAGTTCACCTTGGGTTTCACGCGTCCCAGGGCCCAAGTGAGCCTCCCGCCGTCGCCACCATATGCCTTGATGCGTATTGGCTACGCAGTCGTATCTTTCAACCCTCCAGCACCAATAGCCCGTGCACCCTTCTCCCTGTTTGTCAGGCCCTACGGCGTCATTTTGGGTACAGTGAAATGTATCAACGAAACGCTCTTTGCCGTAAAGTTGCTTTATAGTTAACCTAACCCTAAACTGATTCACGCCTCCTTCCCAGACGCACAGACCGACACGGGTTCCGCCCGAGGCCCCGGATGGTGTGTACCACCAATTAAACGCCCTAAAGGGCGAATGTGGGGGGCAGAAATGCCTCGTGTCGTCATAAGCGGCCAGCTTGTTTCCACAATCATCGTATATGGGCGACGGGTCGCCAGGAAAGAAGTCCATTGAATAGACTGATGGGGGCGGCGTGATGACATCGATGGTATCCCCTGTATCCGCAGCGCCGCATTGGGCCTTGACAACATAAGTCCCTCGTTCCGCAACCCAATACAGCGTTGTGGTAGTGCCCCACTTGGGCCAGACGTATGCAATTCCCGGCTGGCTTACAATTGTCCAGGATGGTTCCTCTATAGGAAATGAGTACCCTGTCGGAAGCGGCTTTGCCTGCAAGGTGAGAGTATCGCCCGGACATACCACGTATAAGGGCCCTTCATCGTCGGTACCTAGCTCTACCACCTTGTCAACCTTTACTGCTATGACAAGGCGGGTGCAGGTGCCAGACTTGTCAGGGCCAAGACCAGCGCACGAATCATGGTCCCAAACGGTCAATCTGACTGTGTATGTCCCCGGACTCGTATACTTGTGATAAGCGATAGCATCGCCAGGACTTTCACAATACAAGGGACTACCGTCACCGAAATTCCAGCAATACATTCTTATCCCGTTTCTTAGCTGGCTAACACCGCAGGACTGACAGGTGATCAAAGGACAGCCTGTACAGCCGCCGGGAGGACAAGCATCCGGGTCCTGGGACCCACACGCGTTGAAAGTTAGAGAGCAGCCAACACACACGTACGAATCCACCGATAGGTTAGCCACTGGTGCGCTACCGGTGCAGCCGTAGGTCTCGCAGGCACCAAACATCACTACTGCGAAAATGTAAGCACCCATTAAGACTCTCGAGTTCATTTGGTCTCTCCTGTTCTGTTTAGAGACTCCCAGTATTTCGAAAGACTCTGCGCAAGTGTAATCATCTTGGAGTCGGGATAGTCGTTAGGTAGTCTCCGGCAGATATTCTGTATTATTTCGCCAGCATCACCTATTGGAATGCGTTTGCAAGTTGCCAATTCGTTAAAGCACTGAGCAGTCCTGAACAGGGCCTGGTCGGCCCGCTCGTAGTCTGGCCAATTACCAACTACCTGCTCATAATACTCTATGGCCTTTTCATACTCCTGGAGCTGTTGATGACATAACCCGGCCATAAAGTGTGCGTCTGCGGTGGCGTAACGCGTTTCAGGTAACTCGTGTATGATCCTGTCCAATGTACCTGTGGCTTTTCGGAAATTAGATTTGGCCTCGGCGGTCTTGCCCTGGTTTTCAAAGCTAAAGGCTTGATTGTAATATTGCTCGCCAAGCATAAATATCGCCGTCGGTAACTCCGGCTGGTCGCTAAAATCAGCGATTAAAATATCGACCGTTTTATCAGCAGCGGCGTAATTTCCAAGGGCGATATTTGTCTTTGCAATATCCATTTTTGCCCACATCGCCTGCACATCCTTTGGCCAGCGGTCGATAACGTACTGGTCAAGCTCATTCGCCCGGCCGTAGTTTGCTAACTTGCGATACTCCCAGGCCGTATCGTGAATGGCCCTTGCGATGTAGGTGCTCCAGGAAAAATCAGCAATTAATTTCTCAACGGCAGCTTCAGCGCCGGAGTCATCTCCCAGAGCGAGATATGACTTTATCAGGTCAGCTTGCGCCCACAATGCGTGCTCAGCTTTAGGCCAGTTTTTTACTAGATGCTTATAAAGCTGTTTTGCCTTCTCATATTTTTTCAGGTCACGACAGTACTGACCTGTATCCCAGATAGCCCTGGCTATCAATGGACTATCATTGAAGTTGGTAAGCAATTCCTCAACGGCAGTTTCAGCGGTAGTATTGTCTCCTTGTGCAAGATATGACTTTATCAAATCCGCTTGTGCCCACAAAGCATGTTCGGCTTTAGGCCAGGTCTCTACCACGAATTGATACAACTCATTAGCCTTTTTGTATTTCTGCGCGTAGCGATAGTGCTGCGCTATATCGTGAACGGCCCTTGCTGTAAGCGCATGCCCAGAATAATTGGTAAGTAATTTAGCGGTAGCAGTTTCAGCATTGGGTTCGTCACCTTGATCGACGCAATACTTTGCGATATCCATTTGCCCCAGTACCGCGTAGTCGCTCTCAGGCCACGTAGCTACCACATATTGGTCTAATTCGTTAGCTTCTTGGTGTTTATTTACGCAGCGATACCGATATGCTATGTCGTGAACTGCCTGAGTTATACCCTTGTGGCCTAAGAAGTTGGCAAGCAACTGGTTGTAGGCTGCCTCTGCCAGCGGGTATCTGTGCCAGGCAATGTAAAGAAAGGCAAGCTGCTTTTGAGCCGCAAAGGCATTATCAGTGCCTGGGTACTCGGTTACGATTTGCAGATAGATTGCCTCAGCCTGCTCGTACTGACCCTTTTCGAGCAAAGTCTCTGCCTGTTCGAGTTGAGCCGGGACACCGGCAAAAGATAATGGGGTTAGCAGAGAAGCTAAGATAAGACATAACAACCAGATGCGGGGCGAATGTTTGCTGGCCATAGCGAACCTCCTGCGCAATTGCGCTCGCCTGAAGGTTGCCCGATCAACGGCAGCATGGCTGACTGAATACTTTATTTTTTCGCCTTTAGATTTGTGCAAAATCAATGATGCTTATATGTTGTAGTCTCACTGGAAAATCTATCTATATTTAAGATTACCCCCCCCCGTAGCGCAATTGTCAAGAGAATTTCTTTAAAAATTTGGGTTTTATGCAGCACTTGTGTAAGTTCTGTTGCTGGCAGGACTTACCAACACTACTAGCGAATTAAGGGGCGTAGATTAGGGGCCAATAAAATTGGGGCGGGAAAACCCCGGCCACAAGGGCCGGGGCTAAACAGGCAGGGCGGTAAAACCGCCGGCTAAATATTGGCCAGGCAGATTCGGGCGTTTCTTTTCAGGCTGGCAAGGCCAACGCGCTTAATTACCGAGTCAGCAAAGGCTGCTTCGAAATCTCTTTCGTTCATATCCAGAATCTGCTGCAAGCTCAGCGCGGCTCTGTCACGATAAAACTTGAATTCCTTGTTGCGGCACACAGAAGCTTTCTGCTGGTAGGGACAAGCCAGCACACATTCATCGCAGCCAAACAGCCGGTCGCCTATCTTTTCGGCCAATTCCGATGGCATCGTACCTTTGTGCTCGATTGTCAAATAGTTGATGCAGTTATTGGCGTCGAGTTGGCCATCGGCTCGCAAAGCACCGGTCGGACAAGCATCGATGCACTTAGTGCAGGTTGAGCAATTTACAGCGACTGACGGAGGAGATTCTTCGCTTCGCTCAGAATGACAATAGGTTGGCTGGTCATATTGGAGTTTAACGGTCGTGATTATTTCGCCCAGAAATGTCTGCGGGCCCAGAACGGGATTTATTAGCATGTGATTTCTTCCGATAAAGCCCAGGCCGGCTCTGGCGGCCAATGCCCTCTCAGCTACCGGAGACGAATCAACGCATATCTTGAATGTATGGCCTCGAACGGCAGGAGAACCAACAAAGTCAGTTAGTTTGCGCAGGCGCGTCTTTATGAAAGGGTGATAATCTTCATATTGGGCGTAACTTGCGACCCGACCTGTTGGTGCGGCCGCGTCCGGCTGATTCTGTCTCGGCGGCTTGTAGCTTAGGCCCACGACTATCACCGACTGGGCGTTTTCCACAAGCTTGGCAGGATTCATCCGCTTGTCGAGATTTCTGTGCATATATTTCATCTGACCTGCAAAGCCGGATGCCAGCCACTTGTTGAGTAATTCAACCTGCCGGCTGTCTATCGGTGAGGCGTCAGTTACGGCGACCAGGTCGAAGCCTAATTCAATCGCTTTGTTCTTTACGCTATCTGTCAAGCTCATCCCAGCCGATTATACTACATTCGACCACAAGTCGCACGGCCTGCGTGAACAGTATGTCACAACCTTTCGATAAGCGGGCTTTCAATTTCGGCTTTTCATAGCCTGCCCGGCCGGATAGAATGAATCTGTTCTGTAAATGCGTGGTTAGGTTGATGTTCCAGGGTGTCGGACCAAGGTATTGTGCTGCTCTGGCCTATCTTGACTGTGTCCTTCAGCCTGGTCGCACGAAGGGAGTACTAAGTTATGGGCTCGAACTTGGGCGTATTGCCGCAGCCGTTGCGCGGCATTATTCCGCCGATGGTCACGCCGCTCGCTGACCGGGATAGTCTTGACGTTGCGGGCCTGGAACGGCTGATCGAGCATATCTTATCCGGCGGTGTGCACGGGTTATTTATCCTGGGGACGACCGGCGAAACGCCGAGCCTCAGTTGCCGTCTAAAGTTCGAGCTTATCGAACGCGTTTGCTCGCAGGTTGCAGACCGGGTGCCGGTATTGGTCGGAATTACCGACACATCGTTTGTGGAGTCGCTGAACCTTGCCCACAAAGCAAAAGATGCCGGCGCACAGGCTGTGGTGTTAGCGCCGCCATATTATTTTCCTGCGGCGCAGGCCGAGCTATTGCAGTACCTTGAGCACCTAACGCCTGAACTGCCGCTGCCATTATTTCTATACAATATGCCGACCGTTCCCAGGCCGGTCTTCGAGCCTGCGACCGTGCGGGCCGCGGCTGAGCTGCCCGGTATTGTAGGTTTGAAAGACAGCTCCGCTGATATGGTCTATTTTCACCAACTTCAGCTAATCTTAAGCGAGCGGCCGGACTTTTCGCTCTTGATGGGACCTGAAGAGCTATTGGCTGAGGCGATTTTACTGGGCGCCCACGGCGGGGTGTGCGGAGGAGCCAACCTTGTTCCACAGCTTTATGTTGACCTGTACAATGCGGCGTACGCCGGGGACCTGCCGAGCGTAAAGTCTCTACACAAAAGGGTGATGCAGATAAGCAGCACCATCTATGCGGTGGGCCGGTACGAGTCGAGTTTTCTAAAGGGCCTAAAGTGTGCTCTATCCTGCATAGGCATTTGCAGCGATTTCTTAGCGGAACCGTTTCGCCGATTTGGCAGCGCCGAGCGTGATATAATTCGCCGGCATTTAGAAGAGCTTGGCATTACGCCGGGAAGGTGAAACTGAACTTGAAAGGGGCGAAGATTATGCCGGCAAGCCTCAGTGCGATTGATATCGGCATCTTGCTTATTTATTGCTGTGTTGTGGTCGCGATGGGCCTGTATTATGAGCGCAGGTCCCGCACGGCGGAACAATTTATGGTTGCCGGTCGTACCATTCCCGCCTGGGCGGCGGGCCTGGCGGTGATGAGCACTTATACCAGCAGCATCTCATATATCGCTACGCCCGGCAAGGCCTTCGATACCAACTGGCATCCAATCATCTTCTCGCTTTGTATCTTCCCTGTGGCTTGGTTTGTCTGCAAGTATGCTGTGCCTTATTATCGAAGGATGAAGTCGATCTCGGTTTATAGCTTTCTGGAAGAAAGGCTTGGCCGGTGGGGGCGTGTGTATGCGGCGTTATCATTTTTGCTGTATATGGTTGGGCGTGTCGCAGTAATTCTCTACCTGGTCGGCCTACTTTTCAGCACATTTGTTCCCTGGAATATCTGTATTGTGATCCTGGCGATCGGACTTGTCACCATTATTTACACGCTGCTTGGTGGAATGGAAGCGGTCATCTGGACGGATGTAGTGCAGTCGGCGATTATGATCGTGGGCATAGTTTTCTGCGCCGTCATTTTGTCCGCAGAGATTTTCGCCGGGCCGAATCCTCTGATTCGGTCGGCTCTTACTGCGAACAAATTTAGCCTCGGTAGTTTAGAATTATCCCTGTCTTCTCGAACGGTTTGGGTAATGATTATTTATGGCCTGACAGAAAATCTCCGGAATCTGCTGGCAGATCAAAACTTTGTTCAAAAATACGGCTCGGTTCCCACAGAGCGGCAGGCGAAACGCTCGATATGGATTGCGATGCTGATTTACATTCCGCTGACGGCGATCTTTCTTTATATCGGGACGGCACTTTTTGCCTTTTATTCGCCAGGTGGTCGGCAGCTTGGCGCGGGGATAACCAGAGGAGACGAGGTTTTTCCTTACTTTATCGCGACGCAGGTGCCGGCTGGACTGAAGGGCTTGGTTATCGCCGCGATTGTAGCAGCGGGGATGAGTACCATAGACTCAGCGCTAAATTGCTCGGCGACTGTTTCACTGCTGGATTTTCACAAGGTATATATTAATCCGGGCATAGGGGAGCGTGCCAGCGTGACATTTCTGCGTCTGGCCACGGTCGTGTGGGGCTTATTGGGGACAGGTTTTGCCATACTGATGATTCGGGCAAAAAGCGCGCTGGATGTTTGGTGGCAAATCTCCGGCATCTTCGGCGGCGGAATCCTGGGACTGTTTATTTTGTCGCTACTGAAAGTTCGACTTCGTCTGTGGCAGGGACTTGTCGCGATCGGCGTGAGCATAGCTGTAATTAGCTGGGCAACCTTTGCCCGTAATCTGCCTGCCTCCTGGAAATGGGCGCAGTGCGACATCGAAGGCATTATTGTTGGCGCGGTGGGAACAGCGGCGCTAATGGTGGTTGCCATTTTCTTTGGCTTGACAAATCGCTGGCGCCGGTGTGTGGCAAACACTTAAGGGGTTTTCATTATGGCAGAGGTAGGATGGACTTCAGCGGCTCGACTGAGCTGGCCGAAGTCCCATGCGGTCTATTTAATGCGATTCTGCTTGCTCACGATGGTGCTGCTGCCGGTTTATGGTTACGGAAAAGTCATCGTGGAGTGGGACTTTACGCAGGGGACACACGGCTGGACAGCAAATAAGAGCGTGGACAATTTGACTTCTTCAGCACAGGGCCTGCTTGTCAAGTCGGTGGGCCAGGACCCCTGGATAGAAGGACCGCCGGTGGACTTGCCTGGCGATGGATTGACACGTGTAACGATACGAATGAAATCCAATGCCGACGCCGGCGGGCAGCTATTCTATGGCAGCGCTTTTCGTGAGGAACAATCTGCCCGATTCACCGTGCAAAGCGATGGCCGGTGGCACGATTACCTTCTGGTGATTCGTGACAAGCTGGGTCCGGGCACACGTTTTCGTCTCGATCCCTGTGGAGGTGAAGGCGAAGTAACGGTCGCCTATATCAAGGTCGAGACGATACCCAAAATGGTCGCGCCGGTGCTGCAAAAGCCGGAAAGAAAAACCGTCGGCGAGCTTATTTGCGTCAGATCAGAAACGCTGGAGCTTCAGCATTATAAAACCGGATGGGGCCGCTTCGTCATCAAAGTCGCCGGCGTGGAAATGGCAGCAGGATATGAAAAGGAACCGGTCGGGCTTTTATTTGATGACCGCGCCGAATGGCTTAATCTTGCTGACGCAAATACAACATTTTACAGCAAGGGCGTAGATGAATTTACCTGCAAGGCGGTGCTTAAAGATAGCGCCGGGGCAACGTGGCAGATACAAAGGCGTTTTAAGGCCGGCCAGCCGTCAGGGACACTCGTCGTGGAAACCGAATTCAAAGTGGACAACGATAGGGACGCTGTCTATTTGCCCTGGCTGACGATTTTCCCTGGCCTGGGGACATTCGGCCAAAAGAAAGATCAGGGCTTGTTCGCGGGCCTAGAATATCTCTGTGATGAGCCAAGCAGCAGCGAAGCCGACATCGAGACGCCGGAACATATCCGCCGGGCGCCCGACCCGATTAAAGCTACCTTTCCCCTTATGGCAATTGCAAATGATGGCAGGTATGTTGGCCTGATCTGGGAGCCGTCAGAAATGGCGGCGGCGACTTTTGATTCGCCGGACCGGATTTACAATTCTGGTGCCCACGTGATGGCGGTATCAGCGCCGGCGATAGGGCAGATCCGCTCTGAGAACGAGTTTTGCGCTCACACGCCTTTTAAGCTCCAGGCGAACAAGCCCATAAAAGTCACTATGCTAATAATCGGCGGCAAGGGGAAAACAATTGTCCCGGCAGTCAAACACTATGTCACTCGGAAGGGTCTGGCTGACGTGCCGCAATTCGAAGGTGCCTTTGACGCGGCGGTGACTCTTCTCGCGCACGGCTGGCTGGATTCGCAGATAAACCAGCATTTCCTTTTTAGGCACGCGGTTTGGGGCAACAGTTTCCCGCCCACACCCGCAGCCGATGCGGCGATGTTCATCGACTGGCTGAGCACCTACGCCAAAAACGCTGAACTTGCCCGCAGACTAAGTGACGCTAAAGATCAAGCGCTGCAGAAAATCCCGCCGAGCCAGCCCTTCTCCAGCGCTATCTCGCACGCGCATCTGCCGACATCGCCTTTTGTTTTCGGCAGACTCAGCGAATATGTGCAGGCAAGATACGGCGAAGCGCTACATCTGCTGGGGAGCTTCGATGAGGCGGGCATAAAACTCTATAGGCCCGGCGGAACCGACTATTCGCGGACTCATTTCGCAAAACATGCTAACGGCTTTTCAGGCGGCGACATGGTCAGGATTCTGGAAGGCGCAGCGCTGTCGGCAGATAAAGAACTTATCGAAAAATCGCTGGAGCTGCTTGATAAGCAGACGGGTTTGTACGCGGACACTGTGCCTCGCGGCGCACAGACCTGGGAGGTGCCGCTGCACACGCCGGATATACTGGCCTCGGCCCACATGGTTAAGGCGTACACCCTCGGCTATATCATTTCGGGCAAGCAAGAATATCTTGAGCAGGCCCGATATTGGGCATGGACAGGCGTCCCGTTCATTTATCTTTATCCGCCGACATCGGCTCCCGTGGGCGTCTATGCGACAATTCCTGTGCTGGGCGCCACCAACTGGAAGTCGCCGGTCTGGATTGGGCGTCCGGTGCAATGGTGCGGACTTGTTTACGCGTCGGCTCTGCACCTACTGAGTCAGTACGATACGCAAGGGCCGTGGCAAAAAATCGCCAATGGAATTACGACTGCCGGCCTGCAAATGTGCTGGTCTCGCGCTGATAAAGGACGTCAGGGACTGCTACCGGATTTCTTTGATCTGAAGGCACAGGTTGGAGCCGGGCCCGCCATAAATCCGGGGACAGTGCAGGCTCATTTGCCTGAACTATACGGCAAGGGAAAATTGTATGATGTGAAGAAATTGCCCAAACGTCGGTGGTTCATTCACGCCCCTTGTGCGATAAGTGACATCCGCGAAGGCGAAGATTCGCTGACCTTCGTACTGACCGGCTGGGCGGAAAAGCCTTACTACGTACTGGTATCCGGCGTTGAAAAACAGCCGGCTGAGGTCTTAGCCCGCAGAATAGCTCAAGAATCTACCGAGGGGATTTCGTTCGAGACTGCGAAAACCGAGTTTAACCGCGACCAGAAACGCCTAATAATCAGCCTGCGCGGCAGGTCGGAAATTCAAATAAGATAACGAATTTAGACTGAGCGATCCTATTTTTAGACACGGATTAACACAGATTTACACCGATTTTAGACATATTGACGGCGGTAAGCCCCTACGCACATTTGAGCGATTTTGTTTTCGGCCCAAAGCCAAGATAAGTGGCCGTAAGCGTTGTCCCCACGGCCTTTTCAATGTCTTTATGGTGTACATCGTGTTATGGTGTTCTGCGTGTGCGGGCCCAGACCGGCAAAAATGGCTGGTACTTTCGATTCCATTCTGATATTATATTATGTAAGAGGCCCAACGATGTAACGCAGGCCGTCAAGGATGAGAATCTAAGAATCATGGCTGTTCGATTTCACCCTCATGCCAAGCAACGTATGGCCGAGCGTGGCGCGACCAACTTGGAGGTATCGGCGGCGGTCCAGGATGGCGAGCGGTTTGAGGCAAAATTTGGCAGGGCTGGATTTCGCAGAAATTTCGTCTTTGAGAAGCAATGGCGCGGCAGATACTATAAAACCAAGCAGGTCGAAGTCTATGCGGTACGCGAGGACCAGGATTGGCTCGTTATCTCCGTGATTGTGCGGTATTTCTAAATAAGCGTGCAAAAGGACATCGCTATGAAGTTCACTTATGACCCACGATATAACATAGGTTACATCCGTTTTTGTGAGAAACGGGCTGAGGTCGAATCGTTGAGGATAAGCGATGAGCTGGTGGTCGATGTTGCTCCTGATGGAACGGTCTATGGCATTGAGCTTCTAAATGCTAATGAGCAGTTGCAGCGGGACGATATGGGCGAGCTTATCGTAATTAACGAGGCGACCGGCGAACACACGAATCTGCCGCTGATGAAGACCAAAACAGGTTAGGGAATATACTGGCTCTTATCCAGCAGGCAAACAGAAAGAGCTGCAAGACTCGCACCTTGCAGCCCTTCAAGTTACACAATTCCCATCCCTGAACTACGACCTACGATATACGACCTACGGCATACGAAACACGAACCACGAGTCACCAGCAACTGTCATATAGAGAGCTGCTTTTCAATCAGTCGCACCAAGGAGTTTCTTATTTCGGCGTGTCTTGGAACCGGCGCCTGTTTGCCGGTTCTGGGATTGGAATAGATATCGTGCTTACTGCCGTGCCGCTTCAGATAGCATCCGCTGGCAACAAGCTCCTTTATCAGGGCATTTCGTTTCAAACCTCGACCCCCAATTCCGTGCATTGTGAGTCGGCTTGTTTCTCGCTGGTATCATATTCGGCGAGCATCATGCGGTAGGCATCAATTATGTTTTCTTTTAGTTCTTCGAGGGTTTTGCCCTGACTGAAGACACCTGGAATCTCCCTTAACTTTCCGACAAACCAGCCGTCATCCTGCCAGTATTCGAGAGTAAAGAACCTTTTCATTCTCACATTCCTTTCGATCTCTCACACGCTACGGTTTTTATGCGTTTTGTCAGTCGTTGGTCATCAACATCGAATATCTTCGATAGGTACATTTTATCAAATCTGCTCCCAGGCTCACAATATAAAGGGCTGCAAGTCCGGCATTCTTTCTGGCGGACTCACAGCCCCATGCGCTTGCGTACAAGACCCATTCGTCGATTACGAAGTACGACCTACGATATACGACCTACGACCTACGATATACGACCTACGACCTACGATATACGAACTAAATCGTTCTCCGTCTTCGTAGCCAGCCGACAAGGCCCACGCCAATCGTGCCAAGCAAAATAGCGCCCGGAGCAGGTATGACCTGCACGTTGTCGATCCCAAGAATCGACTCAAACGAACCCGGCACTGCTCCATCGGCAGTCGTAAAATCAAGCGTGTACGTACCGGTGATGGGCAACACATACGAGATTGTCGTCCAGCCAATGTTTTCATCGTCACCAAGTTCATAGCCTGGTGCGTTGTGTTCAAACAGTGTTGCACTGCCGGTTGACCAGGTCAATGTAGCCATGGCTGTGTCGTAGTAGGGGGCAAAGTCCCCGAAGTCAAAGAAATAGTCGAACTGCAATACCAGCCCGGCATTGGCTGTAAAGGTCTGGCTGAGGCTCGCAACGTCTGTCCCCATACTATCACTACTCCACAGTGAGCCAAAGTAGCTTCCCTCAGTCGGGTCCCAGTATCCATCCCACGGCGGCTGCAGCAGCCCCAAGAAGTCACGCGCATATTCATCTGTGACAGCAGATACGGTCCCGGAATAAGTCCATCCTGTAAGGTCGCCTGTTTCAAAACCTCCATTGTTCATGTCACTCCGTGCTGCCGAGCACAGACACAGTACCACGGCAAGAAGAATTAGGATGCATTTGTTACCCTTCATAAAACCTCCTCCACTATTCATTGATTTGATAAAATGCTTGTTAAAGTGATTGTCTCACAGTAATTAGTGCCTCCCGTCAATTCGACACCAATACAGAATCGCGTCCTATAACGTTCATCCCACCTGTCGTCTTTACGGTTAAGACACCTTCAGTGTCGCCAAGCTGGAAGCCGCAGCTAAATGTCATAAACCCATACATTGCATCGGACTTTCCGTCGCCATTCAAATCGCGGATAGTCGGTACACGCACCGGGCTTGCCTCCGTGCCGGTCCGGCCAAACTTTACCGTTGTAGAATCCAACTCTGTTACGTTGAAGTCGCTGCTGCCCAGAACCACAACGTAAATCGTATAGTTCTTGCTCAGATAAACCTGGTTCGGGGTGCGATTGGGGTAGATATCAATATTAACGGGCCAAAAAATATTTATGAATCCATTCTCGTCGGACCTGACGATGTAGGGCTGAGCTGGAATGTCCTTGACCTGAACATTTTCGGCCAAAATCTCGGTTACTCCATCAGCTGATATTTCAAGAGTATAATTATCACTTGGCGAAACTCCAGACTCCGGCACCACAATTACTCGGTAGTCTCCTGTCTTTCTATCAGTGAGCCATATTCTATCGTCTAAGTCGCCATCGCCATCAAAGTCCCCCTCAAAATATGTTGCCGTCATTTCTATTTCAATTAAAGTCTTACTAACAATATAACCATCTGGGTCAACAAGCCTTATATCAACCGGACTGTGTGCTTCTACTCTTAATTCTTTACAACCCGGGTATTCAAGATACTTTGTTGGGTCGACGAAGTCATCTATGGTCTCCCCCTCTCTCACACCGAAATGTAAGTGGGGCCCATCACATATACCCGTCTCTCCCACTTGACCAATCATATCACCTTGTTTTACTGGGCTACCTACTTTAAGGGAGGGAAGTTCAAGAAGATGGCAGTAATAAGTGTAAACGTTTTCGGCTACTGTATCATCTCCTCTTCTAACACGACGGTGCTTGATTCTAATCCAATAACCATCATTCAGGTCATCACCCTTATTATCTACCACACCCCTTGCAGGGGCCTTAACTACTGCGCCACTTATGTCCCCGGGCTTCGGCCAAACGATATCTATCCCTCTGTGGTTATCCGGTTTGCCGTTCCGCATTCTGTTTCCAAGCGGCGAGAACACGCACCCATTGACAGGTTTTAACATTTGCTCCGAATCCTGCACACTCACTGGTCTTCCCACAGAGCCTGTCATTCCATCATTATCTGTCACAGTTAAAGTAACTGTATAGTCACCGGCTTGTGTATAAGCGTGTTTTACTACTCGTACTTCTGCAGAACCTACAGAAACCCCGTCTCCGAAATCCCATTCGTATTTTACAATCCTTCCATCATCGTATGACAAAGAGGCATCGAATCTTATTTCGTCGTTTATTAGAGGATTTTCTGGGGAGTATGTAAAGGAGGCTGTAGGTGGCCCTTTGACAAGTATGACATTAACTGGATCTGACCGTCCCCAGCGCCCTAGCCCTCCAGAGCAGTCCGTGGCTTTCACTATGAAGTTATAAGCCCCTTCGGGTCGGCTGGCGCTTTGCCACTGGCCGGTGTATGTTCCAGACGTAGGATAGGGCTCAGAATACATGTGGCCAAATGTGCTAACTTGTTTGGGAAGTGGGTAATGTCCATCCCAAACTTCGAACGCGAGCTCTCGAATTCCTATGGGGGAGAAGAATTCACAGGTGACATCCACAACGCCATACATGCCCACGCCCTGAACGGTAGAACCATCGGCTGGGGAGATGATGCGTGGTAATGGGTTATCTACAAATACGGTAACTGTGGCTGGAGCGCTTATAGTTATAGTGTCCCGTGCGTATACTTTGATAGTATAGGTATCCTGCGCAAAGCTGGGGCTTGTCCACTGTAGGGTATCCGAGCCGGAATAAACGTGGTCGATGGAAACGTGCCTCTCCGCAAATTTTCTGCCGTCACTACTGTAAATGTATAAAGATAGTTGGTAAATTTCTCCGTAATAAATTGTGGTTATGTTACCATCTTTGTCGTACCAGATGCATGCACCAGCGGTGAAACTGACGCTTAAAGTGACAATGCCATTGGTTACGCTAACGCCCGTTATACTTATGGTTGGATAAATTAGTTCATCGGGATACATGCAACAATCAGCGTTGGCTATGTTAGAAATAAGGTTCAATATGACGAGTAAGAAACCTATTAAAAAGATAATTTTTTTGTTTAGGGTTTTCATTTTTCCTGCCTCCCTAAAGAATAAACATGTTGTCGGAAATCCGTACTTTTAGCGCGTTCGCATGCTCAATTATTGCGGGAAGGGTGGTGCCCACGGTGTTAATACTCTACGTTGATGACAGCATTCCCGCGCAACATGCCAGAATCACGTTGCCGCTCCTCGTTCACTTTAGACATAGTCAGTATATCACATCGAGCGTTACGTTGTCAATTGTGGAAACTACGTATTTTTGGGGGTTTAAGGTCGATTTTTTGCACAAAATCGGGGGTGGCGAAAAAATTTTGGATTTTTCTTGAAAACTGTTTCGCGGAGGGGGTGGACGGTAACCTGCCGTAAAACGGCAGGCCAAATAGGCTATTTGAGCTTCACGATCTCGACATTAACAGTTCCGCCGTGCGTGTGGTTAAAGTGCCTAAAGTGTTGAGTGACTATTAAGTCCATATTACCTGACCTCCAGCAGGCTGCAGCGTGCAGAGTCCCGAAGGCTGAACGCTATCTTCTATCCCCTTTACGAGCAGCAAGCCGATTACTATAATGGCCAGTAAAGGCAAAGGAGGCCAGAAATATGGAAGCGGAATTGATCGGCATAATCGGGGGCACGGGCCTGGGCGATGCGCTGGCGCAGCAGTTGACCGGTGCAAAATTTCACGATGTCGATACGCCGTTCGGAAAACCCAGCGCCGAGATTATGGTTGGCAGGATAGGGCAGAAACGCGTGGCATTTCTGAATCGTCACGGCCAGGGGCACAAATTGTCGCCGCGCGAGGTTCCATTTGCCGCCAACATTTTTGCCCTGAAGAAGCTCGGCGTCCATACCGTGATAGGCAGTGGGGCGGTAGGGTCGCTGCGAGAAGAAATTGCTCCAGGGGAGCTGGTCGTTGTGGACCAGCTTATCGACAAGACGTTCGGCAGGGTGAATACTTTTTTCGGCGGCTTTGCCGCGGTGCACTGTGAAATGGCTGAACCCGTCTGCAGCCGGGTACGGGAAGTAATCATTGATGCTGCGAAAGAGACTGATGTGATGACGCATCCGGATGGCACGTATGTATGTATGGAAGGGCCGCAGTTTTCCTCGCGGGCCGAGTCGCTGATGCACCGTGGATGGGGCGGCGACTTGATCGGCATGACCGCTATGCCCGAAGCGAAACTCGCCAGAGAAGCGCAAATCTGCTATGCACTTATCGCGCTTGTCAGCGACTACGACTGCTGGCGACCTCATCATGCCGGAAAAAGCAAGCAATCGTTGCTCCAAGAGATAATGGCGAACCTGCAGACCGCTACGAACAACTGTCTGAAACTGATACAGGCAGTCTTGGCCGGCGAGGCCACACTTGTCAGCGAGGATTGTCCGTGCAGAAAGAGCCTCGATCTGGCGGTGTGGACGGACCAGAGCCAAATCAGCGCTGCTGATAAGAAAAAGCTCCAAGTCCTGTTTGAATAGCGCTCTTGACACTATGTTCGCAGGCGATATAGTGACATACGAGAGCGGCTGTTTAGTGGCCGTCATTTTGGAAAGGATGACAAAATGAAAGGATTCGTGCCCAGAGCGCTAATTGTGGTAGTCGGCGTCGTTGCCTTGTTTTGCGCAAGCTGCCGGGAGCAGGAACTGCCGGGCGAGAAAAAAAGTAGAGTCATAGCGGCTGAAAATATGCAATTAAAGCAGGAGCTGGCCCGCCGCGACCAGGAGATTGCCAAGCTAAAGGCCCAGCACGAAAAACAGATGAAGCAGCAACAGGGGGAGCTGGCAAAGTGTGTGGAGCGCAAAGAGGCTTTAGAGAAACAGCTTCAGCAGAACGTAAAAGAGCAGGTGGAAAGCGTTCTGACCGAGGTTGTAGAGGAAAGTGCGAAATTACAGCAGCAGATCAAGGAGCTTAAAGCCGAAATCGAAAAAATGCGGCAGCAAATCCAGGTCAAGCCCAAGCCCGTGGAAGCACCCTGATTTTGTAGAAGCTGCTAAAAAGTGCGCTCACACATCTTTGGCGAAGCCTTTGTGCAATCGGGCGAATCCTGGTGCGGGTAGTGTTTCTGTAGCGCCGCCGCTGCGAAGCCTACAAACATCGGCTGAGGCCGCAGCGGGCGTGAAGTCAAACAGGGATGCGCCTGAGTGCCCATGAAAAATGGGTGGGACGGAATCTCTAAAATCTGCATAATGGGCTGACCGGGCGCCCTTCCGGAAAATACGAGGCCCGCTTTCTCAAGCATCTCGA
>Ga0315296_10001889_pt1 | contig 18132 bp, 19 predicted proteins | sample YL17G14_18_MG_FD_203921 | JGI IMG/M metagenome (GOLD analysis project Ga0315296, IMG submission 203921) | Sediment microbial communities from Yellowstone Lake, YNP, Wyoming, USA - YL17G14_18 | ecosystem: Environmental > Aquatic > Freshwater > Lake > Sediment | place: USA: Wyoming | collected... | reverse complement strand
CACCCCCATGTCCCGCAGGGCCTGGAAGTCCGGCGCGGGCGGCTCATCGCCTACAGCCTGGGCAACTTCGTATTTTATCAGCCGACCGAACTGTATTATCGAAGGACCGGCTTTTGCCTCAGGATCCAGGTCCGGAAGAATCGCCTAAGTTCATACGAACTACTCCCTTACAGGATCACGGAACGGGGTCTCCGGAAGCTCGGCCGTCGCGAGGAGATCAAGCTCCTCGATAGGATCGGCCGGATCTCGGAACCCTTGAGATCCTCTTCTGGGATCGCCCAAGCCTGGCAGGCTTACCTCGCCTACTACGGGCCCGGCGGCTTTAAGAAAGAGGTCGTCGGCATCCTGGAGAAAATGGGATCTGAACCGAGGAAAGGGGCGGCGATGTTCCGGAACAGGATCACGACGCTCCAGCATTCCGAGCTGTGGCGGGACGCCCTGACCCGGTTCATGGACGAGAGGGGAACTCCCGTGCCGGCCGGGCTGATCCGGATGATCAAGGAGTGGTTCACGAGAACCGTGCCCTCCGGCTCCGCTTAGACACCGCCGCCCTCCCATGTCTTCCAGCAGGTCGCTCTCATGGCGGCCGAGGAGCAGGCGGAATATTTTTGAGGACACGGGGTTTCGAGAGGCGTCGGAGGTCTATCGTCTTTCGGGAGGTTTTCAGGTCCTCCGCAACAATGATGTCGCCGGCGGGCCCATCTCATGACAGTTTTCTGGTTCTTGACTTCAACCCAAGGTCGGGACTATCATTTTTTCGTGAAGGGAGGCAACGATTCCGAGCCGAATGCGGGGAAGGTCGTCCAACACAGAAAAGCAAAATCTTATAAGCTAAGATGCGGAACCTAAACCCAGGGTTTTCTGACTTAAAAAGGATGTGCGGTTGTTTTTCTGGAAGCCCCAACACCCATTTTAAGGATTTGTAATAATATGGCGCCAGAATGGATTAGAGAATTTACGAGTAACCCGTATGTTTCCCTCGGTTTGATCCTATTGACAGCGGGCTCATTGATATTAATGATTATCTTCTATTTTCGCGGTAAGAGGATAAAGAGACCTTTGTACTCTCTAAAATATATGAATCTTGTCCTAGATTTTAAGGGCAAAATCGACGCTCTTGAGATGTTTTACAAAAAAGAACCTGTCGCGAATCTATCTGTTGCTCAAGTCGCTTTTTGGAATGGTGGCAAAGAAACTATAAAATCGAACGATATTCCAGAAAGTGACCCAATTGAAATAAAATTGAAGAAGCCCTTTACATTACTCGATGCTAGAATAATCGCAGCCAATAATCCGGCAAATAAGATCTCGATAAGGAGTATAGAATCAGAAAGTGGCGAGCGTTTTTTGCGGCTAAACTTCGAATACCTCGATAGGGATGAAGGTTGCATCGTGCAGATTATTTATAACGGATATTTGCCCGAGCACATATTGGTATCTGGTAGAGTCATGGGGGCGGGTAGACTGAAAAAAATTAGCCTTCTCTCTGAAAAAAATGTCGATTTGCTCTTTCCATTTCTCGTTCCGATAAAATTTAAAACCTCAAGACAACACGGACGATTTATTTTAATTATGGGCTTAATTTCTTTTCTAGCGGGACTTGTGATTCGCTTATTTTTTCACGACGACTCCAGCGGTTTGTTCTTGCTGCTAGGCTTAATACTAATTCTAGGATCGCTAGCTTTGACGAGAAGAAGAATACCTAAGGGGCTCGAAATATTCGAAGAAAGAGAATTTAGAAAATTGTAGCTAACATAATATAGAACTTTTTTTGTAGACTGTGTCGATTTTTTTATCTAGGCATAAAAATTTAGCGTAATGTTGATGAATTGTACCTTGAAAAAATTAGCCCTGTGTCTTTGGAACGAGTCGCTTGGAAGCCAGATAGCCCAACCTCCCGATTAATGAATGACGCTAGTTAGCGGATGATCGCCTCATTTAATGAGACGTCCCAGGCGGGGACGAATTCTCATTTGTCTTGAAGAGGATTTTAATCGGTCTACAATTAATCCTTTTTTCAGGTCTTCCCGACAAATGAGGAGATGAGCCATTTTTAGCGGTTTTGTCCCCGTAGTGTCCCCACGGCGAGGATATGGAGAGAAGTCTTTTCCTGTTGCGTGACATTTGACTTCCTATTTTTGCTATGCTATACGTTAATCCGCAATAGATTGGCGAAAACTAAGGTCAGCTAAGCGAAGTATTTGGACTCATTTTTAAAGTTGTCTTTTTCCATTTCTTTAATCCAAAAAGGAAGGGAAAAATGAGAATTAGGTATTTATGGTCGTTACCTCTCGCAGTCACCTTATTGGTCCCCAATTTCAGCGCTGGTCAACAAGTAGATATTAAGAAAAGGCTCGCAGAATGCGCTGCAATAAAAGGGGACCTGGAACGGCTTGAATGCTATGACCGGCTTGCCAGAGAACTTGGACTTATCAAAACCACAATAAGACTCCCCATAACGGGGACTGGTAAATGGAAGGTTAGTGTTGAAAAAAACCCCGTTGATGACACCCAGACCGTAGTTCTTGCCTTAGATGCTGATGAAGGTAAATCCAAGTCTGGAGAGGATATCAACTTAATCATAAGATGCAAAAGTAACAAAACAGAACTATATATAGGTTGGTCCGATTACCTTGGAATGGATAGCGCTAATGTCCTTACCCGTATCGGAAATGCGCCCGCACAACGTAGGTCTTGGCATATATCATCAAATAATACGGCAACTTTTTTTCCTGAGACGCCTATTTCATTTATCAAATCACTTATGAGTGCGGATAAGCTCGTTGTTCAGGTCACTCCTTACAGCGAAAATCCAGTGACGGCGATTTTTGATGTTCGCGGTTTAAGTGAAGCCATAAAACCTCTGCAAGAAACTTGCGGATGGAAGTAAATTATCGCATTTAGCATACATATTTAACTTATTGGTGATTGTTTCTGATGATAGAAAAAGACATAAATAAAATTGAAGAATCAGACCTAGTTTCATTGAAGGAAAATAGCATTAGTGAGGGAAGGACCATTGAATATAAGCAATCTTTGCCAACCGACATAGATAAAGACAAAATTAAGTTCCTCGCCGGGATTTCTTCTTTTGCAAACGGAATTGGAGGCGATTATATAATTGGGATTGTAGAGAATAAAGGAGTCCCCACGGATGTAACAGGGATTGAGGTTGATGACATAGACAAAGAAAAACTAAGATTAGAGCAAATTATAAGAACTGGCATTAGCCCTAGCATCCCTTCGGTTTTAATCAGAGATATTCTATTAGCAAACAAAAAAGTTATCTTCCTAATAAGAATTCCGCAGAGCTGGATAAGCCCGCATCGCGTAATTTACTGTGGCCATGATAAATTTTACTTACGCAATTCTGCCGGAAAATACCCAATGGATGTTGATGAGTTGAGGATTGCTTTTACTCTTTCTGAAACGATAGAAAAGAAAATAAAGAATTTTAAAGTTGAGAGAATTGCTGGAGTTTTATCTGGAGATACTCCCGTAAAACTGAGAGATAATCCCAAGGTCATACTTCATTTTGTTCCCTTAAGTTCATTTAATAGGGTTCAATGTATAGATTTAGATAAAGTGAATTCAGACCCAGTAAAACATTTAAGCCCTATATACGGTAGGGCTCACGATTGGAGATTCAATTTTGATGGATATCTAACATATAGTAGCTTTGATAAAGATTTTCGTTCCTATGTTCAACTGTTCAGAAACGGAATAATTGAAGCAGTAGAAGCTGGCTTGATAAGATCCGGAGATAACACATTTAGAATACCTATGACTACCTTTGAGAAGGAAATAATCGAGTCTGTAGAGCGGTATCTTTCAACGTTAATGCTACTTGAGGTCAATCCTCCGGTTTTTATCTTTTTAACATTGTTAGATGTTAAAGGATATACAATTCCTCATAAATTTCAGTTTGATGATGATGTCAGTCATAAAATTGATAAGGATATTTTATCGTTGCCGGAAGTATCAGTAAATAATTTTGATATAGATATTTCTAAGATAATGAGACCGGGATTTGATGCTATCTGGAATGCTTGTGGCTTTAGAAGGTCAATGAATTATGATGAGAATGGAAAGAGGAAAGAATAACTATTGTTGTCAACTCTGGCTTCCCGGTAAATGACAGGACGCTTAGCGGATAATCGCCTCAATTAAGCAGACGATCGGAGTTCTTGGATTTCTCACTTAAGCTGAGCCATTTTTAGCGGTTTTGTCCACAATTTGTCCACACGGGGAGAAGTATATTTCTATGGTTCGACCTCACTTTGCTGCGCGAGCAGCTATCATTGGAATAATATCCTTATCCAGCGGCATCGTAGCATAGTCTTTTTGATATTTTGCTATTTCAGCACCGATAATATCTCTTAGCCGCAACAAACGATCAGCATATTTTTTTCTTGTATCAAAATCCCACTCGGACAATTTCTTGACCTCTTTATTTATCTCAGAGAGTTCCTCATAAGCCGGATTTTTTTCGAATCCAATCTTCTCGAGGTGGAATAGAGTTTGTTTCATTCCATGCGCGATAAGTTTTATATCGAGGTTTATAATAATGCCAGTTACGGCCCACACTAGATCATGGCCTGCCCAAAATACATTGGCAAACCTATCGAGCCTGTATTCCGCCGGCATCTTCGGCACCGTGAGGTGGACCCCATTGACTGGACAGTTCAGGGGCTCTCTGAAGGTGCAATAAGAGCCTGCCTGTCGTGACCATTTTATCCATTCCGATGCCCAAAAGGCATTTTTTCCGTGTGCCGCGAAAAAACGGCTTCACCACTTGCCCTACAAACGACAATCTCGAGCTCGTCCATGCTAAACCACGGCCTCCGCAGCCGGCACCAGTGATGATGTCGTCCCAAAATAGACTTCGTACGGCGTCCGATAGCCGAGCGTCTCATGCAAGCGTTCTTCGTTGTAAAATCGAAAATATTCCTCTAGCTGGATTCGGGCTTCAGCTACTGTCCGGTATTCATGAAGATAAACTTCTTCATATTTCACCGTCCACCACAGCCGCTCGAGAAAGATGTTGTCATAAATCCGGCCCCGACCGTCCATGCTGACCCGAATCCCGTCTTCTTCCAGAAGCCCGGTGAACTCCTCGCTGGTAAACTGCGGCCCCTGGTCCGTGTTGAAGATTTCCGGCTTCGAGATTAAAAGCGCCCGGCGGGCCGCATCCAGGCAGAACCTCTTGTCCAGAGTCGTCGAAAGCTGCCAGGAGAGAACGTAGCGGCTGTGCCAGTCCAGGACCGCCACCAGATAAACAAAACCATGAGCCAGTCGAATGTACGTGATATCGGCGGACCACGCCTGATCCGGCTTGTTAATTTCAATCCCTTGAAGAAGATACGGATAAATCTTATGATCCGGACCGTTGGCGCTCAACCGGGGCTTCGGATAGATCGCCGCAATCCCCATCAGACGCATCAAGCGACTGACTCTTTTCCGGTTCGCAGAAAAGCCGTGGGCCCGAAGCCAGGCTGCCAGGCGCCGAGCTCCGTAAAACGGATGTTTCGTATACTCTTCGTCAATCATCCGCATCAGCCTCAGGTTCTCTTCGTCTTCCCCCTCAGGCTTGTAGTAAAAGGACGACCGCGACAAATCGAGAAGCTCGCACTGCCGAGAAATGGCGATCTCCGGGTTCATCGGCTCAATCTCTTCCCGCTTCTTCACGACAGGAGCGATTGAGATTTTTTTTTAAGCCATTCCACCTCGACCTTGAGCTGGCCGATCTGTCGGAACAACTCCGCCTCCAGCTCATCCCGGTCCTTCTCCTGCTTCGGCCGACGGTTGGAGAAGACCTCCGGAAGGACGTCCAGAAGACGCAGCCGCCACTGACGGATCTGGTTGGGGTGGACCTTGTACGCCGAAGCAATCTGAGCGATTGTTTTTTCCCCTTTGACCGCTTCCAGAGCCACTTTGGCTTTGAAGGCCGCTTCGTACTGTTTCCTCATAAAAGCCATTCTACCATACCTCCTGGTGAAGATATGGCAGGCTTAAATGCACCTAACCCCTCTGTCCAGTTTTTCGGGACCAGCGCACCGTTTCTATTTTTTCACTGGGCGCGCTAACTTGCATGGCCCTTTCCCAACTAAGCCCCCAAGCACTAAATCTATTAGCCCCCTGCATGATATTCTTTATGTCGGTTTTAAAAATCATTATCAAAATAAAACCGAAAACAGGCCAAGAGATTAATATCCTCAAAAAAGATAGAAAGTATTCAATCATGGGTCCTCCTTAAGCGTGAGAAAAAAGCCCTCTTAGCGCGTCCCTTCAAATGACGCGATCAATCGCGAAAAGCGTCATATCGAAACGGGGGCCTTCGGGTCCCCACGCCTCAAATGCTAAAATATTAATCGATTATGCTCTTATCAGTTATGCTGGAATGCGGCTTTTGTAACCTAATATCACATGACCCACATTTATAATAGTTCTGATCAAAAGCTGGCAATAAATGAATTAGCTGCCTATTTTTATCATAACAAATTGGGCAAAAGGGGCCTTCTCGATTTTTAGATTCTTTCTCCTCTAGCCAGTACACATTTTTTTCAAACACTAAACCTTTCAGGGGAAGATTTTCGTAATACGACTTTACTTCCGTTAGAAGTTTTCTGTCTTCTTCCGAGAGTTTATTGTAGCGATCAAAAAAGTCATTCATTTGCTTAATAAGTTGTTCGTTATGTCGTTGCATTCTCTGATTGTCAATAAATATTTCTTTGAAACGTTCGGGCGATAAGCCTTTGAATCGCCGATTGAAATTGAATAGGATCAAAATTAATATTCCAATTATAAAGATGAAAATCACATGTGGAATATTCATTTGGAATATTTTTTGTTGGATTTTATTAAGAGACTCGACCAAAGCTCGTTTGTTAATAGCAGCGTCGAGAATTGCCCATATAAACCAGCCTATTATCGTAGCCAGCACGGCGCCCAAAAACCATTTTAATATATTATTCATTTTTGGTTATTTTCATCTTTCTAGTCATCCTCGGAGTGAACTATTTTTTCTGATCTTTGGCATGAATAAGCTGTTGCGAGTCTTTTTTCTCTTGCCAGAAGAAGGCTTCGGCTCGCTTCTCGTCCAGGCCAAAGGAGGGGATGGCTTTCATTTCTTTATTTCCGTTAAGCCTCTTTCAAGCATTGATTTGACTTTATTCAAATCTTCAACCTTTAAGAATTTTGTAGTCTTTCCTATTGAACCGCAAGAAATAAAAGCGGTTTGTTTATTGCCGTCTTGATAAAATCCTGCGCTAAATTCTCCTTTGGTAGAAAAAACAACTTCAGTATAACGTTTGTTTTCGGCTTTCCATTTATTTGCTAACTCGACCATAAAGGAAATAGAATTGACCAAGCTTTCAATTTCATCCTGATCAAGGAATGATGTATTTGAATCCCGAATTGATCTGGATAAATCAGTGACTTCGGCCTTGATTCCGGCTGTACGAATCGAGCTATTATTTGCGTCTCTAATTATAACAGTGTCAAAAGAGGCGTTTCCTAAATCTCCGAGAGAAATAAATTCTTTAATAAGTAAGCTTCCCCTTGTAATCAGGACAGATTCAAGTTTTGTTGATGGCTCCTTTGGCTTCTGCTCGACTTGCGCTAAGATTATACTCGTACAAATTAAAAAAACGGATACGAAAACCAATCTTTTCATTTTTTGCCTCCCTTCCTCACTTTTTATTTTGCCCAGTCCCCGCCTGATTATGTAGCACAAAAGGGAGCCCAAGTCAAAGAGCCCCAGGAGGCCGATGTTCAGGGGTCCGTATTCCCCCAAGAAGAGAGGGGCCGTATTTAGTGGCTTTTTATGGCAATATAAGGGGGGAGCTGGTCTCGGGGATCTTTCGCTCATCCCGAAAAGTGTTCAGATTTTGAACACTCGGGCAATAGATTTATTCTTGCCTTTTCCCCCCTTCTATTTTCCTACCATTGTCTTTTCCTACCATTCCACGATAATATCATCCCCAAGCACGATCCCCCTACTTGGTCTGACCTAAGCTTGACTTCCATTGTCAAGCGAGGTTTAATAATCTCATCCAAATCAAGGAGGGGAAAATGAAAAAGCTTCTTTGCGTCATGGCTTTGGCCGCCCTGCTTTGTTTCACCTTTGCTTGCCAGAACAAGGCTGAAAAGGCAGAGCTAGAGAAGTTCAGAGCGCAGGCAAAGGTTGAGGAAGAGAATAAGGCACTAGTTATACGCTATAGGGATGCATTGCAAAAGGGAGATATTGAGGCTCTCAAGGAAGTCTTTTCTCCCGATTATGTAGGTCACGACAGCCGGGGACGCAGCGCAACCCTAGAGAAAAGGATTAATAACATTAACCAGACAAGGAAAATGTTTTCTGATATTGCTTATATCAGTGAAGATTTAATCGCAAAAGGAGACAAGGTAATAGTTAGGTATATCGCCAAAGGTACCCATATAGGGGATTTCTTAGGTATGCCGGGTACAGGAAATGAGATAAAAACAACCGGTATTGAAATAGACCGAGTTGAAAATGCAAAAATAGTTGAAAGTTGGGAGGCTTCAGATGACTTAGGTATATTTGAGCAACTCGGCATGGAGCTTAAGCCGAAGGTAACTAAGAAATAGGACTTCGTCGAACGAACCTAACTTGACACTCGCTGTCTGATTAAGTATTGGTCAGACCCACCTCTGCTCCCACGCGCGACTTAGCCTCTTCCCGTATCTTTCGCAGGTCCCTCTCCCTGAACGGAAAACTATTTCGCTGATGATTCACCCGACACGTACACGCAGACCCCAATCAAAATTGATTGAAGCGTGCCCCGCGCCATTTCTTGGCGCTGTCCCTGGATTCTTGCCTTGTCCCGTTCCTGGCGCGTTTCTTGATGCTTCGTTTCCGATGTGCCGGGAATCTACCGCCCTCGCCATCCGGAACGCACCGTTCTCTACCGGGTGTTTTTTCATCATTTCGAGCGGTTCGTCGCGGAATAGGAGGGGCGTTTTGAGCGGGAATACGGCTTCTTCCGGCCGATCGTCAAGGATGTCGTCGAGCGCTATCTCGACTGCGGCAATCCCCGCTGCGGATTTGCTCGGATCCGGTGCCCGCGCTGCCGGGCAGAACATCTTCTGATGTTTTCCTGCAAAACCCGAGGGTTTTGCCCTTCCTGCCATGCCAAGCGTCTTGAGGAGTGGGGCGAGTGGATGCGGGAGACGCTCCTCTTGGATGTTCCGCATCGTCAGGTGGTCTTTACGATTCCCAAGATGCTCCGGGTGTTCTTCAAGTTCAAGCGGAAGCTCCTGGGGGATCTTTGCCGCTGTGCCGAGCGGGCGCTTCTCTTCTATTTGGAGGTTGCGGCCGGGACGGCGCTCGAGCCCGGCATTGTCGCCGTCATCCAGACCTTCGGGGACCGCATTAATTTCCACCCGTCCAAAGGTTGGGCGGCCATGATCCGGAAGGTCTATAAGGTGGACCCGATGACCTGCCCCAAATGCGGGGGAGTGATGAAGGTCGTCGCCTTCATCACCGATTATCCCGCCGTGGACCGGATTATCGACCATCTGAAGTTGACATTCGTTACCGAGAAGCCGCCGCCCTCCCATGTCTTCCAGCAGGTCGCTCTCATGGCGGCCGAGGAGCAGGCGGAATATTTTTGAGGACACGGGGTTTCGAGAGGCGTCGGAGGTCTATCGTCTTTCGGGAGGTTTTCAGGTCCTCCGCAACGAAGATGTCGCCGGCGGGCCCATCTCACGACAGTTTTCTGGTTCTTGACTTCGACCCAAGGTCGGGACTATCATTTTTTCGTGAAGGGAGGCAACGATTCCGAGCCGAATGCGGGGAAGGTCGTCCAACACAGAAAAGCAAAATCTTATAAGCTAACTTCGATGTCTACGCCTTAAGAATTTATTTTGCAGGTGCCCGATATTTGTTCTGCCCAAATTGTGGTAAAGAATCATTGTTGATCCATTCTCTGAAATAGAAGTCGAGTGAAGCTCTGTAAATCTGTTCAGCAATCTTTCGGAATTTTTCTGTCGGAATAGGTTTACGGGAGGTAAGCCGGAGGTTCAGATACGTTTCAAAAATTCTTTTGAATTTTTCATCACCAACGATCCGTCGAAGCAGATCGCATAAATATGCTTCACGCATGGTTTTCAAGTCAGGATTTATCTTGAATATGTTTTTACTAATCATTTGTTGCTCTACTTTTTTAAAAGTAGCCAATACCTCTTCCCTCCACTTGCGCAATTTAACTTCGCTTTCATTTAGCGGATAAAGATTCTCTGCATACTGAAAGTATCCATCAGCAGGAAATGGATCCGGATGATGTAATATTTTTACTTTCCCACTACGAATTTTTGCTATATTCCATACGCCGGATTGCATTAAATCAACTCTTCCCGCATCAATAAGAGCCCATTGAAACCCATAGCCTTCATTATCAGTTTTATTAATATTAGGTCCAATCAGAACATCAAAACCCTTGCTCATTATTAGTCTTGCAACCATCAAATAGCCGAAAGTTCTCCCAATATTCAGGTCAACAGGAACCCAACCGCAACTGGGCAGATAAAATTCTGCCCATACGTGAGGCATTGCCATCATAGCATCTTTACTTTGTATTAAGTGTTGTGTTCCAGCCAATCCTTCGGGTGATAATTCAGTTTCTATCTGTAAAAAAGGTTGCAGGTCTTTCTCTTTCACCCATGAAGCTCCCATAAGAAATCCTGCTACTGGTCTTGCAGGGATTCCAACAGCACGACAGAGAGCGACAAAAAGGCTATGGTACTGGTCACATCCTCCTTCATAATAATTCTCTCCACTATCGTTGTCCTTTAGCGGAAAATTCAGCAAAACATCTGTTCCGACACCCCTCTCCATACGGTGCTGGTAATAACGTACCTTCCTTGAAACGAAATTGAATATCAAAGCTGCCTGACGGTATGGGTTGGTTTCATTGCTAATGGCTTCCTTTGCCATCTCTTTTATTTGAGGTGTAATATGGACTATTCGAGAGCTCCCTGTATATAAATTGTATTCTTCACTGGTTTTATCATACACTCCAATATTATCAGCAGTAACTTCTGCATGAGTTTCGAAAGCTTCAAAACGATATTGAATACTCACTTGATATGAAGTTTTTATCGGTTTTTTCCCAAAATCCCAGTAAAGCATTTTATTGCCATGTTCAGGGTCTTTATATGTTGAATATGGTTTTGGATCTACTGAGATAATCTTCACTGCTTTCTGTGAATCCCATTCCCGGGGGACTGGTATCCACAACTTGAGGTCTTTGGATCGGTCAATATTGTTCTGCTCCGGACAAAGCTCGAATGTATAATCAACATTGTAAACGCGAGGATTCCGGTAAATTATTCCGGGTGACGTGGATTCTTTTAATTTGGGATGGTCAGAAGACTTATTTTTCTGTGCAACTAAATTTACCTGAATTTACTATAAAAAATGTACACTATAAATTGAAGTGAGTAAATATATTATTATCATTTAGTTGGATAAGGCATCAAAATTAAGGACTATCGCATAGTGTACAATTTGCTCACTATACGTTTTTTCGTACTCATTTCTCTTCCCTGTAAAAAGCATAGTGTATAAAATCATGGGTAAACTCAGGAAATTTAATGGACAGAAAATCAGGAGTAAAAGGATACAGGTCAGTTTCAGGTCAGCTCTAAGAATCAGAAACTCCTTTTCTGCTGGCTTATAAGATAACATGATGATGTGATGCACCTCCTCGGGGAGTTTGATAGACTCCCCCTTGGAATATGTTATTTAGGAGGTGCACAGATGAATTATGTCGGTATTGACCATCATCGTCAATACTCGCACATCACCTGGCTGGATGAGAAAGGCGAGGTGGTGAAGTCCGGGAGAGTGGCCAATCTTCGTCGGGAGCTGGAGGAATTTCTCCAAGGGGTAAGGGATGTCAAGGCGGTGATAGAAACGGGAAGGTCAAGCTACACGATGGTCGATGTTTTGGCCGATCTGGGGATTGAAACGACAGTCGCCCATCCGAAGGATGTGAAAGCGATCGCCAAGGCCAAGGTCAAGACGGACGAGCGGGACTCCTACAAACTGGCCCATCTTTTGCGGACGGGCTATATTCCTGAGGTCCACAAGCGATCGCGGGAGAATCGTTCTTCCCAAAGGGTCTTACGTCAGCGGGCCTTTTACGTCGGGAAGCAGACAGCGGTCAAGAACCGGCTCCGGGCGCTTTTGGTCCAGCAGGGGGAAGAGATACGGACAGAGGTGTCGCGGGTGGAGAATCTTTTCATCCTGAAGAAAATGGGATCTGAACCGCAGAAAGGGGCGGCGATGTTCCGGAACAGGATCACGACGCTCCAGCATTCCGAGCTGTGGCGAGACGCCCTGACCCGCTTTATGGCTGAGAGGAGAACTCCCGTGCCGGCCGGGCTGACCCGGATGATCAAGGAGTGGTTCACGAGAACCGTGCCCTCCAGTTCCGCCTAGAGGCCGTAGCGACGGGCGGCGGACTCGATGATCGCGCCGATGAGCCGGCGATAATCCTCGTCTTCCCCTAAAGGCGATGCGTGGTAAAGAGTGTAGATCTGGGGGGCCCAGCTCTTGTGGGGCTTGAGCCCGGGGATGCCGTTGACCTCGATGATCCGGAGCTTGTCCGCTTTGTCGGCCCTTATGTCGATGCGGACATGATCCAGGCAGCCCATGGCCTCGGCTGCGTCGTCGGCCAGGCTCCGCGCTTCCTCCGTCCTCTCTCCCGCCAGGCTGATCCTCGTCAACCCGACTCCCCTCAGGTCGGTCCGGAGGATGCGGTAGTTCCCATAGTGCTTATCCTCGACCGAGACCAGCCCGGGCAGGCATTCCCGGGTCCGGCCGTTGCCCAGGATGAGCGCCGTGTATTCGGCTCCGGGCAGGAATTCCTCGACCAAGGCGGGTTCGTCGAACTCGCGCTCAACGTAAGCGACGCGCCGCCGGAGTTCCTCTTCAGTACGGACGACGCTCTCGTCGGAGATGCCGACCGACCGCGATTCGCAGATGGGCTTGACGAACGCCGGGTATGTGACAGGCCCGACGTCGTCCTCGGCACGGAGGAGGATATGGGCGGGGACCGCGATGCCGCCGGCGGCCAGGATCTCGTGGGTCTGGAACTTGTCGATCATAGCCTTCATGGTCCGGCTGTCCGAGCCGATGTAAGGGATGCGCCGGACGTCCAACTCATCGGCCACCCAGGTCCCGGCCGCGTTCCTGCCGATAAACTTCTCGTTGGCCGTGATGTGGTAGAGGGCGCTCCAGACGATGTCGAAGTCGGGCCGGTCGACGAGGCGGAAGAATTCCGTCTCATCGTTGACATAGGCGATCCGCGTCGGGTGACCGAGGGACTCCGCGGCCTCGCGGACGGACTCCGTGACCTTCATGTCCCCCCAGCCCTGGGCATCTCCGCCGGGGCCGGTCAACAGGACGATTCTCATCGCAATTCTCCATTAAAAGAGTTCGGGGAGCCGAGTGTATTCGACGAGGGCCCGGGCCGTCCGTCCGGAAACGGGTTCGAGCCGCCGGGCCACGGCCCTTCGCTGGTCTTCGGAGAGCTCGACTTTGGAAATGACCTCCACCGCGATATCCGCCTCGGCGTCCTCCGGCCGGCGGTTTTTCATTCCGGACGTCAGGCTCCGGATGAGATTCTCGTTGGGATTGAGGACCTCGACCTTCGCCCCGGTCCTCCGCTCGAGCGACCGCCGGAAGATATCCGCAACGTAGGAATAATGCGTGCAGCAAAGACCGGCGTAAAGAGTGCCTTCGACTTTCCTCCCCTGGAGGGCCCGGGAGACACATTCATCGACCAGGCCGGCCAATGCAGGGGAATCGGGATCTTTGTCGACGGCTCCCGCCAGCCCGTGGCAGGCGGTCGCAAAAATGCGCCGGGCGTCGATCCCTCTCTGGACCAGCCTGCGGACGTGTTCCGCCGATTCGATCGTCGTCCTGGTGCCGAAGAGTAAGAGCATGCTTCCGGGGTCCCGCGCCAGGGCCTCGTGGAAGATGTCGACTCCTTCTTCGATGATGCCCGCTACGGGGACGGCCGGCGCCCGGCCGAATTCGGTCAGTTCGTAGAGCACGGACAGGGTGTTACAGGCGATGAGGATGAGGCCGGGCCGGAAGCCCATCATCGCGGTCAAGGCCTTGTCCAGGACTGCGGCACGGGAAACGGCGTCCGGAAGGTCGTTATACCCATGCCGGGAGTCGGGCCAGGCGTTCACGTAGACCAGGCGAATGCTCGGGATCCCAGAGGCGCCGCGCAGCTGCTTTTCGAGCCCGGCGCATATGGACAACCCTCCCAAGCCAGAGTCCGTGAGGACGATTCGCCACTCATCCCCAAGGCCGAGGAGGTCTGGGAGGCTTCTCATCGTGGACAGCTCATCAAAGGCTCATGTCCGGGCCGGTGGGCGGGACTTCGAGGAAGTCCTGGCGTATCCGGTCGAGGAGGAGCGGCTCGGTCAGGATGCTGGAGCCGCCGCAGGCGAGGAAGAAGACGCCGTCGAGAAGGGCAAGTTCGCCACCGGCCCCCACGGCGTCGCGGGCGAATTCCTCGGTGTGGATGGGGAAATCGCTGGCCTTGACCAGGGGTTCGATCGTCGGAACCACGTGGGACACGTTGGCCAGGTCGGTCGAACCGTAGAATTCCCGGATTTTTCTGGGATCAAGCCGTCCGCGGTCCTGGAACAATCCGGCGAACAGGTCCTCCAAGGCGGGGTTCCGCCGGAAGGTCGTGACACCGGGACCGGGCTCGGTGACTTGGCACCGGCACCCGGTGGCCGTCGCGGCCGCTTGGGCCAGGGCCGTGACCTGCTCCAAGAGGATCTCGAGCTTGGGCATGGTGTCCGCCCGGAGCGAGAACCTGCCGCGGGCATAGTCCGGAATAATGTTCGGCGCCTGCCCGCCCTCTTCGATAACGCCGTGGAATAGGCAGCCCGCTTGAAGCTTGGTCCGGGGAAGCGCCGCCGAGTGATAAAAGAGGACGAGCGCGTCAAGGGCGTTGATCCCTTCCCGCGGCGCGGCCGCGGCGTGGGCCTTTTTGCCGAAGTACTCGACGACGAGGGAACGCCGAGCCATGGCCTGGCCGACGACCGTATCCAGGGTGTGCGGGTGGACCTGGAGGACGACGTCGGAATTCTTGAAAACGCCGTCCTGGATCATCCGGACCTTGCCGCTGCCGCTTTCCTCGGCCGGCGTGCCGACGACTTCGATCGTGCCGCCGACCTCGGGACCGATGATGGACTTGAGGACGATCGCGGCGTGCGTCCCGGCGGCGGCGATGATGTTGTGGCCGCAGGCATGACCGAGGCCGGGGAGGGCGTCCATCTCGGCCGTGAACGTCAGTCGGGGCCGGTCGGCCGACAGCCTGTAAACGGCCCGGAAAGAGGTCGGGAGGGAGGCCGTCGCCGGCGATACAGTGAAGCCTTCGGCCGAGAGGATGGACTGGAGAAGGCCGGACGTCCGGACTTCCTGGAAAGCGAGCTCTGGGTCGGAATGGATGCGCCGCCCAAGGTCCAGGATGTCGGCCCGGCGTCGTTCGATCTCCTTGGCGATGCCGGCGCATTGAGTCATGTTTTTTCGCCCTATGATAATTCAGAATGAAAAACCAAGTCAAAGCCGATTTGACAAGGATTTGATTTGTCGCGGTGCACGATATTCTTTCGTATTAAACTCGGAGTCGGTACCGCCATTCTTGAGAAAAGAATATACCCGGCTGTTGGTAGCTGTCAACGATGCGAAAGCTGGCGTGAAGGCGGCCGTCCGGCCTTATCATCGACGCGATCGACCGGAAAATCGCCTGAAAGACGAAAGACTTCTCCGGAGCTCCGCGATCTGGCAAACTCGATTGCAATATGCTATACTCTTGAAACTTTAAACAAGAAAGATGATCACTAAAGAGATTTTGGTCCTGGCGGGAACGGCGGCGACGATCGGTTTTGTCCATACCGTCCTCGGCCCCGACCATTACATCCCCTTCATCGCCATGAGCCGCGCTCGGCGCTGGCCGCTTTCCAAGACGCTCATTATTTCTTTCTTGTCCGGGCTGGGGCACGTGCTCAGCTCGGTCGTCCTGGGTTTCGTCGGGATCGCCTTTGGGATCGCCGTCTCCCGGCTGGAGAACACCGAGTCGGCCCGCGGTGGAGCTGCGGCATGGCTCCTGATCGGCTTCGGCCTGGCCTATTTTCTCTGGGGCCTGCACAGGGCTATTAAAAATAAGCCACACAAACACGTCCATCTCCACGCCGACGGCGAAGCGCATGAGCATCTTCACGGCCATGAAGCCGAGCATACCCATGTCCATGAACATAAAAAAAAGGCCAACATCACGCCCTGGATCCTTTTCACGATTTTTATCTTCGGGCCGTGCGAGCCTCTGATCCCGCTCATCATGTATCCCGCGGCGAAACACAGCGTCGGCGGCGTCGTCCTGGTCACCGCAACATTCGGCCTGGCCACAATCCTGACGATGCTCACGATTATCGTCGTTTCTTCGTGGGGGGTGAGCTTTCTCAGGTTGGGAAAGCTTGAGCGATATGCTCATGCCCTGGCCGGCGCCATGATTCTCATTTCCGGGCTCAGCGTTCAATTTCTTGGACTTTAGAAAGAGCGGCTGGCCGGGAAACATCTCCAAATAAGTGTTTTCAAAGAGGAGCTGGAATCGCCCCACGGCCCCCTGGGGAACCAGTCCGGGGCCCCCCTCCACTATGGGGCCTCTGGGGCAATTCCAACTCCTCTTTGAAATCATACAAAGGTAAATGTTTACGCTTGCCTTTCAGGAGTTGAAAAAGCTCTCCTTCTCATCTATGATCTAAGCCGATCATCGTTCCATGGAATTCATTGCCGACTGCATGCTGGGGAAACTAGCCAAATGGCTGAAAATCCTCGGGTTCGACGTCCTCTATTTTCCCAAAATTGAGGACAAGGAGCTCCTCGCTCATGCCCGAAAAGAAGGCAGGGTTTTGCTTTCCCGGGATCATGCCCTCCTGGACCGGGCCAGGGGCCTCAAAAAGCTTTTCATCGAGAGCGAAGCATGGGAAGATCAGGTCCGGCAGGTTTTAGATCATTTTGACCTCTGGGGAGAGGTGGCGCCCTATTCCCGGTGCCTGGGCTGCAATGCCAAGCTCAAACCCTTACCGAAATCCCAGGCGGCCAACCTCGTTGCTCCTTTCGTCCTCAAAAAAGCGGATTCTTTTGCCATATGTCCTTCCTGCGGTCAGGTTTTTTGGCCCGGAACGCACTTCGACGACATGGAAGACAAGCTCGCCGCGATCCTCGAGAAAAAAAAGCCTAGGATTTGATTTCCCTTCCAAGTTGACTTTTCCGCATCGATGCTATAGAAAAAAGGGGCTCATGAAAATTTCTTTAAAGGGGAGGAGGTCTACATGTCAGAAAAAAATTCGTCTTGGCGGCGCCGCGCCGCAGTCATGGTTTTTGTGGCCGTTTCACTCTGGCTTGGCCAGGGCGAAAAGTTGATCTGGGCTATGGACAAAGAACAGTCGAAGCTCGTTTACACGGACCAGGAACTTTTCCGTCTGGGCAAGCTGCGCACTTTTGAAGGCCAGGCTCTCAAGGAAGTCGCCTTTCCGCTCGGCGGGATCGGCACCGGCACGGTCTCGCTGGGAGGCCGGGGAAACCTCCGCGACTGGGAAATCTTCAACCGGCCGGGAAAAGGCGTCAACCTTCCCTTCACATTCTTCGCTCTTTACTTTGAACAGCAAGGCCAAAAGCCCCTCGTGCGGGTTCTCGAAGGCGCCCTGACACCGCCGTTTACCGGCGAGGATGGCTATCGACGAACCGAGGTTCCGGGGCTGCCGCGCATGGAAAGGGCCCGTTTCCGCGGCGAATATCCGTTTGCCTGGATCGACATGGAAGACAGCCGGATTCCTCTCCATGTCACCCTCGAGGCCTTCAACCCGTTCATCCCGCTCAAGCCGGAAGAATCCGGGATCCCGGCCTTCGTCATCCGGTTTCGGGTCAAGAACCTCAGCCCGCATCAGGCCAAGATCACCATCGCCGGCTCCATCCTCAATCCCGTCGGTTTTGACGGCGAGGGCACGATTGACGGCGTCGGGAATGACAAGTTCGGGCAGAACTTGAATGAGATCCGCAAAGGTCCGGCCCTCTCCGGC
>Ga0315296_10001887_pt1 | contig 18136 bp, 20 predicted proteins | sample YL17G14_18_MG_FD_203921 | JGI IMG/M metagenome (GOLD analysis project Ga0315296, IMG submission 203921) | Sediment microbial communities from Yellowstone Lake, YNP, Wyoming, USA - YL17G14_18 | ecosystem: Environmental > Aquatic > Freshwater > Lake > Sediment | place: USA: Wyoming | collected... | reverse complement strand
CACACTGAGCAGGATACAATACCGGTAATGGTTAAAATGTTGAAGAAGTTCTCAGAAGGAAAGGCGGACATTCCTAGACAGCACACTATTGAACGTAGTACTAGCACGAGAGCAGGAGATACTATTAGGAATTTCCTACGTGTCGACCCTAATGTTGCGAATGCATTGGTAGTTGGTGCTAAGAAGTGTAATAAAGGGGTCTTGAAGTACATTATGGAAGCAAAGGATAGTGAGTTAATGTTGATTGGAGGAATGGGGCCGGTGACGTTAAAGAGAGTGCGGGAGTTGATTGGTTAACGTATAAACTTCAAATAGGGCTCAAAAAATTGCTAAGTTTTTTCTCCCTATATCTTAAGACATCAGATAGGTGGGTTGTTTATGACTAACACCCCATACACCCTCTGCTTACAGGCACTCTTAAACCGCAAGCTCGCATTCGTCGAGAAATTCTTTCCAACCTACCTCTGCTCCATCGGTGCTCACCTAATAAACATTGAAAACAAAACCCGATTCATTTACTTCGAACATAAGATTCCTGCCGACCTACGAGTACATATGTTCATTGTAGCGCCTCCAGGTTTCATGAAGTCATATATATTGTTCCAATTGTTAGATCCTAACTTCGGTATTCTAGCAGACTGTCAAGAGCAAGGGTTTGGCACGGAGCCAAATAAAGTTGGAGTTGGTATAGGGTTTGAAGGGTCAATGACTGAAGCAGCATGGACAGGAACAATTGTTCGGGGTAGTGAAGGTGTTGCGGAGACGACTTATGGAGCAGCTTATGAGCATAGGAATAATATTGTTGGAATTGAAGAGTTTAGTATAATTGCTGATATTATAAAACAAGCTCACTCTTCAACTCTTGGTAACCAGCTTCTTACCTCACTTGATAGAGGATTTTTGAAGAAAAGGTTGGGTGGAGGAAAGGTCTTTTATCAGACTCAAGTGACGTTATGGACAGGAAGTCAACCTGCACGTTTCGATTTAAGTGCGGGACTTCCTCGTCGATTCTATTTTATAGAGTTCATTCCAACAAAAGAAGAAAAGACAATTATCCGTACCATGAGACGAGCAGGCCAAAACATAATGCCAGATACTAGAGAGAAGATGGAGATTCGTGACTCTTATATTAAGCTTTGTAGAGCGTTAAAAAAGGTTAGACGCATAGCCTTTGATAAGTCAATTCACACATTCTTTGATGAGTTCAAAATGTTACACTTTGAAGAACCACTATATGAAAGAATCGCGTTAGGGTATACGATAATGACGAATAATTTTAACGAAGAAATCAACGTTGGAATGACACCGGAACTAAAAACAATCATGTTACAGGGAATGCAGTGGAGACGTTCGATAAAGTTGGACTCTGAGATTAATCAAATAATAACGTTGTTAAAGGATGAAGACGGAAAGATGACAATAACGGATTGTTTACTAGCACTAGCTGATTTTGGGGTTGATTATATTAGAGGAGTTGACATAATTGACAGAGCGGTTAGAAGTAGGAGAATACAAAGAACGGGGGATGTGTTAGCATTGAAGTGGTATGTGGGGGTGAAAAGAGATGCCAAAAAAGTGGGATGAACTTGAGGAGAAAGTGGTAGTTAAACCGAGACAGCTACCACTAACTTTAGCACAAATAAACACTACTATCAACAAATTGTGCATAAGACGGTGCGGTAAGATACCCACACATATCACTGAGTGTAAAGGGTATAATGCAAATCCTCTGTTATGTCTAGTATGTATAGGGAGCGGGAAAGGTAAACCTTCCACCACCCTCTACAATATAAAAGAACCACTTTGCAGTAAGTGTCTTGGTACTGGCAGGCAACCAAAATACACTTGTAGGATACGGTTACTGTCTGATAATATTAACTTTGCTCGAGGGATAGGCAGTATTAATCTAGTCGTTCACTATTATAAAGAACTACTAAGGGAGGTGGAAATTGATGCCAAAAACACTGCAAGTAGTGCTTGATGAGGAGGTACATAGACAGTTTAAACTATGGTGCATTTCAAAGAATACGACCATGGCAGAATTCATAAAAAAGATTATCGATAAGAGTATTGCAGGATTTAATCCCGATGAAATTGTGAGGCAAGTTATGATGGTTGAAACCTGTAGACATGTTGAAATGAAGACTGCTAGTGGGGCCGATGTACGGTTACCAATACCTAATCATGTTGTACAAGAGGGTAATCGTTTCGTAATTACAGTACCTGATGATACTTCGGAAGAAGATATAGCGTTAATTGGTACGATTCCTAACTCCATAGTAAAGACAAATAAGGAGTGGAGGACGGAGATTCCATTGGAGGTCCTAATAGGATGATAAATGTTATTAATGATGGAACTGCAGAGACAAATAGTCATTGGACGAAGTTTGGTAACCAAAGACCTATCCTTTGCGTAGATTTTGACCACACGATTACAGTAAATTGTTTAGCATGTGACCCCAAGCAAACAAAGAATGAAGTACAACCTGGAGCGCGTGAAGTATTAACTGAATTAAGCAAGTATTTCAGGATTATCATATACACCGGTTGTACTACTAAAGAGCGGGGCTTTCTTTCACGTACGATAGAGGATATTGAAAAGATACTTCGTGATAACAAGATACCGTTCGATGAAATTCAACAAACCAAACCACCAGCATGTTTCATAATTGATGATAGGGCGGTACATCACACATCTTGGCATAATACTTTAACGGAAGTTAAAAACAGGGCAAATTTGTGGTGAAGATATGAAACTAAGTGAGTTCGTAAAAATATACAGGCCGGAAAACCTTAGACATGCCAAATGCACGAACCCTCATCACGATGAGTATGGGCACTTATGTGAAGAACTGATTGAGCTGAAAGCTGAACTTAACCATAATGATATGATTAAAGTCGCGGAAGAATTGGCTGATATAGTAATAATTGCGGCCATTTACGCTAATAAACTTAACCTTGATTTAGCAAGTGCGTTGGAGATGAAAACGGTTAAAAACTTCCAAAATGGCAGGTTGGCTACCTTAGATGTGGGGAAGTTTGAGACTACTAACCTGACTAAATTCACAAATCCTAGTAAATAAGGAGGTGAGCGTGTGGTAGAAGGAGAATTCAAAAAACGAATAAAACAATTGATTCCTGCATACGAAGATTTCTTGTTAGAAGAAGGAGAAGAACCGCGTGATACGGAACATATTTTTAAGATTTTGGATGAGGCTAAAAAGGAAATATTCGACATTGCCTTACATGGAATAGAAGTCAATAGAATAAAGTTAGCTGAAAAATTGTTGAAGTGGTTTGGTGACGAAAAATGAAAGAAGGAGAATTCTAGACATCTTGAGAACAAATATGTGTCCTCTGCTGACTATCATCATCAGCCATCAAGACTGACCCACTAGAATACCCATTTCTTAATGAATTCGGCTTGACCAATTGCGTAGTTGAAGTTTATCACAATGTTAGCAACCCAGTTATCGTATATCACTGAACTAGACGCGAGAATGTAAAACACCATGATTACCGATAGGACAAAGCTAGCACCATTTATCAAATATATCCATTTGTTGAAGACAAGTCCGTGTTTAAAATACTCCTCTGCACTTGGTGGAACCGCTCCTTTCTCCATCGCAGCGGTAGAAAGTTGTTTATAGTCCCGTAGCTTCTTTATCCACGGCTGGTACATTGAATAGAGTGATCCAGCAAGTAGGATTAGGAAAGTCATTACGTAGTTGATGTCGAGACCCGCCACTTTCGGTAACAAGTATTTGAGTGATACCGGAATGATGACTGCAGTAGCAATAACGATCGCAATTAGCATGTATTGCATTTGTTTAAGGTTTTTCTCAATAGCCATACAATTCACCTCCTTAAGCAGTTCTTCTTTTACGCCATAGAACTGGAACTACTATACCCACAATGAGTCCTGCTAAGAATCCTCCGCTCCACAGTGGTATTATACCGCCCAGCATATAGGCATACCAGAAAGGCATTCCCCACTTGTTTGGATACATGAAGTACCAAATGGGTTCCTGATTTTTCTGTGTCATCCACTCTATGGTGTTGAATCCGAGAGCGGAAAACAGCCCCACGAACACTGCTGCTATCACGATGATTACTACTTTCGTTTTGTTCACAGAATCACCTCCGAAGGAGGGATAAATTGTTAAGAAAGAAGTTTAAACGTGTATTGAAGATAGTGAATCCAATACGAAATTTGCTAATCAAAGCATTCCTATACTGTTGTTTAGGAGCAGCGAGTATTGGTTTAGGTGTTAAAGTTGTACATTTAATTGGCGAGGTATTCACTACTATTTGTTTTATAGACGTAGCAATTCTTGTTCTAACAGGAACTATCATGGTTTATCACGGATGCTCATTTTTCTACCAATGGTATCTTATCTATGTGTATGGGGAGACACGCCATACGCTCGATAGTGTAAAGTGAAACCCGATTTGGATACATCATCATAATCACCTAGCGGTGCGAGTGTGGACTGTGACCCCAAACATTAAGATTGCCCATGTAGTTCCCCGTATTCAATGCTTTGTATTCTAGCTTCACTATTTGATTTGCAACGTTTTCAGGAATCGTAATCATCGTCTGTCCTGATTTAGTACCACTAATAAACGTACCATTTACACTCGGATAATACGTCGAATCTTTCTTGAGACGTAGATAGCCAGCTACAGTGTCCGTCAAATGTTGAACTAAGGCGTTAGCAAAAAGAACTTCCATGGCTACATTAGCAACAGTAAGACTAATCATTTCTATCCATACATTTGCAGTGCAAGAAATCCAACTGCCTGCAATTACTGTTGCTGCCGCAACCACTCCCGCCGTCGGCACTGCAGCACGCATTTCACTTAAAACCACGTTGTCATAGTAAAGAACAAGAACTACACTGGGATTCCAAAGCTCTAATTTAATTAGTGCCCACCTAGCAGTTGAAGGAGTTGTACCCTCTGCTGATAAATGATTCCAGCCTGTAGAAACACCGTAAGGAAGGGCTATACTGCCAACGGCTGCTGATTTATCAGCATTCCAGAATTCTACAACGCCAACAGGATGTGCAAGCGTTGCAGTAGTACCTGCATAAATGTCTACGCCGAAGAAATATGTTTTGCTGGGCAATATTGGAATCCAAACGGAATCAAACGTTAGATAGCCTCCTACGGCACAAAGCAGTTTCAAACTATGTTGTCCTTTCCAGCTATATGCTGTACTCCAAGCAAAACTGGAGCTTCCTGTTTGATAACTTTTTGTCCAAAAATCTGGCACGCCGTCGCCATCTCTGTCAAACTCGAAAGCTTGATTGGGAATCATGTTTTCTGGCGGAGCTTGAATGTCAAACAGCGGGTACTTTGGAATAATAGCAACATCCGCCAGCGTTGTTCCACTTGAAAATCTTAACTGGTCTGTTGTTGCTGTTTTTATCCACCACATTTTGCCAGCAGCATACGTTGGGTCACTTGTCAAAATATCAAATAATATCTGTGCAGTATGCACGCTTCCAGTGTAAATGTCTCCGCCATCAATCAAGGTTAAGTCTAAACCACTTCTCCAGTTCTGTATTGTATTCTTAATGGTCTCTGTATCAAGCATACGAGCCAAAGCATCTGTGCCCAGTTTTGAAACAACAACTTGTCCACCGCCAATTTGGTCGGACAGAACTGTGCCAGTGGAAATCTTGCCGCCGTCAATCTTTGTAACATCACCACTCTTTGCCCAACTATTCACAAAGTAAACTGACCCGTCTAACACTATTTGGCTTGCTCGAATACCTAACGTTGCATCCCCCGACACAACAAGACTCGTTGTTATCTGTCCAGCTTTAATATGGTCTGTAAGAATGGTTTTTGCAGCAATACATCCTGCACCAATCGTTGGCGCATAACTATCAAAATGCAGAATCGTTGATGTTCTATCAGTTCTAACATCTACTACAACAATTAATCCTTTGCCTTCTCCAACTGCGGCTCCAAAATCCGTAGTATTCTTCAGTGTATTATCGACTGTATCCCAGTAGAAATAACGGATTCCCACGACATAAGAAGTTCCAGTGAGATTCTTTGTAATAGTGCGAGTCGAACCATCAGCAAATTTAACTGTGCCATCAGACGCACCATCCTTCGCCGACCAGTACAACTTGCCGTAAGTCGGTGTAGTCAAGTCTTCCCACATTTTGAAGTCCGCTGTCCACGGGCGACTTTCAATCGACAAATCAATTGGCTTCACTTGTAATGGAGTGGTTGAAACTGCTGTGCACTTCGCAGATTCATTTCCTGCACTATCAACAGCTGTGATTGCAAAGTAGTACAGTACATATGTTTCCGTGGTTTTCTTCTTCCAAAGATAATACGGACGAGAGGCTTGTCCAGCAACTATTAACGGCGGATTCGTTGTTCCATAATACACTCTGTAATGAGAAAGGTCAGTTGCAGCAACAGAATTCCACTCTAACAGCACTCCATCAACAACTGCAGTAGGTGCTAAACCAGTAGGCACTGGAGGTGCTGTAGTGTTCTCACAGGTTGTTGCAACAGTTTGATTATATAAAGTTGTTCCAGCACAAGTTATAAATGTGAATGTGTCACTCCAAGCTGAAGACTGACCTTTCTGACTTACTGAACAAGCATGGATATTATACGTTGTATTTGCAACAAGGTCTGGTGTAACGGCAATGGGATTTCCTGAAGGAGGCTGTTCTACGTAGAAATGTATCCATTCTGGGTCCGCAGTCTTTCTGTAACTGACTACATACCCGCCAGCATTAGTTACTCTAGCGATAGTAACTTGCAACCACGTTCTATGTTCTGCTGCAGTGTCAATCTCTTTTGCAGCACACGTAATTACGGGCACTGCAGGAGCAACATCAGTTACATCTGTAATGACTTCCTTTTGTCCTGTCACCGGACAGCCAGTTGCCAATGTGGACTTTGCACTTTCATTTCCTATGAAATCATATGACGATACCCAGAAGTAATATGGTGTCACTAAATCGGTATCTATGATAATGACCGTAGCACCAGTTCTAGCAATCTCAGTTGCAGTTCCAGGAGTGTTTGTTGTATTCCTGTAAACTTTGTAACCTTTCAAATCAGCACTTGTAACTGCTGTCCAAGAAACCTTAATTGCTCTTACAAGACCAGAAGTTGTAGCAGCTACACCCGTTGGCACGGATGTAGCAGTTGTATCTGTAGTTGCTGTTTTTGCTACCGAAGCAGTATATGCAGATACTTTCGCGTCTCTATTATATGATGCCACCTGCAAATCATAGGTAGTACCCATTGCAACAGGACCAGTATAAAGTACAGCATCACCAGATAGTGGTTGTTCGACTTCAACGTAGTTCCATACACTCTCCCCCTGCTTCTGCCAACGTACCTTGTAACCAGACATACCAGCAACACGATGTACTGTGACAGCAAACAATGTCACGAACGTACCATCTGCGTTCTGGATTGATGCTGGAACTACATCATCGGTCCCAAACCCACTCGGAGTAACTGGATCAATATCTGGCTGGGCAGTTGGACCGTAAATACCTAACGATTCCCATTGCTCAACTGCCTCAAGATAGTCATCTAGCAGCATTTCCGCTCTCTCTACTTCAACCGTTACATCAAGAAGAGTCTTGGTAACTTTTTTAACTCGAACTACTGTTGAACTATAATCTAATTCAGCACACGTTAAAATAACGTAATCTCCAGCATGTATATCATAACCTTGAACGTATGCAGGTACTACTACAGGCGACTCTAAAGCAACTGGAACCACACAACCAGATGCCTCAGTGTTCAAGTCGGCAAGGTATTTGGCAGCTAACGCATTTATTGTTACTTGACTAGTACAGGTTCTATCAGTAAACACAGCTACCTCGATACCAGTACCAGCCTCGCCAACTAAAGGTAATCCGGAAGTATCTAATCCTCGCACATAAACTTTGTCTCTCTTTTTTGCTCTATCTTTTGTACGCTTTGGAACAGTAAGATACTGGAGAACTCCACGACCAGCTGGATAGCCGGTTCCAGCAGTGCCTATGTTGATTCTTGGGCTAGCTCCAGAAAAGTCCGGATAGAGATCCTTACCTAACACCCAGGCAACATATCGGGCAGCATCATAGCAGTAAGCTTTGTCATATCTAACTGATATGAGGGGAGTAGTAGGGCAAACACCACCGAGGACACCAGCACTACTAGCAATAGCCTGCAAAACAACATTTGGTGCAATATCAGGGTAGTTACCCGAATGCACTCTTCGTTGCATCTGTTCTAGGCAAGTTTGATAACACTTACATAGTAATCCAGATTGTTGGAATTCTGGTGCTCTCAACTTACCTTTGAACTCTGATGAGGTATCATACAAAATCTCAACGTCATGGTCGGTATTAACTAGTGTTCGATTTGTTACAGTATTCGGTAAAGTAAACGCTGCTTCCAAATGTCCGTTCAGATTTTCCTCAATATGATCAAACACGGCATCTGCATAGGTGACTGTATCGATTTTAATAATCCAACCCATCTTAATACACCTGCATTTGCGATCCCTGAATGAGCTTTATGGTTATTTTGAATACCCCAGGTACTATTGGTTCGGGGTCGAACGAATCCAATATGTAGTCTCCGTTGTAAATAGCATCTGGTGAGGTTACAGTTACTTTTTTATGAACCAGATTTCGGAGTGGAGTGATGTAGGCGGATAACAATTGTGCATTAGTCAAGCCAGGGGAATAAAGATACGCTTCTAGTTCAAGTGACCTCAATCCTTTTCCAGGCGAAATCACCAGTGGTAATACATCACCCGGTAGTGCACGAGCCTTAGTCTCTGATGGATTCTTCTCTCTTATCCTGTGTGGAAATTGTGGAAGTGTAACTGCCCCTATAACAAAACTCATGAACGTTTCCTCCTAATTCCTTCTGCAATTCTCCTATTTACTATATCGCCTAATTTTTCGGCATCTAGTTCAGTACTAAGTGTGCCAATGTCAAAGTAGTTGGTAATAGAGATCATTTGTGGAGTCGTTGTAACTATGGTAGTAACAGGTTCTTCTTCAGTTGGTCCGTACATCCGCGTTGATGATACTTTTTCTCCCCTCTCTAACCAATAGGGTCCTGTTCTGGGAACTCTTGGAATACCAAACTGACCACCAGGAACCTCTTCAACAGCTCCTACAGCCTTAGCAATATCCCAAGCAAAAGGAATCCATGACCACCATGGTCTTTTCATTTGCACTTCCCACCCTTTCTGAAGATTCTCAATCATTCCCTTAGGTATTAATTGTTCAGGTGCTGTAACAGCAACCACAAGGGGTAAAGCAAGAACTCCTCCTAACGCAGTTGTCAATCCTCCTAATGCAGTCGTCAATCCAACAACACCAGCCCCAAGTCCAACTAACTGAGCAAGTTGCGATAATACTCCTAATATCTGAACTCCAGCAAGAAGTCCCATTACAGTATATAGTGAGTTCATTGAGTTATTTAATCCAGAAACCGACTCGTCTAAACCACTCATAGAACCTGCAAGTCCACCTACAGCACCAGCCAAATCACCCGTACTTTTATCAACATCACCAACTGAACCATCCATACCATAGAACTTACCAGTAACATCATCTATCGAACCCATTAGAGTACCGTTTGTGCTTATTATCGTGCCAGACATTGAGTCATAATGTCCGACGATTGTACCTGTACTATCACTGACATCACCAGTCAAGGTATCAATACTATACAGTAAATTACCAGTAGCATCTGTGATTTTCCATTCCATCTTCGTTGCTGATGTTGATAGTTTATCCCAACTCTTGGATATATCTGTTGCAGAAGCTTCTGCTGCCCGTGAAAGTCCCCACAAAATGACTCCAAGTATTACCAGTGTCGATATGGTGGTAATAATAGACATCTTCAATTGGTGCATTGCAACGGCATTCAACTGGGTCATTTTAAGCCACCAAGTCTTAATCTTTACTAATATCTTGATTGTAGCACCAAGCACTGTGAAAATTGGACCTAATACTGAACACACCATACCAAGCAGCATTAGTGCGCCAACTAACGGAATAAGAATTGGTAGAAATGGTCCCATAGTGGTTAAAAGTTGTGCGAAAAAGGTTACAGCCTGAATTATTATTGGTGCTATTTTAGCCAGTGCAATGAATAGCCCTCCTATAGCATTTGCAAGGTTAGCTAGAGCCACCTGTGCTTCCCGTGTTACAATAAATGCAGAGAGTTCATTTAAAACAGCTGTAAGAGCTGGTATTAACGCTGTTGCAAGTGAAACTTGGATACTAGTCCAAACTGCCTGTAATCCTAACCAAAGTGCTTCCACACGTGGTCCTTGGGTAACCAGTTTGTTCATAGTATCAGATAAAAGCTTGTGAGTATCAGCTGTTGCTAGTCCCTGATACTCCAACAGTGCTAGTGCATACGCTGCATCCATCAATTTATCCGGCCAGTCAGCAGTAACCTTAATTGCATCGGTGAAATACTTGATGAACTGTGCAACAGTCCGTATCATCCTTTGTATGCTAAAGGTTACAATGAAACCCGTAAAACCAACCTTTCTACCAAACCCATCGATGTGTTTCCCTGCAATCGCCCACTTTGTTACTCCTTCCATTAACTGTTTTTGTTGTGCCTTTTGTGCATCAGTAAGCATCCTAAAAGCTGGATCACTACGCATCATTTTTGTATAATAGTCAGCGATGACTTCCTTCGCAACCTCATACTGCTTAGCTTGCTGCTCAAACGGCTTATTGTAATCAATCAGCGTTTTCTTCATAGCCTCATACTGTGTATTGAGTTTCTCGAGTTTCTTTTGTACCGTCGCATATTTTTCTGGGTTACGCTCTATCCACTCAAGAATAAGACTCAATTTCTCTTCAGCCATACTCATCCTCTTCTATTTTACTCCTAACACTTCTCGACTTCTTTGTTTCCCCTAGAACAGCAATGTCGAAGAAAAGTTTCTCAGCGGCAGACCCCTTAAATTCAGCAATCTCGCACGGTCTTTTTCCAGTAGCTAAGGCAACAGCTCTAACTTGTTTACCTATCAGACTTTTAGCGAAGTATTCGTTTTTTTTAGTGCTTCGGCGGAAATTCCGGAGAAATCAGTGATAACTCCGAACAGTTCGAATTGGTCCTCGATGGGAATATCATCTACGTTGATAGCTGCATCAGTGGAAGGTTCAGTACTAGAAACCTTTGGTTCCAGAATGCATTGTGGTAACACTCCCCGCATAGCAAGGATAAGTTTCTCTGTCTTCGCTGGGTCTGATAACTGCTCCTTTAGACTGGTCTGCATCGTTTCCATATCTTGGCTCAATTTAAGTTCAATTGAATTAAAGAACCCTGCCATTACTGCAAGGGGCATTTTACGGATCTTATAGACGTTGCCTGATTTGCATTCCACTAACTTGATAACTTTTTTGACTAGTTCACTGGCTTTTGTTGGTTCCAATTTCTCACCTCCTTATGGTGTTGTGATTCTGTTTTGTAGAGTTGCAGACAACAGATGGGTACCACCCGAAACGGTTCCACGATAGCCTTTGAAGCTTACTGTTTGCATGATTTTATTACGCAGTTCAACTGGTGCATCGACTGCAGTCAGAACTATGTTTGGACATAGTATACGGCAACGGTATTTCAGGAGTATAGCTGGTGTTGGTAAGGCATCACCGTTGAGATCAAGATCCAGTGCAACTGATACAGGAGCTTGTATTGGTGCTGCGCCACTTGAAACGCCTGTCCAGAAGTATCCATGTGCGTCCCAATCGGAGAATAATAGGTCCATTTCACCTTCCAAAGTTCCTTCACCTGGCACAAAGCATTTAAGTAGATAGTCAGTCATTGCGTACATGTCGTCTGGTATCTTTCTTGCATAGGTCAAGCTAATTGAATCGACGTTTGTTATTTCGGGGGTTTGGCCTGGTTGAGCCCAATAGAGCTTTCCATCAATTGCGAAGAACGGTCGAACTGTACTAACTGTGCCTAAAGCAGTCGCCGAGACCTTTGCGTCCTTCTGTCCAAGCATACTGAACGTCGCGCTTACTGGATCACCGGTTCGAGCTTCAATACGCATACTTATAGGTATACAGCTTATAAACTGTTGGGCACTTGTTACCACCGCACATACGTCAGGGACTTTGTAGTATGTTCCAAATTTCAGTGTATCAGAGGGTGTGAAAACATGCGCGTAGTTTCCTGTAGTTCCGTCTTGTGTTGAAGATGGCGTTCCACCAAACAGGTGTTTAAACAGTTTCATCAAGTTGTCAGCTGACGCCCACATTGCAATGTCACCTAAACATTTATACTGTCCAGGAGCCATATATTGTGGACCAGAATAGATCATACTGGGTGCACTAATGAACTCTCTCTCTGGATGCAAGCCTATCGATCTTACATCAAGGAACGTGGTCGGTGGCGTTACTGGAGTTCCAAATATGGTTTCGTCAGCAATTGCTAGATGTCTTGGCAATATGTTTCACCTCCTCTTGTACTTCTTCAAACTGACCTGTTGTTAGAAGCTGCTTTCCGATATCATCGGGAACGTCTTTCACCTCGTTGGGTACCACATGTAGCCCACACCAAGGAACTGTTCCCTCATAGTTTCCGATATATTTTACCTTCACTGTTCTCACGCTCTTATTTTTGTGAGTTTGACTTGTAGGCCTACCCAAAACCCTTCAACACCACTACCCAATCCTCTCCAATTTGGTATAATCAGTGTGGGTTCAAGGTCGCAGACTTTACCACCAAGATGTCGGTCAGCAACTAGTGCGTCGTAGATTTTTCCAATTAACTCAAATGCATCTAAGTAGCCTTGTTTTGTTTCTGGGTTTGTGGTAACTACACCAAATTCAAATGTGTAAGTGTGGGAACTTTGTAGAAAAGTTACTGGTACTACAGATATGGGCATAGAGCATACGTAGCAACTGGGGTAGTTGTCTGGTGGGTATTTTTCACCGTAGAAAACATTCTCTTCTGCAAATACGTGAGTGGAATCTGCATTAGTAAGTTCTCGAACAAGGGCAACTAGTGCATCCCAAATTGCTACGTAATCATCGTACCAGGTCATCGGAAGGACCTCCTAACTTCATCGACTGTGGATTGAACCATAACTTCCCTTAATGCAGTTGCCATCTTCTGGCTAAAGTGTTGGGCCTTGATTCCAGGATGAGTACCAATTCGTCTTTTTGTAGAAACTAACCTCTTACCTAATATTGGTACGTATCGACCAGGACTTTCCTGAGTACCTTTATCAACAAATCTTGCATAAGGAGCGTCCCAGTAAAATCTTACAGTTCTTTCAGTTTGCTCTGCTCTAAAAGAGTTCTGGAGTTCACCGGTTGCACCTTTGGGAGTGATTTCAGTATTTAACCGGTTGGCTTCTGTGATAACCCTACTAATCACAGTCGGTATAAAAGAACTCGGCTTCACCTTAGTCCACCGTATGTTTCCACTCACACTCAACGTGAACCGGGCACTCATCCTCAGACACTCCATTCTATTATAGTGCGTTCTTGCTTATATATTTTATGGTTTACCTGTTTAACCTTTAGAGTTCGTAGTTCCCATCGCGCACTTCAGTAATCAATGATTTAGCTGCTCCGATAATTGGTCTGGTACCGACTGTTCCCCTCATTGCCAATCCCAGGAAGTAATCAGCGAACCTTTCATAGATTGCTAGATTCATTAGTATTGGAGCTGGCAAACCACCAGCAGTCCTCTCGTATTTAGACGCGTACGCTAAGTACACTTTGTGACCAGCAATTGCAAGTATAGCATTATCAACCGTTGTTGCTGGTGCAATTTCCGACTTTTCAGCATCTACCTGTGCAGTCGCTAATTCAATCCACCTCTGAATAACTTCATCAAACACCCTATCTTTTGATAGATTATCCAAATACTCTCTAACCGCAGCTATCGATATTGTCATGTCATCCCTCCTATGCCACTACTGGCTCCTTTTCCATTACTTGCCAAACAAACTCTAATGTGTGTTCCAAGACTCCACTCTTCAAGAACACAAACATACCATAGTAGGTACCAGCGTCAATATTGAAGTCATTTAGTGCAGGTACAAAGGTTATGTGAGTGTCCGGACTTACATAAGTGACAATGCAGTCTTTACCGTCGATAATTTTTGCAGTTCTAGCCTTGTTCCATACGTAGATTTTGCCTGTACAATCACTATAGTTGATATCTTTGACAACGCCAGCATATCCTCTACCATAGTCTCCTTTTACTATTTCAAAACTCATTTCAATTCCTCCTTATGACTTTGAGAATTTTCTTAACCAGTTTTAATTCAAGGACTTTATCAGTCAACTCAACAGTTAGTGTCCGGTTAGCTAGTTCTAATATCCTGGTCATCGCAATGAGAGCCGCTTTACCAAACCAGGATACTGCTGAAGCCGAAATAGTTGCAACTGCAAAACGAGTAAGCACTACAATCCTCCATGCAGTTGAGTTTATACCTACTACCGCACTACTGAACCTCGTTAGTACAACTCTTCTTGTCGCCATTGCGATTATATTGAGAGTTGCAGCTACAGCAACTATAACTTCTCTTCCTTTAAGAATAACAACGGTAGCTGTGGAAGTAAATGCTCCTGTAGCCTTTCTGATAACGTTAATAATCCGAGTTGAAAGACCCATGAGAGTTATATTAGATGCTACGGATCGTGTGAAGACTATTATCTTTTTTGTGGTACCTGTCACTGTCATACTTGCTGATTTAACTCGCGTTGCAATTACCTTCCGCATAGTTGTACCGATAGTAGTTATCGTGCTAGTTGCTTTCCTAAAAATCGCTATCATTCGCGACGCTGCTCCTACTATTGTAACTGCAGCAGCTGTTAATCTTGCTAAAACGACTCTGCGTGTTGCAGTTCCTACCAAACCCAATGTTGCTGATGCTATGGCATATAATCCTGAAATTGCTGATGCAACTGCTGAAACAGTGATTGCTGCAATCACTGTTCTGAAGCTATCTTTTACTCTGGAAACCACGCTGGTAATTGCTATAGTAACCGTAGCAAACCTTATCAATACAGCATGTCGTGTTGTATTTCCTACTATATGTAGCGTTGCTGATGCTATAGCAAACAATCCGGATAGTACATTTGCAATAGCTAAAATTGTGACTGCAGCAGAAGCAAATCTTGTTACCACTATCGAACGAATAGCATATCCAATAACAGTAATTGATGCACTTTTAGTTCGTAAGAATATTACTTTTTTAACCGTAGACACAATCGTATGTATTTCAGCGGCTGCATTTCTGAAGAACGCTCTTACCCCTAATGCACTACCCACTACACCAACTGTTGCTGACTTCATCCGTATCATCAGAAGTCTTCGCAAACTTGTAGCAGCAATAGTAACAGTCGCTGTTACCGTTCTAAAGTCATTCGTCACTCTATGTGCTGTACCAGTAATTGCTATAGCAACCGCAGCAAGTCTTACCCGAACTGTTTGTCGTGCCACGTTTCCTACCATTGATATGGTGGCTGTCTTAATACGAGTGCAGACAGCGTTTCGGATGGCGTTTCCAATTACTGTTATTGAACTGCTTTTAATTCGAGTGAAGTAAACGAGCCTTTTGGTGGCACTCGCAACTGATAATGTTGCACTTCGAAGTCTGTAAGCGACTTTTGTCCTTATCGTTGATCCCAAAAGTACGAAAGTAGCCACAGCATACCGCAAGAACTCCTTCGGTACCCGGAAGCTTTTTGCAATACCTGCTAGGGTGAAAGAACTACTTACTTTTGCAAGGAAATTCGGTATTCTTCTAGCTGTTCCAGCTATCGCAATACTGCTTGCTAAAAGTCTAGACATCGCAGTAGTCCGCATTGTACTTCCTATCATAGAGACTGTTTCGGCTATCTTTCGTACAGAACTTTGTATACGCACAGCCGCACTAGTGAAATTGAGAGCACTAGAAATAAGTCTAGTAGATACGATTTGTCGAGCTGTATTACCAACAGTTGTGAAGGTACCAACTGCTGATCGTAGCAAATTAGTTAATCGCTTTGTAGTCGCAACGAAACTAACTGATGCCGAATTATATCGTAAAGGGTTTCGAAGACGCCATGTAGCACCAGCTAATCCCACTGTTACTGCCTTTGCTCTAGTAGCTAGCATTCTTCTAAGAGCAGAACTATCTAGTGCTAAAGCTGCAGTCTTTATACGAGTTAGAAGCAGCGTTCTTGCTGTACCTGCAACAGAAGCAAAAGATGAACTTACTGCCCGAAAACCGCCTAAAGTTCTACCACCACTTCCTACCAAACCAACAGTTGCAGGTACTAGTCGAGCAAGACTGGTAGATCGAATCACACTTCCTACTGTTACCATAGTTGCAACAGCAGACCGTATTAATAGTATAATGTGTACCTGTATTCCCCAAGGATAGGTAGTCAAATTAATTGTTGTGGTTTTGGACACTCCTAAGGATGAAATTTGAATTGAATTTCCGTCTGCATAGCCACTTGAGTATTTTGTTGTATCACCCAAATCAATCGCGTATTCGCCGACCGCATTCGTCTTGATTGTGTATTCTTGATTTTTAGTGACATTCTTTATAGTTACATCTACAGTGCTCTGCAACACGCCGTCCTTCTTGATTTTTCCGTAGATTACATAGGGGTTTTGCGGCATTTTATCACCTTATGTATATATGTGATACCAGTTGTCTGCTTCATTGCAATAGATGTAGAATCTGTCATTTGTGCTTTGAACTTGAATGTCGGCATTATAACTGTAACCATAAACAAAGACATATCTTGTGCCATTCGCATATTCAAGTGAGAACGTTGTCCAGTTTATGGCATCAATGTTCAACGACATATTCACTTGTCCGAGCGTTTTTCCGACATCTACATTCCAAGGGGCAAAATTGTTCCAGCCCACTATTAAATGAGTTATTGACTGAAAGTAAGGCAGGCTCCAGATATAGATGAAACACTCGTCTTCATAGTTATTTGTATAAAGTTCACTTTTACCATCATTATCAGTATCACCTATTTGGCACATCGGAGTAAACCAGTAACCCCAAAATATGTGTGCCCATCCTTCGGCTGGCAGTTCGATGGGAGAATAATTCTTTTGGACATACTTAGTTCCGTTCCAGTAAAAAACATAGATTTTATTTGATATGAACACAGTCTCCATAATATAATCATTATCAATGTCATTAACTGTTAATGCTTCAGCAATTCCACAAAGACTTTCATCTTGCACCGTGATTTTTGCTTCTTGGACATAAGCAGAACCGTTCCAACCAAAGATGTAAACAGATTGATTATAAAGTTCGCCACCGACAGATATTGGATCTACAGCAACACTAAATTCAAGATACTGGTCAGAATCGTTGTCGCCTATCCAAACTCCATAAACCGCACTTTCAAGCGTGATGTTCCATTCAAGTTGTATTCCAGTCCCGTTCCATTCCAACACGCACAATTGAGGGTTTCCTGTTATATACATTCCTGCTATTATCTCTTTTTTACCATCTTGGTCTACGTCGCCAACCGTTGCCGCGGGGTTCAGTCTGTTATCTGGATGATTATATGGGTATTCGTCATAGTTTTGCGATGTGTTATTCCAAATTAACACCATTAATTCTGGATTGTTTGGAAAACCATATTGGTCGAAAGAAAGAATTAAGTCGTCAATGCCGTCTCCATTAACATCTGCACCTAGAATGTCATATCCTATAAGAGCAGTGTAACTTTTACTCCATAATGTCGTAGGTGGCTCTGCCGTCCAATTTAAGACATAAACATAATGTCCTGCAAGCATGACGACTACTTCGTTCTGTCCATCCCCATTACTGTCGCAGATGTCACACCCCGAAACTCGTGATTCAAATGTTTTAGCAGAGGAATAAGAATAAGTTGTTCCCGTCCAATCCCGTTTTGAAAGGAGAGTGCCATAAGGAGAGAAAAGTTCATTTAACCCATCGTTGTCGCCATCGCCGATAACATAACCACTTGCCATTATTGTAGCGTTGGGAAATCCAAAAGTCCGCCACTCCACTCCCCAAATTCGGAATGTTTGCAGACCAGTAGTGCCTCGATTGTTTGATGTATCATTAAACCAGAATTGATATGAAACATCTGTTCCTGTAGCGTTC
>Ga0315296_10001886_pt1 | contig 18138 bp, 19 predicted proteins | sample YL17G14_18_MG_FD_203921 | JGI IMG/M metagenome (GOLD analysis project Ga0315296, IMG submission 203921) | Sediment microbial communities from Yellowstone Lake, YNP, Wyoming, USA - YL17G14_18 | ecosystem: Environmental > Aquatic > Freshwater > Lake > Sediment | place: USA: Wyoming | collected... | reverse complement strand
GCTCTTTATACCGTCTTCCATAGCTCAACTGCTTGGGGGAATTCTATATGGGTGGTCTCCCGGCAGTTCTTTTTACATGACGTCGGCGGGTATGGTCATCGTGATGTTAATTGCCGCGTTCTTTGTACGTGATCCAAGAACCCTAGAGGAGTAATGAAAAAGTACAAAACTGCGCCTACAACAAATCAAATCCCATGGCTTTTTTTATGTGACGTTAAGAATAGATGAACTCAATAATCGTTCGTGTAGTTTTTCAAAGTAGGTGGATGGTACTCGTAAAAGAAAGAGAAGGTTAGGCGTCTATCCTTAAGGCTGAGGAAGGAAAACTAGGGATTTGATCTAATGGCATAAAATCTGACCTAACAACACCTCCATTCAAAAGCAACGCGTTGCATAAACAGAGGCCTCAGAACTCGGGGTTTTCCCTGCTTGATAAATGTAATTTTACGGCTTCAATATTTACATGGTCGAGGGCGTGGCTGAGGGAGAAAGGCTGCTGCCCCTGAGAAAAAGCTCAAGTTTACGGCCTATATAATATTCGCATGGGGAACAAAACCAGGATAATACTCATCCAGCGCGCGAAACTTTCAAATGGGTGTTCTTTAAGTTCTTTAACATGAAGATTAAGATCGATTAGAAGAGGGCTCTATTCTTAACCTTTATTATGCCTTTTAGGGAGCTCAACTTGTTTTCTTTGTTTGCTCGCCTTCTTTTTAGCCCTTTTCAATTCTTTGTGCTTTTCCAAGCCTGCGGCAACGTCTTTCTTTTTTCCTTTAGCCATATTCTGACACCCGTTTACGGCATAGACTCTGCTGCTCACTAAAAAACATTGGTATTTCGATCGATCGAAGGCGTATCTTCATTCTCCTTTGCGCCAAAAAAAGTAGGGGTTGGCACCACGCGTCGGCGCCGCTATTTGATTACAGCGGTTTCCCTCGTGAACTTCTTCACGGCTTCCTCGTCGAGCTCGACGCCCAAGCCTGGACCCTTAGGCACCTCCGCGAAGCCGCCCTGTATCTTCACAGGGTTCGTGACGAGCTCGCTCACGCAGCCGGACAGCCCCGTCATCTCGGTCGTGTAGTCCAGGTGCCTGTACTGCGAGGCCACGATGTGGGCGCTGGCCGCCGTGCAGATTCCGGCCTCAGCGGCAGAGTGGAGGTAGCACGGGATGTTCATGATCTCTGCCAAGCCAAGGACCTTCATGGTTCCTGTCAGTCCGCCTCCGGGCCTGTAAGCCTTCACGCCGATGACATCCATCCCGCCCAGCTTGATCAGGTTATCCACGTCCTGAAGCGTGTACATCGACTCGTGCGCCGTTATCGGAACGTCTACCGCCTTCGCCACCTCGGCCATCCCCTTCAGGTCGTGCCAAGCGACGGGCTGCTCCACGAACTCGAGGTCGTACTTCTCCATGGCCTTGATGTTCTTTATCGCCTTGGGCACGGTCCAAGCCTGGTTGGCGTCGCCCCTCAATCCGAAGTCCCATCCAACCTGATCCCTGACCGCCTTCAGAACAGCGAGGTCCGTCTCAAGGGGCTGCCCTATCTTCAGCCTCAGCGTCGTGTAGCCAGCGTCCTTCATCGCCTTGGCCCTCTGAGCCATCTCCTCGGGCCTGCCCCAGCCTATTGTCAGCGTTATCGGGAAGCGCTCCTTGTACAAGCCGCCCAGCAGGTTATAGACCGGCGTCTTCAACGCCTTGCCACGGAGGTCGTAGAGAGCGATGTCGATGATACCCTTCGTGCAGACGCCACAGTAGGTCTGCTTGTTCATCATCTCCCAGATCCTATCGACGTTGAAGGGATCCTCGCCGATCAATTTGGGTCCCAGATACGTCTTCATGAAAGCAAAGATCTCGTCGGCGGTCTCCCTAGTCTCTGGAGGAATGGGCGGTATCTCCCCGAGTCCCGTGATGCCCTCATCCGTGTGAACCTTGGCCAGAACTATGTCCATAGCCTGAGGCTTCGCACTGATGGGCTCAACGAACATGGTTCTGCCGCCGATCCCTTTTCTCGGGACCGCGAGCGTAGTTATCTCGATTCTGTCTATCTTCACAGGAAATCACCACTACGATTACACACAGTTAAGCCATATGAGACTTATGCTGCGCTGAGTCTCCCCTAGGTTCGTGCAAGACCACTAAACTTTGAAATAGGTGAAAAAAGATATGGCAGAAGGAGGACTAATGAAGTACGATAAGATCCTCGAAAACCTGCTGGGGCGGGGCGACTACCTCTTCGTGGGTCAAAGCGTCGTGAGGACTGACGCCCTCGACAAGGTCCTCGGCAAGGCCAGATTCACGGCCGACTACATCCCCAGGGGAACCGTCGTGGTCAAGGTCGTCCGCAGTACTCAGCCCCATGCCCTCATCAAGAGGATAAAGTTCTCCGATGCACTCAATGTTCATGGCATACTGGCCGTATTAACAGCCGCCGATGTACCCGGCGAAAATCAGATCGGATATGCTCTCCCCGACCAGCCTTTCTTGAACGATAAGAAGGTCCATTACATCGGCGACCCCATAGCACTGGTCTGTGCGGAGGACGAGTACGCGGCAGCTGAGGGAATGGACGCCGTTGAGGTCGAATATGAGCCACTCCCAGCATCCTTTGATGTCGACACATCTCTCAAGCCGAACGCGATGCCGATTCATGAGGATGGAAACGTTGCCGTCACGACACGCATCAGGAAGGGCGACATTGCTAAGGGGTTCTCCGAGGCGGACGCGGAGGTGGAGGAGACCTACGAGACGCCCTATCAGGAGCACATGTACCTCGAGACAGAGGCAGCCTACGCCATACCCGAAGGCTCTAGAAAGGTCACCGTCATCGGAACCATGCAGAGCCCCTTCCTCGTCAGGGAAAAGGTGGCCACAATCCTCGGCTGGAGCCTCAACCAGGTCAGGATCATCCAAGCCTTAACTGGGGGCGCCTTCGGCAAAAAGGACGACATGGGACCCCTGGTCTGCGCAAAGGCCGCCCTAGCTGCCGTCAAGCTCGGGAAGCCCGCGTCCCTCATCTTCGAACGCGATGAATCAGTGGCGTACACGCCCAAAAGGTTCCCCGCCAGAATCAAGTACAGGTCTGGAGCGGACAATAGCGGCAGGATCACAGCAGCGGAGGTGGATATCACCCTCGAATGCGGCGCCTACGCGAACCGAGCCCCCTTCTGGCTTTGGAGGCAGACAGCCCACGCTGCAGGTCCCTATGACGTGCCGAACGTCTCCGTTGACGGCCGAGCCGTTTACACGAACAAGGTGTTTGGCGGGAGCTTCCGCGGCTTCGGAAACGTCGCCCTCCACTTCGCTGTAGAATCCCAGGTCGACCGACTGGCGGAGGAACTCGGCATGGACCCTGTGGAGTTCCGCCTCAGGAACGTGCTGAGACCTGGCTCCAAGACGACCTGCGACCAGCTGCTTGACAACTCTGTCGGCATGGAAGAGTGCCTGCGGGGCGCAGCTGAATCCGCTGACTGGAAAAGAATACGGGAACCAAGGCGAGATGGAAACAGGGTTCGGGGGATTGGCGTCGGATGCGGTTACCATGGCATCAGCACGAGCAGGAGCACGCCAGACTGGTCGGCTGCTTCCCTCATCCTCAACGAGGATGGAACCTTCACCTACAGGACAGGCATCTGCGAGCTGGGGCAGGGGGCTCCCATAGGCCACGCGAAGATCGTGGCGGAGATCATCGGCGCATCCCTTGATGCTATCCGCATCGAGATTCCTGACACGGACTCAACCCCAGATGCGAAGGCTACTCATGGTAGCCGAGGACTCATGCTCGGTGGCACGGCTGCGGCGGATGCAGCCTTGAAGCTGAGGCAGCGCATGATCGAGGTCGCCGCGGAGATGCTCAGCTGCGGCGAAACCGACATTGAAATGAAAGGCGGCAGGGCCTTCAATAGGCGTAATCCCTCCGAAGGCGTGAGCTTCGCTGAGCTGGCTGAGGAGCTCTACATCCGCGGAGTCTCCCCTGCAACGTACGGCTTCTACTCTTCGCCGAAGCGGTTCTACGACCCCGAGACAGGGCTGGGGGTTAGCTACAGTGTCTACACCTTCACAGCCTCTGTGGCAGAGGTGGAGGTGGACCTAGAGACGGGGCAGGTTGAGGTGGTGAAGGTCTGGCCCGCGATGGATGTGGGCAAGGCCATCGACCCGCTGATGATCGAGGGGCAGATCCACGGAGCCGTGTCCCAGGGCATGGGCTTCGCCTTAACGGAGAACTTGGTTCTCAAGGACGGGGCGGTGCTCAACCCAAACTTCAAGGACTACGTGATCCCCTCAGCCCTCGACACGCCTGAGGTGGCGAAGCCGATCCTCGTCGAGAAGCCCTATCGGAACTCAGCCTTCGGCGCGAAGGGAGTGGGGGAGCCCGCCATCATCTCCGTCGTCCCAGCCATCGCCAACGCCGTTTCCCATGCCACGGGCATCAGGTTCAACACCCTTCCCATAACGGCGGAGCGCCTCTACATGGCGCTGAGGGGGAAGAAGCCTTGAAGCCGCTGCCGAGCTTCAGCCTCCACAGGCCTAAAACGCTCATAGAGGCGTTGGAGCTGATGTGGGAACTTGAGGAGGCGAAACCCATCGCCGGGGGCACTGACCTCTTGCTGCTCCTTAGGGATGGCACCTGCAAGGCGAAGCACCTCGTCGACCTCGGCCTCATAGAGGAACTGAGGTTCATTCGAGAAGGCGACGACCAGATCCGAATCGGGGCTACGACCACCCACAAACAGCTTCAGCGATCGCCGCTGATGGCGGAGAAGTCCCCAGCGTTGAGAGATGCCTGCGCATGCATAGGAAGCGTACAGATCCGCAACCTGGGCACAATAGGAGGAAACCTATGCAACGCCTCACCTGCGGCAGACACAGCGCCGCCTCTGCTAGTCTTAGATTCGAAGGTGGAGATCGCTTCTCACGCGGGGTCGAGGAGCATCCCCTTGGTTGAACTTTTTGCTGGTCCAAAGCTGAACAGCCTGCAGCCCTGTGAACTCATCAAGGAGATCAGGTTCCCTGTCCCCAAAAAGAGCAATGGAATGTCCTTCCAGAGGCTTGGAAGACGGAAAGGCTGCACCCTCTCAGTCGTCAACGCCGCCGCCTACCTCGAACTCGACGGAGCTATCTGCCGCCAAGCACGGCTAGCCCTCGGCGCCGTCGCCCCTATGCCTCTCCGAATAAGGGATGTGGAGGAGATGCTCAGAGGCCAGAAGATATCTCAGCAGCTGATCGGGGAAGCTGCGTCCGCTTGTCATAAGCTCGTGAACCCTGTCGATGATGTACGGGCCTCAGCGGCATATCGGCGGGAGATGTCCTGCATCCTGATGAGAAGGGCGCTCAATGAGGCGTGGGATAGAGCTAGGAGGAACATGCAATGAAGGTCGCCTTTATCCTGAACGGCAGGAAGGTTGAGTGCGAGGTTAAGCCGAACAGGCTGCTCCTCGACCTCCTCAGAGCCGATCTAGGCATCACCAGTGTCAAAAAAGGATGCGAGCAAGGAGAATGCGGCGTCTGCACAGTCCTCCTCGACAACGCTCCCGTCAACTCCTGCATGATGCTGGCGCAGCAGGTTGAGGGAAGGACGGTCACGACCGTGGAGGGACTTGCCGACGACAGGTTGATGAAGACGCTGCAGTCGGCCTTCATGGAAGACGGAGCCGTGCAGTGTGGCTTCTGCACGCCGGGGATGCTGCTCTCGGCATACGCGCTGCTCAAGGAGAATCCGAAGCCAACGGCTGAAGAGGTGAAGACAGCGATCGAGGGAAATCTCTGCAGGTGCACAGGATATGTTAAAATAATTGAGGCTATCCTCGATGCTGTGGAGAGAATCAACAGTTGAGTGAGACTGAGATATTCACTAGGCTGACGCAGCTCCTGGGCGAGGGAAGGAGGGCTGTCCTCTGCACCATCGTCGAGAAGACTGGCTCAGGGCCTAGGGACGTCGGAGCCAAGATGCTCATCGATCCTGATGGAGGCACCTTCGGCACCATCGGCGGTGGAGACATGGAGCGAAAACTGGTCGAGGAGGCGCTGGAGGCGTTGAAGGAGGGGCGCCCGAGGACTCTGAGCTTCGCATTGGGCACCGAGCCAAAGGAAGGAGCCGTCGCCGTGGACTCGAAGTGTGGAGGGGAGGTGAAGGTCTTCCTAGATGTTATCAAGCCTGACCCGAGGCTCATCCTCTTGGGTTCGGGGCACATAGCGAAGCCGTTGGCAGAATTCGCTCACAGGGCAGGTTTCGAGGTTGTTGTGATAGACGACGCGGAGACGGCCACCCGTGAGCGTTTCCCCATGGCGAAGGAGATCCATGGCGGTCGCTTTGAGGAGGAACTTCGGCGGCTGGAGGTGAAGCCCTCTGATTTCGTCGCTGTCGTTCACGGTGAGACAAGCCACGAGCTGGCCGCGCTGAAGAACATGCTAAGGCACAGACCAACGTACATCGGCCTCCTCGGGAGCAGGAACAAGGCTGCGGAGCACAAGAAGCAGCTTATGGCTGAGGGCTTTCCCAAAGAAGAGGTTGAAGCCATTCACGCCCCCATAGGGCTCAGCATAGGGGCGGAGACCCCTGAGGAGATCGCTGTGAGCATCGTCGCGGAGCTCATCAAGGCGCGGCGCCTCGGCTAGTCTCAAAGAGCTTCTTGGCTTTTTCAAAGTCCTGAGGCGTGTCAAGGTCAAGGACGCACCAGAGGCTGCCCTCGACAAACCTGTGCGCCGACTCATGACGTAGGACGAGGTCCCTTAGCGTCTCTCCTTCACCGAGGCTAAGAATCTCCGCGAAGAGGGCCCGCCTGAAGAGGACTGGGTGGCCTCTCCTGCCCTGGTAAACTGGGCTGACGATGAGTGCCTCCGGATCTAACTCCATTGTTACCGCCATCGTTTCGAGGAGCTCCGCCTCGAGGCCGAGCTGATCACCGAGGACCAGGAATGCGGCCTCGGCGGAGACTTGGCGCAGGCCTGCCTTGAAGGAGCTTGTCATACCCTCCTCGTAATCAGGATTGAAGACTGCTTCTGCTCCATGGGCTTCAACAATGGCTCTGAGTTCCTCCAGTCGATGGCCCAAGACGACGAAGACCTCGTTGACCGGCGAAACATCAAGCGCGGTGAGCAGTAGGTCTAGGATGGGACGCCCGTCTACCTTGAGCAGGAGCTTGTTTCTGCCCATCCGCTCGGATTTGCCGGCGGCGAGGACGACAGCGGCGAGCTTCAAATCCCTTCACGTGTCGCAGGTCTGTTACTTCGACTTTTCAGCAGCCTTTTTCACGGCTCTTATGATGTTGACGTATCCTGTGCACCTGCAGAGATTTCCTTTGAGGTATTCCCTTATCTCCTCCTCGGTCGGCTGGGGGTTCTCCTTGAGAAGGGCCTCCGAGGTCATCATGAAGCCGGGGACGCAGTAGCCGCACTGTACTGCGCCCTCCTCTAAGAAGGACTCCTGCAGGACATCGAGCTTCCCACCCTCAGCGAGACCCTCTATGGTCTTCACGTCTTTGCCATGAACGTCAGCGGCGAGGGTTAGACACGATAAAACTGGTTCTCCGTCGACAAGGACTGTGCAGGCGCCGCACATTCCGATGCCGCAGCCATATTTGGTCCCTGTGAGGTACAGCTTCTCTCGCAGGAGGTTTATGAGAAGCTGGTTGGGCTCGACATCGAACTGTCTCCTCCTTCCATTGATGGTGAACTCCACCCTCATCCTTCTCATCTCCTCCGAGCCCTGTCCCTGGCGATTGTCAGGGCATCTCTCAACAGGGTCTTTGAGGCCTCTTTCCTGTAGTCCGCTGTGGCCCTGATGTCGGTTATCGGCGCGATGGACCCCGAGACTGTTTTTGCCGCTGTTTTTAATGTTTCATCTGTAAGCTCCTTTCCCCTCAGAGCTTCCTCAGCCCTATGCGCCCTGATTGGCGTTGGGTCCACGGCTCCCAGGGCGATTCTGCAGTCGCTCACAACTTCGCCCTCCATTTTCAGCATTGTAGCTATGTTTACAGTTGCGATATCCAAGCTCGTCCTCCCTATTTTTTGGAAGGATGTTCCACAGTTCTCTGGAAGATAGGGCGAGGAGACTTCGGCGAGGAGTTCGTTTGGCTTCAGAACTGTTCTGCCTGGGCCTGTGAAGAACTCCTCAAGCGGAATAGTTCTGGAGCCCTCAGAGCTGATCAGATGTGCCTTGGCATCCAGGGCGAGCAGGGCTGTGGCGCTGTCGGCGGCTGGGCTTGCATTGCAGAGGTTTCCGCCGATCGTGGCCATGTTCCTGATCTGCACCGAGCCAATGGTTCTAACAGCCTCCTGAAGGAGGGGGAGTTTAGCTTTTATGATCTCCGACTTCTCGATGGTTCTGAGCCTCGTCGCCGCACCTATGTGGATTCCGTCGTGCCTCTCCTCTACTCGGTTTAGTTCATCGATGTTCTTTATGTTGATAATGCACTTTGGCTCAACCAATCTCTGCTTCATCTTGACGATTAGGTCCGTTCCCCCTGCCAATGGAGCGGCGTCTCCACCGTACTTCGACAGCAGGTCAAGGGCCTCCTTCAGGCTGGTCGGCGCATGATACTCGAATCTAATAGGTATTAGGTGTGTGTTGACCTCGTTGATCTTCATCCTGCCCGTCCCTCCTTCTCCCTCAGGGCCTTCAGAATCCTGCTCGGGGTGATTGGCAGTTCGTAGAAGCGGACTCCGATGGCGTTGGAGATCGCGTTGGCTACTGCTCCCCCCACGGGATTCATGGCGCCTTCGCCTATTCCCTTAGCCCCGAAGGGGCCTGTGGGCTCATAGGTATCGGCGAAGAATACGGTGAAGTCATCGAGGTTTGGCAGGTCCATAGTTGTGGGGGTCTTGTAGTCCGTTATGTAGCCCCTGCTCAGGAGGTCCCCAGTCTCCGGGTCGTAGGGGGTATCCTCCAATGTCGCCATACCCCAACCCATGGCAAAGCCGCCGTGGATCTGCCCGGCGGCTAGGTCGGGGTTTATCACTGTTCCTATGTCGGCGCCTGCCACAACACGCAGGGGTTTGACCCTGCCCGTCTCGGTGTCGACCTCGACCTCGACGAAGTATCCTGTGAAGTGGGGTGGGCAGCTCCCCTGCCTCAGGCTGTCCACGGCCGCTATTGTGCCCCAGTTCTTGTGCCTCGCCATTGACGCCACTTCGCCTATGGTAACCTCCTTGCCTTTCACGCCCTCCGCATAGATGACGCCTTGACCGAGCTGCTCATCGGGCCTGATCTTCAGGGCGTGGGGGTAGGCGTCGAGGACCTTGGCCGCGAACTCCAGGAGCTTCTCCTTGACCTGTTTCGCCACCTTTAAGGCGGCGCCGCCTCCGGCGTAGACTCCTCTGGATGCGTGGGTGTTGACATCGTAAACGGTAGTCTGCGTATCGGCTAGGACGATGTTCACGTTGCCAAGCGGTACGCCGATCTCCTCGGCGATGATCTTCGCGTGCGCCTCGAGGGTGCCCCCTCCCTGGTCCATCATAGCCGTCACGTAGTCCAATGTGCCGTCCTCGTTGATCTTCAGCATCGCGCCCGAGTAGTCCACAACGGTGCCGGGTATTGGGGAGCCGGCGCTGGAGGTGTGGAATCCCCTGCCGAGACCTATGCCCCGTCTGAACCTCCCCTTCTGTTCGCTGGGCTTCGGTCGATTCTTCCATCCTATGATCTCAGCGCCCTTGCTCAGGATCTCCTCGACCCCGCAGCTCTGAATTATGGACTTCACCGTGGGACCCTGCCCCCAGAAGATGTCGCCTTTGCCGATGTAGTTCTTGAGCCTGAACTCCAGCGGGTCGATGCTCAACGCTTCGGCGAGTTCGTCCATCATGGATTCTACCGCCCAGGTGGTCGGAGGGTTGCCGTAGCCCCTCATGGCGCAGGATGGAACCTTATTCGTATAGACAGCCTTGCCGATGTACTTCATGTGGGGCATCTTATAAAGAGAAACCCACCAGCCCACGACGCATCCCAGCAGTGGATAGGCCTGTATCTGATGAGCCCCGATGTCCATGATCATGTGGAGCTGACCAGCGGTGAGCCTCCCGTCCTTCTTTGCCCCCATCTTCAGCCTAAAGACCATCTGGTACGAGGCGTGCTCACGCATATCCTCCTCACGCGTATAGACCAGCTTGACGGGCATCCTGGCCTTGAGGGCGAGGGCTACGGCGATGGGTACGATGATGTTAGTCTGGATGCTTGAGCCGAAGCTCCCGCCGAGGGCTACTTTGTGCACCCTGATCTTGCTTGCGGGTATGCCGAAGATCTCGTGGAGCAGCAGCCTCGTGTTATGTATCGTCTGCGTCGTGCACCACACCTCGATTCCCCCACCGGGCTCAGGATTAACCACGGCTGCCTTAGTTTCAAGCTGGTCGTGGTAACGCCTGCTAGTCCTGTACTCTCTTTCGAGGACAACATCGCACTCCGCGAACCCTCTTTCAACCTCTCCTTCCGTTATCTCGAGCTCGCAGCCTACATTATCCTTGATCTTGATCTCATCGTCCTTCAGCAGGATGGTCTCATGAAGAAGCGGCTTTCCCTGCTTCATCGACTCCAGGGCGTCGAAGGACGGCTCCAGAGCCTCGAAATCAACCTTTAAAGCCTCAAGGGATTTTTGAGCCTCCTCTTCAGACTCCGCGGCGACAGCGGCTATCGGGTCCCCTACATAGAGGGGTTTGTCGGTCAGAACGTGCCAGTCTTTGTAGGTGGCCTCTGGTGTGCTGACCAGCCGGGGGCAGAATTTCACCTTCGGTGTCTCCTTGAAGGTGACCACCGTCGCTCCCATCTTCTCGGCTTCGGCAATATCAATGGATTTCACCCTTGCGTGCGGATAGGGACTCTTCAGCACCCTGGCGTGGAGCATGTTCGGTAGAGAGACATCGGAGGCGTACTTCTCGAAGCCTGTGACCTTGGCTATGCCATCTTTCCTGATAGTCTTCTTGCCTATGACGTTGAAAGTCTTCTGTGAGGACATAACTCAAACAAATGATTGTGAGTGTCGTTAAAAAGCTTAGTCAAACTTTGCAGTAGAACAGGAAATGCTTCTCATCCTCCGGATATGATCGGAAATATGACCACCTTGTCGCCGCGTTTCAGCTTCGCAGAGGGCCAGAGACGCCTGCCGTTAACCAGCACGCCAATGCCTCTCTTATCGTAGGCATAGAGGTAATTCTCGCCAAGGCTCTTTATGAACTCCCTGAGGGTTGTCGGCTCCTCGATGCACAGGACTGTGAGATTTGGATACATCTACTTTCATGTCTTCCAGAGGGACACTTATGAGTTTCGAAGCCATACCCATTATGAAAAAAAGAGAGAGAAGATCAGAAAACTCTCAATAGATGAGAGCAACTTTGGGAAACCAAGAGTGTGTGGACTAGGCTAACAGGTCACAGTGTTTTCATGTTGAGCGGAGTGAGGAAGGTCCCATAGCCTGGTCTGCCAGTCACTTCTCCGTTCTCCATTATTGTCTCCCCTCTGAGTATCGTTGAAAGGAGTGCGCCTCTGCCTCGATAGCCTTCGAAAGGTGTTGTCTTCTGCTTGGAATGCAGGTTTTCACCCCTGATTTCGAAGTCGCGTTTCATATCGACGATGATGAGATCCGCATCTGCTCCGATGGATATTATGCCTTTCTTCGGGTAGAGCCCCAGGATCTTAGCTGGATTCGTGGAGAATGCCTCAACCAGCCGTTCCAGTGTCAGGAGGCCCCTGTTGACCGAGTCGAGCATCAGGGGAAGGGTCGTTTCCACGCCCACGCTTCCGGAGGGAGATTCGAAGATGTCCTCCCATCCCCTCTCCTTCTCCTCCCTGGTGTACGGGGCGTGATCGCTTGCTATCACATCCAATACTCCTTTTCTGAGGGCTTCCCAGAGACTCTCCCTGTGCTCAGGACTACGCAGAGGCGGGTCGATCTTCGCGTAAGGACCGAATTCTTTCAAGGCATCTGACGAAAGGAGGAGGTAGTTGGGTGAGGTCTCACCTGTTGCCTTTACACCCCTAGTCTTCGCCCAGGCCAGGGAGTCAACGGCACCCTTCGCGGTCATGTGGCATATATGAAGTCTGACGGAGGTCTCTTCTGCGAGGAGTATCGTTCGCATGGTTGCCTCCACCTCAGCTATAGGGGGCCTAAACTCGGCGTACGCCAGAGGATCAACCCTGCCCAGAGCTTTGGCCTTCTCAAGACCCCATGAGACGATGTTCTCATTCTCGGCGTGAACGAGGCAGGGTCGTCCAGTTTTGGCTATGACGGTGAAATTGTCGAGCATCTGGCCATCCGAGGCCGCGAGCTCCTTGAACCGCGAGATCATGAAGGTCTTGAACGCCGCCGCCCCAGCTTCTGCCAAGGAAAGAAGGGTCTCTCCGCTGACGGCGCCGGCGCCCGCCACCAGGGCGAAGTCGACCAGCGCCTTCTTCTCCACGATCTCCCGTTTTTCCTTGAAGGCCTCTGGCGAGACCACAGAGGGAACCGTGTTCGGCATGTCAGCCACCGTCGTCACGCCGCCTGCGGCAGCTGAGCGCGTTCCGGACTCAAAGTCCTCACGCTCCGGCGCCCCTGGGTCGCGGAAGTGGACGTGCATATCGAACATACCAGGAAGAATAAAGTTACCTCTAGCATCTATTACCCGGTCTGCTTGAAGTTCTGAGGGAAGCTTTGTTATCGACATGATTTTTCCGTTCTCAATATTGACAGAAGCGTCAACAAAGCCCATTGGTGTATAAACCCTTCCGTTTTTGATAACTAGGTCTACTGTCAAAAGTGGAGCACCCCCCTCATCAGTATGCTGTAACTCTAATTAAGCTTATTTAGTCAACTTGGCGTCTATCCAGATATCACTGACCTGAGCTTTATAGTGCGAAAATCTTTTAATGACTCGGATCACATGGAAGTATCGGTGTAGGATTTTGATCGATGCCTCATCCTTCAAGGGCAGAGACATAGTCTCCATGAGCGACTTCGACAGGGAGGAGATCGACTTCATCCTCGACAAGGCGACGGAGATGGAGCCGCTGGCCGAGAGGGGATCAGACAGGCTGAGGGGAAGGATTCTCGCAACCCTGTTCTTCGAGCCGAGCACCCGAACCAGGTTGAGCTTCGAGTCGGCGATGCTGAGGCTGGGCGGCGGCGCAATCGGCTTCGCCGAGCCCCAAGTCTCCTCTGTCGCCAAGGGCGAGTCCCTCTCCGACACAATAAAGACGGTGGACAACTATGCCGATGTCATCGTGATCAGGCATCCCGAGGAAGGCGCGGCAAGAATCGCAGCGGAGGCGGCTTCTGTGCCGGTGATCAACGCTGGCTCGGGGAGCTTGGAGCATCCCACCCAGGCCCTTCTCGACCTCCACACAATCCTGGCGTCTAAGGGGAGGATCGATGGACTGAGGATAGCCGTCCTCGGCGACCTCCTCTACGGGAGGACCGTCCACTCGTTGATGTACGCTTTGGCGAACTACAGGGTGAAGGTCTACCTCGTTTCGCCCAGGCAGCTCAGGATTCGAAGGGACGTGCTGAAAGGGGTTGAAGGAAAGATAGATTATGTCGAGACCGAGGACCCAGGACCTCTATTGAAAGACCTCGATGTCCTCTATGTGACTCGGATACAGAAGGAGCGGTTCCCTGATCCCGCGGACTACGAAAGAGTGAAGGGAGCCTATACCATAGACAAGGCCTTCCTTAAGGGGGCTGACAAAGACCTTGTGGTGATGCACCCCCTTCCAAGGATGACGGAGCTATCAACCGATGTCGATGACACACCGCACGCCTGGTACTTCAAGCAGATGAGACACGGCCTCTACGTACGAATGGCGCTGCTAGCCCTCGTCCTCGGCCGTCTTTAACAACGTTTGCCCTCTTATCGGCGTCATCTCCTAATTATCGTCCCCGTTCCAAACTTCAGGGCGTTCACCGCGTTATCGAGGGAAGCGACTATGGCTTTTTCGCCTCCCCACTCTAAGAACCTTATGCAGGCCTTTATCTTTGGTCCCATGCTCCCCGGGAGGAAGTGCCCTTCATCCATGTATTTTTTCGCCTGCTCCAGTGTCATCTCGTCTATGTCTTTTTCATCGGGTTTTCCGAAGTTCAACTTGACCTTCTCTATGTCCGTTAGCAGCAGGAAGATGTTTGCACCCACTATCTCCGCGAGTCTTTCGCCTGCGAGATCCTTGTCAATCACAGCCTCAAGCCCTCTGTGGCGCCCGTTCTCGTAAACAACAGGGATTCCACCACCACCCGAGGCTATGACTATGATTCCACAGTCCACTATCCTCTTTATCGCCTCGCTCTCCACTATGCCTATTGGATCAGGTGAGGGGACAACCCTTCGATACGGCTTCTCTCCATTTGGCTTAACCTTCTTTATTATGTATTCAGGATGCTTCCTCTTCAGCCGCTCGGCCTCTTCCTCGGTGAAGAACTCGCCTATGGGTTTTGACGCGTTCTCGCCGAAGAATTCTGGGTCGTTCTCGTCCACAAGCACCTGTGTGACGATGGAGCAGACGGGTATCTTGATATTGAGGTCGCCGAGATGATTCTCCAGCGTTTGTTGCATCATGTATCCGATCTGCCCTTGTGTCATCGCCCCAACCACATCCAGGGGATGAGCGGGAACAACATCCTTCGCCATCTCCTGCTGCACCATCAAGTTGCCAGCCTGCGGTCCATTGCCATGGGTTATGACAAGCCTGTCGTCCTTTCCCATGTCCTTAACGATCTCCGCCAACAGCCTTGTCGTTTTCTCGCAGTTCCTGAGCTGGTTCTCCGTTGTCCCTTCCTCGTCAGATTGCTTTATCGCGTTTCCACCAAAGGCTACTAAGATCCTCTTCATGGGAACCACCACACTTTAATCTATGAAAAACACTTCTCACGTCTTAGACGAAAAGATGATTACGATTTAATGTTTCGGTTTCTGTGCTTGATCGCATGACTTTTTACATGTTAGATTTTCACTGAATCTTTAAAAGCTTTAAGGATAGAGAATCTGCCTTTTTTCAACTCACCAAAGAAACGCTTGGAAGATCTGATCATTTTTTTTAAAGGAGGGATCGAAAAAACCTTATTTAATAACTTACACCTCTCTTCAGTGAACTGAGATGCTTCAGGGAAGGATCGAGCCGAAGGATCTGAAGGTTGAGACCAAGAGGGCTGAGGACTTCAAGACGGTCATCGTAGACGGCATCTTCGGAGGAAGCCGCGCAGGCCTCTTCGAAATGGTCTGTTACACTGACGAGCTTAACGCGGAGGAGGCCCTGGCCTCGCTTGTCCCCGACGGCAGCAAGGTCAACATCAAGCGAACGTTAGAATGTCGGTTGGTGTTGACTCCTATACAGGCCAAGGGAATGCTGAATTGGCTCTCCCAGAGCTTAGACCAGTACGAGAAGCAATTCGGGAAAATACCAGTTGTCGAGCAGCGGAAGGATGAGAAACGCTCCTTCCTCGTCTAGATCCTCATCCATATCTCCTCCCAGATACGCAATTGATAAACGGAGCTGGGCGGTCTTGGATTCCTTCTATCAACCAGCGAGTTCGTGGTTCTACGTTATGCACATGCCAACATAACAGATATATGGATCGTCAACCCATATCTGTTGAACTTATACCAGCGGGTTGGAAGATGGAGAAAGCGGAAAAGGAACGGCTCCTCTACGATACCTTTGGGAGGCCTGTAAACAATCTAAGGGTCTCCCTGACCCAGCGGTGCAACTTCCGGTGCTTCTTCTGTCACAGGGAGGGGGAGCAGAACGCCTCCGAGGAACTCTCCGCAGAGGAGATCGGGAGACTGGTTGAGGTCGCCTCGTCCCTGGGTATGAGGAGCGTTAAACTCACGGGAGGGGAGCCCCTGCTCCGCGAGGATATCGTGGACATCGTATCCAGCATCGCGCCCCACGTGGACGAGGTCTCCATGACAACGAACGGAACTCTCCTGGAGGAATATGCGGAGGATCTCCACAGGGCGGGGCTGAGGCGTGTGAACATAAGCCTCCATTCCCTAGACTCCGAGAACTTCAAGAGGATCACGGAATCCAACGCCTTCGACAGCGTGAAGAACGGCATAAGAGCAGCAGTTGAATGCGGCTTGGAACCCGTGAAGCTCAACATGGTGGTCCTGAAGGGGCTGAACGACATGGAGATCCCCAGAATGATCGAGTTCTCCAAGGCCTGTGGAGCCATCCTGCAGCTCATCGAGTTCCAGCCCATTCAAGCTGGGACAGAGCCCTACTGGCAGAGCCTATACTACGACCTGCGGGGTATTGAGGACACGCTCCAGGCGAACTCTCTGAAGATTCAGGTGAGGGAACTCCAGAGGAGGAAGCAGTACTACCTGAAGGGCGGAGAGGTCGTGGAGGTGGTGAGGCCGATGCACAACACGGACTTCTGCCGATATTGCACGCGCCTCCGTGTGACCTCAGACGGCAAGCTGAAGCCCTGCCTCATGAGAAACGACAACCTCGTGGGCGTGCTGCAACTGCTGAGAGAAGGCTCAAAGCAGGAGGCACTGGAGACGGCCTTCAAGGAAGCAGTCTCAAGGAGACAGCCCTACTGGAGGAGTTGAGTTGAAGGTGACCATCAGGTTCTTCGCCTCCCTGAGAGAGGAGATAGGCATCGAAAGAGAGGAACTCGAACTCGAAAAAGGGTCCGCCATCACCGACCTCCTGGTGGCTTTGAAAAGGACTCACCCTGTTCTCCTGGGCAACGAGAATTTCTTGATCGCCGTAAACGGCGTCAGGTCGAAGGTGGATCAGAGGCTGGGAGAAGGAGACATTGTTGCGCTTCTTCCACCTGTGAGCGGAGGCTGAGACGGCGTGATCAAGGTGACCCGAGAGGACTTCTCCGTGGAGGAGGTCATCCAGAGCCTGAGGAGAAAGGAGGTCGGGGGCATCGTCACCTTCATCGGAACAGTCCGAGGCGAATCCCAAGGCCGGCCCGTGGAACACATGGAGATAGAGGCCTACGAGGAGATGGCCCTCCACGACCTAGAGGAGATCCGAAGGCGTGCCCTCGAAAAGTTTAGGGTGGAGGACGCCGCCATCGTACACCGTGTCGGAACCCTCAAAGTGTCGGAGAACATTGTTCTAATCGCCGTCGCGGCGGCTCACAGGGAGGAGGCCTTCGATGCCTGCAGGTTCATCTTAGAGGAGGTGAAGAGACTCGTGCCCATATGGAAGAAGGAGTACACCCTGGGAGGTAGGAGCACATGGGTCAGAGACGAGCCTACTTCCGTTTCCTGAAGACTTGATTTCGTTGAAGTCGCAGACATATTCGAAGCAAACCTCGATTGATTGAAGGCTTCCTCTACACTGTGGGCGATGGCGGAGCAGAATTCGTCAGAGGACGACTTGAATAGGGCTTCCTCGAGGCTTATTTAAAGCATCGTGCTCTGGACGCGGAAAAAGCTGGATTTTTATCCAAGGGTTGATGCTAGATTTGAAACTGAAAATGAAACATAGCAAACTGTTTATCATCGTTTTTCGTTGTCTTTATGTTGAACTGTCACCGTTCGTGGGAATTGGAGGTGACGCCAACTATAGATAAAGTCAACGTGATGTTTACGATATGGTACATCATTGTGTGCCTATATCTCTTAGGGGAGAACAACCAGAAATGGTCTCTGAAGAAGACTGCGAATCTCATTTTGAGGACTTACTTCTGGAAACAATAGGCGACGTTTTGAACCAGGTTTTTGGAGAGAACTCGGCGAAGACCATTCTTCGATACGTGAAGAAAAGTTCTTCTTCGTTCGATCGATCGAGAATTGAGATTTTTGCGGTTGCTTTACAGAAGATTCTTGGGCAAGGCGCTGTCATCATTGAGGATTTGATTCTCGAAACTTTGTACCCTAAGCTTGGGTTAGAATTCAAGTGGAAGAAAGGCTACACATTTTCGGACTACATTGAGGAGCTGAGGAAAAGTGCTCTTGAGTCGTAGCAACGGTTTCCTTCTTCTGTTTAGGTTTTCTCCAAATTTAAGGTTGCATAGTTACAGCATGTTAAGGAGAAGAGGGACGATTGTTAAAACATGAGGTCGACGAAACGGAGCTAGGAGCCGTATTTTCTGCGTCTTCGGAGGCTATTACAATTTCCAACCTAAATGGAAAAATAATTGAATGCAACCAAGCAACGTTAGTTCTGCATGGATTTTCATCGAAAGAAGAATTGATCGGCAAAAGTGCTTTTGAATTTATTGCAA
>Ga0315296_10001884_pt1 | contig 18168 bp, 19 predicted proteins | sample YL17G14_18_MG_FD_203921 | JGI IMG/M metagenome (GOLD analysis project Ga0315296, IMG submission 203921) | Sediment microbial communities from Yellowstone Lake, YNP, Wyoming, USA - YL17G14_18 | ecosystem: Environmental > Aquatic > Freshwater > Lake > Sediment | place: USA: Wyoming | collected... | reverse complement strand
TAACATCTAGTTCCTTAGCTAACTCAGGTGGCAGGTCGGCAGCACTATCGGTAACTATTTTTATTGCCATGACTTTCCCCTTTCACTAGAGTTTGCTGAATTATAGAGCTTTTACCTGTTTTGTCAATTCCTATTTGGTCTAGGCATATGGTAAAATAAGGTCGTTTAGCAACCTATCCCCCTGTCCCCCTTCCCTTAATAAGGGAAGGGGGAGTAAAAGTAAGAGAGGGGGCAAAGCCCCCTCTCTAAAATCTCTTCTCCTTATGAAGAGGGATAAAAAAGAAGGGTCAAAGAGAGGCGGAAGCCTCTCTTAAAAAACATTTCCCCTTCCCCTTGCCAAGGGGAAGGGGATAAAGGGGATAGGGTTAAAAGAAACTAGTGGTGAGGTTAATAAAAATCTCTAGAATGTGTATTGAAAAGCAGTAAAAAATGGCAGCCATTTTATCCAAGCAGGACATTCATCGGCTACTAGAGAAAAAGCCACCTTTAATCGAAGGCTATATCAATCTTGAGGAGCAGGTGCAACCTAATGGCTTTGACCTTACCCTGCGTGAGATAGCCTTACTCCAGTCATCGGGCAGGATAGGAGTCCAAAACAGCCAAAGGCTGGTGCCTGACCTGGCACCACTGGTTTTTGATGGGCTGGGGTTTATCGACCTTGTGCCTGGCGCCTATATCATCACCTACAATGAGATTGTCCACCTGCCCAAGAATATTATGGCCTTAGGCAGACCCAGGTCGAGCCTGCTTCGCTGTGGTGTTACGGTGGGTACTGCGGTATGGGACGCCGGCTACTCCGGTCGTTCCCAATCCCTGCTGGTGGTCTATAATCCTCAGGGGTTTCGCTTGCAGAGGAATGCTAGAATTACACAGCTTATCTTCTTTAGGCTAGGTCAAAAGACAGAAGGCTATCAAGGGGCATATCAAGGAGAGAATATAGATTGATTGCCAACTATTCCACGGTGTCCTTTAGTTTGAACCCTCTGCCATTTTAATATCGGTAATATCTCCTTTTTCAGAAAATACTTGGTCTTTGTAGTACTTAGGTGAAGTGAAAAGATTGATATGCGTAAAAGGCTTGCTAATTCTCCGGTAGTCAATTGAACGGTGAATCAGCTCCGCGGGGATATGGACAACAGAAGTGGAATCAATGGTCAGTTTTTCAGCTTCCTTACCCCACCACATTTCCATTTCGGCACCCAGGCCCCCCACCTTCCTGTAGTCGCCTCCCAGAAACACCACCCACATGTCGAAGTGATGGGAATGGGTGGGCTCCTCCATAACGTGGGCGTGAGTAACGGTATACCAGAAAATTGACAGATTGCAGCCACCGAAATCTTGACCTTGGCAATTCATCTCGTAATTGGGTATCTTCCGCTCTCTAAACAGCTTACCCTCAACGAAGGTCTTGAATTCTATGGTATTTCTGGTTATTCGCGGTTTTGCCATATATTTGCTGTAGTCTGATTCCGTTCCTTTTTGGGAGAATTTAGAGGAGAGGTAAAAATTCATATATGAAATAGGTTTATCGACTCTCTTAAAGTTAAGTTGGCCAAAAGTTAATCCCATTGGGATATAGACAACTTGGGGGCCGGTGATGGTGTATTTTTTACCTTCTTTGCCTAATGATAGCTCGATTTCTGCCTGAAAATCCTCATAATCATTCAGGTTGCTTCCGGTAAAAGCTATGACCTGGTCAAAGTCGTTTGTCTGACGCTCCTTATACATAACGAGGGGTTTGGAAACGCAACTCCAGTCGAAAGTAAGGTCCTTCCCGCCGCTATCACCCTTATAGGCTATCATTGGTGCGGTAATTTCTGCTTGCTTACTCTTTTTTAATGGGTTTCTCGTTATCCATTCCTCGTATTTTCTTTTCGCCACTTGCTTTTACTCTCCTGTTCTATTTACGGAACGCCACTTTGAATATATAGGGCTCTTTGCCTACACTACGAGGCTCAGAGCAGCGGGCATTACCCAGAAAGAGGCGGGACTTTCTCCCAGTAGTTCACCATCGGCATAGACTAGCATTCGCTCTGGGGACTGGATGCTGACATGTTTTGCCTTTTTCACTCTAACCTTGGGATGGTTAATATGAGTCCCCTTATATACCTTAGGCAATTCTTTTAGCAGTTCAAGCTTACCTATATCCCCCACGATTACTACATCAAATAAACTATCGGTGAGCTCAGCCTGGGGAGCGATGTGCATCCCACCACCAAGGTAGCCGCCATTAGCCACCACCACATTTAACACACGACCGCTTTCCACTTCACCCCCCACATTCAGGACAACCAGCTTGTTTCGGTAGCTAAACAAAGTCCTTACTACTCCAGCCAGATAAGGGATGGTGCCACCGAAGTACTTGGGCAGGCGTTCGGTCTGCTCCACCACGGCCGCATCAAAACCGACGCCAGCGGCGTTGACAAAAAAGCGCTGTAAGGTCTGCCCCTTACTCTGGTACTCAATAACACCAACATCAATAACTAACCTTTTGGGACTGGTCAGGGCGGAACAGGCATGGGGATAATCCCGGGGAATACCAGCCGAGCGGACAAAATCACTGCCGGTGCCGGTGCTTATTATACCAAGCGCGGTCTTGGCGGCGCCGGTGGAATAAAGTATGCCATTGGCTACCTCGTTTACTGTTCCATCCCCCCCAACTGCCACCAGACACTGATAGCCGTCACTGGCCGCCGCCCGAGCTAGCTCTATGGCATGTCCGACGCCCTCGGTATACTGGAAATCAAATGACAGGCCGATGCGCTTCAGTAACCGGCTGATAAGGGGCCACTTGCGGCGTGTAGAATAAGCCCCCGCTACCGGATTGACAATTACCTTAACATGTGACACTGGCATGATATATGCCTCAATCAATTTTACCACTAATGTCAAGCCAAGGGACTAGTCCAGAAAGCTTATCTGGGAGGATGGCCTTGGCTTTATATCAACCTTTATGCCAGCCTCCCGGAACAGGTCTTTAAATGAGTTATCGTCATACCTACCAAAGCTGACGTATCGCTTTATCTTGGCATTGACCAGCATCTTGCCACATTGATTGCACGGCGTATGGGTGGCATAAATGGTGCTCCCCTCAAGGCTCACGCCGTGGAGGGTGGCTTGTATAATCACATTCTGCTCGGCATGAATGCCACGGCATATCTCTTGCCTTGTCCCTGATGGTATACCCAGCTCGTCGCGGAGACAGCCCAGCTCAAGGCAATCCTTAAAGCCGGAAGGAGCACCATTATAGCCGGTAGCCAGGATATGCTTATCCTTTACCGCCACTGCCCCAACGTGGTGCCGACGGCAGGTTGAACGTTCCGCCACCACTGAGGCTATCTTGAGAAAATACTCGTCAACATCCGGCCTGGTTGTTTTTTTCATCTTAATGCTGAGATAACCTTCTTCGCTTCTCTCTTTAGGTTTTGCAGGGAAGACTCGTTTATTATGGTGAAATCAGCCATAGCGATAGGTCCATCCTTATTGATATTCTCTATCTCCGCTCTATCGCGTTTAACCGCCTCCTCCAAAGACAAGCGCCGACTTGACCTGTTGTTCAGACGGGCATACCTTGTCATGGGTGAAGACCAGACTGCCACTACATAAAGCTCTTCCCCGTAGCGCGCCTTGAGATAGGTATATTCCTCCCAGGAATAAAGCCCGTCAATTACCACGTCGGAAGTTTTTAGCGCTTGCTCAATCCTGGGTAGATTAAGTTTGGCATAGGCAGCCATCCCGTGTTCATGCCTGAGGAGTTCCCTGACCAAGCGCTCACTTTTCTCGCTCGGTTTTAAACCCCGCTTCTTCATTTCCTCATCAGTCAGGTCACCAAACCTTATTCTGATAAAACCATTCTCCTCAAATACCTGTGACACCTCCGATTTGCCAGCACCGGTCATGCCCACAATTGAGACTAATTTCATATCTAAACCTCTGGGACTTCATTATAAGAGAACACCAGCCAAATAACACTGGGCGGGAGAGATTACTTAGCAACCTATCCCCCTGACCCCCTTCCCTTGCCAAGGGAAGGGGGGGTGTAAGTTAGAGAGGGGAGAAGCCCCTCTCTAAAAACTCTTTCCCCCTCTCCAAGAGTGGAGAGGGGGACAAAGGGGGTGAGGTTGATAAATGACATCAACAGAAACAATTAGCGTGAACCAAGTCACATCCTGTGCTATAATTCATTCACACTACATAACATCGGATAAAAGGAAAATGCCCAAGGGTATTAACCTAGCCAAGATAATAGAAAAAGAGCTGCCTGCCGAGCTGGTCAACTTTATGTGGCTTGCCGGTGAGATAGCCCACACCCGTGAGGAAAGACTATACCTCGTTGGCGGTGTGGTTCGTGACTTGCTCCTGGAGCAAGTTAACCTTGACCTTGACCTGGTGGTGGAAGGCAATGCCATAGAGCTAGCCCAGCGGTTAAAAGAGCTTAACCAGGGGAAAATCACCACCCACCCCCGTTTTAATACGGCCAAGCTCCAGTGGGATAAATGGAGCGTTGACCTGGCAACGGCCCGCGCTGAAACCTACGCTCAGCCCGGAGCCCTGCCCAGCGTTACGCCCAGCTCAATTGATGACGACCTTTCCCGCCGTGATTTCACTATTAATGCTATGGCTGTCAGCCTCAACCCCGGCTACTATGGTAGACTGGTTGACCCTCATAATGGGCGTAACGACCTCAAGGACAAGCTCATTCGGGTGCTGCACGAAAAAAGCTTCATTGATGACGCCACTCGCATCTGGCGTGGTCTGCGCTATGAGCAACGGCTGGATTTCCATCTGGAGAAAAAAACCCTGAACCTGCTCCAGCGGGACATATCTAGGCTGGATACTATTAGCGGCGACCGCATCCGATACGAGATTGAATGCGTACTACAGGAGAAATACCCGGAGAAGGTCTTCCGCCGTGCTGAAGAGCTGGGCGTGCTGGCAAAGCTACACCCATCGTTAAAGGGCAATGGCTGGCTGGCGGAAAAGTTTGACCAGGTCCGGCGATTGGGCTCCCCCGAGCCACCAGAGACTGGGCTTTACCTTGCCCTTCTCGCTTATTCCCTAACTGGTGAAGAGGCGGGAAGCCTTATATCGCGTCTCAATCTACCAAAGGCATTAGCTCAAACCGTCAGGGATACTATCGCCGTCAAGAACAGAATGCGGTCGCTGACCATCCCCGGACTCTCCCCGAGCAATATTTACCGCCTCCTTGATGGTTACTCCTCTCAAGCCCTGGTGTCAAATTCCCTAGCCACTGAATCCCCGGTGGCGAGCCAGAATATCCGCCTCTTCCTCAACAGACTAAAAGACATTAAGGTATCGCTCACCGGCGAGGATTTGATACGAATGGGCGTAGCCCAGGGTCCTCAAATCGGAGAAATACTGGAGCTACTACATCAGGCTAAACTGAACGGAAAAATAACCACCAGGCAGGATGAAGAGGAGCTGGTTAAGGGGTGGTTAGTGACAAAACAAGGGTGAACTTCTTCTCTGCCTACTCCACCAGCTTGAACATCTTGCGTGGTGCGCCACATATTGGGCATCTCTCAGGAGCTTCCCCGGCTACAGTATTTCCACAGCCCTGGCAGACAAAGTAAGGCTCAGCTTTCAGCTTTTGCCCAGCCCCCAGAACTTCAAGAGCTTTCTGGTACAGGCTGTGGTGGATTTTCTCTACCTTGTTGGCGTAATCGAAAGTAATCTCAGCCTTCTTGTTATTTTCCGACTTAGCCTGCTTAATGAAACCGGGATACATTTTGGTAAATTCGTAGCTCTCGCCACCGATGGCTGCTTTCAGATTATCCCCGGTTGAGCCAATGCCACCCATGGCTCTAAGATGATTGCCGGCGTGAACCGTCTCCGCTTCTGCCGCCGCCCGAAATAGCCTGGCTATCTGAGGATGGCCTTCACTTTCCGCCTTCTCCGCAAAGAAAAGATAGCGCCGGCTAGCCTGACTTTCCCCGGCAAAAGCCTCCTGTAGATTCTTCTGGGTACTGCTCATTTGATACCTCCTATGTTATCAGTCGTTTCCGCGAGATAACACTCCAACCCCTGCTGCTGGCAGCGCTGGTATAAATCCTCTGCCTGCGTTTTATCTTCCAGCATAGTAAACAGCGCCGGACCGGAGCCGGCGAGGTGGACATGGGGAGCGCCGAGTTTTATAAAGTGCTCTTTATAGACCTTCAGCCCGTTGAAATGGGCAAAGGCAACATTCTCAAAGGTGTTGAGCAGCAGGGACGGCTTAAATCCCCTGCCCCCTTTTAATGCTTTGACCAGCCGCTCCGTAATCTGCCCGTCGGTATAGTGGCTCGGTTTCAGGCTGGCATAAAGCCGCTTTGTCTTTTCCGGTATCCTGGGCACATCCGGTATCACCAGGGCAACCCACCTCTGCGGCAATGAAGGTAACGGCGTTACCTTCTCCCCCCTGCCCTCGACCAGTGCCGTGCCCCCGTAGAGAAAGAAAGCCACATCTGAACCCAGCCTTGGGGCGAGCTCAACTAGTTTCTCTAGTGATAAACCTAACTGCCAGAGCCGATTAAGTCCGTGCAGGATAGCGGCGGCGTCGCTGCTATCCCCACCCAGTCCCGAGGTTAGAGGGATGCGCTTGTTAATCTCAATGGTTGCCCCCTTCGAGAACCCGCTGACTTGCTGGAGCAGAGCCGCCGCCCTTGATACCAGGCTCTCCTCTATAACTAAGTCGGGGTTATCACAGTTAAACCGGAGCTTGCGGCTTGAGCGGAAACGGAGGCGGTCACACAGATTTATGGTCTGGATGACGCTGCGAATTTCGTGAAAGCCATCGGGGCGCTGGTGCAAAACCTCAAGGGTCAGGTTAATCTTTGCCGGTGCCTGAATGGTTAGCATCCTTCTTTTCCTTAATGACTCGCCACAGTCCGGCCCACTCCTCAAGGGTCAGGGTCTCCGCTCGCCTCTGTGACACTATATCTGCCTGTTGCAATAGAGATAAAATCTCATCCTTTGGTAGTCCCAGACCCTGGGCTAGGGAATTGACCATCTGCTTACGGGGAGCAGTAAAGCCAGCCCGCACCAGCTCAAAAAAGCTCCCGACATCAGTCACTGCCACCGCTGGCCGGGGATATAGGTCAATGCGCAATATCGCCGAATCAACCTCTGGCGCCGGATAAAAGCATTGAGCCGGGACATAGCTGATTATCCTCGGTTCCCCGTAGAATTGAATGCTAATACTCAAGAGGCTCATCTCGCCGGGCTTAGCCACAATCGCCTCCGCCACCTCCTTTTGCACCATCACGAGCATCATCTGCGGTTTAGCTGAAGCCTCAAGAAAATGGCGTAGCACCGGGGAGGTAATATAGTAGGGGAGGTTCGCCACCACCTTGTAAGGGAATCTTACTTTTTGCTCCTTCAGCAAAGCCTCTGGCTCAATCTTAAGTATATCGTCGTTGATGATAGTGACATTCTTAAAAGACGACAGGGTTTGCGGTAACAAAGCCGCCAGCTTATTATCTAGCTCAATGGCAATTACCCGGCCTACCTGCCGGGCGAGTTCCCGGGTCAGGATACCTAAGCCCGGTCCCACCTCCACAACAACATCAGCCGGGGTGAGCTCGGCGGCCGAGGTAATAAGCTTGAGCACCTCCTCATCAATAAGGAAGTGCTGCCCCAGCCCCTTTCTTGCCCGAAGGTCAAACTGGCGCAACAACCTTCTGGTTTGAGTCAAGAGTGAGCCTGCCACCTTACCTCCGTCTAAGCCATAGTATAACCGCCGTCGACGCTAATAGCTTGCCCGGTTATCCAGCCAGCAGCATCTGACGCCAGAAAGACAACGGCATTGGCGATGTCCTCCGCCTTGCCCAAGCGGCGCAGGGGATAAGCCTTAGCCATCTTCTCTTTTACCCCGGGCGTCATCTTGTAAAACAGCCCCCCACTCCGCCACATACTTTCTGAACCTATCTCTTCGTCACTGGCTGGGGGAACTGTTCCGAGACAAAGCACGTTGATATTAATCCCGTAGCGCCCGACCTCCCTGGCCAGCGATTTGGAAAAGGCGATAACCGCCCCCTTGGCACCAGCATAAACAACCTCCCGATACTCGCCGACCTTGCCGGCATCAGAGGCAAGGCTGATAATCTTGCCACTTTTTTGAGCAATCATATGGTCAACTACCGCCCTAGTACAGTTAATTACACTCCAGTAGTTGGTATCAACCTCCCTTACCCACTCTTCTCTGGGCTTTTCCGTAAACAAGCGGTCATATATCCAGCCGACACAATTCACCAGAATATCCAGCCGCCCAAACTCATCCAGTGTCCTTTTGACCATCGCCTGGCACTGCTCTAGGTTGGTTACATCGGTCTTGACCACCACCACTCTGCCCCCCTCCTTTCGGGCTAACTCAGCCGTCTTCTCCCCCTGCACCTTGTCTATATCAGCGAGCACTATATTGGAACCCTCCCCAGCAAAAGCCAGGACGATACCCCGCCCGACATTTGAGGCACCACCGGTAACGATAACTGTTTTTCCTGCCAATCCAAGCTCCATTAGGGGTAGCCACCTCCTGTCAATAATAAGCCTTCGGGATTGTCTAGCAACCTATCCCCCTTTGGAGGAGACTAACCTGACGGGGCGTCTAAGAGGGGTGTCAACCCCTCTTTCTTCTCCTCCCCCTCTCCTTCAAGGAGAGGGGGATAAAGGGGGTGAGGTTAATAAACAATCTAAGCCTTGAGGTCGTGCACCTGCCCTCGACCCTGCCCAACAGCTTGCTTGAGCCAGCCAGCTCCAGCCAGGTAGCCCTACGGCACCCAGGGCTTCTATTTACCGCTGCTTCCTCTCGGATCTGACGGGGTTCATAGCGCTCTGCCGCGTAGGACCCAGCCTTCAACACCACTTAGCCCAAGTAGTCCCACCAGACAAAGGCCTCAAGCCGGAATTCGACCCCGCTATAGCGGATTGCGAGTTCAGGGCACCGCTAGCTCCCCGTCTAGCACGACCTCAATGAAATGCTAATCTTCACCTGCCACTTTGTCAAGCAAAAAAAGAAAGCCCAGGATAAACTCCCGGGCTTTCCCATATAGTAGCGGGTTCCCAGAAAAATCTATGATTTTTCTGGGTGCTAATGGCTCAGCCTACTTCTTCTTGGGTTTAAACAGGACCTCCTCGAACAGCTTTTCATCAAAGGTGCGCCCCTCGGCGATAAGCTGGCGGTACTTAATGAAGTCGATAACCCTTGACCCGGTCAGATCCTCGGTGTTAAAGGCATTGAAGCCAAGCCAGGCTTCAGTATTCATATTAGCTGCCAGCCAGTAGGAAGCGTCCATCTTGGTCCTATCCCAGAAGAACCGTTTCTTTACTCGTACCGTTTCGATTGATTTCATCAGACAGAGCGGCATGAGATTGGCAAAGGTCCAGACCACTTTGTCGATAAAGGCGTCCAGTTGCGACCAGTCTGTCTTGAGCCCCTTCAGTATGCCTACTCCCTCTTTGAAGCCGGCTCCGGGCTTAGGCTCACCGTAGACGATTTCACCATTATCAATATACTTATCGGTGATAACCCGGGGGTCTCTTACCCACTCCCCTTTTTCATTCTTCTTAATCGGGATTGCCTTGGTGATTAAGCCCAGCCTCTCCATCTTGTAGGCACTCCACTGCTCATTGGAAACGCAGTTCCATATCGCCAGCTCTATGGTAGGCAGCATCACCGGCAGAAAATCGGTGGAACCGCCATCCGGGGTGGAACCATGCCTGGTTCCTGCCTGCCCGAACATAGCGGTATCGGCAGCAATTGTCAGGTCGCAAGCCTGCCCTAACTCCTGACCACCGGCAATCCGCATGCCGTTACAGCGGCAGATTACCGGGGCACGGCTCTTCAAGATGCCATCCACCATACTGGCAAAGAGGTCAATGTAGTCGCGGTACTCTCTGGGGCGACGGGTGTAGTATTCGGCGTATTCCTTAGTATTGCCCCCAGGGCAGAATGCCCGGTCACCAGCGCCGGTGAATATGGTCGCCACCACGCTTCTGTCCATGGACGCCTTGTGCATCCCGGCAATAACCCCCTTCACCATCTGAGTAGTGTAGGAGTTCAACTGCGCCGGGTTATTGAGGGTTATCCACGCGTTATAAAGACCCTCAATCTTCTCCCCAGTGTTGGGGTTAACCAGAGGCTTCTTCTCAAACACGGTGCACGGTGGCTCAGTGCCAAAGTGCTCATCGCCAAAAATCTGGTGGTCCTTTAATACATCGTCTCTTGGTACCCAATCTAAAGCCATTTATAATACCTCCATTATTTTTTTAGTTAAGTTAAAAGTCAGGGATTAGAACTATCCTCTTGTCTAATCCCCCTTTGTGGACATCGTCAAACGCTTGCTTTATCTGGCTCATCGGTCTTGTCTCAATAAAGGGCCCTATCTGTATCTTGCCTGCCAAAACCATCTTAAGAACCTCAGGATAGTACTTAGGCAGGCAACCCCATGAGCCCAGAATATTAGCATCAAATGCCATCAACCGTGATAGCTGATATTCGTTCTTCTGCATCCCATAACCGGCTATAATCAGTGTAGAAACGAAGGACAGCAGCTCTAAAGCAATCTCTTGCCCAGCCCCGGTGCCAGTCCACTCGAAAATCTTCCAGCCATAAACGGGCAAACCTTTTTCTTTGCCGTAACTCCGAAATGCGTCCCTAACATCTCTGGCACTCTTATCCACCGAACTGATAACATGGGTGGCACCAAAGTTCAGGGCTCGCTTCAGCTTCTCCGGGTTTCGGGCAATACCGACGACCTCTTTGGCGCCCAATGCCGAGCAAACCTGGGTGGCATATACTCCCAGACCCCCGGTGACCCCGGTGATGATGACTAGGTCCCCGGGCTTTAACCCGGCCCTCATCGCCGCCTGATAGGGTGAGGTCACCGCGTCGGCGATCACGGCCAGGTTGGCCAGGGGTATCCCTTTCCTATCGGGGACAACGCACAGGTCCTGCGCCGGCACGACGATATGGCTGGAGAAACCGCCGTAAATCCCCATGCTATTCCCCGGCATCTTCTGGGCCAGACAGCGGTTGCCCCTGCCAGCGGCGCAGATGGGACAGTTATTGCACGGCATCACTGCCGGGATAATTACTTCTTTACCGACCCATTTTTTATCACCGGCTATTACCGTGCCACTGATTTCGTGCCCTAGTGTGAGAGGCGGCTTGTTTACCGTGGGCACGCCATCATAGAAATAGCCCAGGTCGGTATGGCAGACGCCACAGCCGGCAATTTCCACCAGCACCTCACCGGGCTTTAGCTCAGGGACAGCAATACTGGCTCTCTCCAGTTTGCCCGGCTCTACCATCTGCCAGGTTTCAATTTTATCGGGTATTTTCGCCATAACTTTGCCTCCTCACTCTTAATAACGCTGAAGGACAGAACTTAATCTTTACCTTTCGGTTCATCACCTCCTCACTAGGGATTTTCATGGCTAGATTCGGGCAATCCAAGTAATAAGTTTATCGTTTGAGCCCGTCCCATGTCAATCTTAACCTGGCTATACACCGTGACTCAGACGAGCCACCAAGCGTATCGGCAGTCTTTGCTCCACCATCTTGGCTTGAGTAGCGGCAATATCATAAGGGACACGGTAGAGGTTAACCTTTCTTGTTTCGCTATCATAGATGGCATAGCTTGCCCGGGGGTCTCCATCACGAGGTTGTCCCACGGCACCCGGGTTGATAATCAATCGCTCCTCGCCGAGGGCAAGCTCCTTATTGGTCGAGAACTGGCTGAAGGAGCAGGAACCAGTTTTAGTATATCTGAATATCAGAGGCACATGGGAATGACTCACCAGGCAAAACTTTGACTTAAAGTAGGCGAAATTTTCCTTAGCCGCACTGATTGACAGTATATACTCCCAGCTAGGCTGCCTCGGGCTACCGTGCACCAGGGTAAAATCGCCCTTCTCAGTAACCAGTGGCAGCTTCTTAAGATAGGCTATATCCTGGGTGGTTAATTGCCTTGCTGTCCACTGACAGGCAGCCGCCGCATCGGGATTAAATTCAAAAGTATCTACTTCGCCTATTGCCGCCAGGTCGTGATTCCCCGCGACACAAATATGATTAGTCTGGCGTAACAGTTCAATGCACTGGTGTGGTTCTGGTCCGTAGCCAACAATGTCCCCCAGGCACCACACCTCGTCCGCCTCTCCCCTACGCTCAATGTCAACCAGCACCGCCATAAAAGCGGCTAAATTGGCATGAATATCAGCAATGATGGCGTAGCGCATCGGCACTTACACTATAGCAGTTTTTTCGCCATATGGCTAGAGGTTGTATTTATTCATATTTCTGCACCTCACCCCCTTTTCCCCCTCTCCTTCAAAGGAGAGGGGGAAAGTATTTATAGAAGAGGGGCTAACGCCCCTCTTAAACACCCCGTTAAGTTAGGCTCATTGTTAAAGGGGGGAGTAGTTTAAAGAGGGGGCGAAGCCCCCTCTTTTTTATCCCTCCCCCTCCCTTAATCAAGGGAGGGGGAGTGGACGCAATTGATACAACCTTGCAGATCCCCGAATCTCTACACCTTGTTCTAACAAGACCCATTGTTAAGCCGTCAAAGCGACACACTGTTTGAAGTTTGGCCCATTTCTACAATAATGTCCAGAATCAGTACTTGCTAATATTGTTCACAGCTGAAACACACGATCGAAAGCATTCGGCAGCACGGTGAGACGTTTCAGCAATGCTCCCACATATAGAGCACCCGCAATAAGACACTGAGACATATGGGGATTATCTATCTAGAGCTTGTCTTGCTGAACCTTCTGACTATGCGAGTGCATAATTTTATCAATCCTTCCAGCCGCCTTCCGTACGGCATCTTCACCAATGTTGACATCTTCAGGATGCTTTTCAATCCACTTGTCAATAGTTTCCCTAGCTGTTCTGCCTTCCTTTATTTCCTCCCAAAACGTTAAGTCCCGGAGCAGTAGGTTGTCTGTAGGCCGCTTGCGGGGCAGCTCGTTTATACCCGATAAGCGCAGAATAGCTTTAACGCTTTGCCATGTATCTAGCCAATCCTTCTGGCTAGTCGCTGCGTCTATCCCAGCGACTAGAGCTACATATTTGGTTCCTTCCTCACCCTCATTTACTGGAACAAGAATGAGTTGGACAGCAGATCCAGTACCTAATGAGCCGTAGTCAGCTAGTAAGACGTATGCCTTAACTTCATCCACAAGGTCTTCCGGCAAATCAAACCTGCGTATTAACTCCATTGCATAACGGTCAAGGGGGACGTCTGGGTACAAATTCACTCTGCTCGGTTCACTGTGGTAAGAGAAGGAATCAAGAAACTCAACGATTTCCTTAGGGAAGTACCAGTAGTAGCGTGGCCTCGGCCTGAGACGTTCTCTAGTATTTGCAGCATGGTGCTTTTTGTACCATGCGTTTGCCCTCTCTCTATCGAATCCCCCAGTTGGTATCCCCAATTCTGACCGCAGCACCTTGACTGCCTCTCTAAAGTCGGGGCTAAAGGCAATAACCGAGGCGTTTCTCCGTTTGTGATAAGAGTGCATACCCATCTTGTCCTCCGAATGGTGGAAATTTAGGTGGCGCTTATTTTTCATCGCCAACCTACGATTCTACTGCTATTGTAAGAGTAGAGGAGGGGAGGTTCAAGCTGTATCTTCTCGGGGTGCCAAGGCATGGTATTCCGTGCCCCAGACCCCGGTTACATTAGCTATCAATGACGCGGAAAAGACTAAAACCAAATACAGACCTAATGGTCAAGGTTAAATACGTGCTTGCGCCTGACTCTGACCGAAGGCTATCCCGCGTAATTAGCATTCTGTTGGAATCAGCGGGAAGAGTCCCTGCCATGCCACAAAGGAGCACTGATGCTAGAAAACAAAAACCACTCCGTCAGAATCCTATTGCAGACATACCGACCGATGGCGATGAGACGAGTCATTTCCGCGAACAACGATAGCATTAACAGTGGCGGTTCAATAACCGATGAAGCCACCCCCTACTAATTACCGAGCTACACCATATGGTTAAGGTCTATTTAGAAGCGGATGAGGTAGAAAGCCTGGAAAAAGCGGCCACGAATCTCAGAGACCGTTTACTCATCAGGTTATTATTTCATCTGGGCTGCCGCATTAGCGAGGCACTGGCTTTGAAGGTCGAGGATATAGACATTGGTCAGGGTACGGTCACCATTGAGCATCTAAAGGCTCGCATAGAGCTCTGCTGCTCGTGGTGCGGAGCGAGACTGGGTAAAAGCCATAAGTTCTGCCCAATCTGCGGACATAGCGTTGAAAAGGCAGTAGCCCAAGAAAAAGAGCACCGCCGGGTGAGGACATTGCCTGTTGATGGCGATACCCTGGAGATGCTAGCTGACTTTGTCAGAAGGGATAAGACAAAGGGTCTTATCTTTCGCATTAACCGGCACCGGGCCTGGCAGGTGGTTAAGGAATGTGCTGAGATGGCTGGCCTACCTAAGCTGGTTAACCCTGAGACTGGAAAGATACACAACGTTAGTCCCCACCGGTTAAGAGACGCCTTCGCTTGCCACGCCATAAAGCTTGATGACTCTGGGGACGGACTCAGGCTGTTACAAGAGCACCTGGGCCATGCGAGCTTTAACACTACGGCCAAGTATAGAAAGGTGGCGGGTGAGGAGCATAGAGAGTGGTATCAACGACTATGGGCGAAAGGTGAGTCATGACATTGCCACTCAGACCCCAGCGTGGTGGCTTTCTGCGTCCCTTTGGCTGCGGCTGGTTTATTTGGGAATTTCTCCTCGGTCACGGCCCCAACGGCTCACCTCCGATAGACCCTGATGCAGGTGCTCCTCAGGCCGATATCTTCCACTACTACAAGGTGGCTCTTATGAAGGCCACTGCGCTGGATAGGGCTACCAGAGTTGAGGAGAGAAAAGCCCGCCGAGAGAAGCGTTCAATCGACCCGGAGAATATCGAAAGACTTGCCGAAACGTATCTGGCTCGCATGCCCTACAAAGCTCAAGGCTGCCGCTACCACAGTTTTGTTATCTACTTTTCCAATCTTTATAGACTGGGGTGGGTTGAACCGACTGGTCAGGAAGAGGCGTCAGCCTTTCAAGATCACTATCCACTAGGTCCACCTCGGAGGTATTACCGCCTGACAAAAGCTGGGCGAGAAGCTGGCGATGCCGCTTGGTCAAATCCCTACCTTGCTCTCTACGGTGAAGGTTGAGTGAAGTGCCACTTGAGGAACGGTACGCAAATGACCCTGAGCTTCTAGAGTTTTATAGGAAGAAGCTTCTTGTCCCGGGATGGGCTGGTGAGCTGAATCCCGACGAGTTTGCTTATATTAAGTCGCAGCTTAAACAGTCGCCCTCACTCAAGCGACGCTGGGGGTTTCGTCCTTCAGCCAAGAGACTTTCAGAGAGCCGCATTCGCACCGTTGCTAGAAACGGTCTCTCAGCAAACAAGAAGCCAGTTTTAGCTTCAGTTGTCAAAGAGCAGGAATCATCCAAATGGGATAAGTCTCAAAAGCATTTAGACCTCCTGCTGCCAGATAGAAAAGCTGGCGTCTCAACTCGTTAGAAAGGCATCAGAGCAAGCACTCTAACCCCCTGAACCAACGCCTTCTTACTCTTTTGGGTGAGGAGGCTTTCTATTTTCCCCATCAAAATGCCCCGCTAGAAATATCACGAAAATATAGGTTCATTCTGAAATATCACTTTAGTTCCTTTTGTTGGATGATAAAGCTGGAAAAACAAACGCACCTTAACAACTGAATAGTGCAAAGCCTAAACTGAACGCTTGCCCAAATCAAAAAAGAGGAGGGTAAGCGTGCTAACAGGACATTGTAGTCATTGTCATAAGGTTTGGACGCTAGAAACACAGCAAGGCGTGTGCCAGTGGTGTGGTAAGACGGCAGTCTGCCAAGACCAAAGAGCACAAGCCTTGCGTAGTATCAAGTCTAGGGCAAACGGCAGAAAAAGGCAAGCCGACCCGAACCATAACGGTTATAACCAGCTAGACGGCGACTGGCTTACCTATTATAAGGTAACAGGCTACTTTGTGAGGCATATCCGCTTTGATGATAGAGAGGATTGGCTACACGACACAATGCTGGAGATGGCAAAGGTCAAGGCAAAGTATGAGGTAACAGGTAAGCCACTAACCGAGGCGGGACTTATGCGGGTAGCAAGCTATCAAGTTACCGAATACTGGGTAAAACAAAGGCGACTTACCACTTGGCTTGACTGTGGGAACTGTAGCAAGGCGCAAAGGCAAAAATGCCGGTCAGAGGACTTATACTCCGAGTGCCCAAAGTATCACCAGCTAGTTAGCCTAAATGCCAAAGCTGATGGTGATGGTGAACCTAGCGAGCTGATAGAGTTTATCGCTGATGACAAGGCAATTGACCTTGACGCTTGGGTTGACGCTAGGCGTATTCTCCGAGGCTTGCCAAGACGGTTAGTCCAGATTGCCTATAAGAGGTATGCGGGAATACCACTAGACCGCAAAGAGCGAACCTACCTCAATCATTTCCAAGGCAGAGAGCTTAAAAAGTATCAAAAAGCCTTGTTTTAGTGGCGCATTTTGAGGCGCTTAGGGGGTGATAGTAGTGGCAACGCCGATTATGCCAGCGGGGTGCGGGTAATCGGTAGTTGACTACTAGGCTAGCTGGTAGCCTTGCCCACTGCCAGTGATGCCAAAGGGGTGATTAAAATAGAACAACTTAATATCGTGGGCAAGCGTTCAGGCGATGGCTTTGTCGCTCATAAGCCTATGCTGGTAAGTGCCCTGTCCAGAGCATTAGCCGAAAGGGTAATGCTTATGGACTTTACCATTGGGCGTAAAGGCTTACTCGGTTACCTTAAGGCTTTGGGGGGTAGCAATATCGTCAAGGTTACCCCCTCCGCTAGTGCTAGCGGGTCGCAGGCTAACGGACATAAGAGGCTTAAGGTGACCTGCGGAGCTAATACCAGCTACCTTGAGGACTTGGCTTGGATTAAGACGGAAGGCAAGCGCATAACGCCTCTTACCCTCTGCGATGTCAGGGTAAGCCCTACCAATGCCGTAACGCCTAATATTGGAGCTATTGAGCTAGCCGAGGCACTCAATAGAGTGCTACCGTTTACCGCCTTTGGCGATGACCGTCCTGTTTTAGCCTGTGTCCTGTTTACCGCTAAAGATGGCAAGCTCACTCTGGTTAGCGCCGATGGCTTCAGGCTAGCGGTAGTTACCCTTGACTGTGATGGTGAAGGGCAAGTCCTAGTCAATCGTGAAGAGTTAAGAGGCATCGCCAATGCCTTAAGGCGTGCCAAGAGGGCAAGGGTTAGTTTTGAGCCAAGCGGAGAGAGCCTTGACGGTATGTCTCTGATACTGGACACCGAGCTAATCCGCTATAAGTGGACTAGCTATAAAGGTAGTTTTCCTGATTGGCAAAAGCTAGTCCCTACCGAGTTTAGCACCTTTGCCCATTTTGACACGGTAGAGGCAATCAAGGCTACCTACTCACTTAAAGCCCTGTCCGATAATCCTAAAGCCTATCCGATAGACTTGACGATTGGTGATGGCAAGCTCGTAATGGCTAATCCTGATAGCACTGGTCAAGCCGAGCTACCAGCCGATACCGATGGTCAAGGCTTTGTGAGGATAGACGGTAAATACCTCACGCAAGCCCTAAAGGCTTGTGGTGGTATGGTGGACTTTAAGCTATCAAGCCCAGTGTTGCCGATGCTATTCGCTACCGACGGTTATCAATTGGTAGTAATGCCGATGCTAACCGAGAAGGCACAAGCTCAACAGAAGGCAGAGGCAAAGGCTAAAGCCGAGCCAGTAGCCGAGAGCCAGCCAAAGGCTGGCAAGCATAGCCGAGCTAAACAGCCAGTAACAGCCTAAAACGCTTATAGCCCAAACAGAAGCCACGCACAAAAGGGGTGGACAACACCCCTTTTTGTGTTTTTTGTAGGGGTATTCCTGCCCCGATGCGGGGTGGGGATACCCCTCCTTTTGTGGCAGAAAGGGGGGATATGGACATAGTTTACCGCTGTAAAAACACGAGGCAGTGTTATTGGCGTTGCAGAGAGTGTCTTAAAGGGCACAACCAGCGATGCTCTCCAAAGTGCCCCGATTACCTCTCTATAGCCAAGGCAAAGAAATATCTAGAAAGGAGGTGGAATCATGTCTATCAGGTGGAGCGCGCTCAGGGTTAGCGAAGATGTG
>Ga0315296_10001883_pt1 | contig 18173 bp, 20 predicted proteins | sample YL17G14_18_MG_FD_203921 | JGI IMG/M metagenome (GOLD analysis project Ga0315296, IMG submission 203921) | Sediment microbial communities from Yellowstone Lake, YNP, Wyoming, USA - YL17G14_18 | ecosystem: Environmental > Aquatic > Freshwater > Lake > Sediment | place: USA: Wyoming | collected... | reverse complement strand
TTGCGGTGGCGCTCCTGCAACCCATTAGGTCCACATCCAGAGAAACTCGGTCGAAGATTTGGTGAAATACATAGCTAGGCACAGAGTCCACTTTTAAACCTCCGGGTTGACTAATTTCTCCTTGAGCTTCCGACGCAATTCTTCCTTGATTTTGTTTTCCCTTTTTGTTGTCAGGTATTCTGCTACGTTTTCGTCTTCTTCTTCAGGCATCAGCTCATGTCTCATCGTTTCGACGTTGTATCTTGATTCCAGCTTCAAAGGTTCCTGTGCTTCAGTTTTTGCAGGGCTTCTATTAGGTACCCATTTCCACTTATCTCCGTTTATTTCAATGATGCCTTTCCAGACAGCCCTTTGCCAGTACTGCTTGGCTGTTCTAGTACACAGGCCTTGCTCGTCCGCCCAAACTGCCATGTCTCTATAGTACTGCCCAGATTGCTTTGACTTTAAGAAAACTTCCAGATGTTTTCGGCGTCTGTCATAAGCCATCGTTGCTTCCTTTTCGTCAACGCTCATTTTTATACAACCCCCTCGGATGAATTCCCCTTCTTTTTTCCTGGCTTTCTTTTTGGAAGCTTCTCCAATTTTCTGAGGAGTATTTGTTTCTGTCTTTCGTCTGTTTCTTCAGCAACTAAAAAGCGCAGTCTTCTTCTTTCAAAGTACCTTCTCTTAATTTCGCAGTCTCTTTCGGGATTTCTAGCACGCCAAGATGTCATGATCTTTCGCGACTTTAGCCGCTCTGCTAGTGCATGTTTGAATTTTGTTTTCAAAATTTTCACCTATATGTGGAGTGTACACATACAAACTAAGACTAAGCGAACGTACCTGCGTACGAGCGCTTGAAGGGCTAACCTTCATGTTATTAGTTTATTGTATAATACGGTTGTTCATATTTAAACCTTTCTACTATGTTGTGAGAGTTATATTAGGAGCTTATCAAAAACAATTGTTCATACAAACAACAAAAACATAAACAAATGCACACGGCACTCTCCGGTTCTTCCTAGTATAGTCCGTCTAATCGCCGTCTAGTTTCTATCCTTTTTTTTGAACAAATGCGTATTCGAAGAATTCTGCTCAAACTCATTTTCTTTTTTCTGAAAATTCTTACGTAACTCTTGGAACCCTTGGAGCCCACTCGTCCTTTTCGCCTCTCAGGTACTTAGCCAGCAGCAAAGCTTCTTCGTTAAGCAGGCTCTCAATTTCTTGCCTGTTCCCATGCTTCATCCTGGGTATTTCGACCTTTGACTCAAAAAAGGAATTCAGCTTTACCATCAGGTCTTTCGCCAAAGCCTTGCTCAAATACTCTCTTTTGCCTTTTCTGTTAGAAGAGAAGTCTTCCTGCTTCATTTCAAAGTCTTTCTTACGCAGGTTCTTAGAATATTGGATCAAGAAATCGTCGACGAGATACCGGTACAGCTCCATAAAGTCGCAAGCTAGTGACGGTTTGCCGAATTGTTCAGAATGTAGAAAGCCTAAGAAAGGTTCGAGCTTTGCCCTTATTATTGCTCTTTGTGCTTTCCATTTGAGGACTGTGTAGGCTAGATTGAAGGTGTTGTTAATTCCGTCGTAGGCTTTGAACGTCCTGCGCTTTCCAATCATAATGGCTTTAGGGAGCAACTGGAAGATTTGATGGAAGTAATGTTCCGTATGCCTTCCTTCTATGGATAGCAACTTTTTCCTTACTGCGGTTAGTTTATCCGATTCAATGCTGCGTATGGTTTCTCTAGCCTTTAGTATATCGTGCTGTCTCAGGCCGTACTTTCTAAGTATCTGGTTTTGTCCTTCAATCCTGCTCAAAACAATCTTCTTGGCAATTTCGATACCCTTACCGTTCTTCGTGGCCTCGTACTGGCAAACCCTGGTCTTAACGTGACTATCATCGTCCAAGCTTTTCAAAACGGCTACAGGGTTCCCCCTCTGCGTCAATATCAATACGTCAATTCCCCAGAACGCGCAGGTTGCCAAAGCTCCAGAAGAGACCGAGTTCCCGATTTTAATCTGCACTTCTCCAACCTCATTTTCAAAAAGCGGGTACTCCTCAACCTTTCCTTTCCTATCCTTGACTATCAGGCAGCCTTTACCTCTGCCCAGGAAAGAACCTGCGTCGTCTAGGAATATCTTGGCTATTTTGGATTTCATTGTTGGACCTCTTGCAATTTTGGTCTGACGGGGATGCAAAGGACTATAAAAAGGTCAGTCTTCGACCGCAGAAAAGAACTTTCCATCCGAAATATATGATTTTGGAAAGATGGGCCGGACCGGACTTGCTCCCAGACGGGTACGAGTCCCTATGCTCAAAGGTGAAGATTAGAATATTTCTTCAAGGTCAGATCCAAGGTTTGAAGCTGCCCGTCCCATACCCAAACAGGTTCAGAACCGTAACAACCAGACGATTGGATCTTGCGAGTTTCAACCAGTTGGCACCAGAAAGAATCGATTAAAACACGATTGTCCAAAGATGCACTGTTGGAAAGCATTTGAAACTAGAAAAACAAATAAAGCATTTTCCGCGACTTGTTAACCGTCGTGCCAAAGATGCATGAAAGGCGTAGGGGGCGAACCACAACGACCGTCATCGATAAGGTGATAGTTGTTCTTTTTTGTTTGCTTGGTGGCGAACAAAGAGAATGTCCAAAGGAACTCAAAGGAAAAGAAGGTTTTTCTTTTGAAGATCGTGTTTCTCAAAAAGTTTATGAGCATATCAGAGCGTATCCAGTGACCGTCCTCCCGCCTAGATCCACGTTGACGTATCCAACGGTTTCAGGGCTAAAGCATCAATTTGATGTAATATTGATGGATGGAAAGACTTTTTATTTGATTGAATGCAAGAAACGGGGAATTGCTGTTATAGATCAAGTGTTTAGTTTCAACTCGAAGATACTTGATTACGCTTTGAAAGACGTCTTTACCAAGGATTTTCGAGTCAAGGGAATATTCCTTTGTACCGCTGAGATTAATGATAACATAAGGAAATACGCTCTAGCCTATAGCATACTGCCTGTCGATCCAAGCTTGCCGCCGATTCAGGTCATGATAGATCGCACTCAAGAAGAGGATAGCCTTCTACAAGAACTCGTTGAATTGAAACAGCACATCATGTTGCCTCTACCTGACGCTATGAAATTGCAGCAGAATAGGCACGAGTTGTTTCATAGGTTTATGTTGAGTTATCAAAAATGGAGGAGTAGGGGATATGAATGATCTATAAGCGCATTCCACCGGTGTTCAGTTTGGAATACTTGCGAGTTTTCTTGAGCACCATAGACAAGGAGGGTTACGACCGTAAAGCGATAAGAACAGCCATCTTCAACGAACGGGCGAAGTTCGAACAAGAGAAGTTTAAAGCTATTGGGCGAGGATATAGACTTAAGACTTTAAAAAGCGAACATTTGGTCAAGAATTGTTACCAGCTATCTACTCAGATAGGACTGTTGCAAAAAACAAATAATCGGGTTTATTTGGCAGAAGAGTATAAAGAGTTTCTAAACGACGGATTTACAAGTCCGCGAACGAAATCCATTTTGCTTGAAAAGTTGTTCAGAACCTACGTTCCATTTAATGACGTCTTGCTTTGTCTTCAAAATCAAGCAAAATGCGAACTCTTGTTACCTTTGAGAAAAGAAAAGGGTTTATTCAAAAGTTATGCGGACAAATATCAGCTCAAGGTGAACCCAGTACAATTTGAAGTTGTGCGTGACTTGCTGACACAACTCGAAATCTTGAACTGGAGAGAGAAAAAGAATCACGAAAGGATGCAGGCAGTTTATCTAATTGCCATAGTACTCAGATTGTCTGAGATTCAACATTTTATCCAAGCATCTTCTAAAACTAGCAACTGCGAAAACTCACAAAAGGTGCTGTTTCTTCAAGATATTAAATATGAAACAAAAACATCGATGGAAAAAATGGGTGCAATTGACTTACTAGAAGAAGCTAAAAGCGAAGGATATATTGTAATAGGACTTCCAGAAACTGACGACTTTCTCTTTATTAAAACGTTAGGGGTTAGGAGTGCTACTTTTGAGGAAGCACTCTGGAAGGAATATTTAAAGACGTCTGATTATAAATCAAATTATCCGGTCTATTACTCTGAACTCAGAGATGATGTGTGCCAACGATTGCGAATAAGCGACAAAACCTTTGATGGGTTTATCAAAAAGATGATTAACAAACCAAATGAATATTCCGTTAAGTTGCATCCGGGAGGAGGTCCTATGCCACCACGTCGAGGTCTTTCTTCAATGCTCAAGGCTTTGCCTCCTAAAACTGGAAGCGATGAATATATTACGTTCATAAAGGCAATAAGATAAGTGGGGCTTAGCCTAACATGGTTAGCGAGGAAAGATATCATCCATATTCTCTGAATGAAAACCCTTTTCCTCAAATGGCCATAATTGACCCATATCATTCCGATGTCCGAATAAATGGAACGATATTCAATAAGGAAGTCTTTCAAGAGGAAATAACAGACCTTAGAAGAAAAATCGATTCGAAAATCAATTTAATCTATATTACTGGAGGAGGGTGGGAGAGAGGCGTAGGGAAATCCGCTCTCATGGTCCAGGAATGGAAGAGGCTAACCGATCAGCCAGGCATTACATCTATCTACATAAAGGTGAGATCGAAGTCTGGGCCAGCTGATTTCTGCGATGACGTTGTTCAAAAGTGGCACGAAGGGGGATTCCTTTGGGAAGCTTTGAAGAGACTTCTCACGAAATACGTAGCAGAAGCATCTTCTTCGAAAGTCAATAGCAGTGACATCAAAGCGTTTGTCTCCACTTACCCAAAGATGACCGATGAAATCCAGTTTGGTCTTTTTTCTTTCCTTTACAAAACTGAAACAGTCATTTCTGATATGACAAGATGGATTTGCAGCAGAAGTTCTCTTGCGATAGAAAAAATAGTCCAAGCTTTTCTAAGAAGCTATCTTTCTGAACCATCAAGCTTTCCTGCAGAATGGCTGAAAATAACTAGAGCAAAAGGAACTGACAAAATTGAGTGCTTAAGGACAATGATGGAACTTATGAGAATTTCGGGTTATTTATACAATTATTTCTTTCTCGATCAATTCGAGGAAACAATTGAACCCCTCAGAGGCTCCGCCTTGAGTGTCTTCAGCACTGGTATGAGCAGCCTTCTACGGGCATGCACTGGTCAGGCTACAATTTTGGTTACTCTTCATCCTGTAGCTGAACAAGCATTGGGTCAACCCGAAGGCAAACATGTAACCTCATTAGCTAGTCTTGACAGAAGGCACAAGATAGATGTCAATACAATGAGCCCACCTGAGGGAGTCAAACTTTGCATGGGTTATATGAGCCCCTTTAGATGGGGAACGCCCGATCATCCGTTAAACCCATTTGATGAAGACGCAGTCAAATATCTCACTTATCTAAGTAATGGAGTCCCTCGACAGTTATTAGAATGCATGAACAAAGCAATAGAAGTGGGTGTGTCCCAAGGGTATGCTCCTTTAACTCTGGATTTCCTTCAACAGCATCACGAAGATATTACGGGTAAGGTTTTCATCAATGAAAAACTTGCGGAGTATATGGAATCTGCAAAGTAACAGGATGGAAATAGCATGGACATATTTTCAAAAAATCTGTATGAAGAGCTTAGTCAACGTCTTGCAAGAAAAGACAAACATGCCGAATTGTTGAAAACGTTGTTGCAATGGCTTGAAGAAGGAGGCGGCGAAGCAATGCAAGAAGGCGTGAAAGAAATGGTGAAAAGAATCAAAGGTGAGTAGGTTGAGCGAGCGATTTCGCATCTCTTGTCTTGCAATAGAAGGTTTTAGAGGGATAAATAATAAACTTGAAATCGACCTTGACGGTAAACCAGCGATCTTTTTCGGACCTAATGGTGTTGGAAAATCAAGCATAATGGAAGCGGTAGAATGGTGCCTTTTTGGTGGATTAATTTCCGCTATAGTTGGACCCGCTGAATTCAAGAAAGAAGACGCTATCGTAAATTCTTTCCATCCCAAGAAAAAAGCTACTGTAGAAATGACTCTTAAAGGTGACAAAACGGTTAGCGTTACAAGAGAACGAAAATTGGGTAAGTCGAGCGTCTCGGGTAAAACCGAACTGAAGGTTGAAATCGACAACAATCAATTTTCAGGCGATGAAGCGCAGATTGAGTTAAACAAATTGCTCAGGATGACCCCCGCTGAGTTCTATGCTAGCGCATACTTGCATCAAGAAGCAATACGAGATTTAATTGTAGGTGATCCAGTACTCAAAAGTGAGGTCATCGATAAGCTTCTTGGCCTTCATTTTGTGCGAGAACTTATCGATTATCTTCCATTGAAGCATGTTTCAAAAGAAGCAAAATCCGTTGAAGAAGAAGTAAGGGATATCAAAGAACGAAAAATGGTAGAAGTTGTGATCGCTAGAGGAAGGCTTGGCGAACTGGAGGGGGAGATTGAAGAATTTGCCATAGTAAAGGCGGATCTTAATCCAACATCACTAATAATGCACACCCAAGAAGTCTCCAATATAGTCAAGACGATTGCAGAAAAAATGAACACTGAAATAGAGGACTTGGAAAACCCAACAAGTGACCTAAGATCATTAGAGAAAGGAACAATCCACTTGAAGAAAACAATTGACGGATTGGAGAAAAATTGGGGTGCTGTCTATAAGGAATCAGTTAAAGAAACATCTAACTTAAAGACTATGAAACAAAGTTATGAAGAAGCGATTAGAGAACTTGCCTCCATGGAAACTCAAGACCCAAAGGACCTGTCGGCTAAGAAATCTGAGATATCCGATCAAATCTCCATGATGGAGAAAAACCTTGACCAAGGTATTAAAGACAGAATTATTCTTCAAGAGAAAAGCGCGTTAGTGCATCGATTGTATTCAGATTTTGAAGAGGCAAGAATCGAACTGGAGAAACTCACAAACGAATTTGGAAACGAAACTGAAATTAGCGAAAAAGTGAACAAGCAAATATCCCAAATAGATGAGAAAGTAAATGCAGCCAAGAAAGAAGAAGCATTAGGTTCTGTTTTAGTTTCTGGATTGGATTATCTTAGGACGGCCTTACCACAGAAATGCCCTATCTGTACTGGGGACATCGTATATCAAAACGTAGTATCGATACTTGAAAAAGAGATCAGTGAAAGAGAGAGCGCAAAAATCGTAAGAGAACTCCAAAAAGAATTAGATCAGCTAAGAGAAAACAAAGCCCGAACACAAAACGCGTTGGATAATCTTCACAAGTTCACAGGTGACCTTAGGGGAGCGCAATCAAAGATTGAAGAGCAAAGGGAAAAACTGAAACAGAATGGTTTTGAGCCCGGAGAAGCTAACTTGATGGACTATATTGACGGGGAGCTTGGTAGACTTAATTCTCAAATAGCCAGTCTCGATGATGCGATCAGAAAACTTAAGTCACAAGAAACTCAAGAGGAGTTAAAACTTAAGGATCTTCAGAAAAAGCTAGAAAAATTGAGTTATGTGGAGAAACAGGTGCAAAAACTAACTGCTACAGCGGAAACTGGAGAGAAACTGGTCAACCAACTCTTCGAACGAATAAACAGTTTAGACCAAAATACTGCGACCCTTGAGGGGATAACAGAGGATATACGAGTGTCTAAGAGCCGATTGGAGATATGCGAAAAGATACTGAATTTCCTCAAAGAAAAGGAGAGGGTCACAAAATTAGAAGAAGGATTACCCGCACTTCAGCTTAGACTTAAAGATTTGGAAGAGAAATATTCCAAACTCAAAGAGTTGGAAACGGGTCTCACCGACATCTACAATGTTACGTCAACGGCCCGTGAGGAGATGGTTAAGAAAGCGCTCCTAGAATTGCAATCTGTTATCGGCTCATTTTACTCCAAAATGCTAGCGCACCCGTACTATGTAAATCTCCAATTAATTCCTGAGGAAGAGAGAGGGAAAGCTATTTACAGAATACGTGCATGGGACAAAGATTTTAAGCAAGGAACATTTGTGGCAACAAGATTCAGCAATGCTCAGATGAACGCGGTCGCTCTTTCCATATTCTTATCAATGTCAATAAAACTGCAGTCTAATCTAGGCCTAATTTTGCTGGATGACCCTACACAGTCGATGGATCCAGAACATAAGGAAGCGCTTTCAAGGCTCCTGAATGAGATTTTCGATCAACGACAGATATTGGTCGCTACGCAAGATGCCGAATTTGAAGAATGTATGAAAAAATCAATGCCTGAAGACAAAACTAGGATTTACAAAATACAGCAATGGGATACTGAGGGTCCTAAGATTAGCTAGGTATGCCTCATTTGGAGCTACCCGTCCCTGAACCCATTTGGGTTCAGAACCTTTACCGCAACAAGAAAGCTTATTCTTCTGAGTTTCAGAAAGGTGGCGCTGGGGAAGGGATTCGAACCCCAATTTACCGGTTTTGTCTTTTTCTATGTACAAAACAATAGTGTTCTTGGCTTTTGCTGCTTCGCTTCTTGCCTTCGTAATGAAGTCGTCTTTGTTTGCCCAGTCTCTGACAAAGACTAGTGAGTAGCCATATTCAACCTGATTTTCTTCACTCGTTAGTTTTAAGAGGTCCCATTTGAAATGATGCATTGCCGCCTCGAAAGATTTGTTTCCCTCAACCAAGTCAAACTCTAATGCAATGAAAGTATGTTGTTCGTTCTCAAAGTCAGTTGAATTAGCAACTCGAAATAGTCTATTTTCTGTTTCTTCTGGATTCCAAATAGATAGGTCAAAATGACCTCGAGCACCTCTAGAAGTCACTTTCTTAAGATTCTTGGCAACATATCGGGCTTTTGTAGGGTATTCCTTATGAAGCAGAATACTGGTTTTTCCGTCGCCAGTTTGACATTGCCATTCTTTGATGGGTAGTTTGTTGAAAATCTCGTTATATAGGTAGCAGTGCAGGTCGTTCTCAGTGTAGAAGAAGTATGGGTTTCTTTTGAAAGTCGTTATTAGCTCATCAATTGCAGACTCAGTTATCTTAACTAACTTCTTCTTGTCAATCATTTTTGAAAGACCACCATTTCTATTTTAGAATGTACTCTTTTCCATTTTCAATTGTTTGCATACACCTGCAGTACGATTTGAACAGATCCTGGTTCTCAGTGTGCACCGGAAATGCTATCTTTGGGTGGATACAATCCACAAGTCCTATCAATTCATCCTTGCTCATGTGTCCTGAAGCGTGCAACTGATGAAATTCCATTTTGAAATGGTCCATCCAATTATGCATGACCTGATCTCCAATGTCTTCTTCGCTGAACGGCTCGCTCATGCTATGTATAAAATGACTACCTTCTTTAGGTTCGATATCGATTAATTCGCCAAACGAAGAAAAGTCTAGATCCATTATGAAACCTTTTTGATTCTGGCGAATGTCTTCGTATGTCACAATCTTATCCATGAATTTTCTCTCCCAAATGTAATAGTCTTTTTCATCAAAGCCGCCAGATTTTTTCCGTTTGTAATAGACCAAAATATTCTTGTCCTTAAGCGGGTCGGGTAGGTCTAAATGTTTGTCGTCCAATAGTTTGCTTAATAAGTGTGCAGTTTTTGGAGTTACGACAAATTTTCTGTTGTTCTTTTTAGCTACTTCATAGAAGCTTCTGAACCTGTCGAGGTCTCTGCCGTAGCGCATTGTGAAGACTATTTTGTTTGTCGAACTGACTATTTCATTGCTTAGTTGTTTGACTTTAGGCTCGGAATGATTCTGGCGCTTTTCTACTTCAGCCATTCGAGTGCCTTCACAAATCAAGGCGATAGGTTTGGCATCCTTAGCTTTCTCGATGAATTCTTCAGTGAGGTCTTTTCTAGGCCCGTGCCTTCTCAGGTCTCCAGTGTAAACAACAGGGCCTTCAGACGTGTAAATGATGAAACCGTATGCTGCTGGGATTGAATGATCCACGTGGACGGGTTCAATGGTTACGTTATCAATCTTGATTTTGTGCCCGGTTCGAAATTTATTGCACTCATGCTCGCCGTACTTGCAGAAATTGCTTGTTTCCTCCATGGACTCCATGAACAATTTCGTTCCTACGCCTAAGTACACCGGAATTTTAGGGTCCAAGAACTGAATATGTGTTATGTGGTCAAAATGAGCGTGGGAAAGAAAAACAGCGCTTATCTCTGGTTCCGTATATGCAAGGTCAGTGAAAGCTAATTGTTCCTTGGCATAAAGCCCTTTTATTCTGGGCAACAAATTAAACTCAAAATAGTCGCCTAAGCCATTAATAGCTCTGGGTCCAAGGTAGCTTGCAAAATAGTCTGCTCCAAAAGTGAAGGACTGCCCAAAATCAAAGAAAATCTTGGTCTTCTTGTCCTCTAACAAAATCTTGTTGCCGCCAATCTCGTTGACGCCACCGTAAAATGTCAGGCTTACCATTAGGTTCACTTTTTGTTCTCATTTCACTGCGTTTTCTTTTGACAAATAGGTCCAGAGGGCATCATACTTCAAACCGTATTCCTCCGGATTGTTGAAACGCATGAGAGGTTGAATTTCCTCACAATTATATGTCTTGTTTGGGGCGTCATATACTTTCTTGTTGTCATAGAATAAGTCCCACTTTTCATCATAAATTACTTTCATTCCATCGTAAATGTTCATTTTGGCAAAGCTGGTTAACACTGCAAATTTCGCCCCTACGTAATATGCCTTCTCAAGGAGATCTGCCACTATTTGACAATACTTGTCAATTTGACCGTAATTCAATGGCTTGAATTCAAGAACCATATGTGGAGTTTTGTTTAAAGAGATAACACAGTCTGGATGTTTGGGAGACCTAAAATTCATAGAAATTGACCGATTTACATGGAAAGGAAAACTTCTTTGTTTGACTTCATAGACATTGTGTATATTCCATCCAAGCAGCTCCAGAAGAGGCAGAATAAATATTGTAATAGTATCCTGTTCAGTGTAGTGAGTCTTAGCGCATTGGTTGAATTGATTGACAAGTTCATTCAACCTATTCTTTGATGCTTCTTTCGAAACGGCAGCCACCGCTTGGGCACCTCTAATCAAACTACGAACGTGCAATAGTAAGAGTTTGCGAATTGGAAATATGTAGCGAGGATAACGTGTTAATGCATCTTATCAGTTAGTCTGTCGGCTGGGAATAGTTGGAGAACCAGCTCTATCCCTTTCATGGTTAGCATTTTCCAAATATGCACTTGCCTTTGATAAATTATCATGAATTTTTTCAGAAACCATAACTGACCATCCTTATCGGCCAATTATTCTCATTTTGATGATATAAAATATATTATTGCCTGTGATGCAAGCAACAGTATAGCAAAGACCTTCAACTAGTATGTTATTAATTGGAATCTTGGTTTCCTTCTTTTCACTCTTTCAAATTCTTGCATGATGTTGTCAGGAATAAATTTATGGGGATATACTGAAATCTTGCTTTGTAATTGCCATACTACTTTGTTGAAGGCTTGTTCAAATGAACTAAACAGTGAGTTGTTGCTTTCAAATAGTGTGTTCAAGAATTTATCATAGTCAAACCTAAATAGGTGTTCTTTGTCAAAGGGAAACAAGATTTGTTTATTCCCAGTGATTCCAACACTGAAATAATCCAGTGCTCCAATAATAGAGTTTCTTGTGAGTTTTCTGATAAGTAAAGGAATTTTCTTCTCTTCCGTCATGTAAAAGGTTCCATCAAATATAGAATTTAGATTGAAAAAATGCTGATTGTTAGTTTCCTCTATTAGATGACTGAGATTAGGTAAAACCATAACTTGATTATCATCCAATTCAACATTACATCCCAATTCAAACAGTGAGATTAAGCATTCCACTTTGTCTAGCCAATATTCTGGAGAGAACAGACTATCATCTAAATCAACATCTTCATGAATCCCAAGCTTATCAGATTTGAAATGAACATGAGAATATGGATATTCCTGACTACTGGGATGAATAGAAAGATGCAGTCCAGTATTACCAAAACAAGGAACAATATACCATCCACTACTCTTTTCTAAGAATTTGAATAGTGCCCACTGGGAGTTCCCCAGTTTAATTCCCCATTTTTCTAAGTAGTCACTCTGATGGTAATTGGAATTTTGACAGAACATCACTAAACACTTTGTCTCTCAATTCATCTTGAATGCCTTCCACCTTAAAATCAGTAGTTAATACTTTAGGGGCTAATTTAACAGCATCTTGGTGAGATATCTTCAACCAATAACAGATGCCATAAAAAATTGCACTGTTAACAACCTCTGTATAGTTGTAATCTTGACCTAGAAGAAGAAAGAATCCTCTGACAAGATTTATGATTTGGTCTAGATTGTGGTCAATTGTTATTGTTCTTCTACTCATACTAACACCTTTTAATTCTCTGATTCTTAGGTGATAAGAATCTCATATTCCTAAATGCTTCTCATCTAATAAACTTTTAGGTTAACACATCCTCCCTTAATACGAGGAGTTTTTAATCTATTGAAAACATAAACATGCGCGCGCTATAGCCCAAGCATAGGCAGGGCGTTGATCATAAACTAGTCGCTTATAGTCAGCAGGTCCTTCGATTACTTTTCCTTCGTTCATGAGTTGAACTGCTTTTTCTAGAAGCGATCTACTAACATATTGTTCCCCACTAGGTAGATCAATGTAGATAGCACTGTCTGTGATTCTACTAACCTTTAATGATTTGCCATTTTTGGCGTGACTTATAGGATTTCGACTATATCTTTCAACCAGTTTTTGCCAGTCTAATAGACCCATTCACTAATCCTTCTTAATGCATAGTAGGATGTCTAACGATTAAAACCTTACACCGCAAAGAAAAGACGGCTGAGTAAGGCATCTAGACAAACTGTTTATCTTGCTTACTTTTTATGAACGAAATCTTGATGATTTACCAACCATGTCCAAAACCGTTCGTTTTTCATTGACTGTTCGTTTAATACAAAAACGTTAGACCTATGTTTTGAATGATATAAATTTCCCTAGAAGGGCAAATGAAACATTTCTCTTAGTGGCATGCATGGCAGTTTTAAATAATGCAATAGCTTTGTTCTGTGTTGAAAAAAAGGGAACAATCGGGTTGGAATGTAAATGGGGAAAAGTGCTCGTGAGATTGTAGAAGGAGCGTATGAAAAATTAGTGAAATTGAATCCGACAATTCGAGAAATTCGGGAATATGCAGACTTGCATCAGAAAGATTATGGAGTGGTAACCTGCTCTAAATCAAGAGGAGGCGCGGGATTCTTTCTTGATTTACATGACACTTGGAAGAAGAAATTTGGCGGAAGAATCCACATCGACGTTGGCTACGTAGACGAAGAGTTTTCAGACCAACGAGACGTCCCTGATACGACTCATTTGATGCTTGACAAGTACTACGCAGTTGATTTTGTCGAATTCATAACAAGCAAAAGAAGAAATTTAAAAGAGAACGCTCAAATTGTAGAACATGGCTCCCGATAAGAAAGGTCGAAGAAGCGGTCAGGAGGGTTGCAATGGCCAGCATGAAAATCGATAACAAATTGAACAAATCCGACTTCCTGAAAATAAAAGAGGCCCTTGATGATGATTCTATTAATACTATAGAACTGCTGAAGGAGATTAACCATGGATTTGTAGAAGTTGCACCACTAACAATTGCGCCATCCGGTAAAGGATACGTTGTACAGACAAGAATTGTGTTTGACGACCCAATAGGCAACACAGTTTGCCTTAACACTAACATCAAAGAGATAGGAATAAAGAAGTCTACCAGTCGAATTAACCTCGAGCTTAGAAAACCAATCGTTGACGATGAAGAGATTGAAAAAGACATAACTTATGGGCTCTCGCTTATCGAAAAAGTTGTTAACTACTCTTGCGAGATTCGTTCCGAAGAGTGCTCTGACAACTTTATAGTAGATTCAAAGTTTGTAGAAAGACAGATTGAAAAAAGCAAAAGGGAAAAAGATGTGGAGTTGCGAAACGAAAAACTTGAACCTTTTGCTGTTGTCCATGCTGACAGCGGTTTCGAATTGCGTGTCCAATCATTAAACCTTGTTCCAGTGTACGAAGAATACGACCGATTTAGTTTGTACGGTGGAAAAAAGGCTTTTATTTTGCTCCCTCGAAGTTTCGCGATGAAATTGCTCACATGTGAACAGAACTCATTAATCCCAGAGGAGCAGTTTAGCGAGAACGAGAGAAAGGTTTTGAATGATTACGTTAAAAAGAAGTATATAAGAAGCGCAAAGGTCGCAGGAAAAACCTGCTATTTTGCACTCGATGAAAATACCAGAACGTATTTGATAAAAGCGCTCAGGACAAATACTTGACTAGCAAGAATTTAGCAACAATTTCCCACTTGTGACATCAGTTCACGCTGATACAATATCAGAACAGAAATGCTTATTAGTTTATATTATACTAGTGTATATCAGTGTCAAATTGAAGATATAGGAGGTGGTGTAGGATGGAAGAAACGAACGGCGAATTGACGGTAACCATTAAAGCGAAGAATATGCCTGAACTAAGAAAGAAATTGTTGGCTATGCTAGGTGAAACGGAATCTGACACAGATGTGTCCAAGGAAGATTTCCCCGATAATATCAAAAGGATTTTTCCAGATTATGAATACCGAGCTCACGGTGCAGCCATACTTACTGTATTGCACGAAAAACATCAAGGGAAACAGAATGCAGTAGATTCTTTAAAGTTAGCAGAAGAAATGCTTGATAGATTCCCTCGGTTGTTCAAAGGAAAAACGGTAGGACAGATTAGTGCGGGTAATGTTTTTTCGGGAAACGGGTTGAAGAAAAGAAGACTAATACAAATAGATTATGAGCAATACACAGACAGCGAAAATGAGTACCGTGTGTATTGGGTTCAGCCCTAACCCTTTTCCTCTTTTTTTGTCGCGCGGTTCCTTGCGGTATGGTGTGCTGCCCTTGTACCAACCAAGGTATTTCCTTCGGCTCCAAGCAGCTAGTTCCACATGAAAGAGACCATGTCAAGAATGACATTCAATGCGTCCTGCATAGTATAATTGACATGTCCTACTTGACAGACTTTCGATGTATGTTGAAAGCTCGCGAAATCGAAAAGCGATTGACAAAATGCTTTGGAGCAAGAACGGATCACCGATTCGACTAACAACCTTCACAATTTCTTCATCAAACTTTGTTCTCCACCTCTTAGTTGAGTCTCTCATAAGTAATCCCTTGTTGGCATTCTTAGTGCAAACTATTTCCTCAGAACCATCCAGCATTTTGTGTAGTTCAGCAGTCTTTATTGCAAAAAAATCCATAGGTTCTTCCATATTGTCTATTATGTTTTTCAAAAAAGCGTGTCGCGTCTTAATCTGGTTTTCTATGTAAACAGAAGGGTAAGCAAGTAAATCGTCTACTACATTACTTGGAACATAAATCCGGCTCATATTTTGGGCCATTCCAAAGATAACATCACCAATTCTTTCTAAGATGTATGTGACCATGGCCACGTGTTGACAATCAACTGGATTCTCCATTGATTTTATTAAGACATCTGGAAATTGCAGCTCTACACTCAAAATTCGGTGTATGTAGAAGGATATGGGATTTATTTGCTCCTTCTCAAAAGTCCAATGACGATGAAGAGAGTCAGCAACCACATTAAAAAGTCTAAATGATTTTAGAAGCGTTCTCTCCTGTTGCAACAAAGCCTTAATTACCTTAAACATCCTCTTGATTTCATCATAAGCGTTTATGGTCTCGTAGTTTACGACGTCAATGAATTCGAGCTCCTTTTGATTGATAGAAGATTCAATTCCTCTCAACCTCTGTATGATATCATTGGCCGTCGTTATTTGTTCTGCGCTGAACTCCTTTCCGTCTTTCCTGCAAAACAATGCGTAGAGACAACCTGATAAATAACCTGACAAAATCTTCCATTCTAGGTCGGCAGAACTCTCGGAAACTTCGAAGGTTTGTTTCAGGTCACGTCTTCGAGACCAACTCAAGGAAATCGGAGATAAGAGAATAGATGAATCTGTTTCGGAAATGTCGACCAAATCACCTTTTTTCAGATTTTTGGTCTCAATCGAGCTTTTGGGCAGGTATACATAATAGGTTCCATCTCCTGTCCGTTGAAGTTTAACTCTGGGCATAGTATCATCTCTCCAAGTAGAATTGCGTATTAGTACTTAAAAGACGTGGAATATACTTAAATAGATTGCCTCCTGCAACTATCCTATGAAAGTGATTAAACTTGATACTTCGCGTGCTATGAAGGGTCTTGAGACAATACGGTACACAAAGAGACCGGATCTTTTCATATCTGCCTCAATGGAAGTAGGCGAAGAACAAGGAAAAGCATTTAAAAAAGTGCTTGGTCTTAGTGGCGAAGAACCTTTTCCAGTTTTCTATAAACTTAGGGACAGCCGCTATGGCATATTGGGTTTCAAAAAAGAATTTCCTAAAGCTTCGTATTTTCCTGTGACTACCTATAGGTATGGTGAAGGATATTCAAATGTTAGCATAGAGTTTGAGCAGAAGATCTCCATCGCGAAAGAAGGGTTGCTCGGATTCTATGACCCAATGGTTTCTAGAGGAACAACCACTGTTAATACAGTTTCCACTTTATGCGGGGATAGCCAAGTTGAAATGCTTTCCACTTTTCACTTTTTTGTAGCGGAGCCTGGACTAAATAGACTCGATATTGAACTTCAGAAATTCTTCTTGAAAGAGTACTTTATTGTTCTAGGCATGAGAGGGTTTGAGGTTGACACAAGCGGCTATATGGGAGCCATAATGCGTGAGCAAGATTATGGAGATGTCATGGAAGGGACCTATTGGAAAGAATATTCTCCTGAAATCGAGCAAGCTATGGTTGAAAATGGGGTTTGCCAAGGTGCTCATATGGAAGTCATTATGGCTTATATTTTGTACATTCTCTTGAAGCACAAATACGCACGCTATTCAAATTTCCAGTTAATACCAGAAAGCCTCAAAGAACTGTCGACATTTTATTGGATTCAAACTGTTCTTCATTACTTGGAGAAACAAGGTGCTAAAACTTTTGTTCATAAGTGGGAAATCCGACGTTTGAGGTCAGGGTTAACAATTCCAATTTCCGACACAATAACAGAAGCTTTACGGCAAATGGAGAGAGAGTGGCTGATAGAAAAAAAAGTAGAAATAAGAAGTGGATTTGAAGGCAACGCCTACCAAATTACTCAATGGGGTGAATCGTACTTGACCAAAGTCTACTTGCCAGTTTTGGGGAAGAACGCTTTGTTGAATGGTTTTGTTCCAATATTTGAAAACGTCGCCTTAGAGATAATTGCAGGGAAATTCCGAGATTTGTTAAAGGATTCTCTTCGGATGAACGATTGAGAAACGCCCAACTAAACATGGAATTTGCACTAATCCATTAAACAACACATGACTAGGGAGAAAAAGTGATTAAGACACGGAAAAACAGTTGTTTGGATGTTGTTAAATAATAATTATGAGAAGGTCATATGAAGAATATTCTGAATGACGAAGAATCATCTCATAGCAACACTCTGCTTTTGGCCATTTTGGAGGAAAGTTTTCGACATTGGAGGCACATTGAAAATTTAAGACAAGGTTTTACTGCCGTTTGGGCTGCTATTGTTGCAGGTGTATTGACATTTATTTCTCAGACTCCAAATTTCTTAGAGAATGTGGCAGCCATTCCCGCTCTTGCTTTTCTTATTCTTCTCACCACTTTAGGCCTCTTAATGAGTTTGAGGCTAAGTAACAACATAAAACCATGTGAAGATAACATACTTGAAATCTTAGAAAGTGCTCACCTTGGTAAATATAACCCAATTAAAGGATGGAAAAAAGGAATCACAAAACACTTCAGACTTAGAAGACTATTTGTCCTAACGTATTTTGTCGCCTTGGTTTTCTTGGTGTCTCTTCTATTATTAATATATTCAGGTTTTCTGAGCCGAAACTGATTCAATGATTCAAAGGCTATCTCAAAAGACATTTGTTGAATGGATTAGGGCGAAAATCCAGCAGCTACATCAACGGAGTCTAATCTCTTGAGGACATTTTGAACCGTATGGAACCTCAATACAAATCCTCCACGTGCGTGTGCGTGCGCGTGCAGCACGTGTGTAGAGGTGTAGGTAGGTAGAGGTAGGTGATGGGGTGGGAGTTGAGTGATTGAGTTTGAGTGATAGTGTGATTGAGAAAGTCAGTGATAGGCAGTGATTGGCAGAA
>Ga0315296_10001882_pt1 | contig 18180 bp, 18 predicted proteins | sample YL17G14_18_MG_FD_203921 | JGI IMG/M metagenome (GOLD analysis project Ga0315296, IMG submission 203921) | Sediment microbial communities from Yellowstone Lake, YNP, Wyoming, USA - YL17G14_18 | ecosystem: Environmental > Aquatic > Freshwater > Lake > Sediment | place: USA: Wyoming | collected... | reverse complement strand
TTTCTGGATAAAATTTGAAGAGTTTCTCAGGGCTTGTCAGCCACTTCACAGCGCCTGTCTTGGAATCCAGAGATGAAGAGATAGTCCCTCCTGTAATAATCATGGCTATGTTTGGCTTTTCCCTGTCTTTTTTTATCTTGATTTCTTCTTTTTTTTCTTCAGTTCTCTTCAGAATTTTTATATCAACTATGTTTTTTTTATTAAGCCCTATATTGTAGCCAGAATTAAGTTTTAATAAAACGATTCCTTTCTCATTCTCAGGACTCTCCAGAAAAATTCCGCGGTAAGAATTCTTGATGAGAGACACTTCAACGAGATCTCCTGGAATGGGTTTTGTATTTTTCATAATGAAGATAAATGAAAGAAGTATAAAAAAGTATTCATTAAAAGACAATAATTAATATAAATATAAAATAGTTTTCTTGGCTATGACAATTAGACTGCTCCAAGGTTGTGAACTTGAAGAGGTAATAAAATACATGAATATTGCTACAAAAATTGCTGGAGAGTCTCCTTGTGCAAAAGAAAAAAGGGGAGTTGTAATTGTTAACCAAGGAAAAATTGTTGGAGAAGGTGTTAATTCTCCCCCCATGTTTTTTAAATGTGAACCGAATTATTGTGGTGAATCCTGTAGAGTGCCTGCTGTTCATGCTGAAATGAACGCAATTATTGATGCTGGAAGAAAAAGACATAATTTAAACGGAGCGAGAATGTATCATGCAAGAGTTGAAAATGGTGTTTTACAGGATTCAAGAGAACCAAGATGCGCTGATTGTAGCAAGCATATTTTACAGGCAAATATATGCGATTTTGTGTTAAAACATAAAACAGGGTTCACGCTGTATGATGCAGTAACATTCCATTATATTTCTTTAAAAAACTCAAGAAAAGAGATTCTATCTGGCCAAAAATAGGCCCGGAGGGATTCGAACCCTCATAAAACGGGCCGAAACCGTTTATGTTATCCATTACATCACGAGCCTAATTAATAAAAAATAGATGGTTAGGTTTTTATATGTTAATATTATCAGATTATAAAGATGGTGAATTATCAGTATATTTATCTTATCTGGTCTGGAATTTTCTTTTCAATCTGGCTTGGGTTATATCTTTGGAGAAAAGACGTTAGAAAAGAGATGTTGATGATTAGTATTTTGTTTGGATTTGCAGGAATATTATCTGAAATTGTATATGTGCAAGATTGGTGGAAACCATTAACAATTACGGGAACATTGATTGGCATTGAAGATTTCTTAATTGGATTTTTTATTGGAGGAGTCGCGGCGGTGATTTATGAAGAGATTTATAAGAAAAAAATTCTTATAAAAAGGAAATCCAGATTCACAAACCAAAACTTCTTATCTCTCATAATTTTATTTGGAATCCTTTTCCTTGGAAGTTTTTATATAATTGGAATTAGCTCCTTTTATTCTTCAGGAATAGCCTTTACTATTTCTACATTTGTTATTTTATTAAAGAGGGGAGACTTAATTATCAATTCTGTAATAAGTGGTTTTTTAATATTGATCATTGGTAGTTTAGCGTATTTTTTTCTGCAAATTATACAGCCAGGATTTATTGAAGAATTTTGGTATTTAGAAGATGTATGGTATGCTAATCTTTTTCTTGGAATCCCGGTTGCAGAATATATCTGGTTTTTTCTAGCCGGAGCATTCATCGGCCCAATCTATGAATACTGGAAAGAAGGAAAATTAATAAATGTAAAAAGCTAATTTTAAATATGCCCCAAAATCAAAGACCCATAGTGCACCATCACATAATTCTCAAGCCGCATCATAGATGGATTATAGGAAGCGCGAGCACTATCCTGATAATCTTTATGATAACTGTAAGTGTTTTCACTTACATGACTTTTGTAAGACAGGAATTGAATTATGGCTTGCTCAACAAAAAGATATCTGATATTCAGAAATCAACGCAGACACAAATTGATGAAATGTCTTCAACTCTCCTTGTCATACGGGGAAGCCTTGAGGAAAAACAGCAGCAGATTGATTTATTGAAAGCCTCTGCGGGCGAAGACTTCTCGGGAATCATTGAATCCTCGATTCCTTCTGTTGTAATCATAAGAACAGATTCCGGCCAAGGTGCAGGCTTTATTATCGATGAAGGAGGGTATATAGTAACGAATGCCCATGTCTTAGCAGATGAATCCGGGTATCTTGCAACAGGAATTCATGCAATAAATTATGGGGGTGAGAGAATCGACCTGAAATTTATAGGATATGACAGTGAATTAGACATCGCACTTTTAAAAGCAGAGGGAAATTATAAATCACTTAAATTGGGAGATTCAGATGACATCAAAATCGGTGAGAATGTGATTGCTATAGGAAATCCTTACGGCCTTGTATTCTCGGTTTCTGAGGGAATTGTTTCAGGAATTCATAGGGAAGGACCAAACAGGCTCATGGCATACACACAAATTGATGCTGCTCTTAATCCTGGGAATTCTGGAGGTCCTTTGATAAACAAAGAAGGAAAGGTCATAGGCATAAATAACTTTAAAATAAGCGGAGGAGAAAATATTGGCTTTGCCCTCGAATCAAATTACATAGAAACTGCTGTGAATAATATCGCCCTCAAAGCTTTAAATCAAACCATAATTTAGCCCTCAAAACATTTATTAAATATTCTTTCTAATTTTATTAATGATCAAGGAATCTAATAAGACTTCGTCTAAGCGTAATCAAAGTAAGGAGGGTCTGACAGTAAAAAAAACAGGGAATTTTTCTGAGTGGTACACACAAGTAATAGAAAAGGCCGAGATTGTTGATTTAAGGCTGGGTATAAAGGGGTTTATTACAATAAGGCCATGGGGAACCTTTATGATAGAAAAATTATATGACATATTTGAAAAAGAGTTACAGGATAAGGGGCATCTTCCTGTGATAATGCCTTCTGTAATTCCTGAATCAAATTTAAAAAAAGAGGCTAGTCATATCCAGGGATTTACGCCTGAAGTTTTTTGGCTGAAAACAGAAGAGAATGAAGAAAGATTAGCCTTGAGACCAACCAGCGAAACTGTTTTTACTCCAATGTTTGCCCTATGGGTAAGAAGCCACAGAGATCTTCCCTTAAAACTTTACCAGAGAGGTTCTGTATTCAGATATGATACCAAAGCAACACGCCCTTTAATAAGAGGCAGGGAATTTCAATGGATAGAGTGCCATGATGCATTTGCAACCAAAAAAGAAGCAGAAGCACAGGTACAAGAAGACATAGATACCACAAAAAAAATACTTTATGAACAATTAGGAATTCCTTTCCTGGCAATGAAGCGTCCTTCTTGGGATAAGTTTGCAGGGGCAGAGTATACTATAGGATCAGATGTTCTCATGCCAGACGGAAAACTTATTCAGCAGCCATCAACACACTTCATGGGGCAGAGATTCTCAAAAGTATTTAATGCAAAATTCAAAACAGAAGAAGATAAAGAAGATTATCTTTATACTACTGCATACGGGCCTGCAATGTCCAGAATACTTGCATCAATAATTTCCACGCATGGAGATGACAGCGGTTTAGTGTTGCCGTTTAGTATTTCTCCCATACAGGCAGTGATAATTCCTATATATACGACAAAAAACAAGTCTAAAATTTTAAAGTATGCGGAAGAGATACTGAGAAGGTTAAAAGCCCATGAAATAATAGCTAAAATTGATTCCGGAGAAGATTACACTCCCGGATGGAAATTCCATGAATGGGAGCTAAAGGGGGTTCCCTTCAGGATAGAAATAGGAGAAAAAGAACTTAGAGGAAAAAAGTTTACCCTTTTCACAAGAGATATAGGAAAGAAAATAAGCGCTTCATTAATTAAGTTAAGCTCAATAAGAAAACTCGGAGAGTTTTATGATAAAAGACTAAAAACAAAGGCAGACAATTATATGAAAGGAAAAATTGTCAACTGCAAGACAAAGGAGAATATTAAAAAGGCTATGAAAGAAGGTAAAATTGCAAGAGTTAATTTTTGTTCAGTTGGAAAAGATGGCGAAAAATGTGCCGAACATGTTGAAAAAGAAATCGGTGCAGAGGTCAGGGGAACTCTGGCAGATAAAAATGAGAAGCCCTTAGGGAAATGCGTAATTTGTAACACTCGTGCAAATGCTGTAGTCTATGTAGCTAAGAGCTACTGAGCCTTACAGATTTTATTCTTCAGAGGCTAATGCGACACAGAGTTCGTGCTCCATTCTTAAAGTCATTTCCAGTAAGAAGTTTAGCTCTCTCTTGACATGAGTTTCTTCGCTCGCTTCTTGTATAGCTTCCATTTTCCTTAGTTCTAAACTCAAGATAAAACAGAAATCCTCTCAAGCCTAAATTAAATTGATAGAATAAGACCCAATCCAATTCAGACCTGAAAAAAGAGTCTTGAATTAAATTGAGCAATCTTTAATTGTATTTAAAGTGTCAGCTAGGACAAAAGAGTTCAGATACATGACCCTCGTCTTCGCTTCCATATTTGGAAAGAGAAAATGTACTTTTTATATATTTCTATTCTGCCATATTCATTTTTTGGTGATAAGTTTTTCCAGATTCTCACTAATTTGGCGTGGCTATGACGAATTTAAAATCTTCTCAAGGTTCTCCCTAACTCAGCAACACCTTGACGAGTTCCTTTTAACTCGGCATCGCTAGGACGAGTTTAAAATTTTTTCTAAATTTTCCCTGAATCTTTCTATGTCTTCTGATTTTATCTGTCCACCAACAGAAACATCATGGCCTCCGCCAGTGGCATTTTCAAGATTTTTAATTGCTTCAAGAAACATCTCCCTTGATTTTTTTCCCCGCATAGAGATGTTTGCCTTTGCCCCTTTTATATAGACTACAACAATAATTTTTTCAGGAAATAGGTACATTAGTCCATTTGCCAGCTCACCGCTTATGCTTAAATCCCCGCCATATTGGAAAAAAAGAAGCTTATCCGCCTTTTTTCCTATATATATTGCTTTTTCCAAAAACCTTTGGTATTTTGAATCTATCTGACTGAATCTTTTTTGGAAAGGAAGAATTTTAGAATTTTCTTCAAGTATTTCATAAGGGCTTTTAACTTTCATCAAAAATCTCAACATATTTATGACGTTTGTGGTTCTGTCTTTCAGACCAAAACTTAAAATTCTCGCTATTTTCCCAGTCTGGGATTTATAGAGGATAGTAAAGGCTTCTTTCGTTTTAATAGCCAGGTCAGGATATTTTTTCTCAAAATCTTCATAAAAATCAGGAAAAAATCTGTCTGAAATGCACCCGACAACAGCAAGCCATAAGTCATCTTTTTTCTTTGTTATTTGGTAGCACAAGGCAGTCACAGGCTCGTTACCCTTTTTCTTGTTGAAAAGAGGATTATAATAATCTGCAAATGTTGGTATCGATCCCTTATCGATAATATGGTGGTCTATCCAAACTACAGGAATATTGTGTTTTTCCACCTCTCTAAAAAATTCCTCTGATACGATGGGCTTGTCAAGAATGAAAATATAATCTGCATTCAGTTCATTGACTTTCCTGAAATATTCAGCATTTAATCCTGGAAAAGACCTTACAGGAACTCCTTTCCCTTTTCCGCAATATCTCTGCAATATCAGAAAAGAGCATAACCCATCAGGGTCATTATCAAAGAAAAAAATCGGATTTTGTGCTTTTTCCAAATGTTCCTTTATTTCTTTTACTTGTTTTTTTGTGAGCATAATTCATATTAGAGACTTTTTCCGACTAAAATTTTCTCCTTTAAATTTTTTAAATCTCTAATTACAGAATTAATGAGGTTCTCATTTTTGAATGTGCCTGCAAGTGTTTCCTTATCCAAATCGAATGCTTTGTCCAGGCTTCCAAAAGTATTGAGTAGTATTTTTATGTCCTTTTCGAGGAGACTTGTTTTATTCAAAATTCTAAGTCCTTTTGGAGAAATCGGTTTATCGTTCGTCTCTCCGAACAATATTCTTGATATATTGGAGGTTTCTAATAAAAAATCAAAATTAATATTTTTTAATAGTTCATCTGCTTTTGAATGTCTTTGTCCAAAATAATCCTTCAGCAACAATTCTCTTTCCTTTCCGAGATTTTTCGTGAGTTCTTTGAGTCTCATGCTAACTATTGTTCCCTCTTTCCCCAATTCTATGAGATACCTTTTTACATTTTCAGAAATTCTCCTTACATTTTCCATAGTCTGTAAAACGCTGCAAACATCTGTCGTCGTTGTAAGATTAGTCATTTCCAACACATTTAAATGTGAAATCAGATCATTGAAAATCTCCTTTTGTTTTTCTAGTATCTGAAGAGTTTCTGCAGCTCTTCTTAAGACTTCAGAGGTTTTTTCGAGGAAGTATGCCTCATCCTTAAAAAAAATGATTATTTTGTTTCTTCTTTCGGAGACAGCAATAACTATTGTTCCGAATTGTTTTGCAGTTCTTTCTGCCGCCTTATGCCTGGTTCCTGTTTCCTTCGTGGGAATTCTGTTACTTGGGCTAAGCAGGGTGTTTGCATATAAAATTTTTTTTAAATCCTTGGAAAGGATTATGGCGCCATCCATTTTCGCTAACTCCACAAGATTCTGTGCGCTGAATCTGCAATTCACTCTGAAACCTCCTTCAACTATCTCTGAAAGACCTTCTCTTTCAACAACTATTAATGCACCAATTCGCGCTCTTAGAATGTCATCAAGAGCTGTTCTCATTGCTGTTCCTGGAGAAAATATCTTTAAAACATCAAGAGGATCCATTTCTTTTTTTTCTTCTGAAGCTGGCTGGTTTTGGGAGATAATTTCTTCGGTTTTTTTCATCTCTTTTCCTTCATCCATGCTAGCTCAACATCCTAATAATATATAAACTTTTATAAGAAAATTATAAATAATCTTTTTAAATCTTATTTAACACTCATCCACAGCAAAGGAAGCGCAATCGTGGCATCGCAAAAGACATCTGCAAATTTTCCATTTTTTTTCATCTTGCCCCAAGAGATGCCTTCTGCCAACAGAGCTCCTGAACTTCCTCCGCTCTCTGCCATATCTGTGGTTATCTGTATGCCATAGGTCGCTCCTTTTGAGAACTGCAGGCTCTGCTGGATAAAATTTTTCGGAATTCCGCCACCAACATATATCACTCCATTTTTCTCAGAACTCCAGGCCAAATCTATTATTTCTTTCATATCATCAAATGTGTCTATCTCAATTTTTCTTCCTTCCATCAGCCTGCCCCATATCATTAGGCCAATTCCAGAATCAGCAATTCCTGGGCAAAAAATCGGTATATTTTTTTCGTAGCATATTCTCAAGATGCTTTCCTCTCTTTCTGGCAAAAACTCTCCGATTTTCCTTAGAAAAGTAGTTATATTTCTAGCTTCCTGAAACTTCTGCCAATTTTCTATAAAAAATTTCTCAAGAATTTCATAAACTTCGCTTTTCATGAATACATTATGCATTCTGTCATAACCCTTATCCTGAAAATCTCTGTCATCCCAGAAATCACACTGGTAATGGATTTCTCCAAGAGCTTCTATCATATCGTGAGTTAGAGTGGCTCCTGTGGTAACAAGGGCACTTATTCTTCCTCTATTTATCATATCAATAATTATTTTTTTCATTCCTCCAGGAACCATTGCGCCTGCAATCCCGAGAAATATCTTACAATCTTTATCCTGAAGCATTTCCTTAAAAATCTGTGAAGCTTGCCCGAGATTTCTGGCTCCAAAACCGGCATCTTTCATCTGCTCTACCAGCTGTGAAACCTTCATTTCTTTCTCAGGCGTTATATGGCGTACTTTGTCCATTTCATGTGAAATTGTAGTCAAAAAATTTAATTTTAATCGGGAGCTAAACTGAACAATCTATCAAACAGGAATAGCTAAGCTTTCAGAGAGTTTAAAAGTTAAATGCATATTTCTCATAAAAATAACAGATTTATAAAACTATCTCAAGTTGTTTTTTAAAATATGTGTTTTTTAAGCATAATCTTTTTAAATGAGTACTTTCTTCTATTAAAATGAACAAGTGGCTGGAACTTTTTGCTGGTGTAGTTCTTCTTGTTGGGGCTATATTGACAGTCTGGGCATCTTCTGCCTATTCTTGGCTTTTATTCGGAAAAGACTTCAATCTTTTGCATTCTGCGTGGATTTTTCTGAAGGGAGGAGTGTTCTGGTTCGTGGTAATGATAGCCCTCCTACTTATTCTGCTTGGGGTAAATGACCTCAGAGAATAATCTTTGGATTTCCAAAGCTCGGGGAATAATTCCTAACCTAAAAGAAAAAAATTAGACTCCCTTCTATTATTGCTGCTATTATGAGAAGAGGGATTACTATGAAAAAGAAAACTTTTATTGATTTTAAAAGATAGGTACTAAGAGTTTTGAGCTTATTTTTTTTGAATATAAAAGTTCCCAGTTTCAATCCAAGTCCTAAAGAAATAAACAGGGCAGGAAGCTCAAATATCCCATGAGGAAAGATTCTCCAGAGGACAAAAATTCCTTCCTCTTCTACTGTTTTCTCTGCAACAAATCCGAGGAGGTATCCATTTGCTAGTGAGGTAAGAACAGGAAATATCCCAAAAATAATTCCAAAAAGCATACCTATAAAGCTATTCTGAAGATTGTTAAAAAATATGAAACTGATTAACTCGGAATTGGACATCCCCTCTGTTTTTATTAGCAGCTCTTTTATAAATTCCAGGATTCTTTCGTCAAGAATTGCTGGTGCTTGGATAAAAAAACCGATAAAAAAGAAGAATAAAAAAACAATTATTATTGAATAGATGAAATTTCTGGAATCCCTTATATAATCGAAGCTTTCCTTGTAATTTTCTCTAAATTGGCTTCGCCAGGACGAGTTTTTCTCGGCCAAATGTGGACGACTTTTACCTTTTTTTTCTTTCATTCTTTTTTCATCAGCTAAAATGTCTGCTCAGATAATTTATTTTTTTTCTGTATTTGTTTTTCAGATAGATTCCATAGACAAGTCCTGTTAAAAGTCCCCCCAAGTGTGCGGTGTTTCCTATAGGAACATTTCCGGTAATTGATATTAACCATAACAAAATTAATATTCCGGGTGCAGCATATTTCATTTTTATAGGAATCGGAATAAACATCACAAAAACTGGGAGATTTGGGGTTAAAATCATCAGCAAGCCAACAAGCCCAAAGAGAGCTCCTGAAGCACCTACTGCAAAGGTATCGAGATCACCAGGAAAAATCATAGATGAAAGAACGAAGAACAGTCCAGCCAAAAGCCCAGATATCATATAAAAGTAGAAGTATCTTTTCTTTCCGAGAATCCTTTCAACGAGGGATCCTATGAAAAGGAGAGAAAGCATGTTTACAAAAAGATGAAAAAATCCCGCATGTACGAACATGCTCGTAACGAAAGTCCATAAATAGTGTCCCTGAAGAATATTTGATGGTTTAATGGCAATAAAATCCAGAGAAAGGGTTTCTGAACTTAACAAGATCAGGAAAAAAACAAAGGCCACAATATTTATAAGAATCAGAATAGAAGTCACACTAAGAGAGTTAAAAATACCGGTATTTCTTTCAGAAATTTTGTAATATCTGGCCATTTACTTTCTCTTTTTTTTGGAAGCCCTTTTTCCCCCCTTTATTTTTTTCTTTTTTTAGTTCTATGTTTTTTACCTTTTTTAGATTTTACCTTTGTTTTTTTATTTCTTTTTCCTTTAGGAAACTTGGAAACCTTTGTTTTTTTATTTCTTTTTATTTTTCTCTCTTCTCTTTTTATTTCTTTTGCCCTCTTTTTTTCTTCCTTTTCCTTTTCCTTTGATATCTCTTCCCCGACTATTCTTAAATCTTTTTCGAGTTTTTCTTTGTTTTTTCTTAAATCCCTTATTAATTTAGTGTTGTCTTTAAGGACCAATATAGAACCACATTCGTTGCAAGTGAAGTTATTGATCAGGGCATTTTCTTCGCTGAGTTCTATATGACACCTCAGACAAACATAGAATCTTTTTGTCTCTCTGCTTTTTATTTGGTGTTCTGTGTTTTCTATTTTCTTGAGCAAATTTTCTTTGAGGAATTCCAGAGATTTCAGGATTTCTATCTTCCAGAAATAAGTATACCATCCTTTTCTTTTATCCTTTTTTCTTGTAGAAGAGACCAGGCCGTGGTCAGAGATTTTATATAAAATATTTCTTGCCTGATTTATAGTCAGGCCTAATTTTTTAGCTATTACAAATTCATTGATATATTTTTGTGTATCAAGAATATTTATTATGTCCTCAGCCTGTTTTCCGGCAACGAGGGAAATTACTTCTTTTAGTAAATTTTTTAACATTTTATCATGAAATTAGGTTCAAATAAATACCTTTCGGTTAACTTTTGTTAGACAGTATTGAGTTTACCCCTGCTTCGGTAAATATGGTAAATAAGTTTTTAAACCTGTATTGTATTTTATATATATCTCAAAATATATATAGAGGAAAAAATGGGGCTTTTTGGCAAAAAAGAAAAAAAGAGTGAAACTGAGATTCCTGTATTGCCCAGACTTCCAAGGCTTCCGGAGCTTCCTGATATGGAGTTTATGGGAGATAGAACAATTCATCAGCTTCCAAGCTTCCCTTCAAATTCTATCGGAAAGAAATTTTCTCAGGATAGCATAAAAGATGCGGTTTCTGGGGAAAGAGGCGGAGAGGATTTCTACGCAGACGAATTCTCTGATAATGAGATGAGAATGATGCGAGGGTCTTTGAGGAAACCTTTAATAGAAGAGATGGAAGAAGATATTGGGGCAGAGTTCCCTGAAAGAGCTAGGGGGACTTTTAGGCAGGAGGCAGAGCCTGTGTTTGTAAGAATAGATAGGTTTGAGGAAGGACTGAAGATTTTTGAGGGAATAAAAAACCAGATATCTGAAATAGAGAGAGTTTTAGCAGAAACTAGGAGGTTAAAGGAGAAAGAGGAGGCAGAGCTAAATTCCTGGGAAAATGAATTAAAAAGAATGAAAATGGAAATTGAAAGAATGGGAAGAGATATTTTTTCCAAAGTATAAAATGTCTTCTGAAAATGTCATACATATAAAGCTGAGTTATCTGGAAGCTTTGAAAGCCAAAAGAAGCATTCTTTCTTCAGAGATGAGTTCTTTAAATATTGCGAAAAAGATCGCAAGATACAGGGCAATAAGACTGGAAGAACTTGGGCTTAAAACGAGATTATATGGAAAAATGAAAGAAGCAAAGTTAAATATAAGAAAGCTACAAAGCCTTCTTCCAAATCCAAAAATTCCAAAGATAATAAAGAGGGAAGAGTTGAGAGAGAAACATCCAGAAGCAGAGAGCAGGTCATATAGTGAAGGGGATATAGAATCTCAGTTAAGAGAGATACAGAGAAGGCTCACGGAATTGCAAAGCCAGAATATCTAATAAATAATTTTTAAAACTCCTTATTCTATTAAAAGGTATGATAACAAGGAAAGAGCTCATCAAAAGGTATTTGGAATTTTTTAGGTCAAAAAATCATAAAATTATTCCTTCAGAATCTCTCACGCCAAAAAATGATCCAACTGTCCTGTTTACGACAGCAGGTATGCATCCTCTGGTTCCTTATCTTCTTGGGCAGAAGCATCCTTTAGGAAAAAGGCTCGCAAATGTCCAGAAATGTATTAGAACGACAGACATAGATGAAGTTGGGGATACCTATCATCACACCTTTTTTGAGATGCTTGGGAACTGGAGCCTGGGAGATTACTGGAAAAAAGAGGCGATTGAATGGAGTTATGAATTTTTAACATCAAAAAAGTGGTTAGGGCTTGATAAAAATAAAATAGCTGTTTCAGTTTTTTCTGGGGATAAAGATGCTCCCTGTGATAAAGAGTCTGCAAAAATTTGGAAATCTCTAAATATTAACAAAATAAAGTTTCTTGGGAAAGAGGATAACTGGTGGGGGCCTGCAGGAAAAACAGGGCCTTGCGGTCCTGACACAGAGATATTTGTAAATGGGGTTGAGATATGGAACAATGTTTTCATGGAATACAATAAAACATCGGAAGAAAAATTTGCCGCCCTGAAGCAGAAAAATGTTGATACAGGAATGGGTATTGAGAGAACTCTTGCTGTCCTGAATGGTTTAGAGGATAATTATATGACTGAAGTTTTTCTGCCTATTCTAGAACGAATTGAACAACTTTCAGGAAAAAAATACAAAGGAAATGAAAAAGCTATGAGAATTATTGCTGACCATATTAAGGCAGCGGTTTTCATTATTGCTGACGGAGTTTTGCCAAGCAATACAGAACAAGGATACGTTCTGAGGAGATTGATAAGAAGAGCTATAAAATATGGAAGAATAAATTTACATCTTGAGCAAAGGGGTTTTTTTATAGATAAAATCGCAGAGCCGGTTTTTGAAATTTATGACGATTATGGAGATTTACAAAAAAAGGAAGAGAAAATATTAAAAGTATTATTAGAGGAAGAAAATAAGTTCAATAAAACTTTAATAAACGGGTTAAAAATATTAAGAAACTTGCTTGTTCATCAAAAAACAATCGCTGGAAAAGATGCTTTCCTGCTTTATCAAAGTTACGGATTTCCGATAGAATTAACAGAAGAAATCGCAAAGGATAAAAATATTAAAGTAGACATCAGAGGCTTCAAAGAAGAGCTAAAAAAGCATCAGAAACTTTCAAGAACAGCAACCCGTGGATTGTTCAAATCAGGACTCGCAGACAGTTCTGAAAAAACAATAAGACTTCACACAGCCACCCACTTGCTAAATGAGGCATTAATAAGAATTCTTGGTTCTGAAGTGAAACAACGCGGTTCCAATATAACCCCTGAAAGGCTTAGATTTGATTTCAATTTTCCAAGGAAATTAACAAAAGAGGAGATTGAAAAAGTGGAAGATTTAGTCAATAAAAAAATCAATGAAGGATTAAATGTAGTGAGAGAAGAAATGCCCCTTAAAAAAGCCCTTAGTTTAGGAGTCCAGTCCGAATTTGGCGCAAAATATCCTGGAATTGTAAGTGTCTACACCATAGGAAATTTCTCAAAAGAAATTTGTACAGGTCCTCATGTAAAAAACACCCGCGAAATTGGTAAATTTAAAATAATTAAGGAAGAATCCAGCGCAGCAGGAATACGGAGGATAAAGGCTGTTGTTGAATAAAAAACATGAAAACTATTTTGATTACCGGTGTAAGCAGAGGTATAGGAAAGGCTACTGCACAGAGATTTTTGAAAAATGGAGATTTTGTGATTGGAACTTCTACAAAGGGGGCCGCCAATTGGAAGCATAAAAACTTAAAAATTTTTGGGCTTAATCTTTCTCATTCAAATAGCATAAAAAATTGTGCCAGAAAAATTGAGAAACTTAACAAAAAAATAGATGTCCTGATTAATAATGCGGGGATAGTTGTTGAAGATGAAATAAATAAGCCAACTATTGATACAGAATATTTAAGAAAAACCCTTGAAGTGAATTTAATTGGAACAATAAATTTTACCGAGGAGATTATACCACTAATGAATTCTAAAGGGCATATTATAAATATTTCCTCTAGTGCTGGTTCTTTAAATGGCTCTTATAGACTTAATTACCCTGCTTACAGAATATCAAAGGCGGCACTTAATATGGTAACTAGAATTCTTGCTATTAGGTTAAACGGAAAGATTATTGTTTCTTCTGTTCATCCAGGTCGGGTCAAGACAGACATGGGTAGTTTAGATGCTAATATAGAACCTGAAGAGGCGGCTCAAGAAATTTTCAAACTTGCAAATTCCAAGATACAAACTGGGCAATTTTGGTTTAAAGGGAAAAAATTTCCATGGTAATATTAGCCAGAATAATAAACTTCAACCAAACCGTATTTTTCCCTTAAACTCATTAACTTGGAATTGCTGAAAAGCACGAATTTTCCTTGTCTTATTCTCTTCATTATTTCTGCATCCTTATATTCTCTAAGATTTTTAGGTAGACTATATCCATCAGATATAAAAATTATTTCTGGCTCTGACTCAAGTTTTATGCCACCAACATACTCTATTGAATCGTCTGTGATTATTGATGGCCCTGTTGTTTCCACAAAGCAATATCCTGTTTCTCTGTAGCTCTCTTCAATAGGGCATTTGATTCCCACGAATTCGTGATTCTCTTTCTGATTATAAAACAGAACAACTCCGTATCCTATTTCTCTGAGTAAAAATGCGAGAAGCTCTGATTTTTCTCCGCATATTCCCTGAGCATCGTATAATACTTCGTAAGGGTATCTTGAATAATTAACCTGATTTCCGAAAAAGCTGTCTGTTTTATCTGAAAATCCGAATTGTATATTCTGAACAAGGCTTATCGCTATTCTTGCCTGCTCTTCTTTATCGTTTGTCAAATTCTGTATTTTTATGATTAATGGTAAAAGAAGTTCTCTCTGCTCTCCTTCATTTATTTTTTTAAAACTGAAGTCAGCTCTCAAGGGCTTTTCTTCATTTGAATAAGATATTGTCCTCGGTAATACTGAAAGATAATCTGACAAACCCTTGTAAGCTGTAAATTCTAATTCCTTCTCTTCTCCATCAAAGATATATTTAAGAGCCAGATTTTTAGGTCCTTTCTGCAAATGAGTGATACAGGAATCACCGAGTCTTTCAGAGAATTCGGAGCAGCCGCATACAAAAGTTTTCTCAATTAAAGCTCCTTGCTCACAATAATACGGCTTTGTTAAGGAACAGGTTTCATAAAAAGTTCCGTCGCCGCATGTATGAATTTTTCCTTGAATTGTAGGGCTTTTAAAAAGCAGCACAATTAAAGTCAAGAAGATAAGAAATGAAACTAAGGATAGAAAGAATTCATGTTTTTCAGGCCAAGAAACCTGTTTCTTTTTTTTAAATTTACCAGGCATCTTATACAAAAGTTAAATAATTATAAAAATATATCTACTCCAGAATTTCTTTTAGTAACTCTGGGAATTCCTTTGTTCCCATATCTTCAAGTATGTAATGCCCTCTTCCTTTTAGTTCTATTAACTTTCCCCCTAGAACTTTATGAAATATTTTAACACTTTTCTTACCGTCCTCATCTTCATCATCTGCTGTAAAAATAATGATCTGATTAGCTTGAGATTTAACATTAGGATTGATGTGGTAACCATAAAATCTTTTTTTAACCTCAAAACCTTTACCTTTACCATGTGGTATTTTCCACGGGGCTACCAGTATCAACTTCTTGACATTCTTTTCAGTATCTCCCAACCATCTAACTAAAAAGGCACATCCGCAACTATGCCCAATTAAGACAGTATTTTCATTAATTTCTTGTTTTTCAAATTCTTTCTTCCATTTATTATAGTCTGGTTCCCATGGTTCTGGCATTAATGGAACAGAAATCCTAATCCCTTTTTCTTGCAATTTTCTTTTAATCCAAGGCAGCCAGTGTTTATCATACGTTCTCCTCTCAGAGTCTACTGCTTTCTCTTTATTAGAAGGACACCCATGAATAATTATGCAATTCATTTTATTCTAAATATATTCCGGGCTTCCCGGGTTTTACTTTCCTGGATTTATTCTCTGGGTCATATTTACTCTTATCTGCAACAGAGTAAACTTTTGTATTAAGATTAGTTTTTTTTCCAATTGAATCAAGATTGTTAGTATAAATCCCTAATTCATTCGGTAAGACATAAATGTATAATTTGCTAACACTCTTTCCTTTGTTTTTGATTATATTAATGACATTGTTAACATCGTTTAGAGTCTCTTCTATAATTTTTTCTTCTTTCTCAAATTGTTCATTTATCTTTTTTTCTTCAACTTCTGGCCATTTTTCCAGACTCAGAAAATTTTTATTTCCGAGCTTATGCCAGAGTTCTTCTGTAATATGCGGGCAGAAAACATGAAGCATTTTAAGAAAACTCTCAGCTGTTTTCCTGTCTATTTTGCTTTCTGAGATTGCATCAAATAATTGTCTTATTTTTATGACTGCTAGATTATGCTTAAAATTCTCAATGTCAAGGATTATACCCTTAATCAGTTTGTTCAGTTTGCTCTCTATTTTTTTGTCAGCTTTTCCAAATTTGCATTCAGAGAAATAGTCAAGTACTTTATTCAGAAATTTATGGCTTCCTAAAACAACCTTCTCATCCCAAGTAGTGTCCTTGTCAGGAGATGCAAAAGAGACTAATGCTAGCCTTAATGTATCTGCTCCATATTTGTTTATTATATCAAAAGGCTCAGCAACATTTCCTTTTGATTTTGACATTTTTTCCCCGTCACTTCCGTGAACAATTCCTTGGGTAAAATATCTCAGTGCAGGTTCATCAAATTTCAGCAACCCCAAATCTTTCAAAAATTTTGTGTAAAATCTTATGTAAATAAGATGCATAGTTATGTGCTCTGGTCCTCCAATATATTGATTAATAGGACACCAATAATTTGCTTTTTTCTTGTCAAATATTTTTTTCTCATTTTTGTTGTCAACATATCTAAGGTAATACCACGAAGAATTAACAAAAGTGTCCATAGTGTCTGTTTCTCTTCTCCCATTTCTGCCACATTTGGGGCATTTTGTTTTAATCCATTTTTTAGCACTGGCAAGGGGATTTCCTTTTCCAAATTTCACTTTTTCAGGAAGTTTTATTGGAAGTTCTTTTTCAGTAACAGGGACAATTCCGCATTTTTCACAATAAACTATTGGAATCGGAGTTCCCCAGTATCTTTGTCTAGAAATAAGCCAGTCTCTAAGTTTATATTGAACTTTTTTTCTTCCTAATTTTTTAAATTCAAGAGCTTTTGTTATATGTTCTTTTGCTTCATCACTTAATAAACCATTAAAATCACCAGAATTAATTAAAATTCCTGCTCTTTCGTAGGCCTTCTCTTTAATATTCTCTCCAGAAATAACTTGTTTTATTGGCAGTTTATATTTTTTTGCAAACTCAAAATCTCTTTGATCATGAGCAGGAACAGCCATAACCATTCCTGAACCATAATCTGCGACGACAAAATTTCCAGCATAAACCGGGATTTTTTCTCCATTTATTGGATTAATTGCATAGGAGCCTGTGAAAACCCCCTCTTTTCCTATCTCTTCCAGCTCTTTTTCACTCACAGATTTTAATCTTTTGAGAAAGTTCTCGACTTGTTCTTTTTGTTTCTTTTTTACCAGTTCGAAAAGTCGCGGATGATATGCAGAAATAACCATGAATGTAACTCCAAAAATAGTGTCTGGTCTCGTCGTGAATATAGGCCATTTTTCTCCTTCAATATCAAAATCAATTTCTGTTCCGTAGCTCTTTCCTATCCAGTTTCTCTGCAGTTTTTTTGCATTTTCAGGCCAGTCTAACTTATCAAGCCCATTAAGAAGCTCGTCGGCATATTCTGTAATTTTAAAAAACCACTGCTCAAGATGCTTTATCTCAACATTAGTATCCTCATGCCTCCAGCATTTTCCGTTTATTACCTGCTCGTTTGCAAGAACTGTCTGACATTTTGGACACCAATTAACTGGAGCTCTTTTTCTATAGGCTAATCCTTTCTCCAGCATTTTCAGAAAAATCCACTGGTCCCATTTGTAATATGAAGAATCGTGGCTCTTTATCATTCTGCTCCAGTCATAGCTCCAACCCATAGCTTTCTGCTGTTTCATAAAATTCTTTATTGCATTTTCAGTGTAATCCTTTGGATTTGTTCCTGCCTTAATTGCTGCATTTTCTGCAGGCAAGCCAAGAGAATCATAACCCACCGGATAAAGCACATTAAAACCTTGCATTCTCTTGAATCTCGCAGATATATCTCCGAGTGAAAAAACAAAAGCATGTCCCATGTGCAACCCTGCACCAGAAGGATAAGGAAACATGTCCAATTCATAAAATTTTTTTCTTTTTGGATTTTCCTTAACTTCAAAAATCTTTTTTTCTTCCCATTTTTTCTGCCATTTCTGCTCTATTTTTTTGAAATTGTATTTCGTTGTTGGCATAATGTTACTAAGATAAAAATTAAGTTTATATTGTTTACTAAATAAAAGGGTAATTTTTAGAAGATTTTAAATATCAATTTACCCTACCCAAGGGATGGAAAAGATTCATGTCCATATCATGGGGACTTCCATATTCAGCAATTCCCAGGATGCTTTTTCTCTCTACAGGAAGAGCCATTTTGGGGAACCGGTTGGGGAAAAAATCCAGTATTCTTTGCCAGAAGCTTTATTTTTAACAGAAAAGGGGAAGATGAAGGTATTCCATAAAAAGAAA
>Ga0315296_10001881_pt1 | contig 18183 bp, 13 predicted proteins | sample YL17G14_18_MG_FD_203921 | JGI IMG/M metagenome (GOLD analysis project Ga0315296, IMG submission 203921) | Sediment microbial communities from Yellowstone Lake, YNP, Wyoming, USA - YL17G14_18 | ecosystem: Environmental > Aquatic > Freshwater > Lake > Sediment | place: USA: Wyoming | collected... | reverse complement strand
TAAACCGCAATGTCAGGCCCTCGGACATAATGACACAGAAGGCCTTTGCGAATGCCATAAGAGTCGTTCTGGCTGTCGGAGGTTCGATGAACGCGGTTCTGCATATCACCGCCATGAGCAGAGAAGTTGGTCTCGACATGGGCTTGGAAATCTGGGACAAGATGTCGAGGGAGACGCCTTTCATCTGCAGTCTCATGCCAAATCATCCGACATTGACTCTGAAGGATTTGGAAAGAGCTGGGGGAATCGAGGCCGTGATGAAAGAGCTTGAACCGTTGCTCAGCCTAGACGTTCTTACTGTGACGGGCAGAACTCTGAGGGAAAATCTCAGGCAAGCCTCAGTTAAAGACAGAAGTGTAATCAGGGAACTAAAGAATCCATACTCACACGAAGGTGGCATAGCGATTCTGGGAGGAACTCTGGTGCCCGAAGGAGCTGTTGTCAAGCAGAGTGCTGTTCCGTCTGAGATGCTACGTTTCAGTGGCCCGGCGAAGGTCTTCGACTCTGAAGAGGAAGCAATATCAGGCCTCATGGCCGGTCAGGTGCACCAGGGGGACGTGGTGATCGTCCGATACGAGGGACCTAAGGGCGGTCCTGGAGCCAGGGAGATTATGATGGTGATGCACTCAATCGTCGGGCTGGGACTTGGAAAATCTGTCGCTCTGATAACGGACTCTAGGTTTTCTGGCACAAACAAAGGATTGGCGATAGGACACGCTTCGCCAGAAGCGATGGAAGGCGGCCCATTGGCAATAGTGAGGAACGGTGATCTGATCGAGATAGATATTCCGAATAGAAGGTTGGATCTCAAGCTGAAAAAAGAAGAAATAGAGAGCAGAATGAAGAGCTGGAGGGCCCCTCGCGCCAAGGCCACAAGAGGGGTACTCGGTCTATATTCTCAGTTTGCGGAATCCCTCACGTACGGAGGAGGAGCGCGTACTCACCCGTAAAGTCTGTGAAGACAACTCTCAGAAGAAAAGGAAACAACACGGCGCAGGTTACCGACTATTTTTCACCAGTGTCCACGTAGCTCACTATCTGGTCGGCAGTTAGGCCGGCCAACCCCAATTGCTCAAGCCTGACTCCTTTTTCCCAATAGTTGGATTCCAGCATCACTCCCATTACCTCAACTATTGCTTTCGTGATCGGGGTGGGAATTCCCAGCGAATCACCAAGTTGTGCAAGTGGGACATAGAAGAATCCCAGGTCCTCTGATACAACGGCAGTGAGCCGTTCGCGAGGAATATATCTGTCCGCGTGAGGGGATTTGCGAAAAGCTTCAGCAACATCTTTGCCAGTGTATCCGTACGTTCTCTGCACCCATTCAAATGCTGTCTCTGCTTCACAGCCTAGAGCTTTAGCGACTCTTAGCCTCTCTCGGTCGAAAGCCTCCACTAGTCTGGCGCTTGGAACTGTTGCTTCTCCATACAGCTTGAATCCCATGTATCGATCCAGCGGTATGCCAGCCATGGGAAGCATAAGTGTCGCATGCACGGATGGGTTCCCCGCAGCAAAGTTTGTCCACAGCACGTTTGGCACTCTCCTATGCTGAGGGTACACATGCCTGACAAGTTCCAGAATCCTGTCTCCCTTCTTTCCTGGAAACGTTGCAAGCTTGATTTCTTGCTTGACATTGTATATGTGGACCCGGTGCTCTTTCTTGTCGCTCAGGTAGGGCATGATATTCGCTTCAGCCAGCGTTATTTTCTTCATGACATCATTTCCTCTCAACGTGTTGATCAGTCTCAGGCAGGCCCAGTAGCCCGTGTTGACCAAGACGCTTTGGCCCTCTTTCAAGTATGGAGAGAATGCCTCGAAGAAGGACTGATGGCCAAATGCAGGAGCGGAGACCATTATCAAATCAACATCCTCGATTGCTTCCCGTGGGTCCATTGTGACTTTGTTCAGCTTGACTAGGCCAGACTTTCCGGATTGAGTTCTTCCAGAGAGCTCTATTCCACCATTTTCCATGATAGGGTCAATGCTGTCCCTGAAGCGGTCGAGTTCGAACAAGTTTACCTTGTATCCCATTAGGGCCATGTCAGCGGCCATAGCCGCCCCTGCTCTGCCAGCCCCACAAACAGCAAAAATGGGCTTGTCAGCCATTGTGGTTCACATTCCTTCCAACATACTCTAGTGCAGTTAAGAGTATTCAAAGTCAAACTGTCGGTCACCGCAGCAGCGGGAACTGCTGTCCGCAATGTCTCCGATTCATCGGAAACAGAGTCTATTTCTTTGCCCCACTAGGTGGGATGCAATGCTTGTGCAACCCATTCCAGATCAAGTTCGTCGAGCTTTGCTGTTGTAGGTGTTCCTGTCTCTCGGTTCCAACCCATCATCTCGTAGTAGAGTTGCAGGGCTTTGTTGAATTGTCCCTTGTCGAGTTTGGCGCCTTTCCGACTGCCGAATCGCAGTTCCTCGAACAGTCTTTCAGGCAACACATCGTCCTTAGCAGTGAAGCCTTCTCTCGTGTTAAAGCAACGCGCCAGACTCAGGGCCCTCTCGCTAGCCTTCATCAGACTCCATAGACTTGCTTCCCAACCAGTTGAAGCATTCACGAGGTCAACCATATGGTTGGGAGTGAGGACGCCTGCGCCGTGAGGAATGAATATGAACTTGCAGGCTCCGAGACAGTCCAGAAGGCCCCACCAAAGATGAGCCTGAACAAACGCCCTGACTTTGTTTGGACTTAGGCTATTGGGATCCAGCCCCTCGATTATTCCGAGCGATTCCAGAGCTTTCACTGGTTTGACGAAGGCAGGGTCATGTATGGCCTGCATGTGGTCGGCACCGGAAGGGGAGACAGCATAGCCCAGACCGAGCGCTGCTTTTCCTCGTGGGTCGTGCATCGCCAATTCTTTTCCTTTGACATGTAGTGCAAAGTGGCTCGAGCCCTTGCCAATTTTCTCCGAGGCCTTCTTGACACCTTCTGCGAGAAGGTTGCCTATGCCACGGCGATGCGCGATCATTTCTATGAGTTGAAGCATGACTTTCACATTCCCGAAGCGAAGTTCGATGCCGTCGGTGTCCTTGTTGGTGAGAATGCCGTTCTCATAGCATTCCATTGCAAAAGCGATCGCGCTTCCGGTGCTGATCGTGTCCAATCCGTATGCGTTGGAGAGTTCGTTGGCTTTGGATATTGCGCTCAAATCGCCTATCTCGCAGAGCGGGCCAAAAGCGGCGATCGTTTCATACTCGGGGCCACCGTACGCTGTGTCGGTTTCATACGGCTCATGTGCTCTGACTTCCCTCTTACACCTAACAGGACATGCATAGCATCCATCAGTTCCCGTTAGTATCGTAGCCTTCATTGTCTCGCCAGATACTCTCTCTGCATCAGCAAAGGACCCACCCTGGAAGTTTCTTGTGGGAAGCAATCCCGAGGTATCCAGGGGCATCAACGCATCCGCAGTACCATAGGTGCTTCGGTTCACAGTACCCGGATATTCTTTCCAGTGGGCAGCCATCCATTGCGCAATTTGCTGGATCCTTTGAGGTTCTTTAGATTCCGGTCTCGTGTGTCCACGAACTGCTATAGCTTTCAGCTTCTTTGAACCCATCACTGCGCCTAAGCCGCCACGGCCGTGAGCATATTTCTGTTCGTTCAATATGCAGGCGTAGCGTACGAGCTTCTCTCCGGCTGGACCTATCTGAGCGACTCGTATGAGTGGATCGTTGAGTTGTCTGCGGATCTCAGTCTGTGTGTCCTTAGTAACCTTGCCCCAAAGGGCTGAGGCATCCCTGAACTCAACCTTTCCATCTTGGATCCAGAGATACACGGGCGTGTCTGAGATTCCCTTCACAATCAATGCGTCGAATCCCGCGGCCTTGAGTTCTGATCCAAAGTGCCCACCGGCTTCCGCTTCACCGAAGGTCCCTGTGAGCGGGGATTTGGTGACCATGCTGAATCTTGACATCCCGGCAATGGGTATCCCAGTTATGATGCTCGTGGCGAGAATCAGTTCGTTGTCTGGTCCTAAGGGATCGACTTTTGGTGCGAGATCACGGAAGAGATAGTAGGCACCAAGCCCTCTGCCGCCCAGATATTTTTTGTATAGGGATTCTTCAGGTTCCTCAATCTTGACTGAGCGCTCGAGAAGATCAATTCTCGCGATCTTGCCGTTGTAGCCGTATACCATCGTGTCCCACCGAATCGAGAACTGCATATTTCGCTGGCGATATAAATCTGATAGCACGCGCTAAGCGGCGATGAAACGCGCAGATTCATTCCGAAGCCCTTTTAGATGCATCAAGGCTCATGTACGCGCCAAGCGGAAGGTGGAATGGTTGAAGTTTGATCTCAAAGGAACCTTAACCGCGATGATCACGCCTTTCAAGCAAAGCGGCGAGGTGGATGTCGAGGGGATTCGCCAGCTTGTGAAATTCCAGTTGGAAGGAGGAGTCGATGGACTAGTACCTTGTGGAACAACTGGAGAGGTTCCAACCCTCTCACATGATGAGAAGTGCCTCGTGGTCAAGACTGTGGTCGACGCCAGCAACGGAAAGCTTCCAGTCATAGCCGGAGCAGGCACAAACAACACGGCGGATTCGATGAAATTGGCAAAGGAGTTCGTCGACATTGGAGCCGATGGCTTGTTGGCGGTCGTTCCCTATTACAATAGGCCTACACAAGAAGGAATGTTCCAGCATTTCAAAGCCATTGCACAATCAACAGATCGACCATTAGTTCTATACAACATTCCTGGACGGTCTGCCTCAAATCTCGAAGTATCAACCGTCAAACGTCTTACACAGGTTAAGCAAATTACCGGGCTTAAGGAATCGAGTGGAAACTTCACTCAGATAATGAAACTAGTACAGGAAGTGGGCGACAGGATCTCAATACTGTCAGGTGACGATCCGATAACGCTGCCTATCATTGCGCTGGGAGGACGTGGAGTGATCTCTGTAGCCTCCAACATAGCTCCAAAAGAAATGTCGACCCTGGTGAACGCAGCTCTGGCTGGCAACTTCCAGGAAGCGAAACGAATTCACTACAAGCTATTGCCGCTCTTCGACGTGCTCTTTGTGGAAACCAGCCCTGCTCCATTAAAGAAAGCGATGTCAATTGTTGGCCTACCCGACGGTTCGGTCAGGCTTCCTCTGGTCCCAGTGTCAGAGGAAAGCACACAAAAGATCAAGGCGGTCCTAGACCAGCTGGGACTCAGAACACGGTCTTAGTTGTGCCGATCCGTCACAATTTGCGCGTTATGCGGACAGACACAACGAGTTCACGAAGAATTGCTTGCTATCTCGCTTCATACGGCACTGAACCGCTGAAGTCCCAATAAGTTCCCATTCACATTGCACTTATGCATTAGATCAAGATAGCCCGCGCGCTAGTGGGTAAACTAGGGAATGCAGCTGGATCGCCACTAGGCAAAAGCCCCCGCGGCAGCTGTGGATTATGGATGAACAATCTGGCCTTCCTTAACTACAGGTGCTCCATCGAGATAGAAGCTCGTGTTCAGGCATTGAAGGTCGAGATGTGAGGGTGTCACGTTTTGTCCCGCCAGCCCTACCATCGGATGGGTTGTATCGAACACGTTCCTTCCGAAGGCTATCTGCATTATCCCGGGATAGCTTTCCGCATCCGCGACAGTAAACTCTCTACTTCCAACCCATACAGCACCTTCCACATGAGTGCCCCATCCGATATGGGCCGGGTAATAGGAGTCGGGATGTTTCCACTGAGCCAACCACTTCTCCAAGATCCTTGCTGAGAGACCTCCCTCAATCTTCGTAATGCGACCATCTTTCATAGCGATTTCAACCCTGTCCTTGACCTCCGTCATTAGTTGCAGCATGTAATCTCCCGGCTGCAGAACCAGTTTGCCATTGGCACTGTTCTTCAAAGGACCACATGCGACAAGAGCAAAGCCATAGTTATCCCACATCCCAGGCTCATTTGCTACACCGCATTGTCTATGGCCTTTCTTCCCATCCTTTCTCAGCACGAGATCTGTCCCAGCGGATGATGTGATTTTTATCTCCTTTGCCTTCGCCATGGCCTTCGCGCCCTCAATCGTTCTCTTTATCAAGGCCTCGGTGGGAAAAAGACGTCTCATCGCTTCTTCCGGTATCATTACGTCAAGCCAACGGATCTTTGACATCATTACTTCCGTGAACTCATCGGAGTGCATCCATATCTTGCCGACAGGTGAAGGAGCATACGCCATTGGCCACCAAGTGTAGGAAGACAAACTCACGACCAGATCAGCTGTCTTCATGACTTCTAAGGCATACTTCGTGAGAGGGTTGCCGAATCTGTGATCCGGCGTGGCCTTCGGCGGAAGAATCAGTCTCAGGAAGTCGACATTCAGGTTGTTCAGTGCGATTCTAAATGCATCCGCCATCCTTTCGTCGTACACGTGTGTAGTAACCAAGACAACTCTTGTACCTTCCTTTGTGGCATTCAGTTTCAGTATCTCTTCGACCAGTTTTGACAACTCATGTGTGGCTGTCTGCATTCTTAATCCCAGTTCTGCCTATCTCAGTTAGGCATTTAAATGTAAGTCTCTGCCGAGAATTTTCAGGTGTCGCATCCGGTTCCCGAATCGAGTCATTCTGACAGATGCGCGAGCCAGTGTCTGAAGAGGCTCACAATGGCTTCGTTGTAGTCGACATGAACGTTGCCTTTACATGACCCGCCGGAGCAATCCCACAATAGGGCGATCAAAGGTTTGTATTAGGGGTGTGTGTTTCTGCAAAGAGAGAATGCGTTCACACGATCTGATCAAAGATCTTATAAAGATCCTCAATAGGTAACCCCGATTCGTTCCAGATAGAGATAGGATCGTGATGAATATTGCCCAAAGATCTGACAGTAGGAAAGATGACTGCTAAGCCAGGAGAAATAAAATGGGGGCCAGCTACGTCTGTTGAGTTGAGGGATGGTACGGAGGTCAAGCTTCCAGTAATACTTGTTAATGGAGCAGAAGATGGCCCTACCCTCGTAATCACAGCAGCTGTCCATCCAACTGAACTGGTGGGGACTGAGGCGGTGAGAGTAGTTACGAGAGAGATTATTGATCCGAAGAAGCTCAAAGGGCAAATCATAGCGTTCCCAGTAACCAATCCCTTCGGGTTTCAGTTTGGAGAATATACCTCTCCCCATGACGGCCTGAACATGAGCGTTTCATTTCCGGGCAGTAGCCAGGGATCAGTAACGTCTAGGTTTGCGAATTTCATCTGGGAAAACGCGACAAAGAAGGCCACCCTTTGCATGGATTTTCATGAGAACGTTGAGCCGTGCCTGCACTTTAGCATCGTTGGCTACTGCAAAGATCCGAAGATGGAGAAGATGGCGCTTGAAGCAGCGCAAAGCTTCGGCATCACAGTCATACGCCCGGCAGGGGCACGATTCGAACTTCCCGGCACGAAGCCAGGTGACCTGTCCTATTCTTCAACATGTATGGCGAATGGCATACCGGCCTTCACACCGGAATTCGAGGCTTCCTATGGACTTACTCTGGAAAAAGACGAGGAGGTTACAGTACAGGTAGCGGTGAGAGGCGTGCTCAATGTAATGAAGTACCTGAAGATGATACCAGGCGAGATTGAGGAACAGAGTGGAATCCAGGTCCTTCACGGAAACTATGAGTTCAAGGGTATGACCAAGGCAAACAGAGGTGGACTAGTTCACCGCTTGGTGAAGCCTGGAGTCAAGCTGAAGAAAGGGACTCCAATAGCAAGAATCTACAACCTGTACGGAGATGTGGTCGAAACTATTGAGATGCCGTTCGACGGTTACGTATGGGGATGGACCCTTAGAAGGGAATTCCTGACAGCTCAGAGCGGAGCGACAATCAGTTTCTGCTTCACGGAACTATAGTGCAGCAGATTTGGCCTCTCCGCGCACTCGCGGAGATCACTGACCCACCTGAGGCAACTAGTAGACGTGGTGCGAAGTCCATTCATGGACGGTAGTCACAAGATTTCGATTCGCGCACGAGTGAGGTCGGATACGTGTGTCACGCCTTTCTTGCTGTCTCACAGACTTTCGCTCATGAGCAAAGGCAAGTCATAAATAGAAACTCATGGCCTACATTTCTAGGGGATACAAGTTGACAGAGCAAAAAAAGAACCTTAAGCCATTATACATTGGCGTCGCAGCGATATTGGTCATTCTGCTGGCTGTGGGCTCACTCTACGTGGCACCGCCTAAACAGGTTGTTACGCAGACTGTAACGATGACGCAAACAACCCCCTTAGCGAAGATATGGCTCACGTACGGTGACAAATCATCCACGGGCAAACCAGACCCCGCTGTGGGGTCGGATACACCAGCGTACAGGCTCTATCCAAATCTTTACGACAGCCTTGTTGAATTCGACTACAGCCTGCCAGCGAAGATCATACCTAGCCTCGCCACAAAATGGGATGTCTCCAGCGACGGACTAGCCTACACCTTCTACCTTAAACAAGGGGTCAAGTTCCATGATGGAAGCGAGCTTACTGCTGAAGCAGTGAAGTTCAGCATGGATAGAATGATGACCATGAAGCAAGGCGTCTCTTTCATGTGGGAGGGACGGATCAAACCTGGAAACACGGAAGTCGTCGACAAATACACTGTCAGAATCAAATTGGACAAAAAGTTTGCACCATTCCTCGGAACATTACCATATTTCAACATCGTGAATCCTGAAGTCATAAAGGCCCATACAGAGAAACCAGGCCCCTACGGCGACATGGGCGACTACGGCGGCAAATGGCTGAATGCAGGGAATGACGCGGGCTCCGGTCCATACGTACTGAAGAACTTCAGGGCTGAAGAATCATTTGACCTAGAGAGGTTCGAAGGTTACTGGAAGGGCTGGAAACCAAACCAGATCTATGGCATGCACTTCAAGCAAATCTGGGAGGAAAGCACAGTGAGACAACTGATGGAAGCAGGCGAATGCCAAATAACTGGCAGCTTCAGATCGACAGAATTCGTCAAATGGGCCGACAAATTCGCTGGAACAAAAGTGACTTACAGCGAGAAGCCACTACAACCGCATTATCTCACGATGAATACTAAGAAGGATCCTCTGGATGACAAGTGGTTCAGGAAAGGCCTATCGTGCCTCTTCGACTACGACAGTTTCATCAAGAACATACGAGGCGATATCGGAGACCAGCGACTTATAGGACCAATGCCCAGATCTTACTGGGGCCATAACAGTGACATACAACCTTACCCGTTCGATGTTGCAAAGGCAAAGGAATACTTCGCCAAATCCAAGTACTCCGATCTCTCGAAGGTCAGGGAACTAACTTTCAACTACATCAACGTGATTGAGTACGAGAGGCTGGCCGGTCTGTTGCTGCAGTCCAAGGCCGCAGAGCTCGGTTTGAAGATCAAGGTGGAGGCTTTGCCATGGGCGCAATACGTGGACAGAATCAGCAACCCTGATACAACACCGGACATCGTGGCTGTTACTCAAGCACCCTTCTACGCTCCAGACCCAGATACCGTGTTGTACAACATGTGGCACACGACGACTGCCATTTCATGGAGCCGAAACCCATCGTACTATAACAATCCGCGAGTAGACGAACTCTTGGACAAGGCTAGAGACATAGTAGACCAAGAAGAGAGAGCAAAGCTATACAAGGAAGTTCAGGCCATAGTAAATGATGACGCACCAGTGATCTTTGCTAGTGAAGAAGTAGGATTAACTCCTCACAGCAAACAACTCAACGGCGTATCGTGGAACGTGCAATATCTTCACTGGCTGGGGCTCTACGGAATGTGGTGGGAAGGAACGCTCCCCAAGGGATCCATTCCAGCTGGATTTTCACTGAGGTCTGCAGTACCTGCGCTACCGTGCATCCTGGTCGATTCTTCATCGGCGAGAAGATACGAAGCTGCATAGTGTATCAATTGCCCGTTAGACTGCCCGCGGGGTACTTACCGCCCCAAACTTCCCTTTTTCTTCACAATAAAGGCATATTTTTCTGTCTGAAAGTAGAAGGCATTGTGTGCTCAAAATGGGATACGGCAGCTATGTTTTGCGAAGACTACTGTACACGATCCCAATAATCTTCGGAATATCCGTACTGATTTTTGTGCTGACTCGTGTCCTTCCTGGGGACCCAGTCAAACTAGCTTTGGGGCCGGATGCTACTCCGGAGATGATTGCCCAGGCAAGGCGAATCTGGAACCTTGACAAGCCACTCTATGTTCAATACGTTGTTTTCATGGTGGGATTTTTTACTGGAGACTGGGGGGTCTCACTGCGGACCTACAATAATGTGTTGGTCGATCTGGCGAGATTTGCCCCTGCTACCTATGAACTAACTGCGGCAGCTGTGATGTTTTCCACACTTGTTGGGATACCCATAGGAATAGTTGCAGCAATGCACAAGGACAAATGGCAAGATCATGGGAGCCGGATTCTTTCCATTGGAGGCGTTTCGATGCCACTATTCTGGACAGGAATCATGCTTCAGCTTCTAATTGCATCATACTTCAGATTGCTTCCGATTGGGGGAAGAATCGGAGATGGTATAGCGCGCCCCGTGCACATCACGGGATTCTATCTTTTGGACAGTCTGTTTACAGGGAACTGGGAAGCGTTTTGGAGCAGTGCACAACACATCATCTTGCCCGCCTTCGTTCTCTCCTTTCCATCACTCGCGAACATCAGCAGGCTCGTGAGATCTGCGATGATCGATCAGAGAAGCAAAGATCACGTCATTCTGCAGATAGCAAATGGAATGCCGAGGCGCCTGATCGTCTACAAATACATGCTAAAGAACTCCATGGCGAGTGCTCTTACGATGATTGCGCTAATGTTCGCCTATTCTTTGGGAAGCGTCGCTCTGGTGGAAATGGTATTCTTTTGGCCTGGCATGGGGACCTATCTAGTTCAAGGAATCTACTTCAAAGATTTCAATGCCATTATGTCAGTTGTCATACTCGTAGGGATCATTATCGTGATGGCGAATTTCATAGTGGACTTACTGTATGGATATCTTGACCCTAGAATAAGATACGGAGAAGAAAGGTAGCATGGGTCAGCATTCTCCTTCCCTCCGACGGTACACCATGGCAAATCTGCTCAGGTTGTCAGGCGTGCCAATTGGCGGAACCGTGAAACGTCCCATTGGGAATCGGCTAGGCATTACGGGAGGGCCAGAGGCATATCGCTTGGAGGGCTGGAAAAGGGCTATCAACCGATTCAAACGAAACCCCCTCTCGATGGCAGGTTTGGTTATTGTGGTCGGGCTAGTGCTCATGGGGCTCCTGGCGGACTATATTTCACCATTTCCGATGGATGCCAAAGGACGAGTGGATTTTGTCAACAAGCTACTCCCCCCGTCATCGATGCACATATTCGGAACCGATGAGGTCGGCAGAGATGTTCTTTCACGAATCATGTTTGGTGCCAGAATCGATATCTCTTCAGCGGTAATCGTCCAGTTTTTGGTCACTGTCGTCGGTGTAGTCTTGGGCATGATCGCGGGTTATGTTGGTGGGAAGACAAACTCGGTCATCATGAGAACCGCGGACGTTTTCATTACCATACCGCCTCTTGTCTTGGCTTTGGCCGCTACGACTGCGTTTACACCCGACATTACGACGGCTATCCTCGCAGTTACGATAGCATGGTGGCCTTGGTACACCAGACTTGTCCAGAGCGTTGTCCTCTCCGTGAAGGAAGAGCAGTACATTGAGGCAAGTCGGGCGATAGGAAAAGGACCGCTAGGTATCATTTTTGGCGACATTTTTCCGAACATAGTTTCAGTTGTCACAGTGAAATTCACTCTGGATATTGGAATGGTCATTCTGTTCATGGCCTCTTTGAGTTTCTTGGGCCTCGGCGTCCAGCCGCCGACCCCAGCCTGGGGTACCATGATTTCGGAGGGAAAGTACTATCTGCCCGAGTACTGGTGGATGTCTGCCTTTCCTGGGATCTTCATACTTCTGGCTGTCATAGGTTTCAGTTTGTTTGGCGATGGATTGAGAGATGCGTTTGATGTGCAATTAGAAGAATGAACCATGAACAATAGCGATCTATTGACTATCAAAGATCTAACGATCGACTTCTTGACTTATGATGGGACAGCCAGAGTTGTGGACGATTTAAGCCTCTGCGTAAACCGAGGGGAGATTGTTGGCCTAGTCGGAGAAAGTGGATGTGGGAAGACTGTTACAGCGAAGACTGTTCTCGGCATTTTGCCAAGACCGCCAGGAAAAATTGTAAACGGTCAAATTCTGTTCAAAGACCAAGATCTACTGACGCTGAAAGAGAAAGAGCTTCAGGTGATTAGAGGCAAGGAATTCGGTTTCGTCCCTCAAGATCCCATGACTTTCTTGAACCCTGTTTTTACGATTGCAACCCAGATGTTCGACACGCATGCATTTCGCGGTAGTCTTGACATAGATCTACTGCAGTATCTCAGGGTATCTCGAGACAAGAACCGACGTACAGAGGCTATGCAGAGAGCTCTAGAGATGCTTCAGAAAGTGAACATCCCGGATCCTGATAGAGTACTGCAGGCCTATCCAGTTGAGCTGAGCGGCGGCATGAGGCAGAGAGTGCTGATTGCCATGGCCCTGATGGAAAAGCCCTCGTTCATGATTGCGGATGAACCGGCTACGGCACTTGATGTCTCAGTCGGAGAACAAATCAACGAAGTCTTGGAAACGCGAGTGAGGGAGGAAGGGATCTCGGTTCTGTATATCACACACGATCTGGGAGTTGCTAGGCGACTGTGCGATCGTATCTATGTCATGTACGCGGGAGACATAGTTGAGACAGCGCCCACTCGGAAGCTATTCGAGGAACCGAAGCACCCGTACACACTAGGGCTACTCAAGTCCGTTCCCAAGATATATGGAGAGATCAGCAGAGGGATCGAAGGAGCCATACCTGACTACTACAATCCGCCTCAGGGATGCAGATTTCATCCACGATGTCCGCACACAATGGCTGTTTGTAAGCAGGAGACGCCGGCGCTCGCTGAGATCGCTACCGGCCATCAGGTCGCATGCTACTTGTATTCTCAGGAGAAACGGGCAAAATGAGTGAACCTTTGCTACAAGTTCGCGACCTGAAAAAGTACTTTCCGATTACCGGCGGCATATTGAAGAGAAAGATCGGTGACGTAAGGGCAGTAGACGGTGTCTCCTTTGATGTAATTAGGGGCGACACCCTTGCCGTGGTTGGTGAATCTGGATCTGGCAAGACAACCGTAGGCAAGACCTTGATCAGGATCTTCAAACCGACCGAGGGCTCAATTCTCTTTGAGAATGATGATATCGCGAAGCTTGAAGGAAACGCTCTGAAGAACTACAGAAGAATGGCTCAGATGGTGTTTCAGGATCCCACCTCATCCTTGAACCCCCGACGGAGGATCTTGGACATAGTCATGGATCCTGTGAACGTTCACGAGATTGGTTCAAGAAGAGAACGGTATGAAATGGTGGCTCGAATAATGGATCGAGTCGAGCTTCCTAGGGACTTCCTCTATCGATATCCTCACTCTCTGAGCGGAGGACAGAAGCAAAGAGTTGGGATCGCCCGCGCCGTGATAATGAATCCCGCTCTCGTGATTCTTGATGAGCCTACAGCCTCGTTGGATGTCTCGGTACAAGCGAACATCATCTCTCTTCTGAAGGAGATCCAGAAGGAATACGGATTGACTTACGTCTTTATCTCCCACAACCTGAGTCTCGTCAGAAATATTGCAGATAGGGTTATGGTCATGTATCTGGGCAGGGCTATGGAGATGGCACCTACCAAGGAACTTTTCACGAATCCAATGCACCCGTACACGATCGCTCTTCTTTCGGTCATACCCACCGTCAGTGACGAAGAAGAGAAGCTCCTTCCCGAGCGGATCAAGCTCGAAGGAGAGATCCCAAGCTCCGTTAGAATTCCCAAAGGATGCCGCTTCGCAAGTCGATGCCCGAAAGCGCTCGATAGTTGCTCACTTGATGAACCAGCATTGGTTGATGTTGGTGGGCATTTGGTGAGATGCCACCAACTGGAAAAGAATGCGTAGAGCGACTTGACCTGAGGATTCTGTTTTCTCAGTCAGACGTCAGCTACATTTCCAATGGATGTGAGGTACTTGGAAATCGATTCGAAGAAGGTTAAACACAAGAACTGGACCATTCTCGTGACATCCTTCCTTCCAGGCGAACTGAACATCGGTTTCGCGACCGCTTCCCTTTCAGCGTTGATGTATGAAATATCGCGCGATCTGAGCCTGACAGCACTTCAAAGTGGCGTGGTTCTGAGCTCGCTCGCGACGTCAATGGCGCTCTTTGGCATCGCAGCAGGAACGCTAGCAGACAGTTATGGATTTGCGAGAATATTCGAGCTCGGCATGATTCTCACAACCTTCTCATCAATGTTGAGAGCATTCGTGTTCGACCCTTGGTCGCTCTCTATTCTATCGCTGTTGACAGCTGCCGGCGTTTCTCTCTCCGTTCCACCGTTGACGAAGATGGTAAGTACGCTGTTCAAACCCGAATCGCAGGGGTTGGCCATAGGAACACTAGCCCTAGGCTATAGACTTGGCTCCGCTTCTGTTCTTTTCCTTGTTCCATTTCTTGTTTCGTTGGTGCCATCTTGGAGATCCGTTTTCCTCTTGTACGGAGGATTTGGCGTGATAGTGACTTGTGTCTTCTATTACTTTGCCAGAACAAGCTCTCTCAAGGAAATGATGCACGGTGACTGTAATCAAGATCGTCCTCCAATGCTCGCCAATATTGGTCATGTACTGAACGTCAAGGCTGTTAGAATCGTGGCGATCTCGAGATTCTTTTTGAGTGGATTTATCTTGAGCCTCTCGGCCTTCCTGCCGTATCTTCTTCGTTTCACTGGAACCTCGATGTTGCTGACAGGCTTTTTAGCGGGCATCTTCTGGGTATCTCAGGGTGCAGGCTGCATCCTTATTCCTAAGCTTTCTGATAAGATCCACAAGAGAGCCTATCTCATCATATACCTAGGTATACTGTCCTCTCTTCTGGTTCTTTTGCTAATCTTCTCTTGGGAAAGTCTCGTTTCACGTCTTACGATAATTCCAATCTTGGGATTCATTTTTGCTGGCTTGACAGAGATAATGTGGCTGATACCTCTTGCAGATCCACAGATTAGGTCGAGATACGCCGGATCATCAACAGGCGTCCTCATGAGTCTTGGTTCCATTGGAGGAATAATCTCTTCTATCGTGATAGGGTATCTCTTGGATGCCACTTCTGGAGTCTGGCCTCCTCTTCTGTTTCTGGCGATACTTTCTTTGCTCATGGCTACGGCCGCGTTTCCAGCTAGAGAGCGAAAACTCAATCAGGAGAATTCTCATCCCTAGCACGTTCATCTTAGTCAGCATATGGAATTATGAGGCTCGAGTATGCTTAGATAGGTTCGGTCCACTCTTGGAAATCTGTCTCTACAACCGCCGTGCACAGACATCATCAACGTGCGCCGAAAGAAGATAGTACTTCACAAATATGGGGGTAAACCGACGTCAGAACAGCAATAGGAAGATTTATTTGAAATGGTGGCCAACCCTCGCAATGCTCTCATCCGAGGAGAGAGAATTTGCGCATAAAGATTCCGTACGGTCAAGATGAAGCCGAATTCGATGTTCCTGACGAGAACCTCCTGATGTATTGCTTGCCAAAGAAGGTTCGTGAGATCGAGGACCTCAAAGCCGAGACAACACGTTTGTTACGGAACCCTACCGGTTCCAAACCGCTATCCAATCTCGTCGGACCTGGTAAGAAGATCGTGATCCTAGTGGACGACTGGGCCAGGCCCACACAGCCTAGTCAGATCCTGGCTGCCATCATCGAGGAACTGAAGAGAGCTGGCGTGTCCGAGAAGGATATCACAATTGTCATTGCCAAAGGAACTCACCGTGACTGCACTGAGGAAGAGCTTCGGAGAAAGATTGGGGAGCAACTGCTGGGGCAGTTCAGAGTCATACAGCATGATTGCGATGATGAAAAGCAACTTACCTACATAGGAACCACATCTTTTGGCACACCAGTCTGGGTGAACCGGCTGGTGCTGGAGGCTGACTTCAAGATAGGCATTGGGAACCTCATGGCGAACCACATCTCTGGCTTTGGCGGAGGATCCAAGATAGTTCTGCCAGGTGTCTGTGGACGCGATACAATAGAGCAGAACCACAGTATGGAAGGCTCAATCCATTGCAGGTTGGGCAATATGAAAGGCAATCCAGTGAGACAGGACATGAATGAGGTCGCAAAGATGGTTGGCTTCGATTTCATAGTCAATACCATACTGAATTCCCGCAAGAAAGTCATCAGACTCGTAGCAGGAAATGTCGTAAGAGCGCATGAAAGAGGTGCTGCGATAATAAGGCAACTCTACGGGGTTAGAGCTCGAAAGAAGGCTGACATCGCTGTCGTCAGTGCGACTCCTGCTGACTTGAGCCTCTTCTATTCGGAGAAGGCAGCCACAATCGGCAGAATGGTAACGAAAGATGAAGGAACTGTGGTGCTGGTCTCTCCCTGCCCAGACGGCATAGGTGGCTCTCCTCCAGAAGACTTCTGGAAATTCATGGTTGAGAGAGCTAAGCCTGAGGAAGTTCTTCGACTGGTAGTGAAGAAGCAGATACCGGGTTCACCTGGAGGTGTCGTCCTGTGGTGGAGAGAAGTCCTTCAAGATAGAGAGGTCGTCGTCGTTACCAAGGGAATCGAGAGTGACAAACTTGAGAAGATGGGGCTTCGTCGCGCCGACTCTGTGCAATTGGCTCTCGAATATGCATTCGGAAAACACGGTCGCAATGCAAAGGTTGCAGTATTAGAGAGCGCCCTTTTGCTACCACTCGTCAGCAGATGAATAGTGTGACCAAGATTGAGTACTGACCAGATCCGCGTGAATGCCGAAGAGCTAAGAGCTTTCGTAGCAACAGTTTTCGAGAAGCTCAGTGTGCCGAGCAAAGATGCCTTCACGACCGCAGATTCCTTGATCAAGGCTGATCTCAGAGGAATCGAGTCCCATGGAACATCGCGACTTCCCAGATATGTCTACAGAGTCGAGAACAAGCTGATCAACACCAGTCCTCGGATAAAGATAGTTCGCGAATCACCCTCCACCATGCTTGTGGATGGAGATAACGGGCTGGGTCAGGTCGTCGGAGTCTGGACGATGGATAGATGCATTCAGAAAGCAAAGTCTACAGGGATATGCATGGCGACCGTCAAGAACAGCAACCACTTCGGAATAGCAGCATACTACTCGATGAGAGCTCTAAAACATAACATGATAGGGATCTCTCTTACAAACTCTCAGCCTCTTGTAGCCCCGACTTTCGGAAAACAGAGGACTATCGGCACGAACCCGATCAGCGTGTCCGTTCCCGCCGGCAAAGAAAAACCATTCGTCTTGGACATGGCAACAAGCATTGTACCACTTGGAACGATAAGCGTACACGCCAAGCTGAAGCAGCCAATAAACGAGAACTGGGCAGTCAACAAGGACGGTGCCCCTACGACAAACCCGGAAGAAGCCGAAAAGGAAGGAGCCTTGATGCCCTTGGGAGGACCAAGAATAACTGGGGGCCACAAAGGCTACGGCCTGTCCACCGTTGTGGACATAGTTTCCGGCGTACTGTCAGGAGCAAGCTTTGCTGTCAATGTCGGCAGCCCTTTCGAACACACGATCTCCAACATAGGGCACTTCTTCGCAGCGATAGACACACAGGCTTTCAGACCATTGGACGAGTTCAAGAGAGATATGGATGAGTTGATTCGAACTTTGAAGAACTCTCCGAAGGCAGCAGGGCAGAATCGAATCTACATTCATGGCGAGATTGAGTTCGAAATGGAAAAGGATCGAATAGAGCATGGAATTCCAGTACATGAAGCATTCGCAAAGGATCTGATTGACGTAGGCAAGAAGCTGGGAGTTGACACCCGCTTCTTGGAGAAGAAAGAAAAGAAATAGTAGATCTGTACGACGACAGAGGCATCCGTCACTCGTTCATCACAAAAGTCCGTTCACACACTGGCAATCGAGGATTTGGTGCCTCTAGAAAGTGTTATTTCACTGTCGCTGCATCATTGGGGGACTCAGTGAATAGAGTATGAGTCAAAACACTTGTCTCTACCTGTCCGAGAAGGATGTCAAAGACTGCATAGGTATGAAAGAGACTGTTGAAGAAGTCGAAAAAGCCATAAAAATACTCGCAAAAGGCCAAGCGATACAACCC
>Ga0315296_10001880_pt1 | contig 18184 bp, 15 predicted proteins | sample YL17G14_18_MG_FD_203921 | JGI IMG/M metagenome (GOLD analysis project Ga0315296, IMG submission 203921) | Sediment microbial communities from Yellowstone Lake, YNP, Wyoming, USA - YL17G14_18 | ecosystem: Environmental > Aquatic > Freshwater > Lake > Sediment | place: USA: Wyoming | collected... | reverse complement strand
CGTGAGAGCCGGATGCGGGAAATCCGCCCGTCCGGTTCGACGAGGGAGGACTGAGCGGCAACTGTCGCTCAGTCCTCTACTCTACCGTTCCTCCGCGGCTGGTTCCCTCTGCGTCTTGGCGTCTCTGCGCGAGGGAAGATTCAGTTGTCGGCAGCGGTTGCCCCAGTCGAGGGCGGCTGGGCTACACGATTTTCTTGCTTCCTTCCATTTTTTTCGGCTATCCCGGTTTCGGTTGCGGCCGAAGGCCGCGCCAAGCTCGCCCTGGGGTGCGGTCGGAATACGGTGGCAGCGCATAGCCGTGTGCCGACTGCCCCTCTTTCGTCCCTTACGGGACTCGTTTTATCCTTGGCCGCGGTTTCCCCAGCGATAAATCGCTGGGCTATTCTCTGTCGTCCTCTGGGCTTGGGCTGCCGCCTCGCAGGGGCGATCGGCAAGAGCCCACCGTTTCAACGGTGGGTACCTATGTCCGAAATGACGCCAAGCCCCCCCAGGGGCGAAAGAAGGCCGGCATCAAGCCGAGAGCGTTCTTTCGTCCCTGACGGGACTCTTTGGTTTCTTGCCCCGGCTCCCCAGCGATGAATCGCTGGGCTATGATCTTTCGCCCTCCGGGCTTGGGCGGTCGCAAGAACGGTCATGCACCCAGATTCCAAGGGCGCACTTGAATCCGCGGGCCGGCGTAGATACTATGGTGCGTTACTTGATGGCGTCAAAAGACCTGCGGATTCATTGCCGCAGCGTTGCCACACAATGTGAACTCTTATGCAGAAGGTCTGTGGCTCTTGGCCGTTGTCGTTTTGCAGGAAATTCATAAGGCGTTCGGGCCGGAAGTCGTGCTCGATCAGTTGAATCTTCAGCTCCATGCGGGTGAGAAGGTCGGCATGGTCGGTGCCAACGGCTCGGGCAAAACGACCATCCTCAAGCTGATCACGGGCCAGATCCCGCCGGATATCGGGCGCGTCATCAGGCAGAAAGGGCTGCGCATCGGTTATCTGCCGCAGGAGGCGACGTTCAGCGGCGAGCGGACGGTCCTGGAGGAGATGCACGCCGGCGTCGAGCACCTGCTCAAGCTCCAGCAGGCGATCCACGATGTCTCGCACGAGATGGAGAGCCTCACCGGCGCCGAACTCCAGGCGAAGATGAAGCAGTACGACCGGCTGGGGCACGAATTCGAGATTGCCGGCGGGTACGAGTACGAGACCCGCATCCAGATGACGCTGGCCGCGCTCGGCTTCGAGGCTGAATTGCATCACGCCAGGACGAGCGCCTTGAGCGGCGGGCAATTGTCCCGGCTGGGCCTGGCCCAGGTGCTTATGTTGGAGACAGATCTGCTGCTGCTCGATGAGCCGACGAACCACCTGGACCTGCAGGCCACGGAATGGCTGGAGCGGTTTCTGACTAACTATCGCGGCGCGGCCGTCATCATCAGTCACGATCGCTACCTGCTGGATCGCATCGCCTGCAAGATTATCGAGGTGGAGAACCGCCAGGCCCGTGTCTGGAGCGGCAACTACAGCAACTATATCCAGACGCGGGAGACCGTCCGGCTTCAGCAGCAGCGGGAATACACGCGGCGGGTCGAAATGATCGAGCGCACGCGGGACTTTATCGCCCGCAACAAGGACCAGGAGGGCATGCGCGGCACGGCCAAGGGGCGCAAAACACGCCTCAAGCGATTGCTCAAGGAGAATCCTGACTTTCTCGACAGGCCCATCGAGCAAAAAACGATCCGGTTCTCGTTCAAGGAAACGGACGGCGGCAGCGATCTCGTGCTTCGCTGTGAGGGAATGGGCAAATCCTTCGGCGATCTGACGCTGTTTGAGAATCTCACGTTCGACGTTCTCAACGGCGAGCGGCTCGGCATCACCGGTCCCAACGGCACCGGCAAGACGACTCTCGTGAATCTGGCCCTCGGCCGGATGGAGCCCTCCGCCGGCAGTATCCGCATGGGGCAAAACCTCCGCATCGGATACCTCGATCAGCATGGAGACGTGCTCGATTCAAGCCGGAGCGTGCTCGAAGAGGCGTGGAGCGTCAACCCCGAACTCGTGCCGGAGCAGGTTCGCAGCCGTCTGGGCACGTTTCTCTTCTCGGGCGACGACGTGTTCAAGCTCTGCGGCGACCTGAGCGGCGGGCAGCGAAGCCGGCTGATGCTCTGCAAGCTCGTTCTCTCCGAGCCCGACGTCCTGATCATGGATGAGCCGACCAACCACCTCGACATTGCCAGCCGCGAGATGCTCGAATCGGCGCTCGACGACTACACCGGCACAATCCTCGCCGTCAGCCACGACCGCTACTTTCTCGACCGCGTGGTGGACAAGCTCCTGGTAATCGGCACCGATGAGCTCGGACAGCGCCGGCTCGGCAGGACCGAGTTCATCGAGGGGACACCCGCCTATTCCCTTTATGCCTCCATCATCGCCCGGCGGATCGAGGACGGCCAGCAGAGACGGCAGGAGGCTGCCGGATTGCAGAAACGCCAGGCTGCCGAGACGAAAGAGGAGCCGCGAAACAGGGCCCCGGAAGAGCTCAAACGCTTCAACAAGTATTCCGTCGAGCAGCTTGAGGACATGATCCTGCGGCTTGAGCACGAGCTGGAAGACATGAAGCAGCGTTTTGGCGACGCGGAGCTGTACCGCAATCCCGAGCGGTTTGCGGAGCTGCAGGAGGATTACGACGCCAAGCAGATGGAGCTCGACCTGCTCTACCGGGCCTACGACCGCCGCGCCGGATGAGACCACCGGCCTCTCTCGAAATGCAGACGGGATCAGAGCGGCAAATGGCAGAGACGCAAGATCTTGCGTCTCTTTGCACGGACGGAATAAGGATATGAGCGAGCCACGCCGGCGTTATCTGTTTGTCTGTGCGGCGAATATCAACCGCAGTCCGACAGCCGTGGACGTGTTCCGGACAATGGCCGCAAAGAACGGCCTTGAGGTCGAGGTCAGCTCCGCCGGCATGTCCTCATTCTCGGCCAACCCCGTGACCAAAGCAATGGCCGATGAGGCCGACACCATCTTCGTGATGGAGGACTACATGGCGCGGGAGCTGGAAACCAGGTACGGGCAAGACCCGGCGAAGATCGTCTGTCTGGATATTCCCGACATCTACGAGCGGGATGATCCCACCCTGGTGCGAATTCTCAAGCGAGAGCTCTCGCCCTATGCGAAATTGTGATCCGGCGGGCCTTGCGGGTGCAGCAGTCCCGGCACGTCGCCGACGTCCCAGTCCGGCAGCGGGGGGATTTGTTCGGCGGGCAGGCCCGCGGGTTGACGAGCCGTATTGGCCGATGGACTGGATTCGCCGGCGATCGACGCCTGCAGGTACGTGGCGAGGTTGGCCTTGCGGTTCTTCAGGCCGATCTTGCGGCGGATATTCTCGCGGTGCCGCCGTACCGTCGCGGGCGAGATGCAGCGCAACTGGGCGATTTCCTTCGTCGAGAGCCCGTTGCGGATCATCGTGCTGATGGCGATCTCGACGGGCGTCAATTGCACGTGGTCGCGGGCGATCTGCGTGAGAAATGGTGACGTGATTTCCTGCAGGCTCCTGCGCAGCAGGGTGGCGTAGGACCGCTGGCGGCCGGTGACTTCGAGCTCCAGCTCAAACACGATGGGCATGATCACCTTTTGAATGTTGGCCGCGATGGACGCCTTGATTCCGTGTTTCTCCTCCTCCAGCCGGGACAGGACGGCCCGCAGGGCGATGTTGGCTTCCTGAAGCGCCTGGTGCTCCCTCTGGATAGCGCGGTGCGCGGCGCGCAGGTCCGACAGGGCCTTCATGTGCATCATGACGCTGCCGACGCGCTCAGCGACGGCCCGGATCAAAGCATATTCCTCCTTGAGGAACGGTCCCGTGTCCGAGGTCGGGACAACCTTCCGGTAGAAGACTTCGACAACGCCGACGGGCCGGCCGTCCGCGGCGATATCGGAGGCCATCCGCCATTTGCCCTCGGCGAAGTTCTGCGTGATGTACTGCTTGTCTCCGTAGCTGATCCGTGCGCAGGCGTGCTCCGGGAATTGCCAGCTCTTGGGCAGACAGCCCACGACGCTCTGAAGGAACCGGTCCGGATACTGGAAGTGCATTTCACTGAATGTCGAAATGGTATAGAGACAATCGAGCTCCTTGATGCGCTCTCGCAGCGCGATCTCCAGCTCGGACTGGGGCCGGTCGCCGGAACGTTCGGCCTCCGTCGCCGCGATGCGCTTGCGTAGGGTTTCGACCTGTTTCAACAGTTGAGCACGAGTAGGAGCCTTGGCCATAACGATTACCCATCTAATGCACAGTTCTCTGCGAAGCGCCTGCATGAACAAACCCATTATGCCAGCAAGCCCGCGAAGAGGCAAGCATTTTTCAGGTGATAGCGAGCATACGCATAAGTGCCGCATATAAAGGGAGTTATGTGTAATTCGTGGATAGGACATGCGTCGAGCGATTGGAGGACACCTACCGTATATGTGTGTATTCCATGTGGCAAAACATCCACACCGGTTGTGTGGAACTCGTGTGCATGTTATTGGGGATGGCGAGCGCCGCCGGGTCGCTACAATGCAGGCTGTGCGTCGTGAATGTTGTTGAGCCGCGTTTCGCTGCCGCGCAAGGGTTGGAAGACAAAGGTGGCTGTGACTGATGACTGGGAGGTTGCCATGACCGCAGAACCGCAGAGGAGGATATACGGCGAGCAGATGCCGAATGAGCGACCCACGGTGCTCCCGTTCACGCCGCTGTTCCAGCTTGAGCACCTGTTGAAGGTCTCCGGGTCGGTCGCTCAGGATGCGAACAAGGTCTGGGCGGAGATGTGGAGCGAGCTCAAGCAGATGACCACCGGCAGCGGGCTGGTTGTCCCGGAGGCGAAGCAGGGATTCGTCCCTGCGTGCGGGTGGCCCGAGTTCCTGGAGAAGTTCTGGCTGCTGAAACACTATCTGGATTCCATCCAGCGGATCTGTGACCGGCAACACTGAGGCCCTGTCTGACGGTGCTCGCTGCATCGGGACGAAGTCCATCAGGTGTGAGACGATACTACGGAAGTTAGAGGAGAATATATGACAATCTCATTGTCGCGAACCGAGGAGCCATCGGCAGTTGACCGCCAGGTGAACGCCTTCATGGAACGGGTCATTGCCCAATCGCCCGGCGAGGTGGAATTCCATCAGGCCGTCGGCGAGGTCGCCGAATCGGTCATGCCCATCGTGCTGAACAACCGTGCGTACCGCGAGGCCAAGGTCCTGGAACGCCTCGTGGTGCCCGAGAACGTATTCATGTTCCGGGTGGTCTGGGCCGACGACGGCGGACAGGTCCATGTGAACCGGGGTTATCGCATCCGCATGAGCAGCCTGCTGGGCCCGTACAAGGGCGGGTTGCGGTTCCATCCGTCGGTCACCCTCGGATTGCTGAAGTTCCTGGCCTTCGAGCAGGTATTCAAGAACAGCCTGACGACGCTGCCCCTGGGCGGCGCCAAGGGCGGCTCCGATTTCGATCCGAAGGGCCGTAGCGACGGCGAGGTCATGCGGTTTTGCCAGGCGTTCATGTCCGAGTTGTACCGTCACATTGGTCCCGATATGGACGTGCCTGCCGGTGACATCGGCGTGGGCGGCCGGGAGATCGGGTTCCTCTTCGGCCAGTATCGTCGCCTGACCCATCGCTTCAACGGCACCCTGACCGGCAAAGGCGTCGGCTGGGGCGGCTCCAATCTGCGTCCGGAGGCCACCGGGTACGGCGCGGTCTATTTCGCCAGCGAGATGCTCGCCACACGAGGCGAAGGCGTGAAAGGCAAAACCGCCGCGGTCTCGGGTTCCGGCAACGTCGCCCAATACACGGTCGAGAAGCTCAACGCCCTCGGCGCCAAGCCGATCTCAATGTCGGACTCAGACGGCACGATCATCGATACGGCCGGCATCGGGCCGGAGAAACTGGCGTGGGTGCTGGAATTGAAGAACGTGCGTCGCGGCCGCATTCGCGAGTACGCGGACCACTTCAAAGGCGCCCAGTACCTGGCCGGCAAGCGGCCCTGGTCCGTGCCGTGCGACTTGGCGTTCCCCAGCGCGACACAGAATGAGATCGATGAAGAGGACGCCCGGCAGTTGGTGGCCAACGGCTGCTATTGCGTCAGCGAGGGAGCCAACATGCCCAGCCGGCCGGAAGCCGTGGACGTGTTCCACGATGCGAAAATCCTGTACGGCCCGGGCAAGGCGGCCAACGCCGGCGGCGTCGCAGTCTCCGGTCTGGAGATGAACCAGAACGCAGGCTGCATGCGGCGCTCGCGCGAGGATGTCGACAACCAACTGCACACGATCATGTGCTCGATCCATGAGAACTGCGTCAAGTACGGCAAGGAGAAGGAGAACGGCTTCGTGAATTACGTTCGCGGCGCCAACTCGGCCGCCTTCGTCAAAGTGGCCGACGCCATGGTGGCACAAGGCTACGTTTGAGCCGGCGGAATGACCGGCATTCTCACGCCGCTTGACAGCGAAGGCGCAGCATCCAGGCACTGACAGTCGAATTGAAGCGAAGCTCTCGTCGTCGGGATTAGCAGGGTTGTAGCAGACCCATCAAAGGCGAGGGCTCGCTTTTTTTCTGCGTCTGACGGTTCCTCAGTGAGCTGCCACGGGCAGCAGGATATGAGAAGGGTGGCTGGCGTTCATGTAGATCGTATTTGTGGCCACCTCGGTCTTGTCGTCGGCGCCTGAGGGCTTGCCGGTGTTCGGGTTGGGCTCGAACCGCGGCGCATTGCTCGAGGAGATGGCGATGCGGACGCGGTGGCCGGGACTGACGACCAGGCTGGTGGACCACAGGTCGATCTCGAACTCGTAGATTTTGCCGGGCTCCATCAGCTCGGTAGTCTCCAGGGAGTTGCGGTGGCTGGCCCGGATGATGCCGTCGAGCACGATGATGCTGCGGCCGTCGGGGTAAACGTCGCAGAGCTTGGCCGTGAAGTCCGTATCCGGGGCGGTGGATGAGGCCCAGAGCTTGACCTTGACGGGCCCCGTGATCTCGACGTGCCGGTCCAGAGCGGGGGAGGTAAACAGCAGCAGGTCCTTCCGTTCCTCTACGGAGCGCTGGTCCATCGGCCCCTTGCTGATGGTCAGATTCGCGCCGCCGACCGTGGGCACGGGGTTCTTCGGGTCGTACTTGTAGGCGAGCGAGCCGAACAACTCCTCCGGCGGGGTGAGCCGCAGCTTGTTGTCGGTATGGAAATACACCTTGACGGCCTCGGCAGGGATGGGCCAGTCCTGGGCGGTCCGCCACTTGTTGCCCGGCGTGTTAGGATCGGCGGGGTCGCCCATGACGAAGTACTGCACGACGGGGATTTCCTCGAGCCCCTTGCCGTCGTTTTTCAACCAGATGTCAAACCACTTCCACGCGTCGGCGGCCGGCGGTTGTGCGGCGTTGGGGAAAACCAGGTCATCGTTGCGGCCGTGGCCGTACGCCTCCATCACCAGCCGGCACTTGCCGCGGGCCCCCACGTCGCCCTGCTTATTGACCGTCAGGAACCCGTCGATGCTGCCGGCGTTGAAAATGTCGTACCAGCCGCCCACGTACATCGTCGGCAGGTTCACCTGGGACGCCACTCGCTGCGGGTCCATCTGCTTCCAATAGTCGTCGTAGTTCGGGTGGGCTCGGATTAGTTCCAGGTTCTTCGGGTCACACTTGGTCATTTTGAGCCAGTCTTCAAGCAGGCTCTTGAGGAATGCCCCGCCTGGATACGCGCCTTGGGCGTACATGCTGGAGAAGGCGACCGAGACATAGGAGCAGGTCAGGTGAGGCGGGCGGCTCGGTGCCGTCATATTCAGGGCGCACGCCGGCGCGCTGATGCCAAACCCGCCGACTCTTCCGCTGGACCATTTCTGCTTGGCGATCCATTCGACGGTGTCATATCCGTCCTGGTGCTCGCCCCAGCCGTTGTGTACGAAGATCGGGTAATCGACACCCTCAGAGTCGAACCGGCCCCGGAAATCCTGGGAAACCAGCGCGTAGCCCCGCCGGTCGGCTTCGGGGGCGAATGGCGCGACGGATTTCCTGCTATACGGCGTCATGACAAGAATGGTCGGCCACGGGCCATCGCCTGCCGGAACGTACACGTCGGTCGCCAGCTTGACGCCGTCCCGCATCGGGACCATCACCGTCTCTTTGAACTCGGCAAGGCAAAGCGGTGAGAGGATGGCTGAGGCGAGGATCGCAGTGAGGATCGCGCTGCGAAGTGCTGTCCGTTTCATTGAAGGCCTCCAATTATCCTGGCGAGGCGGGGGACCGCAGGCAGGAGACTGTAGGCACCCACAACCTACGGCCTGCCGCCTCCATTCCTCGTGGCGACTATTCTATGGATGCCAGTACAGACGTGCAACCCATGTGTGCATATTGCAGAAGAAATGCATTTTGGGCCGGGAGTCTGGTCAGATTTCGCGGCGGCGCAGCCTCTTGCGGCCGGAGAGCAGGGCGGGTATTGTGTGGCCGGAGCCGCCGCAGCGGAGGCCTGGCGGCAATGTGGTAACGGGAGTGCATGTATGGTCAGGATTGCCTGTGTCGCCGGATTGCTGCTCCTCATGCAGTCCGGTCCGCCGCAGCAGCACGATGTCGTCCCTTTGCTCCACGCCCACGCCCACAACGACTATCTTCATAAGCCGCCGTTACTTGCGGCGCTGGAGCACGGGTTCACCAGCGTGGAGGCCGACATATTCCTCGTCGATGGCAAGGGCCGGCGGGTGCGGTTCTGGGCCACGCCCGATGTCCCGTCAGTCGGCCGCGAGGCCGTCTGGTGCCAGTTGCTGTCGGCGGGCGTCGATCTGCTCAACTCGGACGACCTCACGGGATTGCAGGAGTTTCTTCTCAAGCATGAGCGATGACGGCTTCATCGAGACGACGGACCTGACGAAGGTGTACAAATTTGGCGCCGTCGAAGTGGTCGCGCTTCATGGCGTGACGCTGTCGATCTCGCGCGGGCATCTCGTCGGTGTGACCGGGGCCTCCGGCTCGGGCAAATCGACATTGATGAACCTGCTGGGCGGCCTGGACACGCCGTCCTCGGGAAGCATCCGCGTCGCCGGCAGGCTGATCTCAGACCTGAGCAAGAGGGAACTGGCCCTGTACCGCCGCAACATGGTCGGCATGATCTTCCAGTCGTTCAACCTGGTGAACGCGTACACCGCTCTTGAGAACGTGGCCCTGCCGCTGCTGTTCGCGGGTGTGGCCAAAAAGGAGCGGCAGCGCCGCGCCGCCGAACTCCTGCACGCTGTCGGCCTGGAGGCGAGAGAAGGCCATCGCCCGACGGAGCTGTCGGGCGGAGAGCAGCAGCGAGTGGCCATCGCCCGGGCGCTCGTCAACCAACCGCAGATCCTGCTGGCCGACGAGCCGACCGGCAATCTCGACAGCAAAACATCCCGGCAGATCGTCGAGACCCTGGCCGACCTGAACCGCAATCGCGGCCTGACCGTCGTGATGATCTCCCACGAGCAGGACCTTCTCCGCGAGTTCGCACACGTGATGATTCGCCTACAGGATGGGGCCGTGGCCGATCGCAAGGTGCTGAGGCAGAATCCATGAGAATCGCAGACTATATCGAGCAGGCGTGCGGCAATCTGTGGAAGAAGAAGCTGCGCACGTTCCTTACGACCTCCGGCGTGGTCATCGGGATCGGTGCGCTGGTCTGCATGTTCGCGTTCGGCCAGGGCGTCCAGAGGAACGTCACCGAGCAGTTCAACAAGCTGGACCTGTTCAACTACATCAACGTGTACGCTCGCGGCGGCGACCGTAGGCGCGAGCACTCCCATGATCCCGACGAAGAGGGGGGGCCGCCGGTAGGAGGTACAGTGGCCGACGCGAATGCGCCACGGCTGGACAGCAGATTCCTGGAGGAGGTGCAGAAGATCGAAGGGGTGGAGGCGGCCTTTCCCGAGCTGCGTTTTCCGGCCCAGATTCGCCTCGGGGACAAGGAGCAGTTCGCGCTCGTCCAAGTCCTGTCGGCGGCCATCTGTCGGCCGATGCCGTTGCGTGCGGGGCGTTGCTATGAGGTGAACGAGCCCAAGGGGCTGATCATCAGCGAGTCGTTGCTGCGACGTCTGAGCGTTAACGAGCCCTCGGAGGCCATCGGCAGACCAATCGAGACTGCTACCCTGACGCTGGATTTCAGTCTCGCCACTCTGTGGCGGATGGTCACCTCGCGGGGCGACCAGGCCCTTCCAATCGCTCGTGAGAGCCATCGCTTTGTCATCACAGGTGTTGCCGAGCGGATGCCTTTCGGAGGGATGGGCGATGCGTATATTCAGCCGGAGGCGGCCGCCGGGATGCGCAAACTCTCGCTGACGAGCATCTGGGATTTCTTCCAGCCGGCCAGCGCCACGACGAACTACCCGAGTATCACCGTCAAGGTCAGGTCTCCGAAAGACGTGGCCCCGGTCAAAAAGGAGCTGGAGTCGCGAGGCTTCAGGACGTGGGCCCTGGTGGAGCAGTTGGACGAGATGCGGATCGGCTTTCTCATCATGGACATGGTGCTCATCGCGGTCGGCATGATCGGCGTCACGGTCGCCTCGCTCGGCATCGTCAATACGATGGTCATGTCCATCCTGGAGCGCTACCGCGAGATCGGCATCATGAAAGCGGTGGGGGCCACCGATGGCGACGTGCAAAGGATCTTCCTGTTCGAGTCCGGCGCGATCGGCCTGCTGGGCGGCGTCTTCGGCCTGGTCCTTGGCTGGGCCGTCAGTGCGATCATCAACGAGGTCGTCAACGCCCTGATGTCGCGGCAGGCCGCCCCGCGGATGGAGTACTTCAGTTTCCCCTGGTGGCTCTGCCTCGGCGCGATCGCATTCTCCATCCTGGTCAGTCTGGCCGCCGGCATCTTCCCCACCCGCCGCGCCGCCCGAGTCGACCCCGTCGTCGCCCTTCGCCACGACTGATCACTATTCAGCGGGACCGCTCGCTACGCAAGCGGTCGTTCATGGCAGACTTGCATCGTCCGATGTGGCATGTTATCATCGTAGCGACAGGTGAGGACAATCGGATGTTGGCAGTGCACAAGACGAACGGTGATCCACACCCGTGCCTGGACGAACGAGGCCGCGTTTCCCTCGCCCGCTGGACGGGCTTTGATCCAATCAATGCAATCATTGCTAGCGGAGGAAATCATGAACAAAGCAATCATGTTTGCTGCGACGTTGCTGGTGGCGCTGTGTACGGCAGAGTCCTCCAAGAAGGAGGAGCCTCACGCGGTGGTAAACGGCACCGGGTTCGTGACCGCCGGGTGGATCTTCGCCAAACCCAAAGAAGACCTCTATGATGTATGGGCAGCACATAGCGCCAACGCCAAACTCAAGGGATCGGTAGCCGATTTCTTGGATTGGGGCAACGTGTCGAAGATCATCGTCATCTACAACGGATGGCACTTGCCAGCCACAAGAAAGGACATACGGATTCAGCATATTGAGGACAACCTCAACAAAGCGGCCTTTGGCGACAGGTTCAAGGGGAGGAATCCCGGAGGGACTTATATGCTGCTGTTCGAATACCATGATAGTGATAGAACAGTGCTTCTGTCTTTCACGGAAGGCGTGTTTCTCATCGAAAGCAAACAGGGAATAGGTGTGGTCGATATCAGGAATGCTCACTAACAAGCGCATACATGCCGGTTTTGCCAAGCTATGAGGCGTCTCAATGCCTACACTTCAAGAATTGGGAACAGGGACATAAAGCACCCGGGGATGCGGCAGCTATGTTGCCGAGAGCAGCGGTACGGCATGCGTAGGTGTTCAAGGGGCTGTCGCCGTGACTCATATTCATCGCAGTGTGCCCAGCAGAATGTCGGGGATGGGGCCGTGGGGGTAGCAGTCCATCCGGATGGCGGGGCTGTCGGTGGGGACACGCAGGTCGAGTGCGGAGTAGTCCTTGACGTGGAAGTCGGCGACCGTGCTGGCCTGATCGAACGATAGCTCCTTTTGCACGTCGTCGAGCCTGTCGTATCGCTTGTTCTTCTTCCATGTGACGCCCCAGTTGAACAGGGCTTGGCCGGGACCGGGACAGTACAGATTGTTCTCGAACGTCAGCTTTAGATCCTCCAGCGATAAGCCCGTCGGCTGGGAAGAGGATGCCTTCGATTCCCTGTCGGGCGAGGCCGGTTGTGCCGGCTGCATCGATTTGGGCCAATGACGCTCGTCGGGGACGTCGAACCAGCCCCAGACCTGGGCGTCCCGGTTGAAGGTGAAGACGTTGTTGCGGATCGTCTGATCGTGGTTCCAGACCGGTTCGGATTTGCCGTCGATGCGGGGAGTCGTGCGGAGTTGCTCGCGGAAGTTGAAACCCTCCTTGTTGCCGAGGATGAGGTTTCGCTCGATAGTGCAGAAGGGCGAGCTGGAGAGACTGATACCAGCGGCGGCGCCCCAGGCCCCGGGCGTGAAGGCGAATCCGTTGCCGAGGATGACATTGTCATGGGCGTGCAGGCCGTAGGAGATTTCGTAGAAAATGCCGGCGTTTTCGTTGCGGGCGATCAGGCAGTTGCGCACCTCGCAATTCTCATTGCCGATGTCGAACCAGATGCCGTTGCCGCGATTCTCGATGAAGGTGCTGTTTTCGAGGATGGCCCCTCGCGTCATGCAGATTTTGTTGCCGCCGGCCTCCCAGCCGCGATCGAATCCCTTCGTGTTGTTGTCCCGAATGGTGCAGCCGGTCATCCGCAGCCGGTGGGCGCGGCTGGCGCCGAATCCGATCTGGCCGTTGTGCTGAAAGGTGCAGTTGCGCACAGCGATATCCGGGCCTGTAAACTCGGCTCCGCTGGCGTTGGTGTATTCGAAGATGCAGTCCTCCACGATGACGTGATTGCCGGAGAACTCAACGGCCCCTTGTTGGGCGTGATTGGCCGCATAGCGGAAACAGATGCCCTTCACGGTGATGTAGCTGCCTTTGACCGTCAGAATTCGGCCGCGAGTGGAGGCTTCCACCATGGCCTTGTCGCCGGCGACGTCCCGGTTGCCGGCGGGCTGGATGTAGAGAAGCTGGGCATCCGTGTCGGCGAAGAACGTGCCGCGGCTGAGCTTGCTTCGTTCGAGCACCTGGTGGAGCGGGTAGCCGTCGACGAAGACCTGCTCGCAGCGTCCGATGAGTCGGTGGTAGTCGTCGTCCGGATGCGTTTGGCTCTTGTTCCACGCGACGAACTTGTGCGGCCATCGCGTTCTGTACACCCGCTCCTCGCCTTGCACGGGCGACCAATCCGTGATCCGGTCCGCGCCCGTGATGACGACGTGCTCCCCCTCAGCCGCCCGGACGGTGATGGGTTGTTCCGGCAGGCCGCTCTTATCGACAATGACCTGCTCTCGATAGATGCCCCCATGGATCAATGCCGTATCGCCAGGCCCCAGACGTGAGGCTGATTCGGCGATTGTGCGACTTTGGCTGTTGGGATCGATCCCGGCCAGCGGCTTCTGTGTGACGTGCCAAGTCCTCGCCTGTGCCTGCGCGACCAGGGAAAAGGCGAGCAGGATCGTCACAGGCCACCCGCCCGGGAGCCTCGATTTTGTTCGTACTACGGTTGTGCCCACGTTGTGTACTCCTTTATCGGGTGTCCTCACGAGCCTGCAACTCCATGGCAGAATAGCGGATCTGGCCCGGCGCCGCAATGTCAAGAGAATGCGGCTGGTGATCCGATATGATGTAGGCTATTGAATCCGGCTTGCCGGCTCGATATAATGCTAACGTTGTTTCTGAGGTGTATCCAGGGGGAGCGGCGGGCGGGGAGCAGGATCGCCGATTCGAATTTCCGATGAAGATACGACGCCATAAATTCGTTCGATTTGTAGAGTACGTTCGACCGTACTGGAAGTACTTGCTCGTGGCCGTGGCCGGGGGAATCGTCAAGTTCACGGTCCCGCTGCTCGTGCCGCAAGTCACGCGGCACCTGCTGGACAACGTCTTTCTGAACCAGATGCTGACACAACAGCAGAAGGTGCACGAGTTGCTGCTCTGGGCCGGCGGGATGATCGGCGTTTTCGTCTTCATCTACGCCCCGTTCGTGTACCTGCGGCACTTGTACGCGGACAAGACCAGTCACCGGGCGGTGTTCAACATGCGATGCGACCTGTACTGGCGCATCCTGCGGATGTCCGCGTCGTTTTTTCAGCGGAACAAAACCGGCTCGATCATGACTCGCCTGCTCAGCGACGTGGCCCTGGCGCAGAACCTGATCGGCACGGCCCTGACGAACATCTGGATGGACGCCATCGCCGTGGTCGTCGTGTTCTACTTCCTTCTGCGGATCGACTGGCTCACGACGGTCGTGGCCCTGTCCACGTTTCCGCTGTACCTGCTGTTCTTCCGTCGATTCAGCGACGAGATTCGCACGACGACGCGGCGGGTCCAGGACGAGCTGGCCGTGATGAGCAGCAGCGCCCAGGAGCGGATCGCGGGCAGCGTGGTCGTCCGCGCGTTCGCCCAGGAGCAAAGCGAGAAGAAGCGATTCGATGACGACTCCGAGCGGCTGTTCACGACGAACATGCGGCGAATCCTCATCCAGAGCCTCAACCAGGCCGTCACGGGAACCCTCGTGGGTGTCTCGCCGCTGATCGTTGTCTGCTTCGGCGGCTATCGCGTGATTACGGGGGCCATGACGGTGGGCGAGCTGATCGCCGTGACGATGTACCTCTCGCCGCTGTACCTGCCGCTGCAGAGGTTCTCGGAGCTGAACGTCGTGTACGCCAACGCGATGGCGGCGCTCGACCGCATCTACGAGATCATGGACGAGGAGCCGGAGATCGTCAATGCTCCCGGCGCCGCCGAGCTGCCGCAGATTCAGGGCGAGGTCGAATTCGACAACGTGAGCTTCTCCTACGACCAGAAATGCCCCGTTCTGCACGGCGTGACGCTTCACGTCGAGCCGGGCGAGAAGGTCGCGCTCGTCGGGCCCAGCGGCTCGGGCAAAACCACCATCGTCAGCCTGATTCCCCGCTTCTACGATGTCGCCGCCGGGCGCGTCCTTATCGATGGGCACGACGTGCGGGACGTTACGATTCAGTCACTCCGTCGCCATATCGCCATGGTGCTCCAAGACCCGATTCTCTTCAGCGGCTCGGTTCGCGAGAACATCCTCTACGGCAAGCCGTGGGCCACGGACGAGGAAGTGATCGAGGCGGCCCGGGCGGCCAACACCCTCGAATTCATCACGGCCATGCCCAACGGATTCGAAAGCGAAGTGGGGGAGCGGGGCAGTTTCCTCTCCGGCGGCCAGCGACAGCGAATCACCATCGCCCGCGCCTTCCTCAAGGACCCCAAGATCTTGATTCTGGACGAGGCGACGGCCAACCTGGACCCGGAATCCGAGCACTTGATCCAGGGCGCCATGAAGCGCCTGATCGCCGGCCGGACCACGTTCATCATCGCTCACCGCCTTTCGACGGTCGTCAACGCCGACCGAATCCTGGTCCTCTCCGCCGGCAGAGTCGTCGAATCCGGCACCCCTCACCAGCTCTTAGCCAACGGCGGCATCTACCGCGAATTCCACCGAAAACAATTCGCCTCCGCCGAAGCCAACTAAGTCCGCCGGCACGGGTCTCCCGCCCTGTCTCGACACGCACCAGTCGCTGACGCTCGATATCCACGAGAGACAGCATTCCGCCATTCGCCCCGCCCCAACCTGACCTGATCCTCATCAGTCCCGAAGACGCCCGCACCGCCCACCTCGCCGACGCCCAACCCGTGGTAGTCGAGAAGACCATGTGACCTCGGCCTATTTACGGATTCAGCCGAATCTGGTATGATTAGCCCGTGTGCTAAGACCAAGATAGAGCCGGCCTGCAGACTATGAAACCCAAGAAGAAATTTGACGCCGTAGCCGAATCGCGGAAATGGAAAGAGGCTGTGGCTAAGGAAACCGAGGGGATGACCCCTGAGCAGATGGTGGCCTACTTTGATCATATAGCGGTCCGCCGCCGTTTCGAGGCCGTCCTGCGCCAGGCCGAACAGACAGAAGGGGAAGAAACGGGTGACCGTTCATAGCCTCAGTAGCTATAATAGCCGGTGAAGACACTGATCTACGGAGTCCACTATCAGAGGAATATCATGTGTCGGAGGCCGAATAGATGATGGAACATGGGCGTATACAAAAAGGATACGCGGGGTACGGGGCTCGCACCTACGATGTAGTGGATGGCAAACTGAAATGCGGGTATCACCAAGGCGTCAGGTTCGAGTTCATTCGAGGTCAGAAGTTCAAAGTCTCACCTCTCGGTCCGCGGCGAAAGCGCCATAAGGGTGCAGTGGGTATCTATTTGGGCTGTCGGGCCACAGAGTCCGGGTATGTGGCCATCCTGGAGTGCATCGGGAAGAAATTCTACGCCGATGCAGACGCATTGGTCCCTTGGGAGGGCGAGATCACGGAGGAACATCTGAAGTTGATCTCCCCGCCTAAGAAAACTCACCTTCTGATTGACAACCGTTGTGCATGTAACTGCGATAGCAATCCATACGTCAAGCGTCCTGCCCTATGTATGGAGGAATTCCTCAAACTCCTGGAGAGTCACCGGTGCAGTAACTGCAATGGCATCGCGAAGACTCTTGTCCGGGGAGGGAATCAGAGGGGGAGCACCGGCTCACACCTTTGATTAACTATTTTTCGGTTTGGAGGGTTCCGTGCTGCGGCCTTTGCTGCTTCTATCTTCGTCCGGCTGGTCGAAGGTGGCGGGGTCTTGCTGGTAGAAGCGTTTTAGCTCGTCGTAGAGCCTGGGGTAGACCCGCTGCAGTTCTCTGGGCTGCTCGAAGAAGCCCTCAGTGGCTACGGCGAAGAATTCGGCGGGATCGACGGCGCCGTACTCGTCGAGGACCTCCGCGCCTTTCTCCCGGATGTCACGGCGGAACTTCTCGTAGTCCTCGCCCAGCGTTCGGGCCCAGGCGATGAACGTCGAGAGATTCCGCAGGACGGGGGTGCTGTCGCCTCTGCCATGCGTGCTGTCGAGCTGGTGGGCGAACTCGTGGAAGACGACGTTCTGGCCGTCGTGGATATCGGCGGCGCTTCGCCGCACGTCGTCCCAGGACAGGACGACCGAGCCGTGGTGCCAGGACTCGCCCTGCCGGATGTCCGGGCCTTCGAGGACCATCCCGCCGAGCAGGTGATGGGCCCTGTCGGCCACATAGGCCCGGGGATAGACGAGGATGGACTTGAGGCCGGGATAGTAGTCCGTCCGGCGGTGCAACAGGAGCATGCAGGCGTGGGCGGCGATTGTGACCTTGATCTCGTCGGTCATTCTCAGGCCGCCGCAGCCCTCGAACTTCTTCTCGCCGAGAAAGATGAGGATGTTGCGCCTGAGCTCCTCCTGGTCGGAGGCTGGCAATCGTGCGTACAAGGGCACGTTCTTCTCAACAATCACCAGCCATTGCGGGGGGAACGGCTGACTCGCCAGTTTCTTGCGTCGTCTGTCTTTGAAGAACATTTTGGGATTTACGATTTATGATTTACGGTTTATTATTTTGACCAGTCCGGCGGCCTTCAGGTCCTATACGTCGTATACGTCCTATAGGTCCTATCCGCCTGCTTCACGGCCGGGCCATTGTTTGAATCGTAAATCGTAAATCGTAAATCGTAAATCAAAATGCCTGATTCGCTTCCATTTCTGACGGCGGAGATCGCCGGCGTGGGCGGGGTCATCAAGACCCGGCGGGAGGATTTCTTCGTTGAAGAGCTGCCGCTCTACAAGCCCAGCGGCGCCGGCACCCACGTGTACGCCCTGATCGAGAAGAAGGGCCTCGGCACGCGGGAGGCGTTGGACCGCATCGCCCGAGCCCTGAATGTCTCGCGCAGGGATATCGGCGTGGCGGGTCTGAAGGACGCCCAGGCCGTCGCCCGGCAGTGGATCTCCATCGAGCATATCGATCCGCACCTGGTGGAGCAGGTCTCGATGCCGGAGGTGCGCATCCTGCAGACGGACCGGCACACGAACAAACTCAAGCCCGGACACCTCGCCGGCAACCGATTCGTCGTCCGCCTGCGCAAGCTCGTACTGCCCCTGCCGCAAGCTGTGCAGACCGCCCAGGAAGTACTCTCGATCCTCAGCCAAAGGGGCGTGCCGAACTACTTCGGTCCCCAGCGATTCGGCAACCACCAGGACAACCACCTGCTGGGCAAGGCGGTGGCCCGGAACGATGCCGCGGCCTTTGCCGACCTGTTCCTGGGCCGGCCCAGGGGGGACTTGGACTCCCCTGGCGTCTTTGAGGCCCGAAAGCT